>Ga0210393_10000042_pt1 | contig 171986 bp, 133 predicted proteins | sample IncBWC27OmetaG_FD_160068 | JGI IMG/M metagenome (GOLD analysis project Ga0210393, IMG submission 160068) | Forest soil microbial communities from Barre Woods Harvard Forest LTER site, Petersham, Massachusetts, United States - Inc-BW-C-27-O ... | reverse complement strand
GAAACGGTCCAGCTTTTCTTTGCGATCTTCAAGGCTGGCCTCATTGCGGTGCCCATTAATCTTCGTCTGAAGGCACCCGAAGCGGCTTGGATTCTTCAGCACTCGCAAGCCTTGCTGTGTTTCAGCGAGCCTACGCTCGCGCCGATCACCGAGGAAGCGCGCGCAAGCTGCCCGGCGTTAGGATCTATCCTGACGCAACTTCCGGAGGCAGAGACCGAATCGTCGTCTCCACTGCCAGAGATTAAAACCGATCAGCCTGCCATCATTCTGTATACATCGGGAAGCACCGCACGTCCAAAGGGCGCGACGCACTCGCACCGGACGTTACTCGCGGGGCTGCAGCTCGTCGCCGACAATTTCCTTGTGCGTGACGACATCGTGTTGGTCACGACGCAGATGATGTACGCCGTCGGGCTAGTCGCTGCGCTATTGGCGGCTGTGTGCCGCGGCGTTCCGGCAGTGTTGCTGCCAGCCTTCGAGCCTGGCGCTTTTCTCGATACGGTCGAGCGCTTCCGGTGTACCTACACGGCTGCGTTACCGGCGCTAATGCAGTTGGTCGTGGACGAACAGGCGCGCCAGCCTCGCGACACGAGTTCTCTCCGCACGGTGATGGTCGGCGGCGATAGCGTTCCACCAACGCTGCAGGAGCGCTTCGCCGCGCTGTTGGGAGTGCACCTGCAGGAGGTAATCGGGATGAGCGAGACCGTGGTCACAGCATTCAATCCGAAGGATGCCATTCGCCCAGGGTCAGTGGGCCGTGCCGTGGCCGGTGTTCGACTCGCGGTGGTGGATGCCGACGGCAGGCATCTGCTAGATGGCGAAGTTGGTGAGTTCGTCATACAAAGCTCCGGAAATTGCGTTGGCTATTGGAATGATCCGATCGCGACGGAAGCGCTTATGCGCGGCGGTTGGCTCCATAGCGGTGATCTCGCCATGCGCGATGCCGACGGCTATTTTTGGTTCAAGGGTCGAAAGAAAGAAATCATCGTGCGGGGCGGCTCGAACGTATCGCCGCAGGAAGTCGAAGAGGTCATCTACCAGCATCCGGATGTGTTTGAAGTGGGAGTGGTTGGGGAGCCGCATCCGGTTTATGGCGAACGCATCGTGGCATTCGTTTCCCCGCGCAACGGCAATGCGCCTAGCGAACAAGAGTTGCGCGAGTACGCGCGAAAGAGTCTCGCCGACTACAAAGTGCCCGAGAAAATTTTCTTCGTGCCGCAACTGCCGAAAGGCCCGACAGGAAAGGTCCATCGCGCCACTCTCAAAGCCATGCTGATCGAGAGGAAACCATGAACAACGTACAGAACGGCGTGTTCTATGGTTGGTGGGTGGTGCTGATATGCGCTACAGGCCTCTTTTTTGGCGCCGTGCCGTTGACCGTCTACTCGTTTAGTGTTTTCTTGAAGCCGCTCATGGTGGCGTTTCACGCCGGCCGTGCCGCGATTTCCCTGGGGTACACGCTGAAACTGCTGACTGGTGCGGCTGCGGCGCCGCTATTTGGCCGGTTCATCGACCGTTTTGGGCCCCGCAAAGTAATCCTGTTCGGTACGGCCGTGTTTGGCCTCACGTTGCTGGCGAATCGGTTTGTCTCCGGCAGCGTCTGGCAACTCTATCTGTTCTACATCCTCTTGGGCCTAACTCTACACTCTAGTGGCCCCATCCCGTATAGCAGCGTGGTCTCCCATTGGTTCGACCGCCGAAGAGGCTTGGCTCTCGGGCTGATGATGCTGGGAATCGGCCTCGGCGCGGTCGTGGTTCCATCCCTCGTCCAGCAACTTATTTCGCGATGGGGTTGGCATGCAGCCTACAGCATCCTGGGTGGTGCTGTACTGCTGATTCCTATCCCCATTGTCGCGGCGACTCTGAAAGAAACACCGCAACAGATGGGCTTGCAACTCGATGGTGTAGTCGCCGCTTCTGCCGAGGACGGCGACCGCGCTTCATCGGGCTTCAGCGCAGCCGAAGCCCGGCGCACGCGAGCGTTTTGGGTGATGCTCGCCGCTTTCGCGCTAGTCAGCCTCAGTTCGCAAGGTTGCCTTGTGCACATGAGTGCGATGCTCACTGACGCCGGTGCCAGCAAGCAACTCGCAGCCCTGGGAGCATCACTGATGGGCGGAGCTGTGCTCCTGGGACGTGTGGGAACTGGCTATTTGTTGGATCGCTTGTTTGCGCCGCGTGCGGCCGTCGCCATTTTCGCGGCCTCCGCGCTAGGCTTCGCGCTTCTCTTACTCGGAGCAATACCGCTCGCCTTCGCCGGCGCATTTCTCGTGGGATTGGCTTTGGGCGCAGAGCTGGACATCATCGCCTACCTGACCAGCCGCTATTTTGGCCTGCGGGCGTTCGGCGCGATTTACAGTTTGCTTGTCGCTGCTTTCGCATTGGCGGGCGCCTTAGGGCCGCTGGCCATGGGAGCCGGTTTTGATAGCACCGGCTCTTATCGCGGAACACTCATCCCATTTCTGCTTGCCGCGCTGATCGCGGCTGTGCTCATGAGCCGTCTCGGACCCTACCGGTTCCTACCAGAGCGACCCGTCGAGCGCCTGGAGATTTTGCCGGCAGCCGAAGAAAGCGTTGGAGCGTGATCTGCGCCCTGGGCGGGGAGTAGACGCACAACTTCGAGAGCCACGCGTTCAATCGAGGAGCTAAACACATGAGCGATCCCCATTTTTCTGCAGCAACCCAACCAGCGGCTATTCCCGCGCACGTTCAACTCATGCAGATGGCCACGGGCTGCTGGATTTCCCAGCTGCTCTCTACAGCAGCCAACCTTTCGATCGCGGATCATTTGGCAGGCGGCCCGAAGTCCGCAACTGAGATCGCAGAAGCGGTGAGATGCAATTCGCGCGCTCTCCATCGATTTATGCGGGCGCTGGCGAATTTCGGGATCCTGACCCGTGCCGGGGAGGAGAAGTTCGCGCTCACGCCGCTTGGTGAAGCCTTGAAAAGGGGTGTGCCCGGCGCTGCGCGGTCGACCGTTCTCATGACGGCGGGGCCGACGATATGGAAGTGTTTTGAACAGCTTCAATACGCAGTTGAGACGGGCAAGACGGGCATGGAAAAGGCCTTTGGCATGCCGCTGTTCGATTATCTGGCGCAGCATCCCGAGTTAGCGACCCAGTTTAGCGAAGCAATGGTTGGCATCCATAGCGCAGAGCCCGCGGCGGTCGCCGCCTCGTACGATTTTTCGTCGCTGGAAGTCATTGTTGATGTTGGTGGCGCCACGGGAAACATGCTCGCGCATATCGTTACTCGATACCCACAATGCCGCGGCGTGCTCTTCGATCGTCCTCACGTTGTGGCCGACGCTCCTGCGTTTTTGCGTGCCAGGGGAATCGAAAACCGCATCCGCATCGAAAGTGGAGATTTCTTTACGACCGTGCCGCCCGGAGGGGATGCCTATATCTTGTCGCACATCATCCACGATTGGAACGAGGAGCAATGCCTGACCATTCTCAGCAATTGCCGCAAGGCCATGAAGCCGGGAGCCAAGCTGCTCATCATGGAGTTTGCGCTGCCCGAAGGCGATGATCCGCACATCGGCAAATTGTTGGACATGACGATGCTGGTGGTGACCGGAGGTGAAGAACGCACGGCGAATGAGTACAGGACGCTGTTAGGGCGAGCGGGTTTGACGATGACTCGCGTTGTTCCTACTGGCTCCGACGTGAGCATTGTCGAGGCAGAAATACGGAATCATTAAAAACTTGTCGTCGAGAATGCTGAGATTCGAATTTACCGGCCTTAATGACCTGCAACTCGCGCGCAGGATGGCGCCCCGGCCGATGCGGCATAGAGCCCCAAAGCCCATTTCACGAATGATTCGCCCTCTCAAAGAATGGGGAGTAGTGTGTTTGGCGTGAAAGCCGGTTCTTGTTTAATCGTTGTGGCTTTGTCAATAAACCAGCCGGAACAGAGGTTCGTTTTTCTTCGAAAGTGGTATCGAGAGTTCCATAGAAAGTGGCTATACACAAATACCACCAGCTGAGTCAATCTAGAAGGGTGGCATTAGTTCCGTCTGATTCCGGAGGGCCGACGATGAACGCGTATCGGCGAAATGGAGTTAAGAATTGTCTGCCGCCGCAATTCAAAAGGGGCATCGTGAGTATTCATCACCGTTCAGTCATGATCGCGCTGCTAAGTCTGTGTCTGGCAGCGCCTGGACAGTTGGCCGCACAATCGCACCAGGATTCGGGCCCCGGGATGAATCAGACAGACAGTGCAGTCCCCGGTCTTCACGACTTCGACTTCTTGGTTGGCCAATGGCAGGCCCATCATCGAAAGCTGAAGCAGCGACTCGCCAATAATCACGAGTGGGTTGAATTCGAAGGCACGTTATTGAATCAACCGCTTATGGGGAGTTACAGCAATGTGGACGATACAGTGCTCAGCGTTCCCGGTGCTCCCTATCGCGGTGTCGCGCTGCGGTCCTTCGATCCGAAGACCCAGCAGTGGTCAATCTGGTGGCTCGACAGCAGGACACCATCGGAACCATTGGATCCGCCCATGATTGGAGGCTTTCACAATGGCGTGGGCACTTTCTATGGGGATGATACAGTCAAGGGAAAGCGAGTTCGGGCGCGCTTCATCTGGTCCAACATCACTCCGACATCGTGCCACTGGGAGCAAGCGGACTCGCCAGACGAGGGCAAGACCTGGGAGACAAACTGGGTGCAGGACATCACACGAGTTCGTTGATCGAGGGGATCGACAAATAGGAATAATGGCATCGTGGACCCAAGCCAAAATTAAAACATTCGAGAATGGAGAGATCGGACTCAAGTTCCACCCGGATGTTGGCCAGTTCTTAGCCGACCCATTCTCCACATAAGCGAAGCCTTCTACTGCGGGTCCGCCCGAGCTTGGCTCTCCGCCACATCACTTTAAAAATGCGGCGATTTGCGCCGTGCTACTACTTTTCCAGAATTACCACTTATTTAAGTCCATCCACCCGATTATAGTAGGTGGCTCCCGAAATTTGGGCGTGCCGATAAATTCAGGCTTGTCCGCGATGAGGGGCCCATCCCGAGAGATAAATCGGTATCGAGACGAAATCACCTCTCAAGCGCCAAAGAATGAACAGGAACCCAAATCGCTCAGGTGATGGTCATCGAGGCTTCTCTTTCATTTTCTTCTTGCATAAAGCGTTTGGCCCTCGACAGAATCCCCGGGCATATGAAGCATTAGTTTTTCTATAGTGACACCGGAATTTTTGTGGCGTTCGACTCGTCATTCCGGCTGAGGATTCTTTATGAGCGCTTGGATCGCTTCTCGATGTTGGCGTCCGGTCGGGAGCCGCGTCCCACTGCGCAACTCCATTTCATAGACTCCGCCAAGCAGTGAGTGAACAGCGACGACGCGAGACACGTTTACGATGCGCCGGCGATGTATGCGCAGGAACGTGGCAGGATTAAGCTTATTTTCCAGATTGGTGAGAGTGTCGCTAAGAAGATAACTTCTTGCGCCGCAGTGCAGCTGGACATAGTTGTTGGCAGACTCAATCCAGTCGATCGAATCGACGGGTACGAAGTCGAAGCGTTCGCCGTTTCTCACTACTATTCTTTGCGCCCACTTTTGACTCCTGGAATCAAGAAGGGCCTGCAACTGTTCGGCAAGCGCGGTCTGTTTTCGTTCGGCAATTCGTTTCTGCGCCCGTCGTACGCTGTTCGAGAGTCTCTCATCATCGAATGGCTTCAGAAGATAGTCGATAGCGTTCAGCTCGAAGGCCTTCACGGCGTATTCGTCAAACGCGGTTACGAAGATGACAGCCGGCATCTGTTCTGGGCCAACTCTTTGGACAACGTCTAGGCCCGTGCAGTCTTGCATCTGTATGTCGAGCAGGACGAGATCTGGTCGCTCGGACAAGATGGCGTCAATCGCCTGCGAGCCAGAGTCGCACTCGCCGATGATCTCGACTCCGTCGAGAGCTGACAATCCGCTTCGGATGCTGGAGCGGACCAGCGCTTCGTCATCTACGATCAGGGCTCGAAGCCTGCTCATGGCGAGGCGTCTCCGTTGCAGCTTCCTTAAACCTCAGCGGCAGAGCAATGCGAGCTTCCGTGCCGCCCTCCGGCAACCTCCGAATCGAGAACCTGTGCTGATCCGAATACAGGCGCTCTAGTCGCTCGAGTGTAGAGCCAAGTCCAATTCCCATTTCCAGTTGGTCCAGTTTCTCGGTTGATATTCCTGCGCCATTATCGCTGATGGTGAGAAGAAGCTCATCGGATTGTCGAGCACTTCGGATCCAAATCAAGCCGAGATCTCGCTGGCCCCGCATTCCGTGCCTGACAGCATTTTCCACGAGCGGCTGAAGCAAGAGGCTGGGTACCAGGGCATGTTCCGTTCCTGGGGCGATATCGATCAGGACCGAAAGGCGGTCTCCAAAACGCATCTTTTCCAGCGAGATGTAGGTTTGTGTCAGGGTCAATTCCGTCTCAAGCGTCGCTTCAGTTTCGGCTTGGCGCTGCAGTGCGGTCCGCAATAGATCGCCCAATCGTGTCAGCATCTTGCTTGCCGTACTGGAATCTTGCTGCGAGAGGGCCGAGATGTTCTGCAAGCAATTAAACAGGAAGTGGGGATTGAGCCGCATGCGCAGGTTTTCGAGTTCCGCTTGCCGCAAGCTGCCCTCCAATTCCGACTTTTTCAAGGCAAGCTGCGCAGCTTGGCGTTCCTTTTCACGCAGTTCAGTCAGATTGCGAACGACGCAAACGCCGCCCACGGTGAACCAAAAAAGTGCTTGTTCAAGGGCCACTTCGAGCAAGGGCATTGGCCACCAGACATTGGTTCCCGAGGAAGTTTCGTGGAAGACGTACCGCACGATTGCAGCAAAGGCAATGGCGGCTGCATAGGCCAGATAGGACAGGGGTAACCCGGCGAGTGCCAGACAGGCCAGGTGTTTCGGCCAAGTCGTTCTGCTCAACGCGAATCTTCGCTCCAGCCTGAACACCAGCGGAGTGAAGCAGAGCCACGGATAGTAGCAGCCCAGCCAAACGAGAAGATCGAGAAGGAAGCTAGGTTGCGAAGGTCCGGCCTCGAGGAAGTATCGCGCGTAGCCCAGCATCCCGAGCAAAGTCCAAACAACAAACAAAATGCCAAAACGAGGGTACGGGAGGGGCTTTGTTTTCGGCGTGAAAGTGCGGTCCATGCCTTCGGCTTCCCGAACAAACCAATGTTTGCATTCATTGTGTCACAAAAAAGCGAAGTCAGAATCCATTTCAGGCGCACGCGCGGGGTAGGTTGGCGAAAGGCCTTCTAAACCGGGCGAACTTACTTTGCCGATGGCTCCGCTGAGTTGGTTTGGCACTGGGAATAACCGATCGTACCTTGCAGGCAGCTCCGGGGATGTATCGCAGGTGTTCAAGGAGGTTCGCACGCATCGGTGAAAACGCCGGTGATTCGGTTCGCCTTTCAAACCAGCGCGTTCGCCAAGTGCCAGATGATGTTGACACAAAAGTGGTGGAATCCTCGACCTAGCGGATTCACGATGGGGCCGTTTCACAGGAGCCCCCGGCTATGAAGCGGTCGCCTAGCATGTTTAGTCTTCCAGCACGAAAGCAGGAGCCGCCCAAGAAGACATTTCGCAGATGTCTTGCGTTGCGCGTCTGTTTTGTTCTATGCGTGGCGTTCCCGCTATCGCCTCTTTTTGCTGCGGCCGAGGGGCCCCCGGTAGTTCCCGAGCCGCGCGAAGTGCAAACAGTCGGCCCAGCGTTTCGAATTCTCCCAAACCTGCGGATTGCTCTTGCCGCTGACTCTAACACGGACCGTTTCGCAGGGATGAGCCTCCAGGAGGAGTTGAGACTCGTGACGGGCAGAACTTTCCCCATTGTTTCCTGGACCGAGGGCGGAGCCGGCGCGATTGTACTCGGGCGCATTGAGAATCCCGCGATCGGAAGTTTGCTTCTCCGCCATCATATACAAACGACCGAGGTTGGCAGCGAGGGCTATGTTCTTGATGTCCAACAAGGTGAAGTGTTAGTGGCCGGTAGGGACGCCGCAGGCTTGTTCTATGGGGTTCAAACACTACGGCAGCTTGTGACGGACAAGGATGGCGCCGCGGAGGTTCACGGCGTCCGGGTGCGTGACTGGCCCGCTATGCAGTACCGTGGGACCCAAGTCGACCTGAGCCGGGGGCCGGTTCCCAAACTCGAATACCTGAAACGAATCGTTCGTACGATTGCGGAATTCAAGATGAACCAGCTGAACCTCTACATGGAGGACGCCTTCCCCTTGGAAGGACAGCCGCTGATTGGACTTCTCGACGATACGCTGACGCGGACTGACTTTAAGGAACTCGTTGCTTACGCTGCCCCATACCATGTCGCGATCATTCCGGCCACCGAAGGATGCGGTCACCTCCACAAAGTCCTGCGATTTGAGCAGTACAGTGGAATGGCTGAGGTCCCGCGTGGCCACGATCTAGTGGCAGATGACTCCGCGGTTCAGACATTCTTAGAACAGTTCTATGAGCAAGTCGATTCCGTCTTTAGTTCCGCGCTCGACCACATCGGGTGCGACGAAACGCACGAGCTTGGTACGGGGCGAAGCGCAGGACGCGTACAGCAGGACGGCTATGCAAGCGTCTACGCTTTCAGCGTCAATCGGGCGTACAACCTCGTGCGTCGCCACAACAAGCAAGCCATATTTTGGGGAGACACGGCCGTGGCGCATCCTGAAGTCATCGCCAAGCTGCCCAAAGACCTTATCGTAGCCACATGGGAATACTTCCCTCACCCCTCCTACGAAAAATGGATCAAGCCCTTTTCCGACGCGGGCATGAAAATCATCGTTTGTCCCTGGGTGGGGAACACGAGTCTGATCATTCCGGATTACGACGTCGCTGCGTACAACATCGCGAATTTCATCGATGAGGGCAAGAAGGCTGGCGCCATCGGTGTCAATGTGACCGTTTGGAACGATGATGGCGAATCGCTGTTCGCCCCCAACTGGTGGTCGATAGTCTACGGCGCCGCGAACGCCTGGGAACAAAAAAAGACCGAGGTCGCGGTGTTTGATCAAAAATTCGATTGGGTCTTCTACCGCAATAGCGACCATCGATTGACCGAGGCGCTTAAGAAACTCAGCAGTCTCAATGAACTGCTCCATCGACATGGCCTCTCCTACGTCTACAGTTCGGATTTCGGCGGAACCAACGACAGCCTTTTCTGGCGTGATCCATTTTCTGCGGGTGGCCAAGGCGATACGGAAAAGATTCTTCCCGCGGCCTCCGAGCTGCGGCGAATCGCCGAGGAGAGTTTTACGGTTTTTGCCACAAGCGAGAACCTTGCCCTTCGCAATACGGATACCTTGAAATACTTGGAGTTCGCGGCGCTGAAGCTCGACGCTCTTGGGATGCGCTACCAATATTTGCCCGACATCTCCCAGCGCTACTCCAGAATCCTAGCCAAAGAAAAAACCGCAGACCCCTCCGAAATAGATGGAGATTTATTCCAAATTCAGGGCGTCAACGGACCCTTCTTCGACTTGCGCGATTACACGACACGGCTGCGTGGGCTGTACAGCGAGTTATGGCTTAGCGAAAATCTGAGCTCGTGGCTGCCCAACGTCCTGCAACTCTATGACCGCAATGGCGATATGTGGCAGCGCCATATCGCGCAATTCGATCAGATCAAGTGGGATCACCGCGAAGGAAAACCACTGCCGCCCAGCGAGTCCGTGGTATTCCCTCTCAAAATCTTGAAGTGAATGCCACTTGTCGTCTGTTCTGTAGCTGTCATTCGACCGGCACGTACAATCATCGCGCGGCTCGCGCTCCTTCACATCCTGTGCGGCCAAGGCCAGTTGCAGCCTTGCCGTTAACATTCCTGGATGTCTTGTGTGGTTCTAATCTAAAGCCGGATGGATACTCCTTCCGCCTGTTCTTGGCGGTCTCAATTGTTGTAGAAGCCGCAGTCCCGACCTTAGCCAACCAGATCCCGTTTTCAGCTACCACCGGCTAAAATTGCTATAGCCCGCTTTTGGGAGACGAGAGCAGTGGTTAGGAGACGACAGCTCATGCGACGGCGGATTCTTCCACTACTGAATCTTCACCACTTGCTCTTCAGAAGCCCATCTAACTAGATCTCTACGCTCAATCGCGGCGGCCATCAGATCCGGAAAGCGGTCCGGGGTGCAAGCGAAAGCGGGAATGCCAAAACTCGCGAGCGCGGCTGCGATGTTGTGGTCGAATGCTGGTGCTCCCTGGTCGCTAGGAGCGAGCAGAGCGATCATCTGAACTCCGCTTGTCGAGAGTGCGGCAACGCGCTGCAACATCTCTTCCCGATTTCCGCCTTCGTACAAATCGCTAATGAGAATCAAAATCGTGTCTTGCGGGTTTTGTACGAGCGTCTGGCAGTAGGCAAGGGCGCGATTGATGTCGGTGCCGCCGAGTCGCGTACCGAACAGCGACTTCGTGCGAAAAATGATAATTGCAATGTTTCGCCCGGTTAGATTTTGCTGGTATTCGATACCTTGATCGACCGTAAGGAAAACGTCGAATTTGGCCGTCTCCGCCGCTATCAGGAGCTCGCCATTTTTCAGTCCAGCCAGTCCAGCGCAACGAGCTGTTTGGCAATCGTGCTCGGGTAATGAGTTCCGGAATCGTTCATCGATACATTCATCGATCAGAACGCGCATTTATCGACGTGCGAGCAAAAGCTGTTTTGCTTCTTCGAGCGCAGCGACGGCCGATTCACGCGGGACAGTAGGAAATCCCTCTAGAAAGTCTTCGAGTTTTTCTCCGCCTTCCAGATAGTCGAACAGCGCTTGGACAGGCACTCGCGTTCCGCGAAACACAGGAGTTCCGCCAAGAATATCTCGATTTTTGACGATGACTTCCACCACATGACTGTACCATGCGTGGGTAAAGGCGGTAGTCGCTTCGCGCCTGAGGCTGCTCAACGAGCGTAGTCCGCCTGACATGATGGCTCATTGAGAATCGTTTTAGGCACGACACGAGAGTTGGTCTCTTGACCGCGCGCTGTCAGCGGCTATAACAAAAGAGCTTCAAACAATAATCGTGTTGATAAACGCGGATTCATGCCTTTCGGACTTCTTTGATTCCACCCAGCGGCAACGATCAGTATGAATCCTAATAGCACTCGCCATCCAACGCAGACTTTCATGCGTTCACGGCTACTATCCGCCGTGAACTTGGCACAGTGTCTCCCTTCATGTCACCTGTCAGAATCTGACGAAGCCGTCCCCGCGCACGCGATAAGCTCGACATTACGGTGCCTGCGGGCATGCCGGTAATATCTGCGATCTCTTTGTAGGACATCCCCTCGAGTTCGCGCAGAATGAGTACTTCCCGATAATTCGGTGGGAGCTTCTCGAGCGCTTTTCGCACCTGGGTGTTGGTGTTGTTTTGCAGCGCGGCTTCTTCTGGATTGAGAGCGCAAGAATCAGGTGGGAAATGGCTCTCGTCGAATTCCGTGGCCTCTTGCAGTGGCCGGTTAGCATGCAACCAGCTGTAGCAAGTATTCCTGACAATTTTCAGGAGCCATGCACGCGCGTCGCCGCCGCGGAACCCGGGAAAGAATCGGAAAGCGCGTAAGTAGGCTTCCTGGGCGACGTCCTGGGCGTCCTGCTCATTACGCATCAGCCAGCGCGCGAGGTTGTAAGCGGCGTCAAGATGAGGCAAGACAGCCTGTTCAAAACTCGGAAGCTGACTAGGCTCGAACATGGAAGCCTCCCTCTGACGGGTCCGCGTTCTAGTTCTTCGCCGGACGGCCTCACTATGGTTCGCTGCTGAAATCGATTCAATGGACGGGCAGTTCTTTCCCTCTGGAGAGAGGGTCCCTTGGTAACCGTCACTCTTTAAAAGGCTTACAGGATGATGTCCCCCATCCCTGGTTCCCGTAAGGTCTTTCCAAGTGATACACTCGGTTTCGCTGGGCGTTCACCTCTTTGTGCAAGAAGACCTTCACCTTCGCATGCGACTCCGCTTTGCGGTATTCGAACTGGATCTTCGCGCTGGCGAATTGCGCAAGCATGGCCTTCGAGTTCGCCTTCAGGAACAGCCATTCCAAGTCCTGGCGATGCTGCTTGAGCATCCCAGCGAGGTCGTAACCCGGGAGGAGCTTCAGAAAAAACTCTGGCCCGCGGACACTTTCGTGGATTTTGACCATGGGCTCAACAAAGCGATCAGCAAAATCCGTGAGGCTCTCGGCGACTCTGCGGAGAGTCCCCGCTTTGTTGAAACCGTTGCTCGGCGGGGATACCGCTTCCTCGCGGATGTCAAAGTTGCCGAGGAAGCCCCTGTTCGCATCCCGGAACTCCCCGCACAGCCTCACTCGACGGCAGAATCTGGCGGTCGTCCGGATCTCGCTGGCGAATCTGGAGTGCCCAAACATCTTCTGTCCTCACTTGCGTGGAAAATATCGGCCTTCGTAGTGCTTCTACTGGTGACCTCTCTTGCTGCCTGGAAAATCCATTCCTGGAACCGCCCGTCCCCAGCTATTCGTTCATTGGCCGTCCTTCCGCTCGAAAGCCTCTCGAGCGACTCGTCTCAGGATTATTTCGCTGATGGAATGACCGACGAATTGATTTCTGACCTTGGCCAGATCAGCGCTTTGCGTGTGATCTCGCGTACCTCTGTGATGACCTACAAACACGCGCGTAAGCCCCTGCCGCAGATTGCTCGCGAGCTGAATGTGGACGCCGTGGTGGAAGGGACCGTGCTTCGTTCTGGCGACCAGGTCCGCATCACGGCGCAGCTGATCGAAGCCTCTACTGACAAGCACTTATGGTCCCAGAGCTATGAAGGCGAGTTGCGGGATACCTTGGCGCTCCAAAACCAGGTGGCTAGGGCCATTGCTGATCAAATTCGGATCAATTTGAATCCGCAGGAACAGGCTGCGCTAAAAACGGTAAGAGTAGTTAATCCGGTAGCGTACCAGTCCTATCTCAAAGGGCGCTACTTTTGGAACAAGCGCACGGCGGATGGATTGAAAGTTGCCCTCGCTTATTTCAACCAGGCCATCGACGAAGACTCGGCCTACGCCCAAGCCTATTCTGGCTTAGCCGACACGTATGCTTTGTTGGGAGATTGGCAGTATGCGGTCATGACTCCCAAAGAAGCATTCCCAAAAGCGAAGGCCGCGGCGACCAAAGCTCTGGAAATGGACAGCGCGCTCGGCGAAGCCCACAACTCGCTTGCATTTTGCTTGGATGGTTTCGACTGGAATTTCGATTCTGCCGGGAACGAATTCCGCCGCGCTATTGAACTGAACCCAGGCTACGCGACCGCTCATCATTGGTATGCATGGCATCTGAGTCTATTAGGCCGGTATGGCGAAGCAATCGCGGAGATGAGAAAAGCAGAAAGCTTGGATCCTCTGTCTCTCATCATTAACGCTGATTTGGCAGAGCTTCTTGTCCTCGGGCATTCTTATGACGAATCAATAGAACAGAGTCGCAAGACAATCGAAATGGATCCTAATTTCGCTTTCGCACATATTCAGCTTGCACAGGCATATCTCGCAAAACACATGAACGAGGAAGCGGTCGCGGAACTGCAAAAAGCGGTCCAGCTTTCCGCTGGCAGCCCAGCGAGCCTAGCTAATCTTGCTCGCGCCTACGTCGCAGTCGGCAAGAGGAGCGATGCGCAAAAACTGCTGAGCGATCTGAAGAAGCGCTCCAGACCAGGTTCTTCGTATGCCGCGGAGATTTCCGTGATTTACGCAGCTCTCGGTGATGCGGATCAAGCGGTGAATTGGCTCGAAAAAGGATACCAAGAGCGATTTAATCCCGGCGTCCTGCTGCGGCCGGGCTTCGATCCTCTACGCTCAAACCCACGCTTTGAAGACCTTGTGCGCCGCGTCGGCCTGCCTCGTTGAACAGATAGTTTGATGACGAGAGCAGCCGCACTCGCGGCGCATTGCTTCATCGTCCTCAGGACATTTATTCTTTCGAAAAGTCGCGCGAAGAAGCGCGGAAAGACGCTCGATCCAAAACTGATACCGGGTACCGGCTAAGCGCCGACAGCTAGGGAATACTAGAGGCTCGCGCGTAGTAGCCTGTTTTTGCGTAGATGCTGAGAGGCGGAAGTCCCTTGGGCGTGCGCAGCTTGATCTTGATCTTGCGCCACCTCGCGTCGTGTGATTTATTGCTCGGTCGGTATCCCAAGATGTATTGGTTACGCAGCTCCGCGCCGATTTTTGCGGCGATACCTGGCAGCTGATTCAAATTCTCCACGTCAAAAGCACGGCCTCCGGTCAGTTCTGTCACCTCGGTGAGCAGAGAGGGCCCACTGAGTTCTTCCGGCGTTCCGCTGCGGGACTCCAAGGGGTCAAACATTCCAACAGCGTACAGCTGGGTATCTGCCTCTCGCGCCAGTCGCTTGATATCGTTCTCTCTGTACCGACTATGGTTGTCTCCGCCGTCGGATATGATGAGCAAAGCCCGCTTGGCGTTTCGAGCTGTCCTCATCTCGCTGAGACCTAGATATATCGCATCGAGAAGTGCAGTGCTGCCTTTCGCCGATGCTGAGACGATGCGGCTCTGGAGATCTTCAACACTGTTGGCGAAGGTGCTCATAAGCTCTGCGTGGTCGCTGAAACCGACGAGGAAGAACTCGTCTTGCGGATTGGCAGTCTTGAGAAACTGCAACGCGGCTTCCTTGGACTTATCGACTTTGTTGCCCATGCTGCCGCTGAGATCGAAGATGACTCCGATCGAAATGGGGACGTCTTCATAAGAGAAATACTGGATCTCTTGCTCGACGTTGTTTTCGAAGACACGAAAGTTTTCGGGCAAAAGGCCGGTAACAAGGCGGTCACGTGGGTCGGTAACGGTCACGTTGACAAGCGCCAGGTCCACGTCAATATGGACGGATTGACCTTGCTCAATGGCCCGACCAGATGTGTCATGCTTCACGTCGTCGGGGACGAAGGATTGGGCGACCGCGGGGGCAGAGAGATTCCAGATGACCAAGCCAAAGAGAGGAAGAGAAATGAACGGAACGAGAGAGACACAAGTCGCAATCAAACCCCTTTTCACAAGTTCTCCATCGTGCCATTTGTCATAGGGCTGAATTTGAACGATTAATCCCCGTTTCTGGATCGTTTTGCGCAGGATTTTGATATAGCTTGTAGTCGCCGAATTCTTCAGACTTCACGTCGTCATCGCTGACGCCCGAGGCACTAAGAAGTTCGGTCATCGCAGTGACCATTCCCGACGGGCCCGCGATGTAGTAGATAGCTCTTTTGAGCCCGAAGAGATAACGCGTGAGCATCTCACGATTGATGTGTCCCTTTTCATAGGGCCAAGCAATGGTTCTATGTCCAGTCAGCGTTGGAATAAGAGTGAATCTAGAATTCCGCGCGGCCATATTTTCAAATTCTTCGAGGAATGCCGCATCGTCCGCCTCTCGGTTTGAATAGAACAGATACAGTCTGTGTGGCAGATGTTCCTGGGTTACCCACTGAAGGATGCTGCGAATCGGCGTAATCCCGATGCCGCCCGCCAGAAGCACCGCAGGCCGCGTGACATCTCTATGCAGCGTGAACGACCCCCTGGGACGGCTCACAGTGAATTTCGTGCCCCGAGCAGCAGCCTTCAACGCGCATTTGAAGGCAGTCTTACGCATGCGCGTCGCGATCATGACAGGCTTGTTGTCATGAGGAGAGGTTGCGAGGGAAAAGGTCCGAGAATTGTCGCATTCACTTCCCATGCACGCGCGCGTGAAGGCAAAGTCGGCATGCTGCCCAGCTCGGAATTCGAAGCTGGCGCCATTGGTGTCAAACCAGAAAGCCATCGTATCTCTGGCGATTCTTTGCCTATCCACTAGCGTCATTTCATATTCAGCCATGGACTTCTCCTTCGGACGATCCTTGCTTGGTTCTTATTCGCTGTCGTGCGCTTCAGCTATGCAAAACCACAATTCCCAAAGCTTTATTCCGGCCATCGTCACGACAACGGAAAGCGTCTTTTTTTCAAGCCTTCTCGATTTCATTTCCTAAACAAATGCGGGACGTACCAGCGACCGTAGGTTGCGAATCCCAAGAAAAGCACGAGCCACCAGAGCACAAGTACGGTTCGCATCCAGGCCTTGTATTTAGTGATGCGAAATTTCTCTGGCAAAATGCCCGTGCCCGCGGCCAGCAGGATGTACAGTCCCGCGATTTCGGTTATGGTTCCGAGCGCGGCGTGCGCTGTCGCAAGCCCGTAGTAGGCTTTGCCAAGTTTGAGCGGTATCTTCGGGCTCACATGAACACGAAAAGAAGGAATCATTGTGAAAACGATCGCGCCAAGATTTAGGAGCACGACTGCGGACTGGCACCAAGCGTGTTGCCGAATACGACCGAAGCGCGCAAGCAGCGCGCCTATGAGCAGACCTACTCCCATGGCAGTCTCAAGGACCAGAGTAACGTCGGCGTTAGCAGGAGCCGCTGTTGCCAGGAAACTGCCGTTCAAAGGATCGTCTCCGGGCCCGCTGCCGCTCCCACGTTTCTGATTCTCGTGTAGAAACTTTGCGCATCACAGCGAATAAGATCGTTTGGCGATTCGGCGGAGACTGCCGTCCCTGCCCACTGATCTCCCTGGGGAAGCCCCGCGGACCGGCTGTCATCGTGGCGACAGCAAAGCCTGGAGCTTCTATCCGCGGGGCCGGCTTTGGAGGTATGTCTCATCACCCGCCGTACGAGTCTCCCGCCGAAGCCGGGTCAGCGCCGATCACCGGACAGCCGCTGAATTCCTTCCAGGACTCCCTGCCCTTCAGAAGCCCGTCTGCATTTTTGAGTTTCAGCAGGAACACTCGCTGGATCTGGCCGTTGCTCGAGCTTTGCCCCGGTCCTTGAACGCAAACGTAAATTTCAGACGCTTTTTGTTCAAGGATTCTAATGTTAATTTGCGCCCCCCCAGTTGTTGCCTCGACGAGTGCTTCCTTCTCTTCCACGCGCCGTGTGACATAGCCATAGTCACTGAATGTCTTCTTTTTCTTCTCCGGCTTCGGCCGAATCGAAGATGGAAGCGTTGTAATATCCAACTTCTCGACCACAAACTCAGCAACCTTTTCGCTGGGAACGGCGGCATTATTCCTTGCTAGAGCCACTGGCACGCACGCCAGGGCCAAAACTCCACAAAACAATTTCATGGCTTTCTCCTCTGTCTTTGATTTAACTCTGCCCGCTTTGTGCAGGTGGTGAACAAACTTGTTTGCTTAGTTCGATTCCGGTCACTGCACCAGAACCTTGCCGGTCATATTCGGATGAATCGAACAAAAGTACGGATAGGTTTCCGGCTTATTGAAGCTAAAGGAAAGCTTTTCGTCGGGATCAAACACCTTTGATTCGAGCGCACCGTCTGTGCTGATCGCGGTTATCTACAATAATTTTTACTCTTCCTCACAATCTGCTTTGTGCCATTGGGAATAGCGACGCGGGATGGAGGCGGTTGCCCGCGTCGCCATTAAACGTGCTTGCGTTTATCCAGACCGTGGCAGCACCGGTATTATTCCGAATTCATCCGCGTTCATGTTTCTCTTTGCTCGTTCGTTACAACCGACCGATTGTCGAGAATAAAATCGTCGTTCCTCCGGTTCTTACGTAGGAAGCATCACCGATCGAGGGAAGTCTTTGAACGATTTGGATGCCGAGAACCGTCTGCGCTTCGAACAGCTTGTGCTGCCCCATCTCGACGCTGCTTTCAACCTCGCTCGCTGGTTGTTGCGTAGCCGCGAGGACGCGGAGGATGTCGCTCAAGAAGCCTTCCTCCGCGCGTGTCGTTTCTTCCGAGGCTTTCACGGTGGAGATGCGCGAGCCTGGCTACTGCAGATCGTGCGCAATACGTGTTACTCCTGGCTGGGAAAAAACCGCCCGAGGGAACTGATGGTCGAATTTGACGAAGAATTGCATCTGCAGCCCGTTGCCACTCCCGAATCCATCGCGATCGCTGGTGAAGGTCGGGAGCGTCTCAATCGCGCGCTAGAATCCGTGCCGCCGCGTTTTCGCGAAGTCCTTGTCCTTCGAGAGCTCGAAGGCTGTTCTTACAAGGAGATCGCAGCGATTACATCCATTCCCATCGGTACCGTGATGTCCTCGCTCTCCCGCGCGCGGCGTCAGTTGCATTCCGCGCTGGCAAACTCTTCTCACAAGGAGGCTGTCAGTGAGGTGTGACTTTGCCGACTCCCTCCTCCACGGCTATTTCGACAGTGAGTTAAGTGCTCCTAGCGCTGCCGAATTCGAACACCACCTCCAACACTGCGTCCACTGTGCCGTTGAGCTCGTGGACCTGGACTTGCTAAGTGGGCAATTACAGGTCGCGCAACTCTATGAAGCCGCGCCAGCCTCGCTCAGGAAAAAGATTCGCATCAATCTTCGTCCCGTCGCGCCCACGCCGGCCCCATCCTCGCTCTTATCATGGCGGTGGGTAGCTGCCGCCGCTCTCCTCCTTGTCGCATTTGTCGTATGGCGGGTCATTCCTGCGTTCCACGGAGAGGAGGACTATCAAGCCCGATTCGCAACGGGGATTGTTGATGCTCACCTGCGCTCCCTGCTGCCGGGCCAAATAACAAACGTCAATTCGAATGATCCGCAGACCGTTAGAGCTTGGTTCGAGGGCAAGGTCAAATTTGCTTTTCTAGTCCGCGATTTCGCGGACTACGGCTTCTCGCTGCGGGGTGGTCGGGTGGATGTCGTTCAAGGTCGCACTGTCGCCACACTCGTTTATGCCAGCGGAGAACATCTCGTCAATGTCTTCATCTGGCCTACACGTCAACAAGACGCCGATCCCCTTGCGGGCTCGCGGCAAGGCTATCAGTGGATTGATTGGCGAAAAGGGAAAATAGAATTCTGCGCCGTCTCCGATGCACCCACCTCGGACCTTCAGCAGCTCCAGCGGCTTTTCACGAATTAGTCATACAAATGAACATGTCAAGCAGTGCTCGCATGGACGGCAGAAGTTGAGCTTGCATCTAGCGACCCAGCTGATACCCCTGCCGCACTTGGCGCACCAGCTCTGGACGCTTGACGCGCTTCAAGCCAAAATGTGTTTGTCCAACGTGAGGTCTGCTACGATCCAAAGGACGGAGACCCTTGCTATTCCATCCGCAGCGCTTGCACCGGATCCAATCGAGAAGCTCTCAACGCCGGCATGAGGCACGCTGCAATCGCCATTCCCAGCAGCAGAATCGCGACTCCCACAAATACGCTCGCGTCCGTCGGCTGTACCCCGTACAGCAAATTGCGAATCAGCCTGCCTGCTGCCAAGCCTGCTGCTAGCCCAAACGCGAGGCCCATGATCGCCGGACGGATTCCATCCGCCAGCGTCAGCCGCAGCACCTGGCCGCGCTGTGCTCCCAGCGCAATGCGCACTCCAATCTCGCTCCTGCGCTGCGCCACCAGATACGACAGCACGCCATACAATCCCACCGAAGCCAGCACCAACGATAAGGCCGCGAACCCTAAGGTCAATGTCGCGCTGAACTTTGCGTCCGTTGTCGAGCGCCCGATTACCTGCTCCATCGTCAGGATGCCGGACACCGCGAGCTCGGCATCCATGTCCGCGATCACCTTTTGTATCGGTGATGCCATGCTCGCAGCTTCTTGTTGCGCCCGCACAACGACATATGTGGAGCGAGCTTCACCGCTGTATATCGGAAAGTACATCATCGGTCGAACTGGGTCGGACACCCAGTATTTCGTATCACCTACGACGCCCACAATTTCGTACTCCTTCTGTTTCAGTCCATCCAAGTTGGCTCGCAAGTGCCGCCCCAGCGGATCTTCACCAGGAAAATATTCTTTCACCATCAAATCGCTGATGATCACCACCTTTGATCCCAATCGTTCCCCTTCGCGAAACGTTCTTCCACGCAACAGCGGAATTCCCATCGCCTCGAAGTACCCTGGATCGGCGTAGCGCCGCATGCCAGCCTGCAACTCCCCTTTTGGCAATGGTGGATGTTCGGCAATGGTGATCACATTGTCCCCGCCGTAGCCAGTGCCCGGAGCTTGCGTGACCAGTCCGGCTTTTTGCACTCCTGGCAGTTGCCTCACCTGGGTAATGAGTCGCTCGAGGAAGGCCAGCTTCTGCGCGGGCTGTTGATACCGCACTTCGGGAAGCGACAGGTGCATCGTCAAGACATTTTCGGTTGGGCAGCCCACATTCACAGTCAGAAGTGCCCGGTAGCCTTTCAGCAACAACCCTGCCCCAATCAGCAGAACGACAGTTAGGGCCATTTCAATCGCCAGCAACGCCTGACGAAGCTTCGCCTTACCCTGGCCGCCGCTGTGCGTTCGCGACGCTTCCCGCAGCGTCGCCAGCACGTGTTCGTCCCTCGACGACCACGAGGAAATTACTCCCGCAAAGATCCCGCTGGCCAGCATCAAAGCCAGAGCAAACAACACCACCGGGCCATCGATATGAATCGCATCCGCCCGCGCCATGTCTTGCCGCGTGTGCACTACCCAAAGGACCGCTCCGTACGCCAGTTCCAGTCCGAAGGCACCGCCTACCATCGACAGCACGACGCTCTCCATGATCTGTTCGCGAACCAGGCGCCACCGGCTGCCGCCCAGCGCGCTCCGAATTGCAATCTCCTTTCGTCTGACCGCCGACCGCGCCACAAAAAGATTCGCCGCGTTCAGACAAGCAATTACCAGTACGCATCCAGTCGCCGCCAGCAGCGCATAAAGCGGTGTCTTGTAGTCTCCGACGACCTCTTCGAGCAACGGCCGGACGTTTGCCCCTCTTCCAATGCCTTCCATCGGATGCTCGAGGCGAATCCTCTTTGACACCGTGTCTACCTCGCTCAATCCTTGTTCCTTGACCATTCCCGGCTTCAGCAGACCGATAACTCGAAATTGATGATTGTCTAGCGCCTCTTGCGTCACGGCGTCCGTATCGTGATACACCGGAACCCACGCCTGCGTCCGCGCATCAGGAAAAGTAAACCATCCGGGCATCACGCCAATCACCGTGTACGCCTTGGCGTTCAGTTGGAACGTCTTGCCTACGATTCCTGGATCACCCGCGAATCGTCGTTTCCACAAGCCCCAACTCAAAACTACGGTAGCGCTGGCCTCTGCCCGGTCGTCGGACGCTTCAAATCCTCGCCCGAAAGCGGGCTGAACGCCCAGTGCTGGGAAGAAATTCGAGGAACACAGTGTCACCGTCATTTGTTCGGGCATCTGGCCGCCGTTCCCAGTGACGTCATACTCATCTTCCTTGTACAGCACCATCTGCTCGAAGCTCTTCGCTTCCTTCTGCCACTCTCTAAAGATTCCGGCAGCCACCAGGTGGTACGGGTACTTGCCGTCCGCGCTCTGCTCATAAAGCATCACCAGCCGGTTCGCATCGCCAAACGGCAGCGGCTTCAACAGCACCGATCGCACGATCGTGAACATCCCCGTAACCGCCCCAATCCCCAGCGCCATCACCACAATCACCGCCAGCGCAAATCCAGGCGCCCGCCGCAAGGTGCGTAGCACGTAGCGCATATCTCGCCATAAATCGTCAATCACGCCGGCGGTGTTCCATTCCCACACGTCTTCACGCACATTCTGCGCGCTCCCGAACTTGATCTGCGCTCGCCGCCGTGATTCTACCGCCGTCATTCCCCGCGCAACGTTTTCGTCAATTTCATGCGCAATATGCGCCTCGATCTCCCGCGCCAATTCCGCGTCCTGCTCCCGCCGCTTGAAATATCGTCCAATCCCCATCTCTCACCTCGTCACTCTTCGGGTGCCGCACTCTTCCGCTTGTAGAAGGGTGCGGGCTTACAGCCACCCTCAATCTGAATCAATCAGCACAACCGAAAACCTATTGGTCGCATAGCCAATTCACTCCGCCTCCCGCATCACTCTCCCAATCGCCACCACCATCTGCTTCCACCGGCTGGTCTCCACTGCCAGCTGTTTCTTTCCCGCCGCCGTCAGTTTATAAAATTTCGCCTTGCGGTTGTTCTCGCTGCTTCCCCAATACGACGCCAGCCACCCGCGCTCCTCCAGGCGGTGCAAGGCCGGATACAGCGAGCCCTGCTCCACCTGCAAAACCTCATTCGAGGTCTGCTCGATTACCCGCGCGATGGTATGCCCATGCGCCGCTCCCATCCGCAAAGTCCGCAGAATCAGCATATCCAGCGTCCCCAGCAGCATCTCCTGCCGCTCTCTGTCCTGCCTTGGGCTCATCCACTTCCTCCACGCGCTCACCTAGAAGATCTATGCAACGCTCCACTAGAACGTCTATGGGATAGACGATAAAACTTCTCAAAAGTTTCCTTGGAATGGAAAATAAATCACAAACGCCGTCGAAGTAGCCAGGGCTTCGATTTGAATTCTACGCTTGGGATGACTGCCGTCAGCTTGATTTTGCCGGCTATTGCTTGAGATCGTAGCCCAGAAGGGCCTCTCGTTTGCCCATGTTGTTGCAGTCCTCGACGTTCGAGGCGAAATGGGAGTGTTCGGCTTCGGAGTAGCAGCGGTACAAGGGCTGCGTGTTAGGCTGGGCGGCGGAGTAGACGAAGCCCGCGCTGCGCAAGCGCTGGTAGTCATTCTTTTCACAGACGCCTTTCTGGATGAGGATGCGGTCAGGATCGCCGGGCCACTTGCTGATGCACTCTTCGAGTTCGACGGTGGACTTCGCCGGGTCGGTCGCCGTCATCATATAGCCGAGCTGGGCGACGAGGCGGTAGGCGGAGTAGTTGCCGGGGACAGGAGCAGTGGTGGCCCAGTGATCGTGATGGACGGCGTCGTACCAGTGAGTGAGCATTTCGCCGACCTGAGGCTCACCAGGAGAGCGGGACCAGGAGATGTCGACGGGCCGGAAAATCAGATAGCGCTTGCCGAAGTTTTCGCCGGGGTTGAGGTACATGTAGGCGAGCAGCCAGTGATCATCGAGCTGGTTGAGGCCGGTTTTGGCGTCGATGAGATCGGCATAGGAGACGAGTTCGAGGCCGTTCTTGCGCGACCAGTCGCCAGGTTCGGTGAGGAAGAGCGGCTGCGACAAGATGGCCGTGAAATGCAGGCGGTCCTGAGATGCGATAAGGCCCATGCCGCCTTTGACCCAATTGAGGCCGATGGTCTCAGCGGTGGTGTTCCACCAAGCTGAACCGGCACCGTCGATGGGACTTGATTTGCCGCCGACTCCAGGTTCGGACCATGCGCCATTGAAGTATTTTTTCCATTTGCCAGGACCGGGGTCGGGGGAAAGTGCGCGCGCGGCGAATGTGTAACCGCCGTCCCAGGAGTGGCCGCCGTTGTGCACGCAGTATGCGTAGTCGTAACCATCCTGCCCGCGCACGACATTGCCGCAACTGTCGCCGGTCTCTTTGCCGTCTTTTGGCGGATCGGTGCCGGTGATGATGGTACCTTCGATCTTCCAGGTGAGCCCGTAGTCGGAGGAGCTGGCCATGGTCATCGAAGCGTGAGTCTGACCGTAGTTGGCATAGTTGCAGGCGGTTTCATTGTGGTTCCAGCCGAAGAGCGTCTTGCCTTCCAGCTCCACATGCACGAGCCATTGGCCGCAGGAGTCAGGGGTGTTGGGTGGGCCGGGCTTCAGAACCGCGACGGCTGCGCCGCCCATGTCGTAAGGATGACTGCCGTCGATGGCCCATGTAGTGCCAGCGGCGGTGAAGCCGCGGAATTTTCCGTTAGGAAGTTGAATGGCGGTGAACGACGCGTCGGCGATGTTGGGCGCGGGCCCGCGAGCGACCAATGGCACTCCGACCCGAACACGTATCGAAGCGATGAAATCGGGACGCTTCTCCTGACCCTCGGGCGCGATGGCCTGCTGGCCGCTTTCCGTGAGCGCGCCGCAGCGGTACACGCTGTCGGCGTTGACCTGTTTCGACCAAGGATCGGAATCCCAAGAAAAGTAGTCAATACCCACGAGCCGGTGTTCGGCAGCGGCCGCAGCAAAATCGCCTCGCAGCTCTTCGATGAGCAGTGTGCGACCGGTTTCCTTCGGCGGGCACGATAGGTCTGTGTTCGGGAATCCCCATTCAGTCATCCAGCAGGGCTTGCCTCCGGCAGTTCCTACTGCACGGCACTCGGCGAGATCGACGCTGTTGAGGCGGGCCACCCGTTGAGCAGCGGCGGTTGGATTGCCGGGCTGTCCAGGCGATGGATAACTGTGCACCCCATAAGCATCGACGAGCGAATCGAGGCCATGGGCGCGGAGAAACGCGATGGTCGCCGCCAGGCTAACCTTGTCCTCTTTCTTGTTGTTGTAGAGCTTCTCGCCATACTTGGCGCTGACCAGCCCGCCCAAGATGATCGGCGTGCTCGGGTTCAAGCGCGAGTGGTCTCGCACCTCTTTGAGGACCGCAAGGATCTTGATGTACTGGAGAAAGCCTTTCGCGATCTGCTTGCCCTCGGGATCGTCGGCAAGGTCCTTGAGGCTGAGAATCTTTCCTTCGCCCGGCAGCGGGAACTCCGGATTAAACGCGGCCCAATTGATCTCGTTGCCGAGCTCGACGCCAGCCAGCGCAATGCCGTTCGCGTCCAGGCGGTCGAAGAGCTCCTGAAAGTCTGTTTTCGAGAGCTCAGGATCGGCAAGAGAGAGCGGATGCCCGCCCCACATCGCGGGGAACACATCGGGCTGGTAGGCCCGTGAGGGCGCGTTGGGCTTGTACTGTGGGCCAACGATCAACTGGATGCGAATCCCTTGCGCGGCGGCGCGCTTGGCGAAATCGGTGCCCTTATCGTCGTGCGAGATGCCGCACCGGATCACGCGCACCTGCGCCGCTTTTAGCTGGCTGAGAAGGACATCTTGATTCGCCACGCTGGCGCGCATGGGGTTGACCACGTTGACGCCCACAACCATCTCTTGCGCTGGGGTGCGCGCGGCCGCGAGGAAGAATATCGCCACAAAAAAAACCGTTACACATCCGCGCCGTTTTATGCTGCGCATTCTGTTCTCCCGGATGATCGCAAAGGCGTGAAGATTTGTGCAGTCACCGCCTTCCAGAGTCGGCTCCCCCACTTAAACACTATAGAATTGTCGAAGTTTTGTTTTAATGGTGGCTTGGTGTGCTCAAATGTCCGAATTCGGACGGGACCCCTGTACTGCTATTAAAGATATTAACGTAATTGGATTGACGCTGAATCCGATCAAAAGTGGAACCACGGGGTCTAGAAATCCGCGGTCTTTGGCTGGTGTTTTCAGACAACGGTCCAGGGAACCGTCGACGTTCAAGTGCAGAAAGCTCCACAACGGTGTTTGAAACCGCTCATGAATTGATGATCTTGCTTCTCTGTTCAGCAAGCGCCCTGGCGCGCTTACCAGCCTTCTTAAGAACGCTTTCGAGGATTTGAAGCTCTTTCGCGTTCGCATCGGCAAAGACTTTCCTAATTTCGGCCGCATGTTTGCGAAAAATCGGCGCGATCAATCTTTTGCCTTTTGGTGTGAGGGACACGATGCGGACGCGCCGATCCTCAGGACTCTCGACCCGGCCTACCAAGCCCCTTTCGACGAGGCGGTCAACGGCCGTGCTGATCGAGCCGGGCGTAAGGTGCACCTTTGGCCCGATCGTATTCACCGGCAAGGGCCCTTTGTTCAAAAGGGCCTCTAGGATCCGAAAGTCAGTGTCGTCGATTCCAGTCTCCGCTAGTCCCGCATGGAGATATTTCGAAGCCGCCTGAAAGGCCTTCACCAATACCAGCCAGCAGTGAACCGGGTCTCGCGAGGTCTTATCCATGACGAAACTATTCTGCCCTTCTATATAACCGAAGTCCAGGAGAATGTATCTATGTCAATAGAATGTGCATCAATGGATAGTGAAAGGAGCACACTGAACATGACAACGAATTCAGTCGCAATTTCCGCAGGTGTCGAGGCAAGAAGCTTTTGGCAGGGAGCGGTGGTCGTTTTGGGACGGTTTCTGTTCGGGCTGATTTTCTTGATGGCTGGAGCCAATCATTTTAGCAATCAAACCATCGGCTATGCAGCTTCGCAAGGCGTGCCTTTGGCTGCCATCGCGGTTCCACTTTCCGGCGTGCTGGCCATTGGCGGCGGCTTGAGCATCTTGTTGGGTTATCGCGCAAAACTGGGCGCCTGGCTCATTGTGCTTTTCCTGGTTCCTGTCAGCTTGATGATGCACAAGTTCTGGCTGGTGCAGGATCCTATGATGGCGCAAATCCAAATGATCCTCTTCATGAAGAACGTCTCCATGCTCGGCGCCGCCCTGCTGATTTCTCAGTTCGGCGCAGGACCATTCAGTCTGGATGCCCGCCGCTTGCGGTGAACGCGCCTAAAAGGAGAGAACAACATGCACAATCAATCTGAAGCGCCGAATCCAGCTGCCATCAAATCTCCGATCTCACAGCAGGCTCTCGATCAGCTATTTCGAGAAGCGCGGACACACTCCACGTGGCTTCCCGAACCCGTCCCCGTCGAACTTCTTCGCAAGGCTTACGAATTGGCGCGCCTTGGCCCGACCAGTGCCAACGGCTCGCCCGCCAGATTCGTTTTTCTGACAACTCCGGGCGCCAAGGTACTCCTTAAGCCGGCGCTTGCGCCCGGCAATGTCGACAAAACCATGGCCGCGCCTGTAACCGTTATCATCGCCTGGGACACGGAATTCCACGAGCACCTCCCCAGGCTCTTTCCACAGGCCGATATGCGCTCGTACTTTGTCGGCAATAAACCTCTCACCGAGGAGAACGCCTTCCGCAATAGTTCACTGCAAGCCGCTTACTTCATCCTAGCCGCACGCGCATTGGGACTAGATTGCGGACCGATGTCGGGATTCGACCCAGCTAAACTGAATGCCGCATTCTTTCCTGACGGCAAGTGGAAGGTCAATCTGCTCTGCAACCTGGGCTATGGCGACCCAAGCAAGCTGTACCCCCGTAATCCACGGCTCAATTTTGAGGAAGCTTCCATGATTCTGTAGTGGTCGAAGCCCACAGTCATGTCAAAAGAGGAACCGGCTATGCAAGCTTCGTGTGTGGATGGGCATGCCACATGGGTTCCCGCGAGCAGCGGAAGATTGAAGGCGGCAGCAGAGACGCTTGACGCTATCGGCACTTTCCTTACCGAGAGGCTGGAGGCGCACGCGAGCGGTAAAGCCCGTAATTGAGATTACGGCGAAGGTCGCCGGAAACTGAATTTGTTCGTTAGAGAAGTATTGGAGGTTGACATGAAAATCGGTGTTAGTGGTGCCAGCGGCCATTTGGGCAGAGCCGTCGTTTCGGAACTGCTGCAGCGCGCCGGCGGCCACGAGGTAGTGGTTATCACGCACACACGCGAAACCGTCTCTGGACCGGCTCAGCGACGATTCGGGAACTACAACCGGCCCGAAAGCCTTGAGGAGGCCTATTCGGGTCTCGATCGTCTGCTAATAATCTCGGCCGTCGATCCGAAGCCCGGAAAGCGCGGGGCGCAAAACCTCGCGGCCATCGACGCGGCCGTGAGGGCGGGCGTCAAGCATATCGTCTTCATGCCGGCCGCGGGTACAAAGCGCGCAAGGTCTTCTATGGATACTTTGTCGAAGTCACGAAAATGAAGGCCGGTACAGATGTATCTATGGCAATATACATTGCATCAATATATAGGGTCACTGGATTTGAACGGCACCGGTCACCAGGAGATGAGCATGAAGGTCGCTTCGACAATTTCACGGTACTTGCTTGGTTTCATTTTTTTGACGTTCGGGCTCAACGGGTTCCTTAGCTTTATTCCCATGCCGCCGCCTACGGGCGTTGCGGCGCAGTTCTTCGGGGCCCTTTTCGTGTCCCGGTTTTACGTGGTGATTTTTCTGTTGCAGATAGTACCCGCGGTCCTGTTGCTTGCGAATCGCTACGTGCCTTTGGCACTGACGATTCTGGGGGCCGTGATTGTCAACATACTGTGCTTTCACATTTTCATGGCGCCTTCGGGTTTGCCGCTGGCTGTCGCCGTTACGGTCTTGTGGTTTCTTACGGCTTGGAAGGTGCGGTCCGCGTTTACGGGAATCCTTCAGCGTTAAGAAACACTTGCGGAAATAACGCGAAGCCGAGAGGAGATAAGCCTGACAACGCGCGAACATCTAGTAGAGCTGCGTGCAACGGTCGGGGATCTCCTGGCGCTTTCGACGACCCCGGAGGCATGGGTGGGACGAGAACCGCCCGCCATTGCCGCCGATCTCGCCGATTTGCTAGTCGGATCGCTCGAGCTGGATTTCGCTTTTGTGCGTTTGACCGATCCCACAGGGGGTCAGGTAGCCGAGGTGACGCGCGGGAATTCTTGGAAGGCATTTCCGGAATGGCTGCAACAACACCTCGCAGAGTTCGGCCAAATTTCCAAGAAGGAAATCCCAGCCAACGTCGGTGCGGTCGAGGAATCCTGCCCGGGTATCGTGATTCCGATCGTGTTGTCGCGCGTCTGGCGCGACAGTTGCTCCTGAACAATCGGCGGTGAGAGCGCGGTCGTTCGATCAGCCAGAGGAGCAAGGAAGAAGAAGCTAGACGCGTTACACGAATTACAGCACCAAGCATTTACGGGAAGCGGGTTGGAGAATCAGCAAGGGCGGCTTCGTTCAGATTTTCGTCCGGGGGTCGAAGAATTCCGTGCTTCTTCATCCTAGCGATCAAGGTAGTGCGCTTCATACCCAACCGTGCGGCGGCCCCATACGGTCCGCCGACGAGCCATCCCGTGGCTTCTAATGCTCCCAAAATCAAAAGGCGCTCCGACTCCCTAAGCGTTCTGCCCGCAGGAAACGCAACAACCGAGTCGGCCCGAGTCGGGCGCAGAAGATTGGGAAGCAAGCCGTCATTGGAAAGTATTACCGCGCGTTCGATCACGTTCTGTAGCTCTCGAACGTTTCCCGGCCAGGAATACGACTCGAAAGCGTTAATGAATTCATCGGGAATGGTGTCTATGCGCTTACCCATCCGGCAGGAAAACATTTCGATGTAATGGTCCATCAGAGGACGGATGTCTTGGCGTCGCTCACGCAGGGGCGGCAGCGTGACCGGGAACACGTTCAGGCGATAGTACAGATCGCTGCGAAATAGGTCTTGCCTCACCATTCGTTCTAGGTCTCGGTGAGTGGCCGCGACCAGCCGCACGTCAACCCGGTGTGTGCGGCCGCTTCCGAGACGTTCGAATTCCTGTTCCTGCAGAACACGTAGCAGTTTCGGTTGCAACGCAAGTGGTATGTCGCCGACTTCATCGAGAAAAAGGGTTCCTGTATCGGCCAATTCGAAGCGACCGATTTTCTGTGCGATTGCGCCTGTAAAAGCGCCCCGCTCATGGCCAAAGAGCTCACTTTCGAGCAAATCGAAGGGAATGGCGGCACAGTTCAGCTTGATCAAAGGGTGGCCGCTGCGGGGGCTGGCATTGTGGATGGCATGAGCGATGAGTTCCTTGCCAGTGCCGGTCTCTCCCTGAATGAGAACAGTCGCGTCCGTCGCCGCAACCCGCTCGGCTTGCTCCAGCACGACTTTCAGAGCCGGGCTGTTGCCTATGATCTGCTGGAACCTGCGTACCCGACGGTCTTGATCAGCCATTGTCATTGGCTTGAGTTCCAAAACCCAAGCGCCTTCGCGTAGTCCTCGGCGGCGGCATGAACGGTTTCGAGTAAGACAGCGTTGTCGAATGGTTTCGTCAAGAACTCAACTGCCCCATCACGCATCGCTTGGATCCGCATCTTGGCGTCCCCATGGGCTGTAATGAAAATGATCGGGATGCGGCATCGGTCCGCCTTAAGCTTGGCTTGCAGTTCAATGCCGGACATGCCCGGCATCCGAATGTCAGCGATCAGGCATCCGGCCTTGTGTTGAGCGCCGGAACCAAGGAATTGTTCCGCGGAGCCGAAGCACAGCGTGGATAGTCCCTCGGATTCGATCAGATCTTGTAAGGCACTCTGAACTGACTTGTCGTCGTCGACGATGGCAATAAGTCTTGAGCTTTGCTCGCTGCTCATGCGCGAAGCGTAACCGTATTCGCAACGAGAGCACAATTGGCTCTTAGTCGTGCGCACTACCACTTTGGTGGTAGTCGACTAGAACTGAAGGCGGAGGAGTAGCCGGACGGGTTCTGGATTAGGACGACTTGTGAGGGCGGAGTTTGAGCTTGTCGGCCATACGCACCAAGTCAACCACCGATGCAGCCCGCATTTTGTGCATGACGTTGCCTCGATGGATTTTTACGGTAGCCTCGCTGGCTCCAATTTCAGAGGCGATCTGCTTATTGAGCATTCCAGAGATCACCAGAGTCAATACCTCCTGCTCTCTGGCAGTCAGCGCGCGATAGCGCTCTTCGAGATCGTGGATCTCGGCCTGTTGTTCTTGCGCGGCGCGGTCGCGCTCAAGCGCCTGCTGAATGGCGTCCAGCAAATCCTGGTCTCTGAAAGGTTTTGTCAGAAATTCCACGGCACCCGACTTTAACGCCCTAACAGACATCGGAATGTCTCCGTGCGCCGTGATGAAGATGATGGGGATTTGCATGCCGGTCTCGGCCAAACGACGTTGGAAATCGAGTCCACTCATCTGAGGCAGTCTTACATCGAGGACTAAACAGTTCGGGCGGCCGGTGTGTCCCGTGCCGAGAAACTCCTCACCAGTTGCAAAGGATTCAGCGCGCAGCCCAACGGACTCGACGAGATCCTGGATCGCCTGACGCATGCCGCGGTCATCATCGATGATGAAAACCGTGGGAACGGCTGCGGATTTCATGCATTAGCCTCGGCTTTGGCGGGAAGAGTGAAATGAAAAGTTGCGCCTGCCTCCTGATTAGCGGTGGCCCACACTCGGCCACCGTGAGCCTCCACGATCGACCGGGTTATGGCCAAACCCATGCCCGTGCCCTGTGGTTTCGTGGTATGGAAGGCATCAAAGATCCGCTCGGTATTTTCCGCCGGCAATCCGACACCGGTATCGCCGATCGAGACGACTAGCTGACCTTCGGGAGTCAGTCGAGAACTAATCGTCAACTTGCCTCCGGTGTCTTTCATGGCGTCGATCGCGTTCAGCATCAGATTCATGAACACCTGTTGAAGTTGCACCCGGTCAGCTAGAACGTCAGGAATATCTTCGTCCAGTTCGGAATTAATTCTTATAGAGTGCCGAACCGTTTCTTTCCTAAGCAGAGCGGTCATTTCCCGAATGATGTCTTTGAGGTTGACGATCCCGCGCTCCGGAGGCGTGCCTTTTTTGTAGAAAGACCGCAAATGATTGATCACATCGGCCGCGCGGTTTCCGTCCTGCTCAATTCTAGCTGCCGCCGCACGCGCCCTTTCGAGGTCCGGTGGATCGCGCGCGAGCCATCGCAAACACGCGTTGGCGCTGGTGATTGTGGCGGCTATCGGCTGCCTGATTTCGTGCGCCAACGCGGCGGCGAGTTCCCCCATCATATTGACACGATTGATGTGAGCAAGATCGGCCTCTAACTGCCGCAGCTTTTCGCGCTCTTCGTCGGCGCGCTTTCGTTCGGTTATATCCATGGTGATGCCGACATACTCACCGATTTCTTGAGAAGGATTGTGATGTCCAATGCCACGCAGGAATCTGACAGTGCCGTCGGTACGGCGTATCCGAAACTCGACGTCGTAATCCACGCCTTCGCGGATCGCATTCTCAAGTTTTGCTCTTAAGGCCAATTCGTCTTCTAGAAGGATCGCGTTGTAGAAGCGGTCGAACAGAATCGCACCTTGGCTGGGATCGAAGCCATACAGACGCGCGTTTTCGTCCGATGAATGAAATATCTCCCGAGTGAGCAGATTGCACGCCCAGCTGCCAGTGTGAGTTAGGCTTTGCGCCTCTGTGAGGTACGCACGCTCCCGTCGCAATTCCTGTGTCAGTAACTCATGCTCGGTGACGTCCATTGTTGTACCGTGAAACGCTTTGAAAACTCCGCCTTCAAAAACCGGAACACCCACGCAGCGAAGGTACCGTACCTCCCCATCTGGTCGAACAATCCGCTTCGTCACGTCACAGCCACAGCGCTGCTCATGCATCAGCCTGATGGTTTCAGCCATGGAGGCTCGGTCATCGGGGTGGATTGTGGCCAGATACTGCTTAAGGTTCGGGACCCCGTTCTGCGGGTCAAGACCGTAAATTTTGTATACCTCGTCAGACCAATAGATACCCAAATCGTCAGACCAACGGATACCTAGATCGTTTGACGCCCAGCTCCCCATATGAGCGAGGCGCTGTCCTTCGCTGAGATAAAACTGGCTTTGCTTCAGGGCTTCCTCGGCACGCTTGCGCTCAGTAATGTCCTGCACGGTGCCGAACAATTTGTAGGGCCGTCCCGATGCGTCTCTCTTCGCATCGCCTGGCATCGAGCTCCAGCGCTTGGGAGTTACGCTCTGGACTGTGCGCACTTCCCCATTGGGACGAACGATCCGAAATTCGGCCTCAGGGCGCACTCCGGCAACAAGGTCCTCGTCTACTCCGCGGTAGAGAGACTCGCGATCTTCAGGGTGGACCATCGCGCGTACCGTCGCCAAATCCATAGGACGTTCCTGCGGACTTAGGCCAAAGATGCGGTAAGTTTCGTCCGACCAGATCACGACATCTGTCTCGAGATCCCATTCCCAATGGCCGACGTGGGCGACGCGTTGGGCTTCTTCAAGCCTGGCTTTGCTCTCCTGTAAGTCTCGAGACAACTCTGCCAGCGTCTTTTGCACATCCTCATTGGCCATTCTGAGCACCTTACGCTACTTTTCTAGGCAAGCTTCGAATAACTTATCCCGTCGGCTTCTCGCCTTCAAGCTCAAGCGTCCGCGTACTCCCCTACAGGTGGCACCCGGACAGCCGTCTTTGTCTTGGATGCAATCGGCCCTCCCCTTCACCGGTCGGTGAAGATTTGCAGCCAACATCAATACGAATAGGGGGAGCCCCGAATCTAGAGCTGTGACTAATCCCCGGGTACTGTCAATAGATGGACAGTGACGACGCCACATCACGCACAAGGACATCTCTTCCGCCAGGAAGTGTTCACTATGCAGCGATTTGGCGCGCCAGGCGGCTATTGTCCCTGGAATTGCGCTTGCATCGTTACGGCAATGCTCGTTCACGCACGATCTCGTTTGTTCCGACGGTGAATCCTCACGACAGGGAGAGCAGAATGCAAACAGTCACGAAACACTACATCGATGGAGCATTCGTGGAATCCCACGGCAGCGAGGTCCTGGACATCCTCAAGCCGACAAACGGTCAGGTGATCGCCCGCGTAACCTTGGCCGATGAAGAGGATACAAGGCGCGCCATCGCCGCAGCCAAAAGCGCCTTCGCTAGTTTTGGCCGCTCGACCAAGGAGGAGCGCACAAAGATTCTCGGCCGGCTGCATGAAGCCGCTTCGGTCCGCGTTGACGATCTAACGGCGGCCATGGTTGAGGAGTATGGAGGCGTCATTCGGTTCGCTGGGCTCATTGTACACTCCGGCGTTAACGCATTTCTGGCCGCCGAGCAAGCACTCCAAGAGCTACCCTTGACTCGCAACTGGGGCAGGACGACGGTCACCTTGGAGCCAGTCGGCGTGGCCGGTCTTATTACGGCGTGGAACGCGAACACGCTGTTCATTTGCTTAAAACTCGCCTCGGCCGTCGCCGCCGGTTGTACGGTCGTCATTAAGCCCAGTGAGTTGAGCTCGCTTCAAACTAAGGTTTTGGTCGAGGCACTACATGAGGCCAATCTCCCAAAGGGTCTCCTGAACGTGGTCACCGGCCGCGGGAATGTCGTCGGCGCCGAACTGGTACGCAATCCCGATGTCGCCAAGATCTCTTTCACAGGATCCGTTGGCGTTGGCAAATCGATCATGCGCGACGGGGCGGAAACCATGAAGCGCGTCACTCTCGAACTGGGCGGCAAGTCGCCCACGATTCTGCTCGATGACGCCGTCCTCGACCAGGCGATCCCGTCGGCCCTCGTCATGGCTTTTTTGAACAGCGGACAAGCGTGCGCCGCAGGAACGCGGCTTCTCGTGCCCCGGAGTAGACTCGCCGCAGTCAGGCGTGCGATCGTCGACGCCATGCCCGCCTTCCCGGTCGGCGATCCGGCCGATCCAAAAACCGCCGTGGGACCGATGGCCACGCAAGCGCAATACGAGCGAGTACAATCCTACATCCGCAAGGGCATCGAAGAAGGCGCGGAAGTGCTCGTTGGCGGTGAGGGTCACCCGAAAGGGTTCGAAGCGGGTTACTTCGTGAAGCCCACGGTGTTTATCAATGTGACGAACGACATGACAATTGCCCAGGAAGAGATTTTCGGTCCCGTGCTGTCCGTCATCGCCTATGACTCAGAAGACGAGGCGATCAGGATCGGCAACGACTCTGAATATGGTCTCCACGCGGCCGTCCTTGGGACCAACCTCCAGCGCGCGCGTCGCCTCGCCTCCCAGATACGGGCAGGGCGCGTCGTGATCAACAACATGACCGATGATCCGCAGGCACCCTGGGGCGGATTCAAATACTCCGGGATCGGCCGCGAATATGGCCGCTACGGAATCGAGGCGTTTCTCGAACCACGAGCCATCCTCGAATAACTGCTGTTGCCGGGCACGAACGAGTGAGCAAGGAGATCAACCCATGAGCAAACACCTAACAGTCTCCCCAAGTGAAGCCGCCGACCGCCTCGCGATCCGTGAGCTCATCGAAGCCTATGCACATTGCGCCGACCGTCGCGATGCGAAAGGTCAAATGTCTCTCTTTACCCCAGACACGCACTTCGTGGTGTTCATGAACGCCAAGGATCCAACCCCCTCACAGGAATTACACTCGCGGGAGGCGCTCGCTCCCGTCTTCAGAGACCTGAACAAGTACGACGCCACTACGCACTTCATCGGACAGAGTACGATCTTCACGCTCACATCCGACCGTGCCACCGGCGAAACTTACTGCCTGGCGCATCACGTCACGGTGGAGGGCGGAAAACGACGCTTGATGCTCGCCTCGCTGCGGTACCTCGACACGTTCGTCAAGTCGGACGGCACATGGCTTTTTTCCGAGCGTCTGCTCTATGTCGACTGGCTGGAGGAGCGAGCGCTTTCATGACACCGACGAGTCAGAAGCGCCTTGTGCTCGTGGGTGCGACTGGAATGGTCGGCGGATATGCGCTCCGCTACGCACTCCAGGACGCCGCCGTTGGAAGTGTCACTGCTATCGTGCGCCGTAAGCTGGATATCTCACATCCAAAGCTGCAAGAAGTTCTCCATCGTGACTTCGCCGACTGCTCCTCACTCTCGCAGGTGCTTTCAGGTCAGGACGCAGCAGTTTTTTGTTTGGGTGCCTATACCGGCGCGGTCTCCGACGCCGAACTACGCAGGATAACCGTGGACTACACGATCGAGTTCGCGCGAGTTCTGCGCGGCAGCAGCCCGCACGCCGCTTTTTCATTCTTGAGCGGAAGTGGCGCGGACCCGACGGGACGAAGCCGAATCCCTTTCGCGCGTTACAAGGGCCAGGCCGAGAACACACTCCTCGCGGCGGGGTTTCCGATTGTTTACCTCTTCCGGCCCGCATACATCTACCCCGTGGAGCCGCGGAAGGAACCGAATTTCAGCTATCGCCTATTGCGCGCCAGCTACCCCGCGTTTCAGTTGCTGTTTCCAAACCAGGTGATTCGGTCCGAGGACTTGGCCCGTGCGATGATGGACGTCGCCGTCCAAGGAACTGACCGCGGAGCAAAGGTTTTCGAGAACCGCGACATCCGAGCCATGGTCAAACGGATTCATTCCGCCACAGAGTGACCCAGGGCCTCGGTCGCTAGAACAGAGTGAATGGGGAGGGCAGGGAATTTATGGACCTAAAAGGGCTTAAAGCGAGGGGAAACAGGTACCGCATCTGCAGCAAACGCGATCTCGCGGGAATAGGAACTCACACGTTACCGATGACCGTTCTATGGCTGGTTGTGTTTTGCGCTTTTCCCTCGGCAAACCGTGCCCAAGTTCCGGTCTACGAAGTCACGCCAGTAGAAAGCACCATCAAATTTGGTGTCGACTCTTCCGTCCCCATCAAAGGGACCTTCGACAAATGGAACGCAAGCATGAAATTTTCGTCCACGGATGTGAGAAGCGGCGTTTTGGAGATTGAGATTCAAGCTGACAGCGTAAACACCGGTAGTGGTCTGAAAAACAACAAATTGAAGAGCAGGGATTTCTTTGACGTGAAAGACTCTCCCACCATTACCTTCAAATCCACGAAAGTCGTTCAGACGGGTCCAAACACTTTTGACCTGGAAGGAGACTTTACGATTCGCGGCGTCACGAAAACCGAAAAACTTACTCTTACAGATAACGGCAAGGGATCAACGTCTGGAAGCATCGACGGCACAATGGCCTTCGATCGCAAGGACTACGGGATGAACAGCAACATTCCCTTCATCAAGATAGCCAACCGTGTCGAAGTAAATGTTTCCTTGAAATGGAAGCGAACTAGCGGAGATCCCCCAGTTTTTCAACAATAATTCGAGAAAACGGGAAGCGCGCTAAACCTCGGTGAGCTGTCACTACGACGCGAAGGCTGAGGAGCGCGGACCGGAGAATAAGTGAGTGCGGCCGCGCTACTTCTTCGTAAGAAGGAATGTTTCTGGGCGAATCGTGCCTAGCCCCTAATCCGGAAGGAAGGCCTCATCAATTCTACTGAGCGGCGGGGTTTCAGTTCTGGTGCCCTGCGTAGTGCGGCTCGCGCATGAAACAGCCGCGCCTTCGCTGCCGCGACGGAGATCCCGAGTGCTCCGGCAATTTCATGCAGAGAGTACTCCCGCAAGTCATGCAGTTCGACAATATTCTGAAGTCTAGGTCGCAGCTTTGCGATTGCGTCTCTCAAGGCTGCCTCCTGTTCGGTTCTTCGATAAGTCTCCTCTGGATTTGGCGCAGAGTCGCTCAGTCCGACCGCGTCTACGGCGTCTTCCAGCCCGACTTTCCGCGATGCGCGATTCTCGCGGACTTTCATCAGCGCGGCATTAATAGCGATGCGAGTCAGCCATGTTGAGAATTTTGCCCTTTCGTCAAACTTCTCCAGGTGGACGTAGGCGCTGAGAAAACTCTCTTGAACTGCATCCTGGGCATCCTCACGATGTCGAGTGATGCGACAAGCAACGAGAAACATTCTTTCGCGATGACGCTTGTGAAGCTCGTCAAAGAAACTTCCGTGACCCATCTTGGCGCCCGCGACGAGCGCCTCGTCGCTCATAAATTGGGCAACGTCGGAAGTGAAATTCCGGCTGCCTCGGTCGTGCCCTGAAATTACTCGTGCAGCCGACATCGTATGCTCCTTTGTGGTTTTCCTTTGAGTTAGGATTGCAAGCGTAATTCCAAGAAAAGCGGTGGCCCGTCTTGCGCCAAATCGCGGATTAACAAGCACTTACGCGGCGAGAGGCATGTTTATGTGCGACGTGGAATGGTCGGTGTCAAACCATTGACGGACGCAACACTCCTAGATCGCCAAATCAGTAGGCCGGTTTTTTTCTACAACAGCAGGTCTCGCCGGAACGAAATCTTCAGAGAAGGGCTCACAATTTGCGGCGGGCGGGTTTTTCAGTGGTCAAGCTAGGAAGCTGAAACCTATAACCTACCGAGTGTTCGGTCAGGATGAAACGGGGATGCGCGGGATCTTTTTCGATTTTCTTGCGTAGCTGTTTAATCACCACGCGAAGGTTTTCCGTTTCTTCCCAATAATCCGGTCCCCAGACGGCTTGCAATATTTTCCTGTACGTAAGCGGTTTTCCGTGCTCCGTTACGAGCAGACGTAGAACGTCGAATTCTCTGGGAGTCAGGTGAATTCTGTTGCCGCGAACATCAACGGCTCTTTTTTCCACATCCACGGTCAATTCCGGAGTCTCGATTTTCGGAAGCGGCTGTTCGGTGGTAGAGCGCCTCAGCGCAGCTCGAACTCGCGCCAGCAGCTCTCCCATTACGAAAGGTTTCACGACATAATCGTCCGCGCCGGAATCGAGCGCATCAATTTTGTCACGCTCGGAGTTGCGAACCGTCACCATGATGATGGGGCCTGCAAAGGACAATCGAATCTTGCGGCAAGCTTCAGGTCCGCTTATGTCCGGCAGGTTGAAATCCATAAGAATAAGATCAGGATGCTCTCGTAGAACCCGTTCGATACTTTCCTGGCCGTTCTTCGCCTCGACGACGTCATAGCCGGCACTGAAAAGTGTTGTTCGAAGAACCCGGCGAATTTGTGGCTCGTCGTCCACCACCAGAAGCGTGGCATTGTACATGGGCCTGTCGTCTTTCTCTGTGCGCCCGCAGCAAAGCGGGAGAGAACGCTGTCAAGTTGACCGCAGAATCCGAAAATCCTACAGCACTGGTGCTAAGGAATTCTTCAAGGAGTCCTAAGGAGTTCATAAGGGCAAGAAGGGCCTGGATCTGCTTCTGGACAGCCCTCTTGTGCAACAGTTGGGTGCCTTGACGTTTAGCGCTGGATTGCGAATGACACAAGAAATCTAGCTGTTCAGGATTCCGGGAGATCGGAGCGCAAGCAGCGTTCTGCCGCTCTGCATGTCCTCATCCAGACGCAAGCCAAATGCTGAGCGATGCCTGACAGCAGATTTCACCTCGCTGCATTGCTAGGACTTGGGAACGGGGAACGTCCCCCGATAAAACGTCCGCACAAATTGCCGCTGTTCTCAGAAATCGAAACGCAGGGCCAATTGTCCAGTGCGATTTCCGCCATAGCCTTGTGGCAGCACAGATGTGAGCACTCCGAAGGTTGACGGGTTGCTGACATTCAAGGCAGGCGGCGCGAAATTGGAACGGTTGAACACGTTGGTGAACGACGCCTCGAACCGTAGCCGCATTCGTTCACCTAAATTGAGGACTTTGGCCAGCCCGGCATTCACGTTGATCAGGTTTGGCCCTTCCAAAATGCCCAAGCCGCAATTGCCAAACCGTCCGGCGTCTTGCGGGGGAAGGGCGAATGCATTGACGTTAAAGAATTCTCCCGGGGTCTGATTCGAAGGTATGGGATTGCCGACGCAATCCGGGCGCGCAACGGCCGCTCCTTCTTCGTTTCGTACGACCAGATTCGTGTTCGACTGATCTGAGGCTGCGTTCATCGTGGGCGTCAGCCACTGACCGGTCTGTATCGTCGCAACTGTGCTGATATTCCAACCTCCCAGAACTGGATTCAGGTCCTGAGGTACCTTGAAGTGCTGCCCATTTCCGAACGGCAGTTGGTAAACCCCCGTCAACAGGAAACGCTGCCTGGGCGTTCCCGCCACGTTGCCGCGGTCGTAGCGGAGATCGTAACGATTGGCAATTTCCACGGCGTAGGGCTCTTCGTTGGCGAACCCGGCTGGCGCGTCGCTGCCTTGCGCGTCGCTGATATTTCTTGCGTAGGTGTAGCTCGCTTGGAACGTCAGCCCACGCGAAACCCTGTGTTGGAATTCGGCGATGCCCGACTGGTAGATCGCATTTCCGATGCTCTCCCCGGACATCAGCAGATCGAACTGCGGATAGGGCGCCGCGAGCTGGTTGTACGGAGTGGTGCTTGCCGGCACCTGGTTGAGATCGATGGTAATGGGCAGATGCCAGGTCCCTTGGCCAACGTAGCTGAAGCGCACTGTCGTATTCGGCGTCACTTGCCGCTCCACAGTGAGGTTCCATTGCGCTGAGGTGGCATCCTTCCAGTAGGGATCGTTGGCCTCCTCAAATGCGCCTCCGCCATACTGGATGGCAGCATTGAGAGGGGTGGCGTCCGGAAACTGGAAGATTTGATTCGTTACAGGATAGGGGTTGGCATAGCTGACTAGATCCGAAACACCAACCATCGCATTGTTGAAGGACATAGGGCCAAGCGTAGTCATGGTGAACATGCCAAACCCCGCGCGAATCACGGTCTTTTCATTTTTGAATGGCCGATAGGCGATGCTCAAGCGCGGATCAAAATCATGCAGAGGCGTATGCCGAAGTCCCGGTGGAAGGCCGGCCTGGCTGGCGGACATCACCTTGGTACACGGTAACGATGGGTTCGGGCTCAGCCCGTAATTCGTAAGCGAGCAGCCGTTGTAGGACTCAAGAACTCCCACGTAGACGGGGGTCGCGGGGGGGTAAGTCTTCAGCATCGAAAAGAATTTGTCCGGAACGACGATGCTGTTGAGTGCCGGGTCAAAACTGGCCAGATCGCCGTTGGTTTCGATCATGGCGGGTTGCAGTTCCCATCGCAAACCGAAATTGACGGTGAGGTGGGGGTTCACTTGCCAAGTGTCCTGGCCGTAGACACCGGAGTGCCAGCTATAGGCGTTGACTTGTGGGCCGCCGGTGATCGCGAAGTTCGACTGTGGCGCCCCGAGAAGAAAATCGCCGAGAGAATAGCCTGTTAGGGAACCGGCGAAGTTGAATTGGCCGTAGTCGTCGGAGGCATAGTAAAACATGAGGGCGTTATAGAGAACTCTGCGCGTGTCGAAACCGAATCGCATGGTGTGGGAGTGCCGGATGATCGTGAAATTGTCGGTAAACTCGTAGGTCTTGGACAGGGTTGTGCCTACCCGGTCCTGACCGATGTTGGTAATGCTGCCGTCCTGAAAGTTGAAAGTGGGGAAGGCGTGGCCCGTCGGCTGGGCGATGAACTGCAGGGGGATGGTGCTTTGCACCAGGCCCAGATCGCCGGGCCCTGTGCCGGAATCGATCTGCGCTCCGCTGAGGGGGAATGTGTCATTTTCCGTATAATTTGTAAATCCAAAGCGGAATTCGTTGAGTAAGGTCGCGCTCAGCGTGTAGTTGTAGGAGACCACCAGGCTGCGGTTTTGGTCGTGAGCCAGATCGTTCGGTAAAAAGTTATTCGCGGGTGCAATCGAGCCGGCGCTGTTGGACTCGGTATAAAGGGCGTTTTTCCAGCTGTAGCGGAGGTAGACCTGCTGCTTCGATGTGAGGGTTTGATCGAGGCGCACGTCCCAGCCATTGGAGTTGGACGGAATGGGCACTAGCGTCTTGTAGTTGAAAGCAGGATTCAGCTGAGTCAGGTTTGCGTTCGGAAGCGGATAGTAGTCATTCAGTAAGATTTGCGTTACGGGATTAAGGCAATCCTGGGGATTGCTGCACGGGTTGCCTGGCCCGCCCGGGATGGTGTTGTTCGGATAAGGAAGCCCCGTGAAGGGATCCTTTACCGGACCGTTCCCTAGCGCGTTCACCAGAGCGCCCAGATTGCCTGATCTTTCCGCCTGCGTGGGAACAAGAAGGAATTCCGGAGCAGAGGTGGTCTTGCGGTTTCCCTCGTAGTCCGCAAAGAAAAATGTCTTCCTGTTTCTGCCGTCCCACAGTTTGGGAATAATTGTGGGGCCACCGAGACTGCCTCCGAAGGTGTTGAATAGTTTAGGCGCCTTGGACGTAAACCCGTAGATGGTGGAGTCTAATACGTCATCTTGGAAGTACTCGTACGCGCTTCCGTGAAATTGGTCGGTGCCGCTCTTGGTCGTAAACGTCACGTCGCCCATCTGCGCAAACTCCGCGTTGTTGTTGAATGACGTGACTTTCATCTCCGCGATTCCTTCCTGGGAAGGATAGGCATCCTGCAAAGCGCCGTTCGCGCGCACGCTGGCGGTGGAAATTCCGTCCACGGAGAATCCTACCTGGGAGGCAGTTGCGCCACCTACGGAGATGTTTCCCTGACTGTCCTTCACCACGCTCGGAGAAACGGCCAAGGCGGCCAATGGGCTGGAGGATACGGCCCGCGAATTCAAAGGCAACTGGGTGATGTCGCTATTGAGCTTCGAATCGGCAATTATGGCGTTTTCGGTGTTCACCATAACAGCGGCCTCGCTTACTTCGACCACCTGGTTCTGTGACGCCAACGAGAGCTTCACATCCAGACGAAGGTTCTGCCGTGCTACCAATTCCACTTTGTCGACAATTGCTTTGGAGAAGCCCTCCTTGGTCGCGGCCAGACTGTAGTGACCCGGCTTAATGTTCTCAAACGCGAAGTTTCCGTGGTCGTCGCTGGTCGCCGCGAAATCTGTGTTCTCATCAACACTATGCAAGTTGACTTGCGCTTGGGGAACGGACGAGCCGCTCTGGTCCAGAGTCGTACCGCGAATGCTGCCGAAGGTGGATTGGCCCATCGTCCACCGCGCTGACAGTAGGACCAAAATAAAGAGTGTGGATAGTTTGACTGACATGGCGAGGCCCCCTTTTCCGATTTGCGCACGTCGCGCGCAAGGCGTTGACGAAAAGGTAGAGAAACGCGCATATCGAAATCGTGAAGATTTTCAACAAAGAATAGATGGCTTGAATGCGTTTCTTGAATGGCTCAACAAGCTATTGACAGTGATTCGAGAGTCCGGCCACTACGTGGGTTTGGGAAATAGTTCTCCCAGGGCTTTTTTCGTGGTTATGTCGTTTTAAGGCGGAAACCCTTTTCAGCCGAGAGCACGTTTCTTAGCCGGCGGACTGCGTTTGGGATTTCCTCAACCGTTGTGTTCCCAAACCCCAAAATAAGTCCCTGGCGAGGTGTCTGGCCGAGGTAGGCAGGAGAAAGCGGCGTGAGCCAGAGCTTCTCGCGTGCGGCGCGCGCGGCTACCTGCTGATCGCGCAACCCTTTCGGCAAAATGACCGCGAGATGCATACCCGCTTCCGATCCAAGTACCTGGAGCGCAGAGCCGAGTTCTTTTTGGAGTTCGTCGACAAGCACTGTCCTGCGCTGGGAGTAAAGCTGGCGCATGCGGCGAATGTGGCGTGCGAAATGGCCTTCATTCATGAAGTCCGTAAGCACGGCCTGGAAAAAATGTGGCGGAGTTATATCCATAACGTACCGCACTGCCGCGAAGCGACCCACCAGGTCCGGTGGAATCACGATGTAGCCTAGCCGCAAGGATGGGAACAAGGTCTTGCTAAAGGTTCCTATATAGATGACGCGAGAATTGTGGTCGAGACCTTGCAGAGAAGCGATCGGCATGTTGCCATAGCGGTACTCGCTGTCGTAATCGTCCTCAATCACCCAGGATCCAGAACTTTGCGCCCAGTCGAGGAGCTGAAGCCGCCGCGACGCGCTCATAGTTGCGCCGAGTGGATATTGATGGGAAGGTGCAACAAAGGCGGCTCTTGCTTTACGACACTTCTTGACGCCGTAGGCTACATCCAACCCCTCGCCATCCACCGGAACAGGCACCAAACGACAGCCCGCCGCAGCTAAGACCTGTCGCGTCAACCAATATCCGGGTTCTTCGACCCATGCGGCGCTTCGCTCGTCAAGCAGAACGCGCGTAGTAATCTCTAAAGCCTGCTGAGAGCCGGCGACAATCATGACGTGATCCGGATAGCAATGCACCGCGCGGGCGGTTCTGAGGTAGGCACAGATGGCTCTGCGAAGTTCTTCGAAACCAAGTGGTCCGCCGTAGTGCAATTCTTTCGCCCGGGGATTTCGGCAGTGGCGCATCACTATGCGCGACCACGTCTGGAACGGGAATTGGTCGAAAGCCGGCTGGCTCACGTTGAAAGCCCCCAGCCCGCCTAACCACGGGAGTCTCTCGTAGGGGGGAAGCAGGCTCGCGCGCCGCGACGTGACCCGCGCACCGGAGCGGGCTACATCTGGACGGGTCGCGCCTCCATCACTTGATGTCCATTGGTCTGGCAGGGAACTGCAGACGAACGTTCCTGCCCCCGCGCGAGCCTCGAAATACCCTTCGGCTAGAAGCTGAGAATAAGCTGTCAGGACCGGTATTCGAGAGATTTTCAATTCACTGGCAAGCGCCCGGGTGGAAGGGATCTGCTGGCCAGCGCCCAAGTTCCGGCTGACGATCATGGAGCGATAGGCGTCATAGATTTGCTTGTGCAAAGGCTTGGCGGCTTTCCGGTCGACGGCTATCACCGGCGACACCGCACTAGGTACTTTTTTCATGGCTCGCTCCAACTGGTCATAGCGATTTCAGTTCAAGTGGATATTGCGCGCGACCACTCTCACACGCAACATTAAAAATAACGATATTGCGGATCGTCTTTTGCTTTTAGTCCCGGTGCGACAGATACGGGGCGTCGGTGCGGATGCTCCTGAAGGCTCGAAAAGTTTTCCAACTCGAGGGATGAGAAAGCTGGCGGCCTAATTTCTAAAAGGGGGGTATCTCCAAGTGCTCGATCAAAAAAACTTTCTAACCCAGGTGAAGCAATTTCGATTCCTTTTTGTTCTCTTGGTTGCCCTGATTGGTTTCTCTGCTTCCACGTTCGCGCAGCAGGCCACGATCGTTGGGACGGTCACCGATCCTTCGGGTGCCGTCGTCCCGAATGTGGCTATCACTCTTACTAATACGGATACGCGCGTCAGCCACGTCATTCCCACGAATGACGCCGGCCAGTACGTCGCCGTCGATCTTCAGATCGGCCACTACCGAGTCAAAGCCGAAGCCAAAGGATTCAAAGTTTCGGAACAAAAAGATATCGTACTGACCGTTGGCGACCGCATCCGCGTCGATTTCCAGATGCAACTGGGCGCAGCGCAAGAGACCGTGACGGTCGAAGCCAATGCCGTACAGGTTCAGACCGATTCGGGAGAACGCAGCAACCTCATCACCGATCAGCAGATGAGCCAGATCGCCGTGGCCGGGCGGAGCATTTACCAGCTTGCCGCCTTGACTCCGGGAGCCTCTAGCCAGATTGGCGCTGGCGGCATGAATTCAGCTGAAGTCAACACTCCCGTCGGCGGCGACGCCAGTGTCGAATTCAACGGCATGCGCCAGAATCACAACATCTATTTGCTCGATGGTGGCGAAGACGATGACCGCGGCGGCGCGGGCGGCATGAGCATCGCCCCCTCCACGGACGCGATCCAGGAGTTTCGAGCGCTTACTTCCAACTACAGTGCCGATTACGGTCTTTCTTCGGCCGGCACCATGACCATGGTCCTGAAGTCTGGAACGAGCCAGTTCCACGCTTCCGCTTGGGAATTCAATCGCAACGACTTTTTCGATGCACAAAATTATTTCGTGCCGAATCAGGAACTCCGTCTCAACGTTTACGGCTTCAACGTCGGCGGTCCGGTAACTCTCGGCCATCTTTATAACCCGGACAAGAAGCGGACTTTCTTCTTCTACAATATGGAGTGGCGCCCGCTGGTTCAGGGCGGCGCGACCAATCAGACGGTTCCGGGCACAGCTACTTACGGCGGGAATTTCAGCTCTCTTTCGACGCCGATCCTTGTGCCAACGACGGCGCAAGTGGCCCCATCTGTTCTCTTCGCCAACTGTCCGGGCCAAGATGCGGCCGGCGCGGGAGTCGTGCAGGGTCAGCCTTTCCCGGGAAATATCATTCCAACTTGCATGATCAATCCGAACTCCGCGGCCTTGGTCAAGGCCGGCATTTTCCCAGCGGATAACGCGGTGTCCTCGAATGGCAGCCCGGAGTTCAAAGGCGGCGCCAATGCTGTCACGAATTTGCGGGAAGAGATCGTCCGCATCGATCATAACTTCAGCGACAAATTCTCCGTATTCGGACACTACATCGCCGAGCAAGTCTCGCAAGGTTTTGCGACCAGCCAGTGGAGCGGCGACAACGTTCCCACGGTGGGCGACACCTTCGGCAATCCTTCCTATAGCGCCGTCGTACATACGACGTATACGATCAGCCCGACGCTCGTCAACGAAGTGGCCTTCAACTACAACGGCAACCGCATCAACATCGTTCCTTACGCAGCCTCGGGCTTGACCAGTTTGACTCTTCCGACCGGCTACGATTCCACAAACTCCAGGCTCTTCACTGGACCGAACAATGACACCCGCATTCCCAACATCGATTTGAGCGGCGCGAGCGGCGCGCAATTTGAAATCTCCAGCTGGCCGTGGCACAACAAGGCCGATGACTACCAGATCCGCGACGACATTTCGTGGACCCATGGCGCCCACCAGTTCAAGTTTGGCGGAAGCTGGGCGCTCTACAAGAAAGTCCAGGATCTCTTCGGAGAGACCCAAGGCGGTTTCAGCTTCAATGGCACGTACACCGGGAATGGCACAGCCGCCGACCCCGGAAACAGCTTCGCCGATTTCTTGCTCGGAACTCCCAGCTCTTATCAAGAGCTGGCCGTGCAAGACCATGGCGACTGGAATAACGTTTCTTGGGCCGCTTACGTCCAGGACAACTGGCGCGTGAACCGCAGGTTGACCCTGAACCTGGGCTTGCGCTGGGACGGCGTGCCGCACACCTACGAAGCCAACGACCGCATGGGGAATTTCTATCCGAGCCTTTATAACGCTGCCGATGCAGCCACCTTCAACGCCAATAATAGTATTTGCAGCGGGCCAGGGAATGGCTGCACGGCAGCCAGTCCGGGTCTGGGCACGAGTCCGAATCCCATTCTGACTGGCGTTCCGCTTTATTTGAACGGCATCGGCATCCCGGGTCAGGACGGCGTTCCAAAGGGCCTGGTCAACAATCACTGGGCCGCCTTCGGTCCCCGCCTCGGCTTTGCCTATGACCTTACGGGAGCTGGCAAAACGGTTATCCGCGGCGGATTCGGCATCATGTACGAACGCATTCAGGGCAACGACATGTACAATGCCGGTCCCAATATTCCGTTCAGCCTGCAGGTCAATCTCAACGGCGTCGAGATGACAAACCCAAGTCTCGCTCTCTCTAGCGGGGCGGCTGCGACTCAACCCATCAACGCTGCCAGCATCACTGGCTTGGATGTGAGCGATTACAAGCTGCCAGTGAGCTATCAGTGGAGCGTCGGCGTACAACACCAAATTGGAACGAAGTCGGTGTTGACGGCGAGCTACGTGGGCAACCAAGGCCGTCATCAGAATGACTACCGGAACGTCAACCTGCCCAACGAGAGTTATCTATCGAATCTGATTGACAACGCTCCTTATCAGACGGCGCCGGGCCTGCCCTATCCGGGCTTCAACGCTATCACGCTCTCCGAAAACGAAGCGAACACGCACTACAATGGCCTGCAAGTGGATCTAAATTCACAACTGAGCCATGACCTGACCCTGCGGGCGATCTACACGCTTTCCCGTGCGGATGATCCAACCACTGCCGGCAGCGGCGGTGGCGACCTCGGGAACGTGTCGAATCCCTACGCCGGCTGGCTATACGACGTCGGGCCGAGCGGCTACGATCGCTTGAACGTGGCCGTCGTCGACTTTATCTATGACATCCCGCTGTTCCGCCACAGTGAGAACCATCTTCTCAAGTCCACCGTCGGCGGTTGGCAAGTGTCGGGTATCGTCACGATGGAGTCCGGCCTGCCGATTAACATCGGCATCAGCGGTGGACAAGGTGGCAATGGCGTACCCAATGGCGTTAACCGGCCAGACCTGACAGGCACACTTACCACTCCGCATCTCGTCAACGAGTGGTTTGATCCCACGGCGTTCTCGCTTCCAGCCCTCGGAGCTTGGGGCACGCTGCCGCACAACGATCTGCGTGGACCTGGCCGCGACAACTGGAACGTTTCGCTGTTCAAAAGCTTCACGCTCAGCGAATCTCGCGGCAGCCGCTTGGAACTGCGTCTGGAAACCTTCAACACCTGGAACCATACCCAGTTCAACGCCGTGGATTCCAACCTCGGAGACAGCCGGTTCGGCCAAGTGACATCTGCCTTCGATCCGAGAATCCTTCAGCTCGGAGGAAAGATCTACTTCTAATCACACCCTGGAAGTAGGCAGGCACCCCGCTCGCACACCACACCTGCGAGCGGGGTTTTGTTTTGGGCTCCACAAAGCGCCAACACATTTCTCGCGCGTTGGAACCACAGAGCTGTTAGGCGGTGGCCGCGGTTTGAGATTCTTCTTGCGGAACCAAAATGGAGAGAGGGTCAAAGAAAATCAATGGGGCACCCAAATGGGATTGTGCGTAAAGAGGCCGCTGACGAAACCCATTTCATAAACAATGAAAAGGCCAAAGACCAAACTAACCAGCCCTGAGACCAGTCCGAGACCACGATTGAGGCGAGCGAAGCGCTTCTCGGAATATGTAAATGGGACAGCAATCGCCGCAGTGATCAGCATCATCCCAGCGACCGTGCCAATACCGAAAACGAGGAGGTATAAAACGGCCCAGGACGGAACACGAATGGTGGTGAGCACCAACAGGGCGACGGCGGCCGATCCCGCTAGCCCGTGAACGATGCCGACTGCTAATGGCCGGACGACTTGATAGATGCCAAGCTTCCCAAACACGCGATCCATCCAACCGACTGGCGTGGCATCGTCAGCATGCCCGTGTCTTTCCGGGCCGTGGCCGTGCGGGTGGTTGTGAACGTAGTCTCCATGCCCGTGGGGATGTCGATGAGATCCCACCAGAGATGGCGTGAAAGTCTCCGTAATCCTGCGCAGGATGCCGGAGAGATTCAGAATTCCGAGAAGAATCAGCATCAAGCCAACCGACAACTCCATCGTGAGACCCAGTCTTGGCGGAATCACGATGCCAAACAGGATGATCGCGGAACCAACAACCAGAATCGTGATCGTGTGTCCCAGACCCCAGAGGGCCCCAATCAAAGCCGCGTGGCGGATGCTTCGCTGACGACTCACGATTGTTGTTACTGCGATTACATGGTCGGGGTCGGTCGCATGGCGCATGCCGAGGAAAAAGCCAAGGACAATAATGGAAAGCAACGTGATCATTTATTTCGAGACCCGCCGAGTTTCGATAAACTCCAGATATTCTGTCATTCCTTCGCCGGTTTTGGCCGACACTTTGAAAACTTCCATCCCCGGCCGGACGGGCTTGCATGTTTCGTCTCGCCGCTGTCTTGTCAAATTCTACGGTGGCAGCAAGATCCGATTCAACAAGGATAGCAACGTCCGCGCTGTTGAATATCATCAGATATTTCAGGGGCTTGTCCTCGCCCTCCGTTACCGAGAGCCGCGCGAAGCGCAAATCTTCGCCGAGATCGTAAGAGGCAGGGCTCACGAGATTCCCTACATTTTCAATCCAATATAGCTCACGCAACACGAGCCACAGCCCGTTTGGCGCCCTTCGACAAAGGGCGAACTTTCCACTATCCTTTTTCCCTTGTATCCACCAGCCGGCCAATTACATCTAACGGGCGCTGAAGGCAGACTCGAAAACTCGCCTGGTTTTTGGGGCCGCTCTGCACGCCCGGCAGATTTGCCGCTTTCGATGACGCCTGATGCCACCACCCAATGCCGCGGAGTGTGCGCCAGGCTCGTCACACAAGGAGTATTCATGTCGCTTGATGTCGTTGGACTCAGCGGTCCACCACCACACCACAGGGAACAGCTCTGCAATCCCCGCTCCGCGCACTCCGCAGGTGTTGCCGCGTATTTCATCGCTAGCGTTCTTTCGTTTGCAGCTATCCTCGTTGGCTGCGGTGGAAAAGCCGCAGCGCCTGGTGGCGCTCCTCCAGAAGTAAAAGTCCTTGCAGTGGTTCAAAGGGACGTTCCCATCGTAAGCGAGTGGGTCGCCACGCTCGACGGCTACGTCAACGCCCAAATCCAGCCGCAAGTCACCGGGTATATCATCAAGCAAAACTACAAAGAAGGCTCGCAAGTTCACAACGGCGACGTTTTGTTCGAGATCGATCCGCGTCCCTTCCAGGCGCTGCTCGATCAGGCCAAAGCGCAATTGGCGCAGGCCCAGGCGCAAATGGGCAAAACCCAGCTGGACGTCGACCGCGACACCCCGCTGGCCAAAGAGCGCGCTATCGCGCAAAGCCAGTTGGACAACGACATTCAAGCCAATTTGGCCGCCAAAGCTGCGGTTCAGTCCTCCGAAGCGCAGGTAGAACAAGCTCAGCTAAATCTCGGATTCACTCACGTCACCTCGCTGTTTGACGGCATCGCCGGCATCGCGCTCATCCAGCTCGGCAATTTGGTCAATCCCACCACCGTCCTAACTTCCGTCTCTCAGGTAAATCCCATCAAAGCCTATTTCCCCATCAGCGAGCAGGAGTACCTCCGCCTCGCCGCTCGCGTCAACGCTCCACAAGGTCATGATGACGCGCCCAACGATGCTCCGGCGCTCGAATTAATTCTCGCGGATGGAACCGTTTATCCATCCAAGGGCCGCGTTCTTTACACCGATCGCCAGGTGGATATAACCACAGGCACCATCCGCGTCGTCTCCGCGTTTCCCAACCCCAAAAATTTCCTGCGTCCCGGACAGTTCGGCCGCGTTCGCGCCTCCACTTATACACGCACTGGCGCGCTGCTGATTCCGCAACGCGCCGTCGTCGAGCTGCAAGGCACGTTTCAAGTCGCGGTCGTTGGCAACGACAACAAAGTCAGCGTCCGCATCGTCAAAGTCGGCGAGCGCGTTGGCAACGAATGGATCATCGACAGCGGCGTGAAAACCGGCGAGATGGTCATCGTCGAGGGCGTGCAAAAAGTGCGCGACGGATCTTCCGTCAACCCCAAACTGTTGACGGCAGCTGCGGGAGCGGACTGACCCATGTCAAAATTCTTCATCAATCGCCCCATTGTTGCCATGGTGATCTCCATCATCATGGTCATCATTGGCGCCATCACCATCCTTACTCTGCCGGTCGCTCTCTTCCCGAACATCGTGCCACCCGAAGTGCAAGTGCTTGCCACCTACGTCGGCGCCGACGCAGGCACCATCGAGCAATCCGTCGCCACGCCCATCGAGCAGCAGATGAGCGGTGTCGACAATATGAACTACATGTATTCGCTGAATTCCACCGCCGATGGCGGCATGCGCCTGATCGTCGATTTCGACGTTAAGACCGACCCCAATACCGATCTCATTCTCACACAGATGCGCGAAACACAAGCCGCATCCCAATTGCCTAGCGACGTGAACAACTACGGCATCACCGTTCAAAAAACCGTCACCGCGCCGCTCATGCTGATCACGCTCTATTCCCCCAACGGCACTTACGATGCCCAGTTTCTCTCCAACTTCGCCTACATCAATCTCAGCGACCAGATCACGCGCCTCTACGGCATCGGCAGCGTCCAGATTTTCGGCGCCGGCCAGTACGCCATGCGTCTTTGGGTGAAGCCCGACCAACTAGCCAAGCTGGCCATCACCGTTCCTGAAATTGTCAGTGCCATCGAGTCCCAAAACACCGTGAATCCTGCCGGTCAGGTCGGCAGTGAACCCGTGCCCAAGGGGCAGGAATTTACTTATTCCGTGCGTGCCCTTGGCCGTCTCTCCTCCCCTGAAGAGTTCGGCGAAATTGTCGTCCGTGAAACCTCTATTGGAGGAGTGGTCCGCGTCAAAGACGTCGCCCGCGTCGAGCTTGGCGCGCAAAACTACAGTGTCGTCGGCCGCCTCAACGGAAAACCCGGCGCTGTTATCGCCGCTTACCAGTTGCCGGGCTCCAACGCCGTGCAAGCCGCCGAGGCCCTCAAAAAATTGATGGCAGAGTCTAAGGCCCGCTTTCCGGGCGATATCGATTACGTCATTTCCCTCGACACAACGCTCGCCGTCACCCAGGGCATCAAGGAAATTGTCGAAACGCTGCTGATCGCCATCCTCCTCGTTATCATCGTCGTTTACATTTTTCTCCAAGGCTGGCGCGCTACTCTCATTCCTCTTCTAGCCGTCCCCGTTTCTCTCGTTGGCACCTTCATTTTCTTCCCCATTTTCGGCTTTTCCATCAACACTCTCTCTCTTTTCGGCTTGGTTCTCGCCATTGGCCTCGTCGTCGACGACGCCATCGTCGTCGTCGAAGCCGTCGAGCGTCACATCGAGGATGGTCTCTCGCCAAAAGATGCTGCTCTCAAGGCCATGACCGAGATCTCCGGCCCCGTTGTCGGCATCGCCCTCGTTCTTTCCGCGGTGTTCATTCCCACTGCGTTCATCCCCGGCATCACCGGCCGTCTCTATCAACAGTTCGCCGTCACCATCGCGATCTCCGTGGCCCTTTCCGCCTTCAATGCTCTTACGCTCAGCCCGGCGCTCTCCGCATTGCTCTTGCGCCCCAAAGACACCACTCGCGGTGGCCTGCTCAAGAAATTCTTCAACTGGTTTAACCGGACCTTCACCAGCGCCACCAATGCCTACGTCGGCGTCTGCGGCTTCCTCATCCGCAAGAGCGCCATCGCGCTCATACTGCTGGTCATTTTTGGAGCCGCCGCCGGCTTTTTCAGCGCCAAAGTCCCATCCAGCTTTCTGCCCGATGAAGACCAGGGCTATCTCTACATCAACCTGCAATTGCCGAACGCCGCTTCTCTCCAACGCACCGATGAAGTCGCTCACAAAATCGAGGTTGCTCTCGCCAAGACCCCCGGCGTTCAGTACACCACTAGTGTCGTCGGTTTCAGCTTGCTCAGCTTCGTCCGCACCAGCTATAACGGTTTCTTCTTCGTCACTCTCAAGCCCTGGGACGACCGCAAATCGCGCGACGAACAATTCCAGCAAATCAAACAGAATATCAACCGCGAGCTCGCCGGAATTCCCGAAGGCATCGCGTTCTCTTTTTCACCACCAGCCATTCCCGGCGTAGGCACATCCGGCGGCTTCACCTTCGTCCTGGAAGATCGTGCCGGCAACGACATCCAATTCCTCGCCGACAACTTGGATAAATTTCTCGCCGCATGCCGCAAGCGCCCGGAAATCGCAGGCGTCAGCACTACGCTCCTCCCCAGCGTCCCGCAGCAGTTCGTCGACGTAGACCGCGACAAAGTCATCAAGCAAGGTGTCGCCGTCAAGGATGTCTACCAGACTCTTCAGGCCTTCATGGGTGGCCTCTTCATCAACTATTTCAATCGTTTCGGCCGCCAGTGGCAGGTCTACATCGAAGCGGAAGGCGAGTACCGTACGCGTGCTGAAAATGTCGGCCAGTTTTTCGTCAAAAACACCACCGGCGCAATGGTTCCCCTCGCTGCTGTCACAAAATTCGAGTCCCGGCCCGGCCCCGAATTCACCATGCGCTTCAACGAATACCGCTCCGCCCAAATCAACGGCGCCGCCGCTCCCGGCTACAGCGCCGGCCAAGCCATGGCCGCCATCGAACAAGTCTTCGACCAAACCATGCCCCGCGAAATGGGCTACGACTACCTGGGCATGTCCTTCCAGGAGAAAAAAGCCCAGGAAGGCGTCCCCGCGTCGGCTGTCTTCGGATTTTCTCTACTCTTCGTATTTCTGATTCTCGCCGCGCTCTATGAAAGCTGGACGCTGCCTTTCAGCGTTTTGCTGAGCACACCCGTTGCAGTGTTCGGTGCTTTCTTCATTCTCTGGCTGCGGCGCACTTTGCTCTCCAAATTTCTCCCGACGTACATGGTGCAGATCGAAAACGACGTGTACTCGCAAATCGGCTTGGTCATGCTCATCGGTCTCGCGGCCAAAAACGCCATCCTCATCGTCGAATTTGCCAAGGATCAATATGAAGAGGGCAAGCCGCTCGTCGATGCCGCTCTCGAAGGCGCCCGCTTGCGCCTTCGCCCCATCCTGATGACTTCCTTCGCCTTCATCCTTGGCTGTGTCCCTCTCTGGACCGCCAGCGGTGCAGGGTCGGTCGCACGTCAAATCATGGGCACCGCCGTGATCGGCGGCATGCTCGCAGCCAGCGCTCTGGGCATCTTCTTTATTCCCGCAGTTTTTTATGTCGTCGAGCGCCTTTCCATGGGCAAAGCAGGCCGCGCCCGAATGGCAAGCGGAATCCCCGCCCCAGGCACAAGCCCAGCCGCAGGAGACGACTGAAATGAGATCACTTCTCTCATCGCTCCTCATCGCGCTGCTCATCTCCGGCTGCACGGTGGGACCAGACTACAAACGTCCCTCGGCCGTCGTTCCGACGGAATTCCGCGCCGTCTCGCCAGAAGCCTCCAAAGCCGAAGCCGCCTCTTTGGGCGATCAAAAATGGTGGGATGTCTTCCGCGACGATCAGCTCCAATCTCTGATCCGCACCGCGATTCAGCAAAATTACGATGTCCGCATCGCCGCCACCCGCGTACTCGAAGCCCAAGCGCAGCTCGGCATCACTCGCTCCAATCAATTTCCTAGCGTCAGTGGCGGCGCAAATCTCTCTGCCCAGCGCACTTCCCAATCGATTATATTTCCCGCGATCGAGCAATCCACCGGACAGTTGAATCTCTCTGCCGCCTGGCAACTCGATTTCTGGGGACAATATCGCCGCGCCACGGAAGCCGCACGCGCTTCTCTGCTCTCGACCGAGTGGGGTCGCCGCGCCGTCATCAGCTCCCTGGTCTCCAGCGTAGCCTCCGCATATTTCCAGCTGCGCGCTCTTGATCTCCAGTTGGAACTTTCCGAGAATGCTCTCACCGCCCGCCGCGAATCCCTCCGCCTCACTTCTGTCCTCGCTGATCATGGCAATACATCCGAACTGGATGTTCGCCAAGCCGAGCAACTTGTCTACACGGCAAGCGAAGAAATTCCCGACCTCGAGCGCCTCATTCAGCAGCAGGAAAATCTCCTCAGCACCCTGCTCGGAAACAACCCTGGCCCGATTACCCGCGGCTTGGCGCTCACCGAGCAGCCTCATCCCCCCGAAGTTCCGGCGGGCATTCCTTCCGAGCTTCTTGAGCGCCGCCCCGATATCCGCCAGTCCGAACAGGTTCTCATCGCCGCCAACGCTCAGATCGGAGTCGCGCGCGCCGCCTACTATCCTCAAATCGCCCTGACCACTTCAGGAGGCTTTCAAAGCGACGCGCTCGCGCGTCTGTTTGGCGGCCCTGCAGGTCTCTGGAGCTTTGCCGGTTCTCTCGTTCAACCCATCTTCACCGCCGGCAGAATTCGCTCCGGCGTCCGGCTCGCCGAAGCCGAGCAGCAGGAAGCCGTCCTTTCCTATCAGCAAACTATCCAGCAGTCCTTCCGCGAGGTCTCAGACGCCCTGATCGGCTATCGCAAGCTCCGGGAATTTCGCGAGCAGCAGGAGCTTCTCACCGCTTCCGCCGAAGGCGCCGCGCACCTTTCCAATATTCGCTACAAAGGTGGAGTGACCAGCTACCTCGAGGTTCTCACCAACGAAACCAACTATTTCTCCGCCGAACTCAATCTCGCGCAAGCCCAAGCCAACGAGCTTCTCGCCTTGGTCCAGCTCTATCAAGCGCTCGGCGGCGGCTGGCAACAATAACCGACACTCGCGAAAACCAAATCACCAGCCGCACGCTAGTTCTCGAATCCTCTCGACACACGATCCTCCTAAATGCGATTCTTCCCGGCGTGTACGGCAAACTTTTGCAAAGGCTCCCCTCGAAGGCAGAGCTCCAGCCCTCAGCCGGAATTCGTCTTCTGTGATGCCGACGACCATGATTGAGCGAATTGACGCCCACCACCATCTCTGGAGTTATTCGAAAAAAGAGTACGGCTGGATTGACGGAAAAATGACCTCCATAGCCAGAGATTTTCTTCCGCAAGATCTCGAGAAAGTGCTTGCCTCTTCCGGGATGCAAGGCAGCATTGCCGTTCAAGCAAGGCAAACGCTCGAAGAGACCCAGTCCCTTTTGAGCTTCGCCCAGGAATTTCCCGTTATTCGGGGAGTTGTCGGCTGGGCGCCCATCGCCCGCCCTGAGTTTCCGCAAGTCCTCGAACGCTTTCATCATTTTGAGAAACTAAAAGGTTTCCGCCATGTTGTTCAGGACGAGCCGGACGATGCCTTCCTGCTGCGCCCGGATTTCAACGCAGGTATTGCGTTATTCAAGCGTTACGGCCTCGTCTACGACATTCTGATCTTTGAGCGTCAACTGCCCGCCGCTATTTCCTTCGTGGACCGCCATCCCGCCCAGGTCTTTGTCTTGGATCACATCGCCAAACCCCGCATTCGCGACCGCGTACTTGAACCCTGGCGCACAAACATTCGGGAACTGGCGCGCAGAGAAAATGTTTTTTGCAAGTTGTCTGGGATGGTGACCGAAGCCGAATGGGCCAAGTGGCGCCCTTCGGACCTCGAGCCCTATTTCGACGTCGTCTTAAACGCTTTCGGTCCCAAACGTCTGCTGGCCGGCTCGGACTGGCCGGTCTGTCTTCTGGCAACCGCGTACCAAACCTGGTTTTCTACTCTCGGCGAATTCCTCTCTTCATTGTCCAGCACAGATCAAGAAAGGATTCTTGGCGGCGTCGCCAGTGAAGTCTATTCTCTGAGTCCAAAGGCTTGAACCCGAGACCATGAAAGCTCTCGTAATCAAAGGGCCCGGCTCGGCCTCGATCGAGTCCGTGCCCCAACCCCTGGTCGAGCACGGCAAACTCTTGCTCCGCGTCTCGATGGTCGGCCTCTGTGGAAGCGATTTAAATTCGTTCCGCGGCAAAAATCCCATGGTCCGGTTTCCCAGAATTCCCGGCCACGAAATCGCCGCCACGATCGTCGAAGGGAACTCTTTGTTTCCGGCACTCGCCGCCGGCGTAAATGTCACCATGTCCCCGTACACGAATTGCGGCAAATGCCCATCCTGCCTCCGCGCTCGTCCGAACGCCTGCGCATTCAACGAAACCCTCGGCGTCCAGCGTGATGGTGCCCTGACCGAATTCATCACCATGCCGCCTGAAAAAGTCTACCCGGCCGCGCTAACGATTAAAGAGCTCTGTCTGGTGGAACCGCTCACGGTTGGTTTTCACGCCGTGGCCCGAGGCCGTGTCACTTCAGCCGACAACGTCGCCATCTTCGGCTGCGGTGGCGTGGGCCTCGGCGCCATCGCCGCTTCCCATTTTGCCGGCGCCACCACCATTGCCGTCGACCTCGACGATGATAAGCTTCAGCTCGCCAAAAAAGCCGGCGCGGCTCATATCGTGAACTCCACCAAATCTCCGCTCCATGATCAACTTCTGAAACTCACCGACGGCCGCGGACCAGACGCGATCATCGAAGCCGTCGGCCTTCCCGAAACCTTTCGCGCCGCCGTCGAAGAAGTCGCCTTCACCGGCCGCGTCGTCTACATCGGCTACGCCAAAGAACCCGTAGCCTACGAAACGAGACTCTTCGTCGAAAAAGAACTCGATATTCTTGGTTCGCGCAACGCGCTGCCAGAGGATTTTCAGACCGTCATCCAAATGCTCCAGAAGCGCAGGTTTCCCGTCGATGACGCCGTCAGTTCGATCATTTCCCTCGACGATGCTCCGCGCGTCCTAGAAGCCTGGAGCTCCAATCCGCTCGAGTTTACGAAAATCATGGTGAAACTCGACTGATTAGGAAAAACGCACACAAGGGTTTCGGTTCGACAGTGCTTCGAGGACCCTTTGAGGAGAAGACGGACGATGGCACAGCAGCAACTTGAAAGTTCACCAGGAAAGCCGGCGCCTTCAGCGCGTCATTCCCTGTTTCCCGCCGGCCAAATCGTTCCCTTCATTCTTGTCACCGTGCTTTTCTTCCTCTGGGGCATTCCCAACAATCTTAACGACGTTCTCATTCGACACTTCATGAAGTCCTTCGCCATCTCTCGCTTTCAGGCCAGCCTCGTGCAGACCGCTTTCTATCTGGGCTATTTTCTCCCGGCCATTCCTGCCGCTCTCTTCATGAAACGCGTCGGTTATAAACCCGGCTTCATCGTCGGCCTCCTGCTCCTCGCTTCAGGGTGTTTCTTGTTTTGGCCGGCCGCACTCGACAGCAGCTATGCCTTTTTCCTTTTCGCGCTCTTCGTCATTGCCAGCGGACTCTCTTTTCTCGAAACGGCCTCCAATCCATTCATCGCCCAGCTTGGTGATCCGGACACTTCCGAGCGCCGTCTGAATTTTTCGCAAGCCTTTAATCCCTTCGGCGCCATGACGGGAGCGTTGATCGGCACCGTCTTCATTTTTTCCGGTGTCGAGCTGACACCCGTACAAATCGCCGCGCGCCAAGCCGATCACACCTATCAGGCCTACCTGCAATTTGAAGTCTTGCGTGTAGTCCGCCCCTATCTTGTCCTCGGCGTCGTCGCCGTCATCTGGGCGCTGCTCATCCTCCGTACAAAATTCCCCGCTATCTCGAGTGAAAACGAAGCCGCCGGTGGCGGTCACGGCAGCTTCAGCCAGCTCCTCGGTCAAAGGCACTTTCTCCTCGCCGTAGTAGCGCAATTTTTCTACGTCGGAGCCCAGGTCGGCACATGGAGCTACTTCATTCCTTACGTTCAGGAATACGCCCACAAGCCCGAAAAAACCGCGGGATATTTTCTCATTGGTACTCTCGCTGCCTTCGGCGTCGGCCGTTTCGTCTCTGCCTGGCTAATGCGCTTTATCTCTCCAAGCCGCCTCATGGGCTACTATGCGCTGGCGAATATCGCGCTGGTTTCCGTCGGTGTTTTTTTTCCAGGTTGGGCCGGCATCTGGTGTGTCTTCCTCACCAGTTTCTTCATGTCCCTCATGTTCCCCACCATTTTCGCTCTCGGCCTGAAAGGGCTCGGTCCAAACACGAAACTCGGCGGTTCCTTCTTGGTTTTGGCAATTGTTGGCGGCGCCGTTCTTACGCCCATCATGGGCCTGATTTCAGACAAGCTTCACAGCTATGCACTGGCCTACTCCATGCCCTTCCTCGCCTACATCTATATCTCCCTCTATTCCTTCCTTGGCTCCGAGCGAGCCCGTCCCGCCCCTGCTCTCGGTGAAACCGCGGGCTCAGCTTAGGAAAAACGACCTCCGTTTATTCCATGGAAGGCCAATCGCAGCCAACCGGCTCCAGAGAAAAGCAGCACAAAATCGAAAGTTTGACGGGGCCATCCTCCGTCTCAGGTCCATAAACCGCTTGTGCCTGCTCTGCAGAATCTATATCGTGGCCGCCATCGCTTCCTGACTAGCGGAAGAAATCAGAGAAGGGTCCAGCTCAGCAATATGTCTCAAATGCTTCCCGAAGCAGGCAGTTATGGATTGCGGCGCGAAGTCCTCTCCCCAATGGAGACCCTCGCACAGTCTGTCTCCACCATCGCTCCCACCACGACTCCGGTCGCAACTATCCCCCTCGTCTGCGCCCTCGCCGGCAACGGCACTTGGCTCGCCTATGTCTTGGCAACCGCCGCGATTCTTCTGGTCGCGCTGTGCATCGGCAAATTCGCTCGCTACTCCTCTTCTCCGGGTTCGCTCTATACCTACGCCTCCATGGTCCTTCCTCCTTCGCTCGGTGCCACGGCAGCATGGAGCCTCCTTCTCGCCTATATTGCGACCGGGTCAAGCGTAATCGGTGGTTTCTATCACTTCGGAATCCTTTTGCTCCAGGACGCCACAGGCCGCGGCATCTCCGCCGTATTTCTCGCTCTTCTCGTCACAGCCATCTCCATCTGGATTGCTTGGCGCGACGTAAAAATTTCCGCCCGCCTCATGCTCTGGATCGAAGCCGTGTCCGTCTCTTTCATTCTGATCGTCGTGCTACTCGCATTGCTTCGGCACGGTTGGCATGTGGACTGGGAGCAACTCCATCTTCGCGGCATGACCGGCAGCGGCCTGCGCCTCGGCCTCGTATTAGCGCTGTTCAGTTTCGTGGGCTTCGAAAGCGCTACCACGCTCGGCTCGGAGGCGCGCAATCCCCTGAGAACAATCCCCCGCGCCGTAATACAAAGCGCCCTCCTCGCTGGCGCCATCTTCATCGTTTGCGCTTACACCGAAGTCCTCGGCCTTCGCAGTGCCGGCCAGGATCTCGCCACTAGCGCCGCCCCTATGCGTGTTCTCGCCAAGCTTGGAGGCCTCCCCATTCTCGGCCTCCTCATCGACATCGGCGCACTAGTCAGCATGTTTGCCGGAACCCTGGCCTGCATCACCGCCGCCGCCCGCGTTCTTCTTCTCATGTCGCACAACGGCCTCGCGCACACCTCCTTTCGCAAAACTCATGTACGCAACGAAACTCCCGGCATGGCCATCGCCGTCACCGGAACCGCCGCCGTACTCCCCGTCGCCATCCTCGCCGCGCGCGGCGCCAGCGGCCTCGACGTCTACGGCTGGATGGGTTCACTCGCCACCTACGGCTTCATCGTCACCTACGCGCTAGTCAGCGTCGCTCTCCCGCGCTATTTGCGCGCGCACAATGCCGCGTACGCCGGCGTCCAAATCATCCCTTGGCTGGCATCTGCTGCTATGCTTCTCGCTCTGGTCGGAAATCTCTATCCCGTCCCCGAAGGCCCGTACGGGAAACTCCCCTTTATCTATCTCGCCTATCTGGTCGCTGGCCTCGCTTGGTTTTTCTGGCGCGCCCGCCATCAGAAACCAACATTGGCTCAAAGTTAGATAAAAACCATTCTTATGCTCTAGGCGGCGCTCGTCTCTCTCTGGATGAAATAAAAAAACGAATCAACGAAAACAAAAGTTTGCGTTTCGGTTCTGCGGTGTTATGCAATACCTTCCTCCAAACTTACTGTTCTAAGGGCGTGGCCAGGCGGGGTGAATCCGAATTTCTTTGCAAAATTTTTGCTTGGTCTGAGTCCGGAACGTGGCCGGGGCTTAGTGGGTGTTCTTGGAAGGTGGGAGGCGTCGCGGAATGACCAAGTCAGCAGCTAGAGTTTTCTGCTTCTTCGTTGCAGCATGCCTTTGTTGTTGTCTCGCGCTTCTTCCGCTAGACGCCTTTCCGCAGCAAACTCTCGGCGGCATCACCGGCACGGTTACGGACCCCTCCGGTGGCGTTCTCGCCGATGCATCTGTCACCGCCGTCTCGGATAGCACCCAACTTACCCGCACTCAAAAAACCACCAGCGTCGGCAGCTACGATTTTGTAAACCTCCCCATCGGCTCCTACACCCTCACCTTCTCGCACGATGGTTTCGAAACGCAAAGAGTTCCTGCCATCGTTGTGCAAGCCGATCGCACCGCCACCGTCAACGCCGTGCTCAAAGTCGGCCAGGTTGGCACCACTGTCACCGTCGAAGCCAGCCCCCTGATGAACGCCGTCGACACCACCAACGGTTACATTCTCGAAAAAGCTCAGCTCGAGTCCATTCCGCTTCCCACCGGCAGCTTCACCGGCATCGCCATCCTCTCTCCCGGCGTCAACGCCGAACTCTCGAGCGGCTCTGGCGTCAACGCCGGCCTCGGCAATCTTCCCATCTGGGCCAACGGCCAGCGCGACACCAGCAACACGTTCCTCCTCAACGGCGTCGACGCTAGCAATCTCTTCAACGGCAAAAGCACCAGCCAGGTTGCCAGCGCCCGCATCGTCAACAACACCGGCATCGGCGGCGCCGCTAGCATCTCCAGCACCACCGCCGAGCCCCTCCAAAGCACCGCTTCTCCCTATCTCGCTATCGGCCAGGCTCTCCCCACGCCGGCTCCCGATACCATCGAAGAATTTCGCGTCAATACTTCCATGTACGACGCCCAACAAGGTTCCACCAGCGGCGCCCACATCGACATGAGCACCGCCTCTGGCACCAACGATCTGCACGGCAGCGCGTACCTCTACCGCGCCTCAGACGCTCTCAATGCCGCACCCTTCTTCTACAATGCCGACCCCAATATTCCCGCCAGCGACAAGGTGCCCGGCCTCCACAATTACACCGCCGGCGGCACAGTGGGCGGTCCGATCATCAAGAACAAACTCTTCGGCTTTCTCTCCTACCAGCACGTCGAAAAATCCGACGCCGAAATCGGCAGCTCCCGCGTCTCGGTCCCGCCCGGCCTCACCGACGATCGCAGCCCCGCCGCCCTCGCCGCTCTCGTCAACGGCAATTTTCCCGATTCCGCCCCGGTCAATGCCACCATCGGCACCGCCCCCGGCGACATCAGCCCGATCGCCTACGGCCTCCTCAATTACAAACTTCCCAACGGCCAGTTCCTGTTCCCCTCGGCCAACAGCTTCGTCCCCACCATCAGTTTCCCTGAAAACACCTTCACCCCCGGTACCGCCTACTTCAAAGCCGATCAAGCCGTCTCCGATCTTGATTGGATTGCCACTTCCAAAGACACCCTCGCCCTGAAGTATTACTACCAGCACGATCCCAGCATCGCTCCCTACGCCTTTTCCGGCTCGCCTGGCTTCACCCAGAATCTCGACGCCGGCAGCCAGGTCGCCTCCATCACCAACACCCAGGTCCTAAAACCCAATCTCAGCGTCGTCGAAGTCTTCGGCTTCCTTCGCGAAAAGATCTATAGCACTCTCCAGCAACCTTTCACCCCTCAACAATTCGGCTCCTACGTTCAGCAACTTACCGGCGCCTCCCTCGCTGACTCCACTATCAACACTTTCGGCTCTTCCTTCTTCCCCGGTATCTCCATCGTCGACAACTACGGCAACTCCGCTCCCTACAACGAGAACTTCGTCTTCAACGCCGCCACCAACATCGGCAGCGGCGCCGCTTCCCAAGGCGCCTGGACCGGCGTCTTCCAGAATCGCTTCATGCCGAGCGCCAACGCCATCTGGACCTTAGGGAAACACACGCTAACCTTCGGCGGCAACTTCGCCTATACCCAGCTGAACACCCGCGATGAACGCACCGACAAAGGCACCATTGGCTTTGCCGACTTCTCCCAATTCCTCCAAGGTCTCGTTGTCCCCTATACACCCGACGGCTTCATCACCACGGCCTACCTCCAGGGCGACGCTAACCGCTACTATCGCTCAAAGGAGACCGGTCTCTTTCTCCAGGACAAATATCAAATCTTCTCTAACCTCAGCCTCACCGCCGGCCTCCGCTTCGACGACCACGGTGGCCTCACCGAAAAATACGGCCGCCTCTACAATTTCGATCCCTCCGAATATGACTACGACGAAGCCACAGACACCATTGTCAACACCGGCTTCCTCATCGCCGGCAACAACAAGCTCTTCCCCAGCAAAGGGGTTAGCGATTCCACACTCACCGGCCGCCAGTGGGGTCTTGGCCCGCGCCTTGGCCTCGCCTGGAGCCCCAAAAAGTTCAACAACAAAATCGTCGTCCGCGCCGGGTGGGGCATGTACTACGACCGCGGCGAACTCTTCACCTACCTCTCCCCCGGCTTTGCCGCTGGCGTCATCGCTGGTGGCCCGTTCGGCGTCAACCAAGCTCCCCCATTCGTAAACTCCCAGGTCTGCAGCAGCATCGGCGTCTTCTACCAGGGTTTCATCCCCACTTGCGATCCCACTCAGCCGACCGGTGGGTCCTTCTCCAGTCCATGGGGCACGACTCTTCAAGCTCCGCCCACCGGCAACCCCGCCAGCATCGTCCTTCCCAACGCCGCCGCCATTGAAACTGGCGCCCAGCTTTTCTCCTTCGCCGATTACAACCGCGCCAACAAACTCCCCTACACCCTCAACCAGACTCTCGACATCCAGTGGCAGCCGCGCAAAGATCTGGCCATCACCATCGGCTACGTCGGCAACTTCGGTCGCCACGAAGTCATCCCCGTGCCCTTCAACCAGGCCGGTATCGCCACTCCCAGCCATCCCATCCACGGCCAAAGTTATTCCTACGGCTATACCGTTCTCGCTCCGCCGAACTGCAACCCTGCTTTTCCCCAGAGCGCCACCAACTGCGCCTACACCTCCGATTGCAATGCCAGTGGCGCCACCACCGGCTGCAATTTCATGACTCTCCCCGACGGCTCGACCATGATGGACAACTACGAAGGCGGCAACATTGACCTTCGCGTCCCTTACATCGGCTACTCCTCGGAATCCGAGTCCTACACCGCCGCCGGCATCTCCGCCTACAACGCCCTCCAGACCCACGTCGAAAAACGCATCAGCCACGGCCTCCAAGTCGGCTTCTCCTACACCTTCTCTCACGCCACCGACGAACAAAGCGCCATGGGCCTCTTCTACAACGGCAACAACGCGACCGACCTCCGCAGCGGCTACGGCCTCTCCGACTTCGACCGCAAGCACGTCATCAACTTCACCTATCTCTACGAGCTTCCCAAATTCTTCGAGCTCACCTCCATGCGCGGCCGCTTCGCCGACGGCTGGGCCATCTCCGGCCTCGCCATCATCCAAAGCGGCCAGCCCTACAGCGTCATCGACTACTCGGGCGCCGTCGGCAGCCTCTACTACGGCACCAGCGACGGCATCACCAACCCCGTCGTTCCCCTCGCGCCTGGCTGCACTCCATCTAGCGCCTACACGGGCGCAAGCGGCACAGTTCCCGGCCTCCCAGCCCTCAATCCCAACTGCTTCACCGTCCCGCTTCTCGGCCCCGGCGATCTCGGAGGCGCCATTCCCGCCGGCGACACCTTCGAAACCACCTACACCACCGGCCAGCGCAACATTTTCCGCCAGCCCTGGCAGCGCCGCACCGATCTCTCCCTAATCAAAATGACCCAGCTCACCGAACGCGTCTCCCTAAGGTTCACCTTCGAAGTCTTCAACCTCACCAACACCCCCAGCTTCGATATTCCCATCGACGACGTCACTCAAAACCTTAATTTCAACGATTTCCCCGTCTACGGCTCCCAGCTCTATTCTTCTCCAACGTTGAGCGGCATCGGCATCGTCAACAAAACCATCGGCAGCCCCCGCCAAATCCAAATGTCCCTGAAATTCACCTTCTAGCACGCGCTCGCGCTTCGTACGGGCGCGGCACGCCGTGCCCGTACGTCTGCGTCTCGTCATATTTTGATTGCACTGCTTGAAGATTTTCCGCACGCTCTCGCCGCGTCGCTCGGTGTCGTCTTCTGATGGAGCTGCAGAGAGGCAAAAGCCGGTCCTCCCAGCAACAATGATGCGTAGACCGCCCCTCGTGCGTCGTCGAGCGCACGTCGGGAAATCACCGAAGAGCGGAGTTTTGCCTTTACATTCCGAAGAGTTTCTTTTTATCTCGGGCGAGTGGCTCGCTTGACGGACGAACTCGCTCGACGCAACCGGCGCCTGGCAGCTTTCGCGACCTTACTTCTTTTCAAACTTACAGCCGCGGCCTTTCTAGTCTTGCGGACGGCTCTTTTGCTTCCCCGCCGAAGCCTCTTGCCTTCGCGTTCCACAACATGAACCGCACTGCTTCGGCTGAAAGCCTTCTGTGCCGCATTGGCCTTCGCTGCGATAGTTCCGAGGGCCGATCCGATCGACTCTGCCAAACTGGTCAAAAGTGCCGCATCTTTCCCGTGGCTTCGCGTGTGTGCTTTCATAAATTCGCTCCGTTCAGTTTCTAGATGCCCTGCCTCAGAGAACAGGGGTCGTGCGGCGTTGCTATGCTTCTCGGTCGCGTTCTTCTGGAAAAAATTACGCTCGCTTGGCCTGGTTGTACGCAGTGTCGCCTGCGTCAATCGCGTCCTGCACTTGGTCTTTTGCCATATCCACAGCTCTTTGAGCTCGCCGTTTCAAATCTCTGCCAGTGCTGCGAACTTGATTGACGCCGTCATTCACTCCGTCAGCAATCTCGCCGCGCAGTTCCTCGCCAGACTTGGGCGCAAAGAGCAAGGCCACCGCAGCACCTATGCCGGCGCCCACGGCAAAAGTCAAAATCGTTCCTGGAATCTCTTTTCTGTTCATCGTCAATCCCTTTCCAACGCCGTTTTTCTTCAAGTTTCGAAAATTGCTTTTAGGAAAAAAGGAGGAAGTCGTGGCCCGGCTTCCTCCCGTTTAGATTGCTACGAAGTACGCGCGGACTTGGCGGAAGTGTCGCGATCCACCGAAGTTTCCCCGGTCGAAGTAACATCTTCCGCGCCCGTAACCTTCAGAACTTCCTTGGCGCGCTTGATTTCCTCCGAAGTGTCGCAATGCACGGAGAGTAGAATTCCGCCATGTTGCAGGCGGCCTTCGTAACGCTTCGCTTCGAATTCAGGAATTCCCGAGCCGATGAGAGCGCCGGTAACCCCTCCCACGGCTCCGCCAACGCCCAGCCCTGCAAGCCCTGCCATGATCGGGCCCGCGGCGATGAAAGGCCCAAGGCCAGGGATCGCCAGCAAACCGACGCCTGCCAGCACGCCAAGCGTGCCGCCAATCACTCCGCCTGCCGTGACGCCTGCGGTCGCACCTTCAGGCGCTTTCGTAGTTTTTTCTGTTCCCATATCCTTCGTTCCCGATAGATTCTCCGGCAATAGCAGCGAAATATCTGGAGACGGGAAGCCCGCCCGTACAAGCGCGTCTACGGCGTTTTCCACCCCAACGCGAGTGGAGTAAATTCCAAATACCCCTACTTTTTTTCCTGACATTTGTATTTCTCCTTTTCTCTCAGATTCGATGACGGTCTTGGATGGCACTATTATTTCGGTGGCGCAATTTCAAGCTCGTCGGTTACGTTCCCTTGTCCTGCTACGGCCACGGCTTTCGCTTCAATGTTGTTCTTCTCGTCCTCAGACCGCACTGGTCCCCGGAGAGTGACTTTGCCGTCTTGTGAAATGATTTTGATGTTGTGCGCATAGGTCGAAAGGGTGGTGTCCTCATGAATCGCCTTTCGAATCTTCTGCGTCAGCGCGCGGTCTCCCGGATTCATCTTTTGCTGATCGGCGGTGGGGTTGGTTTGGTCCTTATTTTGTTTGGTATTGTCTGGTGGTGTTTGTGGGTCTTGCTTTCCCGGGATTGGCGTTGCCATCAGGGATACGCAAAAGACTAGCGAACCCAGCGGCAAGAGCAATCGCGGCAATCGAATCGAACTTCCGTTCATTTCCGTTCCTCCTTTTCAAATGCTCAACTGGCACTTCTCCAAAAGGTTGTCAGGCCCGCGCTGCCTTAGCTTTTTTCCCCCGGGCGTTTCCTTCTTCTTCTCTCTCCGAGGTGGCAGCTTCGCGGTTAATGCCGCTCGAAAGTTGCGTCAGCTTGAGGTCTGTCTCTTTTTCTTCCTGCAGGGTCTGCTTTAAAAGCGCCTCGGCCGCTTTTTCCCCAAGAGTGCTTGCAAACGCGCTCACGGCTCCGTACGCCGCAATTTCGTAGTGCTCCACTCGCTGCGCCGCGGAGATCAAACCCGCGTCCAGTTCTGCCGGCGGAAGCTCTTCCTCGATCAGTTCGGCTCCTTCCTTGATCAGCCCTTCCATGCCTACGCATTTCTTCCCTTTTGGGCTTTCTAGAAGAGCTTCGAATATCTCCTCCAACCGAGCCAGGTGCCCCTTCGTTTGTTCCAGATGCTCTTCAAAACCTGCACGCAGGTCATGAGCCGTCGCGGCCTTCGCCATTTTGGGAAGGGCTTTAACCAATTGGTTTTCTGCGCTAAACAAATCTTTCAATTCCTCGATGTAAAGATGCCTCAAGCCATTCGTTGTCATTTGGGGTCTCCTGCCAAAGCAGACTTCGCCTGGGTCTCCGTAATTTCTAGTGCGGAAATACGCTGCACCTTCCATAAACAACTTCCGGCCCTCGGCAGCCATAAGGGGAAAGAGGTAGGGAGCGACAATTAAATCGTGTAGCTGTCTAAAGGCGGGCGGTCTCGGGTGTAATTTTTTCCGGTTGGAAAGCGATGTGCTTCAGTATCTGCGGAAGCGTCGTAAACACTCCGTGGCCCCTGGTCAATTTCAGGCGAATGGCCGCCTTCTCAGAATCTCCCTCGAAATGCCAGAGGCAAACAGCGATGTACAAATCCGGTGACTGAGCCCGCAATTTTGCATACAGCGCTCGCGCGTGGTTCACGGCAAATGGCGGCAGCGCCGAAATGCACACTACCGCTGGGTTTAGCTCCGCCACTTGCGCCAACATCTCTGCGGTCGTGCCGATCGCTATGCTCTGCGCTCGGTGACCTTGCCGTTCGAGAAGTTGCGCAAGCAGCATGGCCACAACATCATCGGCATCGTCGCGAGCCGGAATGCAGAGCACGTCCAAACTACTTGCTTCATCGATCCCCGTGCGAAACAATTCGGACGAATTCTCTGATGTGCTCTCTGCGTTCTGTCCAGGGGCGGTATCAGCCAGCTCTTCGATGATTTCCCGCGTGCTTTGATAGATGAAAGTCTGCTTTTCCTCGTCCAGTTCATTTCGATGTCTGTCTTGTTCGGCAAGACTTAACGCCGGAATCAGAACGGTGCTATAAAGTTCTTCGAGATTGTTCTCTTTGAGATGTAGTTCTAAGACTTGCCTTGCTTCGTTTTGATCCGTAGCCAGGAGTCGTTGATAATATTGTGCGTGCGGCGGCAGAACAGGCTCATCCCCCAAAAGCACATTCAGGAAACTGAGGCTTGGAACGTAGCGCCCCATAACCACCAGGCAGACCGTCAGAGGGGTGGCCAGCACAAGCCCGGGAAATCCCCAGATCAGTGTCCAAAATACAGCCGCCACTAGAATCGCCAGAGGCCCGAGCCCGAGGTGTGCGCCGTATAGGAGTGGTTCAACAATATTCGCTACCGTCAGTTCCAGAACCAAAAAAAGTCCCGCTGTTGCCAGCGCGTGTTGCCATCCGGGGAAAACCGCTAGTGACAGCAAGATAGGCATTGCTGCGGCCATCGGCGGCCCGATATATGGCAAGAACCGAAGAACGGCAGCGGTCACACCCCAAAGGGCGGAATTGGGAATGCCAATAAAATGCAATGCCGTGAATACGATCAACCCATAGCCTGAGTTAACGAGCAGTTGCAGAAGCAAATATCGGTTGATTCGTTGCGTTGCCTCGTCGAGCGCCTGGGTCATCATATTCAATCGACCACCGCCCGCCAGCCGGATGAGGCGATTGCGCAAGTCTTCTCTGCCCGCAAGAATAAAAACCGTGAATAGGATCACCACTCCCGCGTTTCCCAGTGGACCCAGCAAGTTCTCGACGGATTCAAGCGGGTTACCGGGAGCAACGAGTTCAACAGTTATCGGTCGCGAAGCTGAGGATCCAGTAGCCGAGGCGCTCTTTTTCGTTGCACTCAAGGACGGTATGGACGCCGGACTGACCGCGCTTATCTCCTTCGATAACTCTTTAACGGTGTCAGAAGCCTTGTGAAGACTCTGACTGCCAGGCCCCTTCAGCGAGCGGATCTTATCTTCGAGCGTTTGCCTGTAGGAAGGGAGCTGGTCCGTTAAGTCGACGAATTGCTGAGAAGTTTTCCAGCTCACCAGACCCATCAAACCAACCAAGAGGACAATCATCAGGAAAATGGCAAGCGCGCGTGGAAGCTTGATCCTTTCAAGGAACGCGACGGGCGGAGACAATACGAGCGAGAGAAGTAGAGCCAGCGCCAAGGGTATGAAAACGATTCGAGCAAAATAAAGAGTTGCGATCACCACCACTGCGGCAACAATTCCCAGAAGCCGAGAATTTTCAGTCGATCCCGCTGCTCGCTTTAGAGATTTTTCCATGAGAGACAATTCGTGCTCTCGTCCATCTTCCTCCAAGGGAGGAAGAAGTGGCATACACAATTCCCCTTACCAGGAAGCTTGACGTCAAAATCAGGTACCGTCTGTCCAAAGGGAGACATTGAATTGACCTGGCTTGCGCGCCAGTCGCACCGGCCGGGCCGATCAACTTGCCTTGCGGCGCGTTTTGCATCCAAAGCTAGGCGGGGTGGCAGGAACGAATCGCGGAAAGGTGAACCAGAATGGCACACGCGTCGGTTTTATCCGTGGGACCTCGATTTTCCCCACTTTTCCACAGTCATCGCAAACCATCAATCCCCGCTCAACTCCTTCAGACCTCTCAACTTCCGCACACCTCCTTCGAATCCCCGCGCTCTGTGCGAATAAGCATCCAGTAAACTATTAAAGTGATGGAAATCTTCTCCACCTCCCTGCTACCATTCCCTATGGTTCAGGCACGACGACCCGGCTCCCTCTCTAACATTTGTCATCCCAAGGGTAGTGAGCGATCTGCTTTTCTCTCTTCTCTCTCCGCCTCTTTCTCGGCGTTCTCTGTGACCTGTGCGTTAAGAAAAACCCGCCCCCTCGCGCCGGTCCTCGCCTCAGGTATCGAATCATCAACGATAGAGGGCCACTTCTTCTCTGCGCGGCTCCGTGCACTCTGCGTTTCTGCGCTATCCTTTTCCGCGATTCGCTTCGCCTAAAGCTGGGAGTCCCCAATGAGCCTTGATCACGACCTACTGAAAAGTCTCCCCAAAGTTCTCCTCCACGAACACCTCGACGGCGTCCTCCGCCCCGAAACTGTCATCGACTTGGCCAAGTCCGCCGGTTACGACGGACTTCCAACAAAAAATCCCGAAGAGCTCGCCCACTGGTTCCACCAGGGAGCCAACCAGGGCAGCCTCCCCAAATATCTCGAAGGCTTCGTCCACACCATCCGAGTGATGCAAACCGAAGAAGCTCTGGAACGCGTCGCCTACGAACAAACCGAAGATCTGGCCGGCGACGGCGTCGTCTACTTTGAAACGCGTTTCGCCCCGGTCTTCCACACGCAGAAAGGACTGAGCCACCAGCAGGTAGTCTCTGCCGTGCTAAAGGGTCTCGAGCGCGGCAAACACGACTTTGGAGTTTCCTCGGGATTAATCATCTGCGCCATGCGCAACATGGACGTCTCGCTGGAAATGGCCGAGCTCGCCGTCGACTTCCGCGATCGCGGCGTGGTGGGTTTCGATCTTGCCGGTGAAGAAGGCGGCTATCCCCCAAAAAAACACGTCGACGCTTTTCATTACATTCAGCGCAAGAATTTCAGCATCACCATTCACGCCGGCGAGGGCTACGGAAAAGAATCCATCTGGCAAGCTATTCAATACTGCGGGGCACACCGCATCGGCCACGGCACCCGCCTCATCGACGACATCGCCATCGCAGAGGACGGCAAAGTCGTCAAATTGGGCGACATCGCACAATACGTTCTTGACAAAAGAATCCCGCTGGAAATTTGCCTCCTCAGCAACGTGCAAACTGGCGCTGCCCGCAGCCTTGCCGAACATCCCTTCAAAACCTTCTATCAGCAGAAATTTCGCGTCACGCTAAACACCGACAACCGCCTGATGAGCGATACCACCATGACCAGGGAATTCCAGGCCGCCGCGGACACCTTTGGCCTGACCCTTGACGACTTCGAAATTATCACCGTCAACGCCATGAAGAGCGCGTTCCTGCCTTACGACAAACGCTGCGATTTTATCTACAAGGTGCTCAAACCGGGCTACGCGAAAATCCGCCGCTTTCGGCAAGAACAATGACGCCACAAATCACGGCTCAACCTGCGAGCCCAGCGAGCGTTTCTGCGAGCACAAGCACTCCGCGAGCAATATCCTCCGGCGACGCGTACTCATCCGGCCGGTGGCTGTACCCGTTGCGGCAAGGAATAAAAAGCATCGCCACGGGTGCGATGCGCGAAATAAAAAGCGAATCATGATAAGCCCGGCTCACCATCTTCATCGAAGCGAGACTGTGTTTCGCCGAAGCTTCTGAAAGCGCTTCGACAATCGCGGGAGCACATTGCGCCGGCGCATCTGCGTTGACGATCTCTTCGCGAATCGCAACTTGCCGCTTCGTCGCGATGGTTTTCTCTGCGGTTTCGATCGCACGCATCACCGCGTCGCGCCGCCCAAGATTTGTATCGCGAATGTCGAGCGTTAAATGGACACGGCTCGGAATGCTATTGACCGCGCCGGGAAAAACGTCGCAAATGCCGACCGTCGCCACAGTATCCGCCGCGCCGCTCGTCTTCGCCGCGTTTTCAATCCCGAGAATAAGCTCCGACGCCGCGCAAAGCGCGTCTCGGCGGTCGGGCATGAGCACGGCGCCAGCGTGCCCGCCCGCGCCCTCGATCAAAAGTCGGATGCTGGCGGGAGCAGCAATGCTTGTGACGATCCCGAGCGGAATTTTCTGCTGCTCGAGCAGTGGACCTTGCTCGATGTGCAATTCGACAAACGCTTTGTAGTAGCCGTCGCGCAGTTTCACGTCTTCGAGCGGTGCCGTATATCCCGCATTGCGGCGAACCTCGTCGAGCGAAGCCCCGTCTTTGTCGGCGAGCTTTCGCGCCGCATCCGGAGTCATCGTACCGGACAGCAGCCGGCTGCCGAGGCAGCCAATTCCGAAGCGCGTCGGTTCTTCGGAAGTGAAGACGAGCAACTCAATCGAGCGTTTTGGGCGGAAGCCGGTGCGCTGCAACGAGCGAATCGCTTCGAGGCCGCCAAGCACGCCAACGACGCCATCATATTTTCCGGCGTTCGGGATTGCATCAATGTGAGAACCAGTCCCTACGGCCGCAGCGCTTGGTTCCGAGCCTGTCCAGCGCGCGAAAATATTTCCGATGGCATCCTGCCGCACGGCAAGACCAGCTTTTTCGCAGCCGGCAATGAGCCAGGCGCGCGCTTTGAGATCCGCCGGCGAAAACACAATTCGCGTCACCACCGGTGGCTCGGCTTCGGAAATCGAACCAAGCCCTTCGATCTCCGCCGCCAAGCGATCTCGATCGACTTCAATTTTCATCGGGGCTTGCCCGTGGCCGGCATTCCCGCCGACGGTGCGCTCGCCAACGATCGGCTGGTCAGCGGATGGCGGTTCCAGTCCTTGTAGATGAGATATTTCGCGGGGACTTTGCCGATGGCGCCGAACCACTGCGGGCACCATGGCGCCATCCAGATAAAATCGCCTGCAGTGACGGGATACCACGAATCGCCGAGGCGGTAGATGCCGCCGCCTTCGAGCATGAGGAGGCCGTGTTCCATGATGTGCATTTCAACCATGCTGAGAGCGGCCCCCGGCTGGTACACCATCGAGTTCACTGCAAAATCGAAATGCATCGTATCGGGGAGCAAGTGTTTTACCTGCAAGTCTAGGTCGCCATCGAGTGGTTCCGAAGAAATGGCGTCTTCGCTCGAGATGATGGCGCGGGGCGATTCGAATGAGGCGAGTGGCTGGTAAATTTTTTCGATAACGGCGGCGCGGCTTTGCTTTGTGGCAACTACACGATGCGGCGCGCCTTCAGGCAAGTACGCGTAGCCGCGGACTCCTAAATCTCTTTGGCGAGCGTCCAGTTCCAGTTTGAGCTGGCCTTCAAGGACGAAGAGGAAGCGCTGGGCGGTGGTTCGGCCAAGTTCGCCACCGGATTCGAATTCGGCCGTGTACTCGGTGAATCCAGCGCCAGCGGCGGGGCTAGCGTGCACGACGGCCATGCAGGCTTTCATGCCGGGCAGCGGGGTTCGAACGAAGGTGTCCGGTGTCAGAAGGAGGTGGTTGTGTTTTTGGGAGCTGCGCGTTTGACCAAGATTATGCACGGCACATCCTTTTTTGTAGTTCGGAGGAATTTGCAAGCTGATTGAGCAGGTGCAACCCGCATTCGAGCGTTTTGGCGACGTCTTCGAGTTCGGCCGATTCCGCTGGATCGTGGCTGATTCCGCCGGGGGAGCGCACGAAAATCATGGCGGCGGGAACTTTTTCGGCCAGGATCATGGCGTCGTGACCGGCACCACTGACCATGCGGTGCGGCTGGCAGCCGGTGCCGCGGATGGCTTCCTGGATTTGCTCGACGAGGAACGAGTCCATCATTACGGCGCGCTGGCTTAGCAGGACGTTTTGCCGGAGGGCTAAACCACGACGCTCGGCAATTTCGTGGGCCAGCCGGATAAGTGTTTCCCCCGCGCGGTTGAGAATATCGTCCGACTTGTGGCGAACATCCAGAGTTACACGAGCTTCCGAGGCAATCACATTCGTTGCGCCGGGTTTTGCTTCGATTTGGCCAACGGTTGCGACGAGGCCGGGATGATTTTGGGCCATGCGCTCGACGGCAACGATCCACTCGGCCGCGGCGGCAATCGCATCGTGGCGAAGATGCATGGGCGTGGTGCCCGCATGATTGGCGCGGCCCAGAAATTCGAACTGCATCCGTGTCTGAGCCACGATGGCTTCCACTGCACCAAGCGACCTTCCGAGCGATTCGAGGACCGGTCCTTGCTCGATGTGAAATTCCAGGTAGGCAAGCGTGTCGTCGCCGAGCGCTGCGCTCGGAATATCCTGGGGATTCAGTCCGAAGTTTTTGATAGCGGTGCGAACGGAAATTCCATTCGCGTCTTGGCGATTCAGGAGATCTTCGTCGAGCCTGCCGACAAGCGCGCGGCTGCCGATAAATGGTGTGCCGAAGCGGACTCCTTCCTCTTCGGAAAAGCCGACGACTTCGATGGCGAAGGGAAGGCGCCGACCATCGAGCGCTTCGAGGAGAGCGACGGCGATAACAACTCCGAGAATGCCGTCATAGGCTCCGGCGTTGGGAACCGTGTCGAGATGCGAGCCGAGCAGCAGGCGGGGCGCAGAGGCTTGCACTCCGCGATAGAAGGCGCGCAGATTCCCAGCGGCGTCGACCGTCACTTCGGCGCCCGCGGCTTTGAGCCACTTGGTGATTTCGCGGTGACAATCGTGCATCGGCCGGGAGAGGAAAGTGCGGCGCGTGCCGGCTGCGTCTTCCGAGAAAGACGCCAGTTTTCGGCAGCGAGCGATCACTTCTTCCGCGCGAATTGTTGTGCTTCCGACTGTGGACACGAAAGTTCAACCTTGCCGGCGAAGGCGCGCTTCGATGGCGCCGTGGGGCTCTTCGATCGGCACAAAAATCTCGTTGGGATTGTCCTGGCCGAAGCGCGAGAGGTCCGCGAGAAGAAAGTGTTTGTTGGGCATCGTCAACTGGATATCTCCGATTTCCGGAACATTCGCGAGAGCGCTTTCACCCATGGCGTATAAAGTATGTTGGACGGATTTGCTGGCGTGTGCGGCGAACACGTTGAGCAATGCGTCTCGAACCTTGGAACGCAAAGATAGGAAGGGGGCCCTGGGCGATAGATAGTTCCAACGCGCGCCGAGAGACGTGGCGAACAGACGGTCTGTTGTTTCGGGTAAAGTTGTAAGCGAATCCTTTATGAAACCCACAAATTCCGAGCCTGCCGTTTTCAGGATAACAAGGTTTTCGAGCCCCGCCTGGACTGACGGCGCGGCGTTTCGCACGGCTCGAATCTCGGCCGTCTGGGATTCGCTGCTGGATTCTACAAATGTCGTGGGATGGGGCTTTCCGCCGGTGGGCAGGTGCTGCCAGGATTTTTCGGCGAGGGTGACTCGCGCGGCGGAAACCTGTGGATTGCGGTCCAGGAGGTAAGCAGCGAGTTCCTTGCCAAATTCCTCCATGCAATCGGCCCGAGAAGTTCGCGCCAAGGAGTACACGGTGTTCTTCATTGTGTCAGTAGGAAGAATCTTGCTGTTGTCGCCCAGCACGAAGCAGGACTCGAAATCGCCTTCGAGAAGGATATCGATGGTCCATTCGCGAAAATCGTGGTGATCAGAATGGCGCTTCACCTTTGCGAGGCGGACTCGCGATTTGCCGTAGCTGTTTTCGGCCAGCGTCATCATCAGGTCAGCTTCCCCGGTACGTCGTATAGCCGTGCGGACTTAGGAGCAGCGGAATGTGAAAGTGCGATTCGCCTTCGCGCGCCTCGAACGTAATTTCGACGACCGGATAGAGGCCCTCACCTTTTTGAGCACGATAGTAGGTTGCCGTATGGAAGGCTAAGCGGTAAGTTCCCGCGCTAAGAACTTCGTTTTCGGGTAGCAGTTGGGCGCAGCGGCCATCGCTGTCGGTGTGCAGCAGATTCAGGACCTGCCATTCGCCATGGGAATCTTGCCGCTCGAGCCGGACGGGGACGTCTCTCGCGGGCTTGCCGAGCGCCGTATCCAGTACGTGCGTTGAAATACGATTCATAAAGAGAGCCATTTCTTGAGCCGAAGATGCGCGATCTGGCGCTGCTGCTCGGCGGCTTCTTGAAGCTCCTTTTTTTCGTCGTTTTGCAAACGCCGCTGGAGAATCTCAAGAATTTCCGGCGCGGATTTACCGGTGGCACAAACGATAAAGGTACGGTTGAAGCGCTGTTCGTAGGCGCGATTGCCTTCCGTGAGAGCAGTTTTGACATCCTCGCCCGAACTAGCAACTTGGCGCTGCTCCTCTCCCGACCAAGACGCAGATCGCGCCGGCGCGGAGACTGGCGAATGGGAGTCGCCGATTCTCGGATGGCTGCGAAATGCTTCGAGCCAATCGGACTCCGGGAGATTCTTCCAGACCTCGTCACAAGCAGACAAGAGGGCCGCCTCAGCGAGGATCGGCCTGCGCTTCGCCATCGCGAGTGCCCAGGTTTTTGAACCGCAACACGGCAAGATGTCCTCGGCGGCTTTGTCCGCCGGCAGATTGTTCCATCGCGCGAGCACGTTTTCTCTCGTTTCGCCCCGCCCTGCGTGCGCCCTCAGTCGCTCGAGAAATTCGGCGACAAGATTCCCAGTGACTGCCGCTCGATAACGGGATGTGGAGCGAATGTCGTCGATGGGCCGGACCTCTTTGGCGGCCATCGTTTTTGCCAACTGGATGAGCTGCGGATCGATGCGATTTCCTTTCACGATTCGTTCTGTCTCGGCCAAACGCATGGGAACAGGCGCTACGCTTCCCACTGCAAGGCGAAGGTCTTCGATAACACCATTCGCCGGATGCCCCAGCGCCGCGAGGCACACTTTCGAAATTGCTTGTGCATTGCGCGCGCCAACCTTGCGCGCATGGGCATAGTAACCTGAAAACTGTTTCTTGAGGCAGACCGCGCGAACCAGTTCGCCAGGTGCGAGTTGGGTTTGGCGGTAGCCGATGTGAAAGTTCGCGTAAGGCACGCGCCGTTCCGCTCGCAGAGAAACAAGAAGAAGCTCGGCCTCGTAAACCATAAGCGCAGGGAGGGAATCCGCTGCCGGAGAAGCGTTCACGATATTGCCACCAATAGTCCCGCGATTCTGGTTGGCGATTCCACCGGTCCAAGCGGCGGCGCTGGCCACCAACGGGAACTCACGGCTGATCGTTTCGTGTTCACGCAAATCGGTATATGTGCACGCAGCGCCGATTTGGATTTCGCCGCCGGAAATGTCGATTCGGCGCAGCTCGGGAAGATTCCAGATGCTGACCAGCTTGCGGGAGGGAAGTTTTCCCGCGGAATATTGGACCATCACGTCGGTGCCGCCGGCGATGGGAAGCCATGCGCCGGGATCGTGAGCGAGAAGCGATAACACTCTGGGCAGAGTGCCCGGCGCAACGAGTTCATATTCAGCGGGGTTAGCCCTCACGTCGCGGCTCCCCGGCGCCCGGCTTCGGCGACGGCTTCAAAGATTTGCATGTAACCTGTGCAGCGGCAAAGATTGCCGCTGAGGCCTTCGCGGATTTCTTCGAGAGTAGGCTGCGGTGTTTTCTTTAATAGATGAAGGGAAGCGAGGATCATCCCCGGCGTGCAGATGCCGCACTGTGCACCACCGCAGTCAAGAAAGGACTGCTGCAACAGTTGCAAGCGGCCATCGGAGGCCAGGCCCTCGATCGTGACGATTTCCGCGCCATGCGCTTGAAGAGCTGGAATAAGGCAGCTATTCACCAGCGTTCCGTCGATCAAAACGGAGCAGGAGCCGCACTCGCCCTCGCCACAGCCTTCTTTCGTTCCGGTCAAGCGAAGCTCATGCCGCAGGACGTCGAGCAGGCGCTCCATCGGATAGACGCGGACGGTTTCCAGCTTTCCGTTGACCGTGAGAGAAATTTCGCTTTTTAGGCGAACCTCGGAGGATTCGCTCATGCTCGGCCTCGCGCCGTGGGGGCAATGGTCAGGGGAGCAGAGTTTTCATAAAGCGCCGCGAAAATGTCTTCGGGAAGAAGCGGGATCGAATTGAATGAGACGTGCAGCGCGTCTTCGACAGCGTTGATAATCGCCGGAGCCGGGCCGTCCATCGGAAGTTCGCCGATTCCTTTTGCACCGTACGCGCCGTAAACGTTGCCCAGTTCTTCGAAGTAGACGCGAATGGGAGGAAGGTCGGCGGAAGTGGGCATGATGTAGTTGGTCATCTGGCCGTTTTGCATGCGGCCCTGATCCCAAACCACTTTTTCATATAAGGCAAAGCCGATGCCTTGAGCCACGCCGCCGATGATTTGTCCTTTCGCAAAAACGGGGTGAAGGACTTTTCCAATTTCTTGAAGCGCAACGAAATCGTCGATGGCCACGCTGTAGGTGGCCAGATCCACGGTAACTTCAGCGATGTAAACGGCCCAGGCAAACGCGGCGTACGCCGAGCCACGATATTTTTCGTCATCCCAGAAGATTCCGTCGGGTTGTTCGTACTGCGCCACGCTGCGGAATTTGCCGTGCTTTCTGACATAGGCGCCGCAGGCGGCGCGGAATTCTTCGGGTGAGTAGTCATCGGAGAGCATGCCGCTCGCGGCCAGTGTGTTTCGGATTCCGACGGCAGCCGATTGCACGAGTTTTCCAACGACCATGACCGTGCGGGACGCGACCGTGGGGCCGCTGTTCGGGACTTCGTGCGTGTCGGGTTGAGCGATGCTGACGTCTTCGTAGCGAAGACCGAGGGCTTCGGCGACAATTTGGCACAAGACGGTGTTTGTTCCCTGGCCGAATTCGGTGCTGGAGACGAGGATGCGCAGGGTGCCGTCTCGGACGGCTTCGACGCCGACTACCGAGCCCAGAAAACGCTCGCCGGAGCCGGTGAATCCTGCGCCGTGCAGGAAAGAAGCGATGCCGATGCCTTTTTTGTGCGCCGCTTGCGCATTTTCTCGCGAGAAATTCTCTTTTTTTGCGTGATAGCTCGAAAGTTCGAGGGCGCGATCGAGAAGATTGCCGAGATCAATCGGTTCGTCAATGGTTTGTCCCGTAGTGGTGGTGTGGCCGGGCTGGAGGAAATTGCGGCGGCGGATTTCGACGGGCGAAAGGCCGACGACTTGGGCGATATGGTCCATGTGGCGTTCGAGTGCGAAGAGGGATTGCGGCGCACCGAAGCCGCGGAACGCGCCGTGCGGCGGAGCATTGGTAGCGACGGCTTTAGCGCGAATGCGGATGCTGGGCCAATAGTAAGGGCCGCCGGCGTGAATGGCGCCGCGAGAGAGAACAACGGGGGAGAGAGTTTTGTAGGCGCCGCCGTCGATGGTGAAGTCGATTTCGCCGCCGAGAATCCGGCCGTCTTTGGCGACGGCGGTGCGGTGGCGCGTGCGGGAAGGATGGCGCTTGGTGGTAGCCGCCATGTCTTCCATGCGGTCGTAGATAATTTTTACTGGTTTGCCGGACTTCGCGGCGAGGAGCGAGGCGTGGGCGGCGATGATCGAGGGATATTCTTCTTTGCCGCCAAAAGCGCCGCCGGTTTCCATTTGTACGACGCGCACGCGGTCAGCGGAAAGCGCGAAAAGTTTCATCAGGGCTTTGTGGATGTAGTAGGGGCACTGAAGCGACCCCCACACGGTGAGGCCTTGCTCGGGATCGAAGGCCGCGATCATCCCGTTGTTTTCGATGTAGAGCTGCTCTTGCGCGCCGGTGGTGTATTCGGCTTCGACGATGTGGTCTGCGTTTTGCCAGACGGAATCGACGTCTCCTTTTTCGATGAGATAACTTTTGAACGTGTTGTCGGCGCCCCAGATGATTTGCTGGCGCGCTTCGCTTTCTTCGAGAGAGAAAATGGCTGGGAGAGGTTCGTATTCGACGGAAACCGCGTCAACGGCTTTTGGGAGAAGATGGCGGTCCGGATGCGCGAGCAAGAGAAGAGGCTCTTCGGGGTGATTGACGACGCCATCGGCGAGACAGGGCTGATCGTCTTCGATCAGCGCGATGCAATTTTTTCCGGGGATGTCTTTCGCAGAGACGACTACGAATTCGTTCCAATTGACGCCCGGACCGAACAGGAACTTTTTGACGATGCCCCGGGGGATGCGGCTGCGGACGGTGGCGCCATAGAGCATGCCGGGCAAAACCATGTCGTCGACGTAGCGAGCGTGTCCGGTGACTTTGCCGCGGCCTTCCATCCGCGGGACTGAGGTGCCGACGATGGGGATGTTTTTCATTCAAGTCGCGGAAGCGTCCAGGCTTTGGCCACGGGTTTCTTGCTTGTCTTAGTGTATGACAGACAAATCGAATCGTGGCTGCCCGGTTGATACAAAAAACGGTTGCGCGGCATCGCGGATTCCCTTCGGCGCATGTTTGCTAAAGGCGATGCTCGATGCCGATAGGCTCGCCCGGGAACTGGCCGCCGCTAGAAACAAGATTGCCGCGAAGATAGGTGGCTTTCACTTCGCCGCGCAGCCTTTCGCCGAGGTACGGCGAAACCGGATGACGGTAGTGCAAGCGTTCTTCGGTGACGACGAATTCGGCCTCGGGATCGAAAATGACGAAGTCGGCGTCGTAGCCTGCGGCGAGGCGGCCTTTGTGCGCGTGGCAGCCTGCTAGATTTGCGGGCGCTCGGGCCATCCAGCGGGCGATGTCGGAAAGCGAGAATCCGCGTTTGACGGCTTCGGTGTGCATCAACGGAAGGGCTACGGAAAGGCTGGCGATGCCGCCCCAGGCGGTGCGGAAATTTCCTTCGGCGAGGCGCTTCATTTGGGGTGGGCAGGGAGAATGGTCGGTGGCGACGAGGTCGATCGTTCCGTCGCTGAGAGCCTGCCAGAGTTGATCGCAATTTTCACGGCTGCGAATTGGCGGGGCGCACTTGAAGAGGGTTGCGCCTCTGGGGATTGTTTCGGCAGTGAGATGCAGGTAGTGCGGGCAGGTTTCGACGGTTACGGGAAGGCCTTCGGCGCGTGCGGCGCGCAGTTCGGGAAGGGCTTTGGCGGCGGAGAGATGGACGATGTGGAGGCGAAATTTACATTCGCGGCAGAGGGAGAGGAGCATTCGAATGGCGGCGAGTTCGGCTTCTTCGGGGCGCGACCGGAGATAGGTTTCATAGAGAGACCAGTCGGCGTTGGCTAGATTTAGGGTGGCGGCATCGATTGGAGCGGGCAGTTCGGCGTGGACGAGCAGCGGCAGACCTGTGCGGGCAACGTGAGGGAGGGCGGCATAGAGCTGCGGCTCGGTGACCATCGTGAAGCCGTCAATGCCGGGAGGAACGAGAAAACACTTGAAGCCGGGGACGCCGGCGTTTGCGAGCGGCTCGATGTCGAGGGGATTGTCGGCGACGACTCCCCCCCAGGGCATCCAATCGACGCGACATCGGTTTTTTGCGGCGGCGCGTTTGGCATCGAGCGCGGGGACATTGGTGGTGGCGGGCAGGCAGTTCAGCGGCATGTCGACCAAGAGCGTGTAGCCACCAGCGGCGGCGGCTCGCGTGGCGGTGTCGAAGCCTTCCCAATCGGCGCGGCCGGGATCGTTGATGTGAACGTGGGAATCGATCAGACCGGGGAGAATTGCGGCATCGCCAAAATCGAGGATTTCGGCGTGGACCGGGATTTCGCGGGGAGCGACGACGGCGAGGATGTGATCCTCTTCGACGAGCAGAGCGCCGGGACGCACGGCATCCGGCGTTACGACGCGGAGGGAAACGAAGGCGCGCAGATTCATAGTGAAAAGCGGATCCGGATCCGGGGCCCGAGAAAATCTCGTGAGAATCGGAACCGAGCGTAGACTGATATCTGCAGGTTTTCAAGTCGGCAAAATCGATAATTCAAGTCGAAAAAAGTGATGGGCGGTGGTTTGGCGGGCATATACTTGCCGATTGGCGCGGGCGTCGGGCTGGCCTTCTTGTCGAGAGTTCGGGACAGGTTGGGAGGGCGTGGGGATAGTGATCGAACGGATCGGTGGCGATAAGACTTGACGAATGTTTTCATGGCGCGGGCGATTCAACTTTCGATTGAAGGGGTTCAATCGGGGCGCGGGGGGCCGTTTGGCGCGGTGATTGTGAGGGAGGGAAAGATCATCGCCGAAGGTTCGAACGAGGTGACGTCGACGAATGATCCGACGGCGCACGCGGAAGTCTTGGCGATCCGGCGGGCTTGCGAAAAACTGGGCGCGTTCGAATTGAAGGATTCTGAGCTGTACACTTCGTGCGAACCGTGTCCGATGTGCCTGGGGGCGATTTATTGGGCGCGGCTTTCGCGGATTTATTTCGCGAGTACGGCGGAGGATGCGGCGAAGGCCGGATTTGATGATTCGTTCATCTACGGCGAGTTGAAGCTGCCCTATTCGGGGCGGCGCATTCCGACCATGCAAATCATGAGGGACGAAGCGCTCGCGGGATTTCGGGCGTGGACCGACCGGCCTAACAAGATTCCGTACTGAGAATTCCGTCCGGTGTTTGACCTCTTTTTAGCTGAACCCGAGGGAAGGAAAAGGCTCGGCAGGGACGCGCGCGCCCGAGACTTCATGGATCAGCGGTACCTGAGATTTCGCCGCTGGCGGATTTGATTGCCATCGAAGAGAACCTTTCGGGGTTGGGTAGGAGCGCGGAGGGACGATTGATCGATCGCTACTTCAAATTTAGAGAGAATCAGACGTCGGTGAAGCAGGAGCTGTTGGGCGGGCTCACGACGTTTGTGACGATGGCTTATATCGTCGTGGTGAATCCGCAGATTTTGGCGCAGGCGGGAATGCCGGCGGATGGCGTGGTGTTTGCGACTTGCCTTTCGGCCGCGGCAGCGACACTGGTGATGGGTTTGTATGCCAACTATCCAATCGCCTTGGCGCCGGGGATGTCGCTGAACGCGTATTTTACGTACTCGGTGTGTCTGTCGATGCATGTTCCGTGGAGAACCGCGTTGGCAGTAGTGTTTTTTTCGGGCGTGCTGTTTCTGGTTCTTACGGTAACGAAAGTGCGAGAACAGATTGTGAATGGCATGCCGGATTGCTTGAAGCATTCGACGGCAGCGGGAATTGGGATGTTCATCGCGTTTGTCGGGTTGCGGAATGCCAAACTGGTCGTGGCCAACTCCGCGACGTTTGTCGGTTTGGGCAGCTTCGCGGATAAAGAAGTGCAAACGGCGTGCTTCGGCTTGGCGGTGACGCTGATTTTGATGGCGCGGAAAATCCACGGGGGCATTTTGTTGGGCATCATGGGAACTACCGTTCTCGGGATGCTGCGCGGCATTTCGAGCTGGCCCACTACGTTCTTCTCCATGCCTCATCCGTCCTCGACTTTTCTGCAATTGGATTTTCGGGGCGCGCTGCATCTCGGGTTCCTGGAAATACTTTTCGCGTTTCTGTTCGTCGATCTGTTCGACAACGTGGGAACGCTGGTGGGCGTCTGCGAGCAGGGCGGATTTATCAAGGATGGCAAGATTCCACGCGTCGGTCGGGTATTGTTGGCGGATTCCGTGGGAACGATTTTCGGTTCGCTGACCGGCACTTCGACGGTCACAAGTTACATCGAGAGCGCGGCGGGCGTTGCCGCGGGCGCGCGGACAGGTTTCAGCAATATCGCCGTGGCGGTACTCTTTCTTCTAGCTATGTTTTGTTCCCCTCTGGCGACGGCGATTCCAGCCTATGCGACTGCTCCGGCACTGATTCTGGTGGGCGTTTTGATGTCCGAATCCTTGGCGTTGGTGAACTGGAACGACTTCAGCGAGGCACTTCCAGCTTTTATCACCATGCTGGCGACGCCGCTGACATTCAGTATCGCAACTGGACTGAGCCTTGGACTGATTTCCTATACGGTGGTGAAACTGGCGTCGGGCAAGTACAAGGAGATCAACGCGCTCGTTTGGATTCTCACGGTGCTCTTCATTCTGCGCTATGTGTATCTGGCAGCGGCCTAGATTTCCCTAGCGTCGTCGAAAGGTCGGCGCGAAAAGAGACACGCTAAGACTCGCAGTCAATCCAAATAAAAGACTTCCTGCATCATCGCGAATTTCTCGCCTGGTTCGAGGCCTGGCACCGGCTCGAAGAGCAAAGACATTTCCTGCTGCCATTTCAAGTTGGTTGGATCCCGGTCGAGCGCGCCCCACGCGGCATCGAAATCGACCACCTGCATGACCAGGAACAGGTCCTGGTCTCTTCTGAAGATGGAATATTTTGAGATACCGACTTCCTTCAACTTCGCCAGCAAGGCGGGCCAAACATTCTTGTGGGCGACGTCGTATTCTTTTTCTTTGCCGGGCTTGATGCGCAAGCGAAACGCGACTCGGGGCATAGCTATCTCCCAAAGTGCGATAGTGTAATGGCTCGCGCACCGTTTGATCGAGAAATGTGTTCCGCATTCTGTTGACAGGCGGGAGGAGATGCCGCTACAGTGCGCGACGCCATCCCCCAGCGTGCCGACGACCCATCTCTTACATGATTCACGCTCGTGCTGGGCGGGACTCCGGGAGAACCCATGATGAGAAAACCTGAGAGCAGCGCTCGAAACGCGGTGAGGATTGCGGCGTGCGCTCTGTTGTTTGTCGCGGGCGCGGCCGCACAGACGGCGAAGCCCGTCAAGCTCGAATGCGAATCGCTGATCACGCCGCTCGGGATGGACTCGGCAAAACCGCAGCTGTCGTGGAAGATCGAGGATTCGCGTCCAGGGGCGCGGCAAACTGCCTATGAGATTCAAGTCGCCTCGAAACCCGAAACGCTCGCAACCGGCAAGGGCGACGTATGGGACAGCGGGCGCGTGAAGTCCAGCGACTCTCTGGGGGTGCTGTATGGAGGCCCCGCGCTGGAACCTAGCAAGCGTTATTACTGGCGGGTTTTGACATGGGATCAAGACGGAAAGGCCTTGGCTCCTAGCGAGCCGAGTTGGTGGGAGACGGGACTTCTGCAGCAGGAAAACTGGAAAGCAAAATGGATCGGCTACGAGGAGCCCGAACTGCGGCGAGTGCGCGAGTCTCAGGCCGCGTGGATTACGAACGCCGATGGAGAAGCGCCGAAGGACGCCGCGAGCACAAAGCACGACTTTCGGCTCCAATTCGATCTGACGAAGCCCGTGAGGCGGGCCGTCCTCTACCTGACCGGAGAGGACTCGGCGGGCGCCTGGATCAACGGAAAACAGGTGATGGAAGCACCGCCCCTGCCGCCATGGCGGCAAATGCCCTGGAAGACCTACGCGTTTCGCGACGTTTCCAGAGCATTGCACGCGGGGAAGAATATGCTGGCGATTGAGGTTGTGCGCTACGGAAACAACAATGGCGGGGCGAATCATGTAAGCCAAACTCCTATGAACGCCTTGCTTTACGTGGAAGCGGCAGATGGCACGGTGGAGTTATTCAAGAGCGCTGCCGAGGGCTGGCGAGCTAGTTTGAATGCGGGCGGAGATTGGCAAGCTGCCGATTTCGATGATTCTTCGTGGAGCGGAGCGGAGCGGTATGTACTGCCGAGCTCCGGGTTTGAGAACGCCGAGCTCGGAAATCCGTGGCCGACCGGAGCCGTGAAATCCCTGCGGCGGACCTTTGAGGCTCGAAAGCCGGTGGCTTCGGCGCGAATTTATGCAACGGCGCTCGGCTCGTACCAGCTATCCATCAACGGACAGAAGGTGAGCGACGAGATTCTGGCGCCCGGATGGACGGACTTCCGCGAGCGCGTCGTCTACCAGGCGTATGACGTGACGGCGGAAATAAAATCGGGAAAAAATGCAGTGGGAGCGCTGCTTGCGCCCGGCTGGTACTCGACGCCGTTGCAATGGTTCCGGCAGGGCTACAACTATGGGAAAACGCCCCCTGCGCTTCGGGCGCAGCTCAGGATCGAGTACAAAGACGGATCGGTGGATTGGATCCTGACGGACGAAACGTGGAAGGCGGACATCTCGCCGATTCTTTTCGCTGAAATATACGATGGGGAGACATACGACGCACGAAAAGTCCAGGCAAACTGGAACACGGCGGCGTTCGACGACAGCCGGTGGAAATCCGCAGAGCTGATTGAGCCAAAGGGAACACAGATCGTTTGGCAATACTTTCAGCCGATTCGCGCGGAAAAATCGCTCGGCGCTAAGAAAGTGACGAATCCTTCCGCGGGCATATACATCTTTGATTTCGAGCAGAATCTATCCGGGGTTGCGCGCATTCGAGCGCAGGGCGCGGCGGGAACCGATGTGAAACTGAGATTCGCGGAAGTATTAAACCCGGATGGCACGCTTTATACGGAAAACCTGCGGACCGCCAAGGCGACAGACCATTTTATTCTCGCTGGCAAAGGAATCGAGGAGTTTGAGCCAACTTTTACCTTTCATGGGTTTCGCTATGTGGAAGTCTCTGGATTGAAAGAAGAACCTAAGATCGGGGATGTGAAAGCCGTCGTGTTTCATACGGATGCCCCGTTCACGGCGACGCTCAAAACAAGCAGCGCGATGCTGAATAAACTATGGAGCAATATTCTCTGGGGCCAGCGATCGAACTTCGTGGGAGTGCCGACGGACTGCCCGCAGCGCGACGAGCGGCTGGGATGGACAGGAGATGCTCAGGTCTTTTGGCGCACGGCAACGTACAACATGGACCTGACGGCCTTTTCCAGAAAATTCGGAGCGGATTTGCGCGGGACACAAGCCGGCACGCCCATGTACGGAATCTTCGCTCCTGGAACAAACACCGAGCACCCTGGCCACGCCACGGGATGGAGCGACGCCGGGGTGATCATTCCGTGGTCGTCGTGGATTCAAACCGGCGACAAGGAAGTAGTGGAGGAAAATTGGGAGGGGATGGAAAAGTATCTGGCCGCGATTGAAGCGGCGAATCCCGATTTTCTTTGGAAAAAGAATTATGGCATTCCCTTTGCGGACTGGCTCTCGCCTGAAGGAGTGACGCCCGTGGACCTGATTGCGACAGCGTATTGGGCGCACGATGTGACACTGATGAGCCAGATGGCTCTCGCCGCGGGAAAAACAGACGAAGCGCGGAAGTACAGTGAACTCTTTGAAAAGATCAAGGCTGCGTTCGATCGGGCTTACGTGCGGCCGGATGGATTTGTCGGCGGCGTTCCGCCACCACCGGTGTTCGCTTCGGGGACGGCGAAGCCCCTGAGCGACCAGCCCGTCGAAACACAAACGGGATACGTGCTTGCGCTGCACATGAATTTGCTGCCTGATGCGGTGCGAAGCCTTGCCGCGAAACGTTTGGTGGACCGGCTCGAAGCCAATCATTGGCGTCTCGGCACAGGATTCCTCGGTACTCCCTATTTACTGGGGGCACTGACGGATACCGGGCACGCCGATGTCGCGTACCGTCTGCTTCTTAGCACAGAGTATCCGTCGTGGGGCTACCTGGTGGAACATGGCGCGACCACGATGTGGGAGCGGTGGAATGGCGATCAGATGCGCGGCGACCCGAGCATGAATTCCTACAATCACTACGCGTATGGCGCCGTTGCGGACTGGATCTACCGCTATGCAGCGGGAATCGATACGGTGACAAGCGATCCGGGATTTCATGTCATCCGGCTTCATCCGAACTTCGACAAGCGTTTGGGGAGTCTGGATTTTTCCTACGAATCTTCTTACGGGACGATTCACTCGGCTTGGTCGATTTCCGGGAGCAAAGTTACCTGGAACTTGACGATTCCCGCGAATGCGAGCGGGCGGTTGCTGCTCGGGAAAGAGCAGGCCGAGTCCTACCAGCTTGATGGGCAAGCGCTCTCAAAGAGCAGCAGAATTCACACGCTGAACAAAGAGAACAACGAGCTCGAATGCGAGCTCCCGGCAGGCAATTACCGATTTGAGATCGCTCTGCCTTCAGTGAATTAAATAACCCTCGGAAGCGGCCATTTGTAGCTTCCGTTGCCGAGCGGTGAGCCGAAAGAGCTCCGGTTATTCCTTAGAAAGAAGCCGCGAGTCCTTTATTTTCAGCAAAGATTCGACGGCTTCTTTCATGGTTCGCTTGTGGTTCGAAGAACCATGATTTATTCGTAACGTAACGCTTTCATGGGGTCGAGTCGGCTGGCGCGCCATGCCGGGATGTAGCCGGCGGCGCAGGCGACGAATGCCAGGGCAATCGTCGCGAGAGCGAGCGTTGCCGGGTCGTGCGGCGAGAGGCCGAAGAGCTGGCTTTCGACGAGCTTGGTGAGCGCCAACGAAGCGGGCACGCCGGCGGCTACACCGATAACCACGAGCACCAGCACTTCACGCATCACCAACCAAATCACATTGCCTTCGGCGGCGCCAAGAGCCATGCGGATGCCGACTTCGCGCGTGCGCTGGGCGACGGTGTAGGCCATGACGCCGTAGAGCCCGATGACAGCGAGCAGAGTGGCGAGAAATCCGAAAACGGCGGAGAGGCTGGCAATCATGCGTTCCGTCGAGAGCGAGTTGCTGATTTGAACTTCAGTGGTACGCATGTTGGAGATGGGAATGTTGGGGTCGAGATCGCGGACCTTGGAACGGATGGAGGACATGAGCAGCGTGGGATCGGCTACCGTGCGGACGTAGATGACCATGCCGCCGACGTAGCGGTCGGCCATATAGGGAAGATAGGCCTGCGGAGGAATTTCTTCGCGGAGATTCTGGTATTTGATGTCTTTGACAACGCCGATGACTTCCATATCGGTAGGCGTGCCGGGATCGGAGCCAAACCCCAAATGCATGCCAACAGGGTTGCGGCCTGCGAAGTATTTTTTCGCGAAGGTTTCGTTAATCATGACCACGGCAGAATTCCAGCCGAAAGGATCTTCGGGTTGGTGATTGACTTCGCGAGTATCGGAAGGACGGAAGTCGCGGCCGTTGACGACGGGAACGCCCATGGTGGCGAAATAGTTGGGGCTGATTTCGTTCATGTAAGGCTCAGGATGGGCTTCTGGAGTGGGAGGAGAGAAGCCTTCGACGGTCATGCTGCTGTCCCATTCGTTATCTTCGAGGATGCGCTGGGAAGCGAGGCCGGCGGATTCGACGCCGGGGATCGAAGAGAGGGAATCCAGCAACTGAGGATAGAAAACCTTCAACCGAGGAACGTTATAGCCGCTGTAGGAAGGATCGATCTCAAAGCCGACGAGATTTTGTGGGTTAAAACCCGGGCCGAGGTTCTGAAGATTGCCGAGGCTTTTGGCGAAAAGACCGGCGCCGATCAGGAGCAGGAGAGAAAGAGTGACCTGAGCGATGACGAGAGTTTTTCTGAGGGCGCCGTGACCACCCCCGACGACGGCCGCGGCTTCGTCTTTGAGAGTCGTGGCCACGTTGGGCTTGGTGGTCTGCAAAGCGGGAACCAGGCCGAAGAGGACGCCCGTCGCGACCGTGACGGCGAGTGTGAATAGGAGAATGCGAACATCGGGCGAGGTGGAAATACGCAAGCCTCCCGAATCCGACGGGAGATAGGCGGCCATGAGAGCTTTGTCGGCCCAGTAGGCGAGAGCGAGTCCGGCGAGGGCTCCGAGCGTCGCGAGAGAAAGACTTTCGATCAACAGCTGCGAAATGATGCGAGGGCGTGTGGCGCCCATGGCCAGGCGAATCGCTATTTCCTTTTTTCGCGCTGACCCGCGGACGAGGAGAAGATTGGCAAGATTAGCGCAGGCAATGAGAAGGACGAGGCCGGTAGTGGCCATGAGAACCCAGAGGGGAGTGGAAAGGGTCTGGCGGGTGTAGGAGCGGCCTTGCGAACCTGGCAGGAGGTCGATATAGCATTTGAGGAACTGTTCGCGATCATAGGGTGACGCGTGAGCGAAGGCTTTTTCCTGAACTTCCATTTCGAGCATGGAATGCATGAAGGGCTGGAGCGAGGCTTTTGCCTGTTGCCGGGTGACACCGGGCTTGAGGCGGCCAAAGACATTGACCCAGCGGCTGCGGCGTTCCTTGAGCATGTCGGTGGGATTGCCGACCATGATTTCCTTTTGCATCATCAGGGGAACGAAGAGCTTGGGGGAACGGCCGAGCTCGACGCCATCAAAGCCGGGCTGAAGAACGCCGACGATAGTCATGTTTTGATTGTTTAGGATGAGAGTCTTGCCAACGACGCTCGGATCGGCGGAGAAACGCGATTTCCAGTAAGCGTAGCTGAGAATGACGTAGGGATAGGCGTCGGGGCGGCGGTCGTCTTCGGGGGTGAACACGCGGCCGAGGTAGGGATTTAAGCCGAGGTTAGAAAAATAAGTGCCCGAGACCATCTCCAGCTGAACGTGCTCGGCTTGGCCATTGAAAGAGACACTGGCGTCGAAGGGGAAACGAGCGAACATGTCGGAGAAGACTTCGTTGTGGGCGGCGAAGTCGCGGAACATGGGATGAGAAATGGCGTTGCCGCCCCAATTGCTGCCGTAGTGGCGGCCACGCATGGTGAGGAGGACGAGTTCTTGTGGGTTCTTGACGGGCAGAAGGCGGAGCAGGACTTGATCGAGGAGGGTGAAAATGGCGGTATTTGCGCCGATGCCGAGAGCGAGGGTGAGAATGGCAATTACGGTGAAGCCGGGAGTGCGGGCGAGGGTGCGAAGAGCGTACTTGAAATCGCGAAAGGCGGTCTCGAGCGAAGCGATGATGTTCATTCCACAGGCCTTATCTTTCCGAGGAGATTCGATAACAACCTTTGAATACGCTTTGTGTCGGGAATTGTTCCCACGAAATTAGCTTTAGGGGCGGCTCCAGTAGACTCCCCGATTTGGCTAAATCTTGAGACGATTCTCGGGGCAATACGTCTTGTCAGACAGGCAGGAAAACAGGTTTCGGCGTTCTAAGGTGTCCGCGGGTATAGGTCCGGAGTGAATCGGAATCCTTCGAGTGGAGCAAAACCTCGAGATTGGGAAGGCCAGCCGAGGGGCTCTCTTCCATGAATAAACAGATTGATCCTCACGTTTCGCCGGCAATAAGGGCAAGGGTCTTGCTCTCGTTCGCAGCGGCATTTTTGTATGGAAGGGGTGCCGCTCGGCAAACAGCGCCGCCGGAATTACGCGAGGACCAGCCGGCCGAAACGGTTTTCAAAAACATTCAGTCACTCAAGGGCATGCGAGCGGGCGACCTGCAGGGAGCCATGTCTTTTATCGCCAGCTCGCTGAACGTGGATTGCGATCATTGCCATGTGCAAGATTTCAGTAAAGATGAGAGGAAAGAGAAACTGCGGGCACGCGAGATGATTCGCATGGTGCGTCAAATCAATGAGGAGTCCTTTCAAGGGAAAAACACGGTGAACTGTTTCACGTGCCACCAGGGCCACAGAGAGCCTATTGCCGTGGCACCGATTGTCCCCCTTCCTCCGCGCGCGTCCAAAGCCGAGGAGGCATCCGTGGCCGCTCGGAAACCGGCTAGCCCGGCACTGCCGAGTGTCGAAGAAGTGCTTAATCATTATGTACAAGCGCTCGGAGGACAATCGGCGCTTGATGGCGTGAAGAGTCGAATCATAAAGACGACGCGGCTGAATGGCGGGAACTCAGAATCAATCACCATGATGTACCAGAAGGGGCCGGGGAAGGCGCTGCTCTCCCGGGAATCACCCAGTTATAGTCTCTGGGTCGGATTCAATGGAACGCGCGCGTGGGCCGAGGATTCTCTCGGGTCTTACTGGGGTCTGCTGAATACGCCGCAACGGAATGCCATCCTGCGAGACGCAGAGATTTATCAGGGTAGCCGGTTAAGAGGGCAGTATTCCGACGTGAAAGTCAGGGCCGCGGAAAAACTTGGCGATCAGAACACCTACGTTGTCAGCGGAACATCGCCCGAAGGCACTAGCGAAGACTTTTATTTCAATGTCGGGACGGGATTGCTCGTGCGCCGCCAGATCGAAGAACAAACGGTCTTCGGCGGGTTCCAGGTACGGGCTGATTTCGAGGACTATCGTGAAATTGGCGGAGTGAAGATGCCATTTGTTGTGAGATGGTCGAGCCCCGCGGGTGCGTGGGGGACAAGAACTTCTTTCAAAGTTTTGGATGTTCAGCAGAACGAAAATATTCCCGACAAAAAATTCGAGGGCCCGCCATCCAAATCGCCATAGAGGATAAAAAAAACCGCAAATAGTTAGAGAGCTTCGGTCAGACCGCGGTGCTTGTCGTGGCGCGCGGCGCATTGGCTTCTTCCTTTTGGCGGAAGAAGGTCGTAACTCGGTCGATGATTTCGTTGAGCGAGGTTTGAGGGCGGAAGCCGGTGAGGGCGTGGAGTTTGTCGACGCAGGGGACGCGGCGCATCATGTCCTCGAAGCCTGGTTCGTAGGCTTGATCGTAGGGGACAAATTCAATGGGTGAAGCGCTGCGCGTGCGCTGTCTGACTAGCTGGGCTAGGCCTTCCATCGAGATTTCTTCGGTGTTGCCGACGTTGACGACTTCGCCGATCGAGCGGTCGGTGTCCATCAAGCGGATGAGGGCTTCGACGGTATCGCGGACGTCGCAGAAACAGCGGGATTGCTTGCCGTTGCCGTAGACGCGGATGGGTTCGTTGTCGAGTGCTTGCTTGACGAAATTGGGCAACACCATTCCGTAGCGGCCGGTCTGGCGCGGACCTACGGTGTTGAACAAGCGAACCACTATGACGGGAAGCCTTTTTTCTTTCCAATAAGAGAGAGCGAGAAATTCATCGAGGGCCTTGGACGCTGCATAGCTCCAGCGGCCTTTGGTGGTGGGGCCGAGGACGAGGTCAGCGTCCTCCTGGAAGGGGACGTTGGTGTTCTTACCGTAGACTTCAGAGGTGGATGCAGTGAGAACAAGTTTACGTTTCTTGCAGGCGGCTTCGAGGATGCGCTGGGTACCGTTGACATTGGTTTCGATGGTGCGCACCGGGCTTTCGACGATGAGCTTGACGCCGACAGCGGCGGCGAGGTGGATGATGACATCGGCATCGTCGACGAGCTCGGCGAGCAGCTGGAGATTTTCGATGTTGTCGAGGTGATATTCCATTTGGCCGGAAGCTTTGAGGTGGCGGATGTTATCCATGCTTCCGGTCGAGAGATTGTCGAGCAAGACGACACGATCGCCGCGAGCGAGAAGCCGCTCCGACAAATGAGAACCGATAAAGCCGGCGCCGCCGGTGATCAAGTAACGCAAAGTGCCTCCTTACAATGCCTGATCGTCGTCGCGATGGCGCGGGGTGCGTTCGGAGACGGATCCAACAATATCGTCATGTTCCTCGGAAGATTCGGCCGCTTCTTGAGGGCCATAGCCATAGGAATAAGGATAATACCGATAAGAATAGTAGTAGTCGGGAGCGCCCGAATCCACGGCATTCAGGACGACGCCGAGGATGTGGCACTTTACGCTGACGAGCAAGTCGCGCGTGCGCGTGAAGGCTTCCTTGGGAGTTTCGCCGCTGCGCACGACCAGTAGGACACCGTCTGTTTGGACGGAGAGGATGACGGCATCGGTGGCGGCCATAATGGGGGGCGAGTCGATCACGACGAATTTGAACTTGGTGCGCAATTCGGCGATAGCCTCGGCCAATTTATGAGAGGACAACAAGTCGGCAGGATTGGGAGGCAGCGGGCCGGTGGGAATCGCGGCGAGATTGGGAATGTCGGGGTGCGGCACAGTAACAAGATCGAGGCTCGAAACGCCGGCTAGATAAGAACTTAATCCCGCGTACTTGCCACTCGCCATGTTGAGTAGCCGGCCGACACCGGGCTTGCGCAAGTCTGCATCGACGAGCACGGTGCTGTCGCCGAGCTGGGCAAGAGTGACGGCCAAGTTAGCCGCGGCCGTGGTCTTGCCTTCGCGCGGGAGGGCGCTGGTTACGAGGATAACTTGCGGCGGGCGGCCGGGCTGGGAAAGCAAGAGGGAGGTGCGCAGCGCACGGAACGCTTCCGACATTTGGGATTTGGGGAGGTGCTGGGCAACGAGCTCAATGCGTTTTTCGTGACCATTCGAGGCAATGCCCTGCAAAAGGCGCCTACGCGAACCGTTGCCGTTGGAGCCGGCAAACTGCGGAACGACGGCTAAGGAAGGCAGGCGGGCGAGAGTTTCGATATCGTCCGGTGTCTTAACCGTGTTGTCGAGGTACTCGCGCATGAGAGCGAGACCGATGCCTCCGACAAGACCGACGAGAAAAGCCAAGGCGATGTTTCGCGCTTTGGCGGGACGCGAAGGGTAGGCGGGGATCATGGCCGGATCGACGACGCGGATATTGGTGGATTGCAAAGCAGCAGAAATTCCTACTTCCTTCAGCTTGGTCATCAGGCCGTCGTAGAGAGCTTTAGAAGCCTCTGCTTCGCGCTTGAGGATGTTGTATTCCACCATGCGCTCGGCCATCTCGTTCGCCGCCACCTTTTGTTCATCAAGGGCCTGCGTGAGGAGGTTCTCGCGTTCCCGGGATTCGCGGTACTCACTTTCGATGCGGTTAAGGGTGTTGACATTCTCCTTTTGGATGAGCTGGTCTATATCTTTCAATTGGGTCTGGAGGCGCTGCACCTTGGGAAAATTAGGGCCGTACTGGTTCAGAGCGTCGCTGTATTCGCCGGCGGCGGCCTGGCGTTTCAGATTGAGGTTTTGCAAGGTGGGATTGTCGCGAAGCTGAGGAACGCTTGCGATATCGCCAGCCTTGGCAAATTGGAAGAGCGCTTCTCGGCGCATGCGCTCGGACTGCGCATCCGTCAATTCCTTGTTGAGGTCGGCAAGGCGCTGGGTGGTGATATTGGATTTGTCGTCGAGTGTCCAGATCTGGTTTTTTCGTTCGTAGGCGATGCGCTTGTCTTCCGATTGCTGGACGGTGATCTTGAGTTCCTCGAGCTCGCTGCGGAGCCAGGTGGTGGCTCGCGTAGTTTCATCGTAGTGACTGCGAATGTTCTGTTCCTGGAAATTCCTAATATGCTCGTTGACGATGCGAGCGGCGAACTGCGGGTCTGTCGACTCGAAGCTGACATCCACCAGCCGGCTGTTGGGAACGCGCTTTACACTAAGACTGCCAAGAAATGCGCCGAGCTCAGAGGGGCGCTTCTGGTTTTCCAAGCTCCCGATGGCCAGTGCTTCGGAGGGCCCGCTGGGAGAAGCAAACTCAGGCCGCGCGCCGAGGCCGCTGCTACGAATGGTCTGCAAGGCTAAAGTTTCACTAGTCAAGATCTTCGACTGCGTCTCGATATAATTCTCGAGATCCATCTCGTAGCCGTAAGGATCCATTCCTTGGAAGGGCAGGATATTGGCATTCGAGGAGTCCATTTCGATACGGGCAGTGGCCACATAGACGGCTTGCATCCGGAAAGTGGCGATGGTAACGATGGTGACGACGGCGAGCAGGAACGACAAAATCAGCCATAGATGTTTGCGCAGGATCAGCAGGTAGTCGTAAAGATGTGGCTCGCGCGGCGAGAGATCCCAAGCCGGGAAACGTGCGGAGGGCGGAATAAGCTCCACGGCGCCGTTGGAGCCATTTTCCCGGGGAACGAGTTTGTTTTCTTCTGACATTTTTCTCTAGTGATACGCGAGACGGTAGAGGGCCACGCCTGAGCCGAGGGCGATGCCAAACTCGACCGACTTCAAGATGGCCTGCTTGGCTCCGCTCTGCGGAACATACAAGATATCGCTCGGCTCGAGCTGCAAATCCTCGGCCTGACGATTCTGAATTTTCTTCAGGTCGAGAGCCACTTCATGCTGCTGTCCCTGGGCATCTTTGCGGATTATGACGGCGCGGTCTGTCTTAGCCACGTTGGTGTAGCCGCCGGCCAAGGCGAGAATCTTTAGAGTGCTCAATTGCTCGCGGTCATTGGCGAGCACAAATCCGCCAGGCCTGGCGACCGCACCCAAAACGTAGACTATCCCGGCGTGAGGAACGGTCACAACATCGCCTGCCTCTAGGAGGATGTTGTTTGCGGTATTCCCGGCTTCCATCAACTGATACAAATTTACGGTGATGGTATCGGCGGCCGGATTCGATGCCGAGCTTACACTGTTAATGGATTTTCCCTGTGTAGGGTTGGGTGCCGGCAATTCAGGAGGGTTCGCTGTCGCCGCGTTTTGCGCCGAAGAAGACAGAGCAGCGGCTGGCGCTACCGGCTTTGCCTCTGGGTTGAGGCGTGGCGAATTCAGAGGAACGGCATCGGCAGGGCCCATCGGGGGCGGCTCCGATTCCTCGAAAATCATCCGCGGCACGGGCCGGGTAACAATGACTTCATCCCCGGCATCATTGGAAAGCCCGCCGGCTTCGGCCAGAACTTCAAGAAGCGTAACCTGTCTGTCGGCCTGGTAAACCAAAGGATGCGCTACGGCCCCGACAACGGTAATGGGTTTGCTCTTTCTTTCCTTGACGGTAACGTTTACCTCGGGATGGGTAACCAAACCATTTGCTTCGAGCACTTCGGCAATTTTCTGTTCCGCCTGGATCTCGGTGAGACCGGCAACATGCAAGCGCACCGGGACGAGCGGGAGGCCGATGGTCCCGGTTTGGCTGACGCGGACATCGCGGCTTAGCTCTTTTACGTCGAAGACATCGATCGAGATCAGGTCGCCGCTGCCAATGACGTATTCATGCGGCTCGATGCGCGCGGCGGCGGAAAGCTCGCGAATGCGATCGTTCGTTTGTTGTGGCGTCTCGAGAACGGCCTGCGCGCGGGTGGGCGGCGCCAGAACCAGAAATCCGAGGAGAGTTGTGGAGACGAGACACAACGTCCCCGCACCCAGTCTCGCTGGTTGCATCGGAATAGATAACCCCCAATTGATTATACAGGGAGAAGGAGGAAGTCCATCAGTGATTTCCGTGCGTGTGGCGCAGGTTTCCCGGTTTGGGAGTTGGCGGAGTGGATGGCCGAATCTCGCTTGTCGCAAGATTTGCTAAGAGAAAAAAGAGTAGGGCGTTAGCCGGAATGTGCAGATTGAAGTCAAAAAGAGCGTGAGTGAGAAAACCGAGACACGCTACCAGGCCGGAGAGCTGAATGGTTGAGATAAAAGCACCATTGGACTGAGACAGCCGCCGAAGCGAATCGAAGAACAGGACACCCAGAAACCATACACAACACAACCCGCCAGCAACGCCCGTCTCGGCAAGGCCTTCCAGGTAATCGTTGTGCGCGTGATTGACAATTTTTCCGTCGTAAAGCGTTTCATAGGCGGGGAAGACGGCCTGAAAGCTGCCTAGACCAGTGCCCGCCCAAGGGTGGTCGAGGAATATTCGCCAAGTATCAGCTCTCATCGATGCACGCTTACCGCCAGTAATCTCAAGTGATTGGAGGGAGGAGAAGCGCTCCACGAGCTGCTGGACCCCCAACCACGAGACCATGAGAAAGGCGAGCAAAAGGACCGCGCCTCCGGAGAGCAAGTGTCTACCGACCGTGCGGCGAAGAATCAGCCAGAGTACCAGGACCCCGACCTCCACGGCGAAACTAACGAGGCCTCCGCGAGAAGCGGCGAGAAAAAGAGCGCCGATGGGCACCACCGCAAACAGGCTGACGAGAAACCACCGTTCCCTTCGTACCTTTCCGAGGACCAAAGGAACCAAAGACACGGGAATGACGAGTTCCGCAAAACCGGCAAAATGATTGCGGTTCACGTACGGACCGAAAGGAATGCCTCCATAGTGCATCTCGCGAAACCAATAGAGCTTGCCGTTAAAAGTGAGATGCTGCAGGATGCCGAAGATCGCGACCAGAAATCCGAAACTCATCACAAACCAGACGAAGCCGCGCCAGTCCTCGATTGTCCGGAAGGTTTGCGCAGCCAAAAAGAGCAGAAGGATATCGGCAAGGAGGAGGGCGATTTCCATCCGCGTAGCGTAGGAAGAAGCGGTTTGATGAAACAACCACTGGCCGAGAGCGACCACCAACAGAGAGACAAGAGGCAGAAGCAAGGGCGAAATCACGATCTGATGCTCCTCGGTGAAATACGCGCGGACGGCCCAGGCAAGGAAGAGCAGGGCTGCGCCGATCTCCAGGACAGCGCGCGCCCAATCCTCGACGGCGCCGTGGGTCGCCACGCCGAAGACCACCAGGGCGCAGATGCCGATGCGTAAGAGCTTCATCGCTTGGAGTTCGCCGCGGACGCCGGGACCAGGACAACGTCGTCGATCCAGGCCGAGCCGCGAATCTTACTGTCAAATTTCGCGCTTGGAAGACGGTCGACACAGAGCTGCAGTTCATGGACCGCTTTCCCCGAGGTCCAGGGAAGTTCGACTTTGGTCCATGGCTGCGTGCCTTCCACATCATCCGTCCAGGCGACGGGATTGTTCGGATCACCAATCGAGCGGAGGCCGAAGCGCACGCCTTGATCGGTGGACAAAGAACGCGTCAGGACCCATGCGGAAAAAAGGTAGGAAGTGGAAGGCTCGACGGGGACGTATTGGCACACGTCGTTGAAGGTCACGTTGCGGAGGCCGTTAAACGTGAGCCGGAGAGAGCGATTTCCGGAATGTTTTTCCTTCGTATCCAGGGTGAGCACCACGCCATCGAGGAAGGGTGAGTAGCGCCACGTGAATCCACCTCCGACGATGTTTGTTTCGAAGCCGCCGTCCCACACGAGAGAATCGGGAGGATCGGGAGGACGCGACACGGCGGCAAAGGTGAGAGCTTGATGCCAGACGCGCTGGGCCTCCGCCACCTGCCGTTTGTTAATCAGAGCTTCTAGCAAAGGAAAGGACTGGCTCAGTTGGAGGTGCGGGGGAAGAGCAGCCAGCTTGGACCAGACGATCAAGGCTTGATCGGTTTGTCCCTGCTCTGCCAGGGCAGAAAGCACGTTTACGTAAGCGTCCTGAGAGCGAGGCAGCACGCGTTCTAGGACGGAGTTGACGTTCGGATCGAAGCGCATGCAAAGCGCGAAAGCGGCCACTCCCCGCTTGGGGTCGGCTTGGACGGCGTGCTTGATCTCCGCGAATGCGGCGTCCGAGTCGCCCCGACGCAGCAGGAAATTTCCGTAGCGCCAGGAGACTTCGGGTGAAAGCGGATACGCGCGTTTGGCCTGAACAAATGCATTTCGGGCTTCGGCCGTCTCACCTTCGGTTTCATACGCCATGCCGAGATCGAGCCAGGTGTCGGCGGAATGAGGATCAAAGGACAAAGCTGTTTGATAGGCGCGGATAGCGCGCTGGGCATCGGGTTCTTCGAGGTTGTATTGCCAATAGCGGCCAAGGAGATACCAATTGCCGGCGTCGTCCGGTTCTAGCTTTGTGGCGCGCAGGTAGCCCTCGGGCGTATTCAACCCCTCCTCGTGCACAGCCAGGACGTTCTGAATACTGGAGTAGGAAAGACTGGCGGCAAGCGCAATCGCGAGAAGCACAAGAAACACGCGCGCCGCTGGACTTGAGAGGCGAAGAATCATCCCGCGATACTGTGCATAGACAAACTCTCAGATGCAAGATGAAAGTCAGGAGTCTCGGGGAACGCGGCCGGCGATTTCTGTCCGGGCGCTACTTCCCCATGGAGGCCGAGAGAGTTTCGTCGGCGCGGCCGCGGCGGCGGACGTCAATGCCGAGCCGCTTGATCTTTTGATTTAGGGTGGAAAGGGGGATCACAAAACGCTCGGCGGCTTCCGTCTGGTTCCAGCCGGTCCGCTCGAGCATGTCGATAATAATGCGGCGCTCGATTTCGTCCATGATTTGAAAAAGGGAAGGTTGCGGGTGGTCGGCGCCGGAACGCGAGCCAGGCTCGCCCGGAAGCGGAGGAAGAAATTCCGAGAGCTGCAAGCGCACACCGCGGACGATTTCCTTGCTGCGGATGCTTTCGGGAAGCAAATCGACGTCGACGCGCTCTTGCGTGGAAAGCACGACGGCGCGCTCAACGACGTTCTCCAGTTCGCGGACGTTGCCGGGCCAATCGTAATCCATCAAGAGTTTCAGGGCGCCCTGCGTAAACAGACGCATGGGCTTGCCGTTCTCGACGCAGTAGCGGTCGAGGAAATGGGCGAGTAGCGCGGGTACATCTTCGCGGCGATCGCGCAGCGGGGGAAGCTGAAGATGGATCACATTCAAGCGGTGGTACAAATCCTCGCGAAAGCGGCCTTCGCGGACGAGCGTCAGGAGCTCGACGTTCGAGGCAGCGACGATGCGGACATCGACTTTGAGCTGTTCGGTGCCGCCGAGGCGCATGAATTCGCGCTCTTGAATGACGCGAAGCAGCTTGGCCTGCGTTTCCGGGCTGATGGTGGCGATTTCGTCGAAGAAGATGGTGCCTTGATCGGCGACTTCGAAGAGCCCTTTTTTGGAGGCGACGGCGCTGGTGAACGCACCCTTCACGTGGCCGAAGAGCTGCGATTCGAGCAAATCGACGGGGATCGAGCCGGTGTTGACCGGGACGAACGCTTTGTCCGCGCGTGTCGAAGCGGAGTGAATTGCTTTGGCGATGAGCTCCTTGCCGGTGCCGCTTTCTCCGCTGATCAGCACGGTGGAGCGCGAGGGCGCTACCTGGGTAATCAGATCGAACAGCGTTAACATCTTTTCGCTCTTGCCAATGATGTTCGGAAAATTGAAGCGTTGCTTGAGTGCGCGCTTGAGCTGGACGTTTTCTTCACGGAGACGGCGTGACTCGACCGCCTGTGCCACTTGCGCGAGGAGCTCGTCGTTGGACCATGGCTTGGTGATGTAATCGAGAGCGCCGCCCTTGAATGCAGCCCGCGCCATTTCAATCGAGCCGTAAGCGGTGATTAGGACAACGGAAAGATGCGGATCGCGTTTGCGAATCTCGCGCAGCAGCTCGAGGCCGTTGCGATCCGGCAAACTGACGTCAAGCAGAAGCAAATCGAACGGATGCTCTTCGAGTTTGGCGAGGCCGGATTCGCCGGTCTCGGCGCTCGAGACGCCATAGCCTTCACTCGTAAGCAGGAGTTCCAGGCCTTCGCGAATTTCTGATTCGTCGTCAACAACCAGGATAGAACCCTTAGACATGAACAGACTTTCTGACCGCGGGGAACTCGACGTGGAAAGAAGTACCTTTGCCGGGTGTCGAGCGGACGTCGATCTTGCCGGAGTGTTCCTTGATGATGCCGTAGCTGACGGAGAGGCCGAGGCCGGTGCCGCGGCCGCTGGCTTTCGTGGTGAAGAAGGGGTCGAAGATGCGGTGAATATGTTCGCGCGGAATGCCCGCGCCGGTATCCACGACTTCGATTTCGACGCTGCCATTGTGGGCGGCGGTGCGCACTTCCAGCAGGCCGCCGCCGGGCATGGCGTCGCGAGCGTTCAAGAAAAGATTTAGAAAAACTTGCTGCAGTTTGTTCGCTGAGCCGCGGACGGCGGGAAGAGTTTCGCCCAGATGTTTCACCACTTGAATCTGGGAAGTCTTTAACGGATGGGAGACGAGAGAAAGAGTCTCTTCCACTACGCGGTTCACGTCGATGTCCACGGCCTCGGGTGCTCCCGTGCGCGAAAAATTCAAAAGATTGTTCACGATTTCGCTGGCGCGGAAGGTTTGCTTCACAATTTTTTCGATGATGGACTGGCGCGGATCGCCATCGGGCATCTGTTTTGCGAGCATCTGGATGTAATTGGAGATGACAGCTAGAGGTGTGTTGACTTCGTGCGCGACGCCAGCGGCCAGGAGACCGAGCGAAGTGAGCTTCTCGGTTTGCGACATCTGCTCTTCCATGCGCTCGCGCTGGGTGACGTCGTCGAAGAGCAAGAGACGTCCGATGCGCTCGGCAGACTTGCTAACCAAGGGAGTGATGGAGACGTTCAATGTGAGCGCTTTGCCCTGGTGGTGCAGGCGCTGTTTGTAAATGCCGGTGATTTGCTCGGCGTCCCCGCGCGCCGCAATCTCCGATGCAAGCTCTTCCGGGAGCAGGGAGCGAAGCTGGCGTCCCACAGCGTCCTGCCGGGTGACGCCGAAAAGCTGCTCCATGCGCGTATTCCAGGATTCGACGATGCCCTCCAGATCCACGGCGAGGACGCCCACGTTCAAGGACTCGACGATGTTTTCGCTGAAGTCTTTGAGGCGCGCGATCTCGAGGGCTTTCTGTTCAAGCGAGGTATACAGCTGCGCGTTGTCGAGGGCCACAGCGACGTAGCCTGCAATCGTTTCCACAAGCTCGACGTCATCGCTCGAGAGGTAGTCGCCATCGACGGTCTTGCCGAGCCCCAAAACAGCTACGGTGTGCTCGCGAATCCGGCAGGGCACAAAGTAGTTGAGGTCCAGCTGCTCGAGAGTGCGCCGGACGGAGTCGCTGACGTCGCGCGCGGCGCGGGGCGACTCGAAAAAGAGCGCCCCCCGCGCAAACTCGGGCCGGGCCGGTCCGAGGAAACTGAGGTCGAGAGGTTCGGCGAGACGCACGCCCATCGAGCGGGCGAGGCGGAGGTTGCTCGGATTGGAAACGTCCTCGACAAAAATCGCCAGGCGATCGACAAGCAGTGTTTGCGAGACGCGGTCCATTACCGAGCCGAGCATGGGTTCAAGCCGCACTTCATTCGTGAGCGTCCGGCCGAATTCGATCAGGGTACGGCGATAGTCCAGGCGGTCGCGATAGAAGAAGCGATCGAGACGCGCCTGAATCCATTCGCGGAACGGCTGGAAGAGAAGCGCGGCAATGACGATGGCAATGATGCCGCCAACGGGGCCGTTCGTTTGCGCATGAAAGATTTGGGGAATCAGCGCCACGAAGAAGAAGTAAATCGTGGCGATGGCAGCCGTTGCCGCGGTATACGCCAAGCCGCGTTTGAAGATGATGTCCACATCCATCAAGCGGTAACGAATGATGGCGTAGCCGAAGCACAGCGGGATGAAGACCAGGCTGACGGTCGAGTATTTCATCCAAGGCTTGGAAGCGGCGTCGAACACGAACGGCACGATATACAGAACGACAAACGGAGATGTCCCAATGAAGGTCCCGGCCGTGAGCCATTTCAGCTGCTGCCGAAGGACGCCGGCAGCAGCTGCCCGATAATTGCGATAGAAAACGAAACCAGCGGCCAGAAGGCATGCCCCGAGATAACTGTAGGCGATTTTATCGAGAAGGATGCGGGAGCCGAGCCAGGGAACCCAGCCAAGCACACCCAGCGCTGTGCTGACATGAATGAAAAGAATCGCGAGCGGCGGCAGATAAACAAAGCTTAGCTTCGAGAGCGACCGGCTGGTCGCTTCGGCGCGTTCCGGGAAGACCAGCGCAAAATGCAGCAACAAAGCTGGCATCAGCACTTGCGCCAGGATTTTGATCCAATAAACCTCGTAGTCGAAAGTGTCCAGCTTGCCGCTGTAGTGGAAGGAGAAGAAAATGAAGGACACCAGACAGAAAATGTAGAAATGCACGGCGCGCGGCGCATTCCAGCGGCGCGCAAAGATGAAAAGCCCGATGAAAAGATAGATCAGGCCGAGGACACGCGCATAATTCTCGATGGAGGTTGGTTTCTCGGCAGGAGCGGTGACGAGCGGAGTCTCAAACTCCTCGCCGTTGCGCGCCAGTTTGTAGCGGACCTGCGTCCACAGCCCCGCCCGCCAGAGGCGCTTGGTTACCTGCACTTGCCGGGTAACGGGGCTGCCGTTGATGGCCAAGAGGTGATCCCCAGGGCGAACGCCGGCGCGGGCGGCGGGAGAGTTTTCAGCCACCTGCTGGGCTTGGACGCCCTGCGTGGTGTCCAGCCAAACAACTCCGTCGTCAGGACTCTCGAATTCGGTTCTCTGGACGAAATTCAGCCAGGCAAAAATCATGGCTGCCAGCGTGGCAAGCGCTAGCACAACGGCCCCAAGGCTGACTCTGAGGTTCTGCTTCATCACTGGTCCAGGAAGGGTGACACCCCGCCAAAGAAACTTAGGTGCAAACGAATGTCCAATCTTTGGAAGAGTCGCGCTTGAAAAATTTCCTTATATTTCAATAACTTACAGAATCCCGAGGCAGGAGACTCAGCGATAATCCGCTTTCTGGAAGGCCGCATACAGCTTTCTAAAACTCATTTTGCGACTAAAACTGCAGGCTAAGACCACCCCGGAACGTGCGGAAAGCGGGCATCAGCGTCACGCGACCGTCCTGAGAATTGAGGGTCACATAACCCTGGGCTAGGAGGTTGTCGCACTCCGCGTTGGCCTCCCATCGGCCCGGGCCAAACTTAGGCAGCCGTTGGTGCACTCCGATGTGAAGATAAGGCTCCAAGTCAAACAAGGATTCGCCAAAACTATCCACACGAGAGAGCGTTGGTCCGCTGATCCACTGGTAACCCGCCGTTACCCTAGTGCCTAGATGGGGCACCCTTCCGGTGACTTTTGTCCCGGCAGTGTGGCGCCCGGCGGTACGGAATAGCTCGCGCAGAGGTCCGGCTGCGGCGCTCGAGGGTGTTAAGGCGCCCGCAAAGGCATAAAGCACGGTGAGTTCGACGTCATCACTCAGTTTTTCTCGATATACGGCGCGCGTCCCCCAACTGGACGAAGAGCCGCCGTCGTAGGAGAAGCCATTGGAATAGACGTCTTGGAAAAAGTCGGCAGCCGGCAGATTGGAGCCGCGCCCAAAGACCGCTACGTGGCTATCGTCTTCGTGAAAGGCAGCTACCTGCAACTTGCCGCGCGTGCCCAGCTTGCGTTCCGCAGCGAGCTCTTCGTGGAAGCCGCTCTCAAGCACGGGATGTCCACGGCGCCACATAAGGACGGGGAAGGCATCCATCTCATTCAGGGCAGCCGCCAAACCGTTCGCGGCTTCCCCTTCAGGAGCGTCGAGTGGCTCGGGACCGGTGGGCATGGATGCAAAAATCAGGGACGCCTGCCAATCCTCAGAGAGTCTGGTATCCAGCTGCATGCGCGGCCGCAGAGAGCTGGCAGAGCTGCCAAGGCCAACCAGTACGTATTCGCCTCCATATTCAAGAACGGCGCGGCTTCCGAAAACCAGGGAGCCGCCTTGATCGATCCGCACGCCGCGGAAGGTCGGCCCTAGGTCTCCAAGCTTCGATTCACGCAAAACCAGCGCGGTGTGCGGCCCGGCACCGAGCGAGCCAGTGGGCAGCCAAACCGTGGCGATTCCACCAGCGGGAGACTCTCCGTCATAACTCATCAGGCCCGCAAGCAGAAGCCGGCTCTCTGGACCAAGGCGCTGGTCGTAGGCAAAGGCAGTTGCTGGACTCGCGGGAAGATTGGAGACCGAACCAGGCTTGCGAGCGCCGTCCATAAATTCCAGGCGGCCGCGCACCGGCTCGACCGGATTAGAGTCCGAACCCATGGCCGCTGCGCTGATCGGGTCGTCTTCCACCCATTGAAGTACCGGCCGCGCCGAACTTGCGGAACGCAATACCCATTTCCAATCATCTGCCTCGCTCGCCGCGGCAGAAGGAGCGCGGCGCAATTGCTCCAGCGAGGCAAACATGGATTCCAGCTGAATACGGACAAGGGTTGTAAGATTGGCGCTGACGCGGACGTGTTTTTCGAGAGTGGGGAGAAAACCCGCGAGCGTGACGCGCACGGTGTAAAATCCTGGAGCGAGCTTCTCGCCGCGGAAAACACCTTGCGTGTTCGTCAAAAATCCCATGGCGGTAACGGATGCGCCGGATTCAGGGATTACTTGCACGCTGGCACCCAGTTGAGGCGTGCCGGAAGTGTCTCGAACGACTCCCGAGAGAATCCCCTGAACAGACTTCAACTGCGCCACTGCCGGATTCGCTCCCAAAAACGAGAACGTTACGGCCAGGACGAGTGCCCCCATGACTCGGACCTGTCCTCTATTCACTGCTAATTACCTCCCGGGAACCGTATTGACTGCCGCCTTGGTCGGTTCCTGTGGCCCCTTGATCGTAAAATCCGCGGTCTTAGAAATAGACTGATTGGAATTGCCATCGGTGGTATTAATTTCGATCGTGTATTTGCCGGGAGACAGCGTGGCAAGAGGCAGCCATCTTTCGATTGTGACCTGGTCGCCGGTCTGTTTCATGTCCGCCGAGGTTTCCTTGAACTGCATCACTTGCTCGGCACCCTTCTTCACGGTGTATTGGAAAGTAGCATTGGACTTGTGCGTCTTGTCGTCCGGCTTGAGGTTGTAAACCTGAAGATAGATTCCCATACGATCGGAGGGCGCGAACTCGCTATCGAGACGAGGGCGCACTTTCGTTGAGCCGAGAACGAATTGCCCGGTGCCAATCTGTTTGGCAGGGACGTGCTCGAGTTGGTCCGCAAGAATGAGCGTGCTGGCATCCAACTTTTCGTCCGCGTAGCGGGGTACAGCCAGCCTGGTATTCACGACGCCGACGTTTCCGCTCTGCACGTCCTTGATGACGATGTCCAAGCGGTATAGCCCAGGGCGCAGGGGCACGGCTTTTTGGTAGATCGACTGCAGCTTAAGGGACTGCTGGAAAAGAGAATCAGGAAAATCCTTAGAGACAGGATCTTCAAAAGTCTGAACCACCTTACCTGTCAACGTGCTGACGCGGCCAAAAACGTTCATCGTGGCGGAGTGAATGCCATCCTTCGCTGAGAAATTTAGCTGGCCGTTGGAGACCTGGATGGTGATGGGAACCAAGACGGTGTCATTGGTTACCTTCATAAAATCCGTGCGCCAATTGAACTTCAGCTGATCGCGAACAATGCGCGCAGTCACAATCGCTTCCAAATCCTTGAACTTGACCTCGGGTGGCTTCTGAATCTTGGCGTAAAGGTCCAAGCGGTTGAATTCGTCCATGCTGGCGGGAGTGCCACCCATGGCCGTCGGGAGGTTGGTGCCGTCGGAGCGTGTGAAGCGATCCGTTTTCGAGGCCAAGCCCATCGATTCGAGCAAGCTCAAGCCGGCGCCCGGCACGTGTAGCAGTGCGTCCTTTTCCGAAGGATCCATGGTCATGTGATATTCGCCGGAACCGGTCGTATCCACGAACTCTATTTCGATGTTCTCTCCGATTCCTTCCAAATAACGCCAGCGCCAGGTCTCCCACGGATAGGTCGTGGTCGAACCTCCGCCATCTTCCATCGGCCGGTCCCACGTGCCGCCCATGGGATGCGAATCTACTTCGTCCGCTGGCCCCCACATGATGTACAGACGGCCGCGATCCGTTTTCCAGCCAGGAATGCCCGAGGCAAAGTGCTCGTTGGCGTAAGCGATGCGGCGATAGTGCTCTTCTTTAAAATCGTTATCCGGAAGGTCGGGATTGGTGCTGCGGCGAAGCCAGAACGCCTCGATAAACTGTTCGCGCTCTTCATTGGTATCCGTGTCTAGAAAGGCCTCCCGCTCCGAGGGCGAGATGATATAGACCACGTCCTCATTCAGCCACTGTCTGTACTGGCTGTCGAGCTCCTTGAGCGTTTTGCGGGCTTTTTCTTTGCGCGCTTTCCTCTGCTCTTTAGTGAGCGTTTGAGGAGGCGGAGGATTCGTAGGATCTTGCGCCTGCGGAACCTGCTGAGCTGGTACACCCGGAATAAGGATGGCAAGCGAGAATGCAGTAGCAATCAGGGTACGAATTACCCGTGGCATTGGCACACCTCAACTTCTAGGACGTCTGGATTCTACCCCCGGACAAGCTGCCCGTCAATCGAGGAATCTCCTGCATTATGTGGGACTTGTCCCCCGACTGCGGTTAGACTCAGGCTGCAAAGGAAGGGTTGCCTGACAGTTTTTGACCTGAACTTTCGGACAGGTCATCTGAAAAAAAAGTTCGGACGAGAAGAGCTGCGCTGACGCGGTCAAAGGGGGCATAGCCTCGGGCAAATTCAGCAGAGGGCTTATTGAACCCGATGGTTAAATACGTCTGAGCCAACCAAGGTATCGAAGATCGCCAGGACGTGTCTCCGGTATTCCACCATGCGCGTAAAGATGTCACGCAGTTCCGGTTCGCGTTCCGCTTCTTTATGCCACTTCGCCAGAACCAGTGCCGGCACTTCGATGTCCCGCCTTAGTTTTTCCGCAGAATGGCCTCGCAGGAAGAGCCCATAGAAGAAGGCCGCTTCTCGCTGCGGGAAGTCGAAGTCGTGTACGACTTCCGAGGGAACGATTTGTGGCAGAGTCGCCATAGAGAAAAATGCAGTTTACCGAAAAGATTTTCCGAGTCAAGTAGTACGCAGGGTTTATTGCCGCCACTTGTGCAACTCCCTGGCCCAAGGGGTTAGGCGTCCCACGCCGGCAACTAGTACAAATGGGCGGTTGCCAGAGAGTGCTAACCGCCGTAGGATGCTTAAAGGCATGGCAGGGTTACACAATTCGGTGTCGGAAGGGGCCTTCGGGCGGCTTGCCCGCTTTGGACTCTTGAAAGGGCTAAGCTCGATCGAAGTCGATCGGGAAGAGTTTCGGCGGCAACTCAAAAGGAAACACGGGCTTGAAGTGTCGGACTTTCGTCTGATGCACCTGGTGCCCCTGGCGCGCCTGGATGCCATTGCCAAGATTCTGATTCAGGATACGGAACGGCTCGCGCTCCTCGAAGGTGCGGGCTTTGGGCTTGGTGGAATGATTACGATCATTCCGGACGCGGGGTTGCTAACCATCCTGACGCTGCGCCTTATTCAAAGACTTTGTCTGCTCTATGGGTTCGAGCATCGGGGCCAAAGCGAACGGTTGGAATTGTGGATGGCTGCGGCCGCGGCAACCGGCGTTGACTACGGCAAGGATCTTGCCGAAAAGCAAATCCTTGAGAGACTTGCCCCGCGTATCGCTGAGCGGCTGGCCGTTAAACTTGGACAGGAAACCGCGGAAAAATGGGTTGGCCGTTTGATTCCCTTGGCCAGTTCGGTGATCGGCGGAGCACTGAACTTCACTTTCGTGCGCGCCTGGGGCCGCCGCGTGCAGCGCAACCTGCGCTTGCGGCATGTTGCCGGCCGGCCAACTGCTGGGTCTGCTACTCCTTCTCCTTCGGCGTATACTCCTCGACGGGCCCTGCTCGTCTAAACTTTCCGGCCGATCTGGCAGAGAGGTAAAGCCATCTCCCGTGCCAGGCCACTTTAAACGTTCGACTCTCCGAAGCGGTAGCGAAGGCCGCACCCGCGCCACTCCCAGGAATCGCCAGCGTGCGCGGTTGCCATCCGTCCTGGCGCTACTCTCCCTCCTGGCATTTTTATTTTCGCCTCCTGCCGCTCTTGGCCAGGACCCGGAAGAGATGAAGGGTGCCCCTGCCGAGCCGGCGGACGTGCAAGAGATTCGCGGCCAAATTGCGGCCGTGGAGAAACTGCAACACGCACTGCCAGACCGCGGCGCAGCGCTCTATTTTCTCGCCGCGGCAAAACAACACTTGCGAGAAACGCGCGAAGCGCTGGCGCTCCTAAAGGAGTGTCTGGCGTTGCAGGAAGGCTTCGATCCTTCCGGCGATCCCGCCTTTCTAGGGCTGAAAGAAGCGAAGGAATTTTCGACGCTGATCGAGAACGTACACCGGGACTTTCCTGTCGTGGCGCAGGCACGCGAAGCCATTCGCACAACGGAGAAAGACCTGGTACCCGAAGGACTGGCCTATGCCGCAGAGCGGAATGTTTTTTATCTGAGCAGCCTCAATCGACGGAAGATTGTAGAGATTGGCCGAGACGGCAACATTTCCGACTTCGTTCCGGCAGACCGTTTTGGACTCTTGCCGGTTCTGGGTATCCGCATTAGCCCCATCGATGACACGGTATGGGCCGATTCCTTCGCCGACAGCGGGCGAACGGAGCTGCTGCATTTTGATGCCGTCGGAGAGCTGCTCGGAAGATTCAAACCGGAGGGTTCGGCGAAGCACGGCTTTAACGATTTGGTCATTCGCAAGAACGGCGAAGTGATTACGACGGATAGTCTGGCGAACACGGTGCTGCGCTTCGATGCCGCCGCGCGAACTTTCTCGCCTCTGCCTGTTCATCGCGCGCTCTTCTATCCCAACGGCATTACCCTCGGCGAGGATGACGACACAATATATATTGCCGATAGTCTCGGTGTGGTGAGAGTGGACCTTCGAAACGGAGAAAGCCGCGACGTCGATCCAGGGCCACGGAGCACGCTTGCAGGCATCGACGGCCTCTATTGGCACAACAGCAGTTTAATTGGCATTCAGAACGGCATCGGCTCGCCTCGCGTCGCGGCCTTCCGTCTTTCCAGCGATGGGCTTCGCGTGACACGCACGACCGTTCTCGAAAATCGCAGCAAATTGTGCGTTCTGCCAACTACCGGGGCCATTCGCGGCTCCGACTTTTTCTTTATTGCAAACAGCCAGACCGATAACATGAACAACGACAAAGTGATGGACGTGACGCGGCTGGAGGCGATCCGCATCGGCGTCCTGCGGCTGCCTTGAGCTAGTGGCAGGGTGGACGCGCCGAGAAGCGCGAGTGGAAATTAGGGCGATAGCGCCGTAGAGTGATAGGCAGCAGGGGGCTAGACATGCGAGGAACAAAAAAACTCTTTGGCGGAACGATTCTCGTGGCGGTGGCGCTTGGGCTGGCGCTTACTCCCGAACAGGCTTCGTCCGGGTCCGCGGGAAGTTTGGCGCAAGACGTAAACGCCGAACCTGTTCCTGCGTTTCACGATGCGGTGCCCGCAGGACCGTTGCCGGCAACGTTGAGCCCTTCGCTTTTCACCGAGCCAGTGGCGCAGAATGCTTACGCCCTGGCGGCCCGCATAAAAAAAATCCTTTATCAGCAGCCCTGCTATTGCCACTGTGACCGCAGCCAGGGCCATGGCAGCCTGCTGGATTGTTATGTGAGCCGGCACGCTGCGGTTTGTGGGATTTGCGAGCGCGAAGATTTTTATGCTTACGAGCAATCGCGGAAGGGCCAAACAGGCGCTCAGATTCGCGAAGGCATCGAGCGCGGCGCCTGGCGAGGCGTCGACGTGACGAAGTACGAATCGCCGTTGCCTGCGCCAGCAAAGTGATTCTTTCTGCACTCGGGTTGTTTGGCGTTGCCTTACGGAACTTCACTCAACCAGCTGGCCGGAGCAGCACCCGAGAATCCTGAAACCCCGGCCCGCGGCCTTTCGTCTGTCTCTTAGAAGGCCGGTCGGCGGACGTGGTGCTGGAACGCTCGAAACTCCATAGATTGGGCACTACAAGCAAAAAAATCGGGGGAGAGTATGCGGAATCGTAAATATCAGGCGGGGATTATTGTGACGGTGTTGTTGGTTATCGCCATAACCTTGGCAGGTGCCGGACTGCGGGCCTCGGCGAAACCGGCCGGCGACGTCGGCTACTGGGGATTTGACACGGCAAATCTCGACAAGACCTGCAAACCTTGCGACGACTTCTACCAGTTCGCCATGGGCGGCTGGATGAAAGCTAATCCGATTCCGCCGGAATATTCCACTTGGGGATCGTTCTCCCGGCTGCTCGATAAGAACCAGCAAAACTTGCAGCAAATTCTTGAAGTAGCGGAGAACGCCAAGGCCGCTCCGGGCTCAAATGAACAGAAGATCGGCGACTTCTACGCGAGCTGCATGGATACGGCGGCGATTGACGCGGCTGGCACAAAACCGATCGATATAGAAATGGACAGCATTGCGGCAATGAAAAACGAGGCGGATCTGCAAGCGGAAGCCGCGCGCCTGCAAAAAGAAGGCGTGGGAGTGCTGTTCGGATTTAGAGCGATTCAGGACGCGAAAGACAGTTCGCAGGTCGTCGGCGCCGCGTGGCAGGGAGGCCTGGGGCTGCCCGAACGCGAATACTACTTGAAGCAGGATGACAAATCGAGAAAGCTGCGCGACGCCTACGCGAAACATGTCGCGAAGATGTTTGAATTGCTGGGCGATTCCGCAGACACCGCCCGAGGGGAAGCGACCACGGTTGTCGGGATCGAAACATCTCTCGCCACTGCCTCCATGAAAAACACCGACCTGCGCGATCCCAGCAAAACGTATCACCGGCTGAAGATGGCGGATTTGCAGGCGATGACGCCGGATTTCGACTGGGAAAGTTATTTCAAGGCGCTAGGGCATCCGGAATTAAGAGAAATAAATGTTGGCCAGCCGGATTTCTTTAAGGCTCTCAATACGGAGCTAACTGCGAGGCCGGTCGCGGATTGGAAGACCTACTACCGCTGGCATCTTCTGAACGCATCCGCGCCCGGCCTTCCCGAAAAATTTGTTGTGGAAGAGTTTGAGTTTCGCGGCAAGACGCTGACCGGAGCGAAAGAAATTCTGCCGCGGTGGAAGCGTTGTGTGCAGGCCACGGATCGATCTCTCGGGGAAGCCCTCGGCCAGCTTTACGTCGAGAAGTATTTTCCACCCGAAGCCAAGGCTCACGCACTTGTGATGGTGCATAACCTGATCGCGGCGCTGCGCGCCGATCTGCAGACGCTTTCCTGGATGAGCCCGGAAACGCGCGCGGAAGCGACCGCCAAACTCGAAGCGTTCGCCGTCAAGATCGGATACACGGACAAATGGCGCGACTATTCCGATTTGAAAATTGACCGCACGTCATTCCTCGCGAATCAAAGGCGCGCCGCAGCGTTCGATTTCCAGCGGCGCCTCGCGAAGATCGGCAAGCCCGTGGACCGCACCGAATGGGGTATGACACCACCCACGGTAAATGCTTACAACAACAGCGCGATGAACGAGATCGTCTTCCCGGCTGGGATCCTGCAGCCACCGTTCTACGATCCAAAAGCGGATGACGCCGTGAACTACGGCGGCATGGGCGCGGTCATCGGCCACGAGATTACCCACGGTTTCGACGACCAAGGCAGCCAGTATGACGGCCACGGCAATTTGAAGAACTGGTGGACGCCCGACGACTTGAAGAATTTCAAGGAGCGCGCCGCGTGCGTCGAAACGCAGTTCGACAACTATGTGGTGGACGCTGACTTGCACGAAAACGGCAAGCTGGTTCTCGGCGAGAGCATCGCAGACCTCGGGGGCATCACGATCTCCTATGCGGCCTACGAGAAATCGCTGGAAGGCAAAACGCGTCCCCCGGACAAAGATGGCTTTACTCCTGAGCAGCGTTTTTTTCTTGGATGGGCGCAGGTCTGGGGCGCGAATAACCGGCCGGAATACGAGCGCTTGATGGCCAATACCAATCCCCATCCGCTGGGTCGTTTCCGCGGGAACGGACCGCTCTCGAATATGGCGGAATTCGCCAAAGCCTTCGGATGCAAAAAGGGCGACGCCATGGTCCGCGAGCAAGTCTGTAAGATCTGGTAGACGCGCCCGGCCCAAAGTGACATCAAAACCCAAAGCAGTCCTTTCTGTGACTGGTAGCGCGTTTCTTTCGCTTGCTCTGTTCTTGCTGGTGCCATCCGCTTCCGCGAAGTGGAAATATTTTCGCGCGGGAAACGCCGCCGGCAGCGCGGCCACGCCACGAGCCGGATTTGCGCTTATGGGCGGCGGCGAGCAAGGCCCTGCGTTGAAGTATTTATGCGAACGCGCAAACGGCGGCGACTTCCTGATTCTTCGGGCCAACACCGAGGACGATTACGCGCAAAAAGTAAATGAAGAGATGCGCGCCCTCTGCCCGCTGAACTCCGCGGCGACCATCGTCTTTTCCGGCCGCGATGACTCGGATGATCCAAAGCTGCTCGAACGCATCGAGCAAGCGGAGGCCATCTTCATCGCCGGTGGCGACCAGTCGAATTACATCCGCTTCTGGCAGGACACTCCCGTCGAGGACGCCTTGAACCGGCATATCCGATCCGGAAAGCCAATTGGCGGCTCAAGCGCCGGGCTCGCGGTGCTTGGCGAATTCTCGTTTTCTTCGATGATTGACACGATTCATTCACCGGCTGCACTTGCCGACCCTTACGGCAATAAGGTGACGATCTCGCGAGACTTCCTGCGTATTCCGCTGCTCGCCGGCATCATCACGGACACGCACTTCGCCAAGCGCGACCGCATGGGACGGCTGCTCGTGTTTCTGGCGCGTATTTTAGAGGATGGGTGGGCTAGAGAGGTGCGCGCCATCGCCGTCGAGCAAGACGCTGCGGTTCTTCTCGAGCCGGACGGCCACGCGAAAGTCGTTGGATCGGGAGCGGCCTATTTTCTGGAAGCGAAAAGTTCGCCGGCGGTTTGCAAAAGGCAGACGCCGCTCAGCTTCGGCGGAATAACAGTCGACCGCGCGCCATCGGGTGCTTCCTTCAACGTGAAGGATTGGAAAGGGAGCGGCGGCGATGACTATCAGCTCTCCGTCGTGAATGGAGAGGTGAAGGCGCTCGGTTCAAATCACGGAATCTATTAACCGCAGGTCTCGCGTTTCGTTAGAAGTGGAAAACGACGCCGGCCATCAGCTCAAAATTATTTTGCGACTGGCTGAAATAGCCCGTGTGCACCCAATCGGCTTCCAGGCGTCCCGATAAGCGCGGATTGAAACGATAGTCTGCGCCGCCTCCAACTTCGACGGCGAAGGCGTTCTTGCTGTTGGTGGCGGTTTGCGGTTGCTCATGGCTTCCGCCAAGGATGGCATGGGCCCAGGGCTCCCATTTCTTTTCTCTCCAGGCGATCTTGGGTCCGGCGCCATAGATCAGCACTTTCACGTGTTCATGGTCCAGGATTTCCGGAGCGAAAGTCCCAGAAACCATTCCGTCGACTCCGAACCAGTCATTCAAAAAGTACGTTACCGAGCTTTTGACGCCGACGGCACTGGCGTTGAAGATCGAGTTTCTGAACCTCAGCCAGTCAAAGCCAATCGCGAGCTGCCAACGGTAATCATCCCGCCCACCATAGAGAAACTTGGGATCGGGGGTCGGCGACGGGGAGGGATCAGGCAGAGCGGCCGCCGGCGGCGTGGCAAAAGCTGGCGCCGGCGCAAAGCTTGTAGCGGGAAACAGAGCGATGCCGGCGTCGGGCTGAAACAGGTTTGGGCTTGCGACTGTCGCCGCGGAAAATACCGCGGCGACATTGCGGTTTGCGGGCGGGCTGTCCGGAACTCCTTCTTGTGCGCTAGCGGCGCATGTCGCCCCAAGCATCAACGATAGAACTACGAGTTGCCTCTTCATGATTCTCCCCTCAGAGGTATGACCCCACGCCTGGAATCAGCCACTCTGCTACGGTAAACAAGACCATGGGCCTTTGTCTACGTTCTTTCGCTTGCCGCATATAAAGAAAGCGGGGCAGGTAGGGTTGCCCACGTGGCGGATCTGAGGGAGCGCCGGCCTTCAGCGCCCATGCCTCAGGTAATCGTCGGTTTTGTTCAACCAGTCTTCCCGCGGTGGGTTGAAGACGTCCAGATCAACCGTATCTTCCATTGCCCAGGCTTCATGTGGCATGTGCGGCGGGATGCAGAGTACTTCTCCCGCCCGCACCACGATCTCTTTGCCATCAATGGCAAATTTCAAAGCGCCCTCCAGAATATACGTCACCTGCTCATTGTGGTGATGATGCAGGGGCACGTGAGCGCCCTTCTTCATGAGTACACGCGCCAGCATAATCTTATCGCCAACCACCATCTCACGGTCAATCTGCGGATTCAGACGCTCGCGCTCGACGTCTTTCCAGGAAATATATTTCATTTCCGAAGCAGTGCTCATGGTTTGGCTCCGTACAGCTTCGCCGCATTATCGTGCAGATACATGCGCGCCAATTCAAGTGCCTTTTCTTCGCTGAACGCGCCTTCCGAGACAAGCTCAGCCAGCGCGGCAGCAACGGCTGTGCGCGCCGAGCGCGCCGCCAGCCAGAAAGTCTCCTCCGCTCCCACGGCGTCGTTGAACGGAAACGCATCGGAGCCAAACATGATTCGGTCAGGAAAGAGCGAAATCCACTGCTTCAAGATGTTCTTCAACTCTGAGGGATAGACGTAATACCCCATCAACGACGAATCGGTGTACACGTTCTTTGCCGCCGTCATCCAGATCATATCGAGCGTGTAGGGGTATCCGCCGTGAATGAGCACGAAGTTTATCTTGCTGTTTCGCGGGTCGCGCACCACGTTCTCCAGATTCAGCGGATGGCCATTGCGCAAACTAAAATAATCGCCGATACCGACGGCACTGTGAAAATGCACGGAAAGGTTCAATTTCCCGGCTTCGTCGATCAGCACATGAAAGACGTAGTCCTGAAACGTAAGGTATTCCTCGTCCGTGGGAACTCCGCCGGAATGATACTTGGAGTAAATAGCCGCCGCTTTTTCTCGTGGGGGATCCTGGAAATAAAGCGAGCGAAAATAAGCAGCCTCGAACTTCATAGCCACTCCGCCCTTTTTCTTGTTGTCAGACACTGTTTGCCGGACAAAGGCCTCGTACCCGGCGAGATCGGAAGGGAGGCCGCTCACGTTTTCTTGCTTCATGTAGCGCTGCAGAACTTTTTCCTGAAGGGGAATATAGACGCCCATGTCCGGGTTTTTCCCCGTCTGGTCGCGGTTGTCGAGCGGGAAGAGGAACGAATCCACGAAGAAAACCCAGTGAAACCGCTTGGGATCCAGGTATGGCGCCAGCGCCACGCGATTGGCGAGGCAGGTTTCGATATTCAATTTGTCGAGAATGCCGTCCCAATAAGCCGTGCCGCCGGCCGCTTCTGCAGCCTTTTTCTTGTCGATCAGCCACTTCGCGTGTTCGGGCTTGAAATCATCGTAGGGATACCCGAACAGCGATTTAGCCGCGGCTACAAACTCCGGATTGGTCTCGCGCAGGCGGAGAACGGAAGTTTCATCCGGAGGCGCGGCTTGCGCGTCCATGTCGGAATCGTCGGGGAACGTGGCGTGCGAATGGTTGTCGATGATAGGGATTTGGTCGATCTGCTTGAGAAGCCGCTCATAGATTTTCGGCACATCCGCGCCCGCGAGGGGCTTGGCCTGGGCGGCCGTATTTGCTGCACCGAAGAACGCAGCCAGAGCGCCAACGAGAAGTGCCTTCCCCAGTTGAATATGACTTCTCATCGTCCAACTCCCCCTAAAGCTCCTGTCCCTACCGCGCGACCGCGGCTCGCCAACGGGAAGACACTCGCAACATACGCTCCAGCGCTTCCTCGAGCAGGTGGCGCGCGCTGACCAGCGAGAATCGCAAGTAACTCTTCCCGGCCGGGCCAAACGCCGCTCCCGCGATCCCCGCGACTCCGGCTTCTTCCAGCAGAAGCTTCGCCACTTCCTCCGCAGCCAGGCCAGTCTCCTCGATGTTCACCCACGCGTAGAATGCGCCGCCCGGGGACTGGCAGCGGAATCCCGGAATACCGTTTAGCCCCTCCACGAAAAGGTCGCGTCGTTTGCGGTACTCCGCGACCATCGCATCCACGGCCCGAGTGGAATCGCGCAGAGCTTCGATCGCCGCCACTTGCGTGAATTCCGCCGCGCATGTGAATGTATTCAGCACCAGCAAGTCCATCGCATCCACCACGTGCTTGGACGCTACCGCATAACCTAGCCGCCAGCCGGTCATCGCAAAACTCTTCGAAAACCCGTCGATGATGACGGTTCGCTCCGCCATGCCCGGCAGCGACCAGATCGATTCGTACTCTCCGCCGAACAAAATCCGCGCGTAGATTTCGTCCGAGAGAATCCAGAGATCATGCTGCTCGGCCAGCTCCGCTATTTTCCGGAGCGCTTCCCGGCTGAAAACCGTTCCCGTCGGATTGTTGGGGGAATTGAAAATCAGGGCGGTAGTCCGCGGCGTAATCTTCGCGACAATCTCATCGAGATCGGGCTGAAAGCCGTTTTTCTCTTCCAATCCAAATGCTACCGCCTTCGCTCCCAGCCCGCGCGTAAACGATGGATAGATCGGAAAGCCAGGATCGGGATAAAGCACTTCGTCGCCCGGCTCGATCAGCGCCATCATCGCCAGCGAAAGCGCCATTTTGCAGCCCGGCGCCACGAGGACCTGTTCCGGCATCACCTCTAGACGCCGCGTCCTTCCCAGATATTCCGCAATCGCTTCGCGCAACGCTGGAATGCCACGCGTCGACACATAGCGGTCCCGCCCCGCCGCAACGGCATCGCGCACGGCATCCACCACCGTCGCCGCGGGGTGAAAGTCCGGCTCGCCTAGCTCCAAGTGGATGATCGACCGCCCCGCGCGTTCCAGTTCCTTTGCGCGGGAAAAGACGGCCAGGGCTCCTTCGCCATTCAGCTGAGAAACACGGGAAGCGATTCGTCGCATATTGTTCTCGAGAATCCTATCATTTTGATGGGGAAAGTGGGGGCGTGGCTACGAGCGCCGCTTAGCCAGGGCAAGGTTTAGCAAAAAACGCCGGTGCGCAAAGTCCGTCTCGCCCTTGGCAAGACACACGACGCGATTATTGATCCCAGTTCCAATTGGCGAATTGCTCCCGGAGCGCGGTCTTTTTGAATTTGCCCACGGAAGTGCGGGGCAAGGCTTCCAGGAAAACGAAAGCGTCGGGAAGCTGCCACTTGGCAAACGATTGAGCCAGGAAAGCGCGGAGTTCTTCTGGCGTGGCTTGTGCGCCATCCTTCAGGACGACCGCGGCTAGCGGGCGCTCCTGCCATTTAGGATGCGGAATGCCGACGACGGCAGCTTCCTTTACGGCCGGATGCCCCATCAATGTATTTTCAATATCTACGGAACTGATCCACTCCCCGCCGGACTTCACCAAATCCTTGGCGCGGTCAACAATTTTGACGAAGCCCTCGTCGTCAATCGTGGCGACGTCGCCGGTCTTGAACCAGCCATCTTCGGTCCAGCGATGAGCCTGGTCCGGCGAATTGTAGTAGCTGCTGGCCACCCAGGGGCCGCGGACTTCCAGTTCGCCGGGCGCAAGGCCGTCGCGGGGAGCTTCGACGGATTTTTCCTCAGGGCCCTCCGGGCGCATCACGCGAAGTTCGACGAAAGGACACGGCCAGCCCTGTTTTGCCCGCACTTCATATTGCTGGTCGGGGGTCCAGTCGCGCATGTGACGTTTGAGTTTGCCGACCGTGGCGATGGGAGTGGTTTCGGTCATGCCCCAAAGATGCAGAATGCGGAGATTGTGCTTGTCGAGCGCGCGCATTAACCGTTCCGGCGGAGCTGAGCCGCCGCAAACGATGCGGATGGGCCAATCGAATTTCCAGCGGCCGGGATTTTTCTCGAGCGCGGCGAGCACGCTGAGCCAAACAGTCGGAACGCCACACGCGATGGTAACGTGCTCCTGGCCGATCAGGTCAAGCACGCTTTCGGGGTCCACATTAGGCCCCGGCAGAATCAGCCGAGCGCCAGCCAACGTGCAGGAGTACGGCAAGCCCCAAGCGTTGGCATGAAACATGGGGGCAACGGGCAGAACGGTGTCATGGTGGCTGATGGCGAAGCAATCCACGCCGAGTTCCGTAAAAGTGTGCAGCACGAGCGCACGGTGGGAGTAAATGACGCCTTTCGAGGTGCCCGTGGTGCCGGAGGTGTAGCACATGGCGGCGCCATCGTTTTCGTCAATCGTCGGATAGCGAAAATCGTCGCCTGCCTCGGCGAGAAGCTCTTCATAATTCAGGGAGCCATCCGGAGCTGGATCGCTGCAGCCGCCATAGGGAACGACGATGACGCGTTCGAACGACACGCTTCCGCGGAATTTTTCAAACGTCGGCAGAAGCACATCGTCGATTAGCAGAAAGCGGTCGCTGGCGTGGTTGACGATGGCCGCGATCTCCTGAGGATGCAAACGCAGGTTCAGCGTGTGAAGGATTCCGCCGGCGCAGGGCGCGCCGAAGAAAGCTTCAAGATGTCCGGCGTGATTCCACATCATGGAAGCCACGCGGTCGCCAGGACACAATCCAAGCTTGGTGAGAGCGCTCGAGAGACGGCGCGCGCGCCGATAGAAGTCGCCGTACGTGGTTCGAACGATGGACCGGTCAGGCTTGCGAGAGACAATCTCGACGCGACTAAAAAGCTTGCTCGAGCGCTCGAGAATCGAGGGCAGCGTCAGCGGAAAATCCATCATCGTGCCGCGCATGTTTTATATTTTCCTGCTGGGGATCAAGCCGGCGGCATCCTACCACCATTCGGCGGCGATGGGTGGTTCCACCGCCATGCGCGGAAAGAACTGGAAGAGACTAATCAAGCATAGCCGGAATCACGAAGAGTCGAGAGAGCAACGGGGGGCTAGACTCTTTCCCATTGCAAAAGCGGTTAATTTTCGAGAGGATGCCTCTGACCGCTGAAGTGCCGGTCTCGCTCCCCGCGGTGGCTCGGCTTTCCCGACTGCCCGTGAACGATTGCTGTCCTTCAGCGCGCTCCGCGACTCTTACTTGGGTTCCGGGCAGAAGGAGTGGGCAGGTGAAGAAGCTCTACATCGGCAACCTTCCGTTTTCCGCGACGGAAGAGCAGCTTCAGGAATGGTTCGCGCAAGTAGGCGTTACTCCCTCGGGTGTCAATCTGATTCGTGACCGTTTCACGGGACAATCACGCGGTTTTGCCTTCGTCGAAGTGCAGGGCGACGAAGATGCCGATCGCGCGGTGAACTCGCTGAACGGGCAAAATTTCGGCGGGCGGAACCTGGTAGTCAATGAAGCGCGGCCGCAAGCTGAACGCGGCGGCGGTGGCGGCGGGCGCCCTGGCGGCGGTGGTGGTGGCGGCTATGGTGGGCGCGGAGGCGGCGGCGGTGGACGTGGTGGTGGTGGCGGCGGGCGCGGCGGCGGTGGCGGACGCGGTGGCGGCGGAGATCGTGGAGATCGCGGAGACCGCGGGAACCGCTGGTAAACAGGCCTTCCAGAGTTAGAAGCGGCGTCTTGCTTCCTCGGGGCGCCGCTGGAATCCTTCCTCAAATTCCCTTCGGATAGTCGTGTGCCTGTAGTTTGTCCGTTCTTCTGCAACATTTGAGCCAGAAAACCGTCTATAAGAGTGCAGATACGCGGTGCTGAGAGTAGGAGCGGCCAGCCGCAGGAAAGACTGGTTCCTCATACTGACGGGCGGCGATGGGTGGACTGTCTCGGTGCCGAGTGGTGGAAGTTTGCCATTGCGAATATTATCCGCCGCCTAACGAGACGCCTGCCGCCGCTCGAGACGCAGCAGTTTTCTTTGTAGGGAGGAGTGCTGCTTACGAAACAAATCGCCCCGTAACGTGTTTGAAACAGTAGGCAAGTAAAATGACGCACAGCGTCGAATGTGAAGTATGTTGAGCGTCTGGCGGCCCGCCTCCCCAGCGAGGGATTAGCGGTTTCAGGGCTGCGGGTGGTTAAAGCGATGTCTGAGAGACTCGAGACGAACCTTCTGGTCGCACCGAGCATCCAACCGGAAGCCGAGGACGTAATAAAGAGAACCATGACGACGTGGCACAAACGCGATTGGCAGCAATTTTATGAACTGGCGCGCCGCCCCTGGCAGCGTCACCGCCCGCCGCGCCCCGTCTATCCGACGGGTCTAAACCGCGTGCTGCCCGCGCAGGGTTTTAGCTTGTCCGAGCTGGATGATGCCGGCGTCGACCTCGACCAGGCCGAGCGCCTCGGCTTGCCCGTGGACGCGGGCCGCATCGGCGCCTACGGCCCCAACGTGACCGTCCTCCGCGACTTCGTCCGCTCCTCGCGCCAACCGCTGTAGTTTCTTCGTTTACTACCTTCGTCTGTGTGAACCTTTTGCCTCGAACGTAGATCATTTCATCGGCTTTTCCCGTGTCTGCCAGCACCTAATGCGCTGGCTCTAACGCTGCCTCCTGGCTTAGACTCGTGCCTTCAACGAGGAGAAGCCGTCATGAAACGATTGCTGTTTCTAGTCCTTCTTGTGGCTGTATCGTCCGCGGGGGTACTGGGGCTCGCGGCACCCGACTATTCGATTGAAGCAATCCGTTACGCCAGCTCTCCGGATGTGCCCGTGGCTGAGCTCGTCGTGGGTGGCCCTAAGGATGTGAAAGTCGATATCGCCATGGTGGTTTGGCTCATCCGCGGCGGAGGCCACACCATTCTCTTCGACAGCGGTTTTCACCGCGATACTTTCCTCAAATATTTTCCGGTGAAAGAGTATCTCCGTCCGGACGAAGCCGTGAAACTCGCAGGCGCGAAGCCTGAGGAAGTGACGGACATCGTCATCAGCCATGCGCACTGGGATCACATGGGCGGTATCGATCTTTTCCCGAAAGCAAACGTATGGATTCAGAAGGCGGAGTATCGCTACTACACCATGGAAGCGTGGCAGTCGGGCGGCAATCATGGCGGTATCGACCCCGAAGACGTGAAGCAACTATTGCAATTGAATACGGAGGGGCGCTTGCGATTGGTCGATGGCGACAACGTCGAGATCTTCCCCGGCATTCGCGCGTATACAGGCTCACGGCACACATATGCTTCGCAGTATCTCCGCGTAGAGGGCAATCCGCCGTTCGTCCTCGCTTCGGACAATTGCTATCTCTATCTCAACCTGTCGTCTCACTTGGCCAGCGCGACGTTCAGTGACGCTGACCATGCAGCAAACATCGCCGCGCAGTCGCGAATGATCGAACTTGCAGGATCGGCGGATCGCGTAGTGCCCGGCCATGACGCTCTGCAATTTCAGAAGTTCCCCACCAGCGCCGACGGCCGCATCGCCAAAATCAAATAGTGTCTTTGTACAGCGTGCTCCACCCGCGCGGCCTTCCTGCCATGCAGGTTGACCCTAAAACGAGTGCTCTTGATGGGAGTCGTGAATCCTCGAAGGCGTCTTCGTTCGGCGGAACCAGCATGGCGGTGAAAATCGAGCTACCTCGGGACATTGAGCACCACCTCGAAAAGAGGTAAAATAGCAAGTTCGAGCAGTAACCCTATGGCCTCGCCCTTCAATATCATCTCGCGTATGCCTCAAATGCCGGTGCCCGCGCCGGGGGCTCATCCGCGCCCGGATTGGCTGCGCGTAAGATTTTTTGGTGGCGAGCGCTACCAGGACCTCAAGCGCATCATGCGCACGCTCGACCTGCACACCGTTTGCGAGAGCGCGCGCTGTCCCAACATGGGCGAATGCTGGGATCACGGCACGGCTACCTTCATGATTCTAGGGGACATTTGCACGCGCGCCTGCGGATTCTGCGCCGTGCCAAGCGGCAAACCGGCGGGCCCGCCGGATGAAAACGAGCCGCAGCGCGTCGCCGAAGCCGTAGCCCGAATGGGTTTGCGCTACGCCGTCGTCACGAGCGTCAATCGCGACGACCAGCCGGATGGCGGTGCTCATATTTTTGCGCGCACCATTGAAGAAATTCGCCGCCGCGTGCCGGGTTGCAAAGTGGAAGTACTCATCCCCGACTTTCGCGGAGACTGGAACGCCTTAAAGGTGGTCCTCGCGACGCGCCCTGACGTTCTGAATCACAACACCGAAACCGTGCCGCGTCTTTACCGCCAAGTACGCAAAGGTGCGGTCTACGAGCGATCGCTCGAATTGTTGCGGCGCGCAAAGCAGACGCATCCCGATGTGCCTACCAAGACCGGACTCATGCTGGGCCTCGGCGAAGAAAAGAGCGAAGTCCTTGCCACGCTCGAGGATCTAGCCGCCGAAGGCACGGACATCCTTACCCTCGGCCAGTATCTCCAGCCGAGCCGGGAACATCTGCCAATCGTTCGATATGTTCACCCCGACGAATTCGCCGAGTTCAAAATCCTTGGCGAAGCCATGGGCTTCAAACACGTCGAAGCCGGACCGCTGGTGCGTTCCTCCTATCACGCTTTCGAGCAAACAGAATCCGCGCACAAGTAGGACCGGCGGCATAAACGGAATTTTTGGATACACCCCTTCGCCGGATTGGCAAAGGGGAAGTCGAGACTTCTAGAGACGGAGAGAGAAAGGAATTACGAACGGCCTGCGGCAGCGGCGGCGGTAGCAGCAGCGGCTTTCTTGGCGGCTTTCGCTGCGGTCGAAGCCTTGCGGCGGCGCTTGGTCTTGGGCGGGGTCGCAGGAGCTTCGCCGATAAGCTCGGCTACCATGATGCTGGTAACGAACAACTTGGGGCCGTGATCGTCGAAATCAATCGCGGTGCGCTCCTGATCGGAAGCGGTAACAATTCCCAAGCCGTAGGTTTCGTGCTTGACTGTCTGTCCTTCTGCCATCACTTGCACATCGTCCTCCTTGAAAACTCTTTAGGTCGTTAATCCCCGACTCGAATCTCTTGAGGTGCGGTGCCCCCGAGTAAATCAGGGGCACCCAAATGCACAGGCTAGAGGCCGGTAACGTTCTCTGCCTGAAGGCCTTTGGGGCCTTTTTTTACTTCAAATTCCACTGCTTGACCTTCGTTGAGCGATTTGTATCCGTCCATCATGATCGCCGAGAAATGTACGAAAACATCTTCACCGGTTTGGCGCTGGATAAAACCATAGCCCTTCGAAGCATTGAACCACTTAACTGTTCCTTGTTCCTTCACCGCTACTACCTCGCATGCGCTTCCCCGATTTGGCTGGGTCTGCGACATTGAAATTGCTTTGTTTCTCCTGGTCCGTATCCTGGTTAGCTACGGGCGAGCCAACACCCGCGTTCTCCCAAGCCCCGTGACAGCCTCCAGCCCGCAAAAAAAGGCCGCAAAGATTGTCCTTGCAGCCCCCTCGAACGAGTCAAAAGGTAATACAAGAGCAACAAACGCTACACAAATGGTACCACGAAATGGGCCATTTGTCCACGCCGCAGACTGGTACTCTGTTGCCGCGTTTTATTGGCTAACTTATTGACAGGTATTGGTTTACTGGGGAGCTGTGGGCGCGGAAGCGAGACGAAAGGGGCGGATTCTGGTTATTCGAGAGACTCGGGTTCTAGGTTCAAACCGCTCTCGCCGGACGCCTTCTTTTCCCAATACTTCTGAACCCACGCTTCCCAGCTTTTTCCCGCAGCGGGATCGCGGCCCGTGAAAGCGAGCGCGGCAATATCGCCGTATGCGATCTTCTGTCTTTGATTGGAATCTTTCGGCAAAACACGCACGAAGGAAGCGGCCAGCGTGGGACCGGAGACACGATCGAAAATGTACCCTTCTAACTTCTTGCCATCCTTGGTGGTTAGCGTCACATCGCCGCGATAGTCGAAGGCCTTTTCCAGAGCTTCGCGCAATTCTTCCTCGGTGGCGAGCTCAGGAATCCAACCTTGAACAGATTCATGAATGGTTCCAGGGGCGACTTCGAGGTTGTCAGGATGGAGCGGCGCATCCTCTGTATGGCTTGGGTGGTCGGCGTGTCGGGGACCGGTCACGCGCGCGTCCGTTCGAGCTGCGAGTTGCCTTTATCGATTTGAACGAGCGGATTGTAGGAATGAACAGGTTTTGCAGGCTCGTTCAACAGCGCTAGCGCATCGGGATCAGCGTATCTTCCAGCGAACGTGGCTTTTATCGTGGCGAAAAGGCCGCGGAGACCGCTGAAGGTATGGTCAACTGCCGATGCTTCATAGCCGCTGTGAACCATACAGTTGGCGCATTTCGGATTTCCGGATTCGGTGCCGTAATTCTGCCATTCCGTCGTTTCCAGTATTTCCTGGAACGAGTCGGCGTAGCCGTCCTGGAGCAAGTAGCAGGGCTTTTGCCAGCCAAAGACGTTGTAGGTGGGCATGCCCCATGGTGTGCAGGCGTATTGTTTTTTGCCCATCAAGAATTCGAGAAAAAGCGGTGACTGGTTGAACTGCCAGTTCTTTTTGCGGTTGGAAAGGATGGCGCGGAACGTGCGGCGCGTGCGCGCACGGCCGAGGAAGTGCTTTTGATCCGGAGCCTTATCGTAGGAATAGCCCGGAGAAAGCATCATGCCTTCCACACCTAGCGCCATCATTTCGTCGAAAAACTGGCGGACGCTGTTCGGATCGGCACCATCGAACAGAGTCGTGTTGGTCGTCACGCGGAAGCCGCGCTTCAGCGCTTCTTTGATGCCATCGACCGCCAGATCATATCCGCCTTCACGGCAGACCGAGAAATCATGATGTTCGCGCTGGCCGTCCATGTGAACCGAAAACGTCAAATATTTGCTCGGCTTGAAGAGATCCAGCTTTTCCTTCAGGAGCAGCGCGTTGGTGCACAAATAGATGTACTTCTTGCGCGCGACCAGGCCTTCAACGATTTTGTCGATCTCCGGATGCATCAGCGGTTCGCCGCCGGGGATCGAAACCATCGGCGTGCCGCACTCGTCCACCGCTTTGAAGCATTCTTCGGGGCTCAATTCCTTCTTCAAAATATGCGCGGGATACTGAATCTTGCCGCAGCCGGCGCAGGCCAAATTGCAGCGAAAAAGCGGCTCGAGCATGAGCACAAACGGATAGCGCTTGCGCCCTGCGATTTTTTGCTTGAGGACGTACGTCGCTACCGTCCACATCTGTGAAATAGGTACCGGCATTTATCCTGCTTACGAGCGAATTAGATGGGGGTACAGTTCGCTCCCCCACGAGAACTATTGTACCCGAAAGGCTGCAAGTTCTGCTTGCGTGCTTTTCATCAGATGCAAGGTAACGTTCCTTCGTGGCATGAGACGTGCACCTTTGGTTCAAAGAGCGGGACTTGTCCGCTCCCTCGAGGCGTAGAATCGAGCCATCCCCGAAAGGCATGAGAATACTGGGAGCATGTCCCGAGACAATCTTCTATCTCTGTTCAGCGAGTTCGAGCGCTATGGCAGCGACCTAGCGTTCGTCGGGCGGCGAGGGTATCGGCGCGAGGCGTGGACATACCACAAGCTCGCCGGAACTGCCTTCGCGTGCGCTTTGGAGTTAAAAAAGCGCAGCGTTCAGACGGGCGATCGCGTCCTGCTCTGGGGACCAAACACCCCCGAATGGACGGCGGCCTTTTGGGGCTGCTTGCTGCGTGGGGCGGTGGCGGTGCCCATGGATGACGGCGCGGCGCCTGATTTTGCCGGACGAGTGGCCCGTGATGCAGACGTCAAATTGATTGTTGCTTCGCGGGAAAAGCCCACACTCGATCCCGCCATCCCGAGGCTTGTACTGGAGGATTTTCCCGACACAGCGGGGCAAGTCAGCCCGGTTTCCCATGAGAGCCTCGCGGAGGAGGCAATCACGCGAAACCACATCGCGCAAATTCTTTTCACTTCGGGCACGACAGCGGAGCCGCGCGGTGTCGTTCTGACCCATGGCAATTTTCTGGCAAATCTCGAACCGCTCGAACGCGGAATCGATCCCTATCGAAAGTATGAGCGATGGTTTCATCCGCTGCGTTTCGTCACCCTGGTGCCGCTCAGCCATGTGTTTGGGCAGTTTATGGCGCTGTTTGTGCCGCCGCTGCTCGGCGCGACAGTAATTTTCGAGCTATCAGCGAATCCTTCGGAGATTATTCGCACCGTGAAGCGCGAGCGCGCGACGGCGCTCATTGCGGTGCCGCGCATGCTCGATGCTCTGCACGCAGGAATCGAGCGCGATTTTGACGCGCGTGGTCGGGGCGGATGGCTGAAGAAAACATTCGACGCGGCAAACGGTGAGAAGTTCTTGCGCCGTGCGTGGCGCTTCCGCCGAATCCACCGGCGATTCGGATGGAAATTCTGGGCGTTTATTTCCGGCGGCGCGGCACTCTCGGGCGAAACCGAGGAATTTTTCAAGCGCGTGGGCTACGCGGTGGTGCAAGGCTACGGCATGACGGAGACGGCTTCGCTCATCAGCTTGAATCATCCCTTTCGCGCCACGCAGGGCTCGATTGGGAAAGTTCTGCCTGGGCGTGAATTTCGGCTGGCGGAAGACGGCGAGATTCTCGTACGCGGCGACAACGTCGCGAGTGGCTACTGGGAGGGCGGAAGGCTGCGGCAAGGTGTCCGCGACAAAGAAAACTGGTTGCGAACAGGAGATATTGGCGAAGTCGATGCCGATGGGAATCTTCGATTGAAGGGGCGCAAAAAAAATGTCATCGTCACGCCGGCCGGACTGAACGTTTATCCCGAGGACGTGGAGGCGGCGCTATGTAAACAGCCCGGCGTGCGCGATTGCGTTGTCATTGCGGGTCCATGCGGCGGTAACGCGGAGCCCTTCGCCGTGATGCTGATGGGCAATGGCACCGAGACTACGAAACAGGCTGTGCGCGAAGCAATCGAAAACGCCAACGCTTCGCTCGCCGAATACCAGCGAGTGCACAGGTGGCTTGTCTGGGGGGAGCCAGATTTTCCACGAACGCCGACCGGCAAGCCTCGGCTGAGCCTTATCGCGGCGCGAGCGGCACAGCAGGTCAACGGCGCGTCCCCGGCAAATGTGGACCTGTCAGTGGTGAACGCCCGCGCGGGCACGCTGGATGATCTGCTAAGGAAGTTCTCGGCGGCAAAAGGAGATTCAGAAAAATTAGAGAAGGACCTGGGTCTCACTTCGCTCGATCGCGTGGAGCTGATGAGCGCGCTCGAAGAGCGCTTTCAGGTCGAACTGAATGAAACATCTTTTGCCGAGGCGAGAACGGTCGCGGATGTCGAGCGGCTTTTGCAGCAACCAGCGTCGCACCGCACGGAATACGCCTATCCGCGATGGACGCAACGCCGGCCTGTGCGCTGGCTGCGTCTGGCCGTTTATTACGCCTTAGTCTGGCCAGCCACGCAAATACTCGGGCATCCCAAAATCATTGGCCGGGAGAATCTTCGCGGCGTCCGAGGGCCTGTACTCATGGTTTCGAATCACATCACCCGCCGCGCCGACATTGGCCTGATTCTCGCGGCGCTTCCGCGCCGCTTTCGCCATCGCCTTGCCACGGCCATGGGTGGTGAGTCGCTCCAAGGGATGCGGCAGCCGCCGCGCGATTGGTTCTTTCTGAAACGCTGGGCCTATTATTCGGGCTATTGGCTTGCCACGGCGCTCTTCAATGTCTTCCCGCTGCCGCAACATTCCGGATTTCGCGAAAGCTTCCGTTTTGCCGGCGAATCCGCCGACCGCGGCTACAGCATCCTCGTTTTCCCTGAAGGCGAGGTCAACAATTCCGAAAACGGCCGCATGGCGGCTTTCCAAAGCGGCATCGGCGTGCTTATAGAGAACCTGCGCCTTCCCATCATTCCCGTGCGCCTCGACGGCGTATGGCAAATGAAGCGCGAACATCGCCGTCTCGCCCGTTTCGGCGAAATCACTGTGCATATCGGCGCGCCGATCCAGTTTCCTCGCGACACGCCGCCCGAAGAGATTGCGCGTACCCTCGAATCTCAGGTGGCGTCTCTGTGAAGGCGCGGATACATGCAAATGTGAACCTTCTCAAGGAACAAACGCAGGTCGCCCGCTTCGAAGAACACGGACAGGATCCGCTCCAAGCTCGTCTCGTGACTCAAAAAAGATTGCATCGTTTCCGACACAACAGGTGCGGCTTATCCCCGCGCAGAACGCAAACTCGTTCCGAGAGGAAGCTCTTTACAGCGCGTGACTGGTCCATGGCGTCGACTCCGATGCTCCAAACTGTGCCCGGCAAGCACGACCGGAAAAGCTTAATGATCGTGCCAGTCCGGACTGGTCAATTCCATCCGCCAGATGGGCCCACTGCCATACAGCGGACCCTCTGATTTGGCGAAGGACGGGGCATCGCCGCCGATAATCCAGATGTGGGTGTCCTGGGGCTGCTTGCCGACAAGCGGCGCCACCACTCCGGCGACGCCTCCGATATCGACCCTTACGACATAACGCGTAGCTTTGTGGGAGAGGCCTCCGGCCGAGACCGACTCCTCGCCTTCGGGAGAGATCAAGAGTTTCACGAGCCGGGGTTTTGGCGTGGCTGCCACCATTGAAAGTGTCGTCAGCGGAACGTCGGGCCGGATGTTCTTCAGCAGCGTAAGAATCATGCCGTTGGAGACGTTGGGCGGAAGTTTGAGCCGGTCGGTCACGGTCTTCTCTTTGCCGTCGTTGTCCGTATAGCGGACCGTGACCTGGCCCGTTAGGCCGTCCACCGAGACATCCATCGGTTGTTTGAATGCGGGGCCCTTTTGGACCTGGTGATCGCTTACGAGCCGGAAAATATGACGCTGAGAAAAGACGACGGTTTCTTCATTTATCGAGCCGTCCTTGAAGCGAAGAACCGTGTGGCTAGTCACGCGATCGCCACGGGCGAACTGCGTTACATCACCCTCGGCGAGGATGTTGCCTTCGAGCGTGCGTAGCACAAGGAACCCGCGTTCCACGCCCTCCGTGTATTGCACCGCCACCGGCGACTGCGACAGTACTCGGGAAGGGAGCAGGAGGGCCCACGTTACTAAGACGACGAACGCCAAGGACCGGATACGTTTGACCATCAGAGCATCATACCCTCGCTGCGGTCCTCAAGTGGTAGGAAGCGAGCTTGTCAACTCTGATTAATTCGCGTAATCGGAAACTGACCCTCTACCCCGGCAGCACGCCCGGAGGCCTCCGTTTTGATTCTGTGGCAAAATAGAGTGTTGTCTTAGATGAGTTTATGGCCGACCCTACAATCACGGCGTTGGAAGGCCCCGCAAAACCAGCCAAGGGCTCGAAAAAAGTTGCTGCGAATGGCGAGCAGCGTGAGCGCATTTTTGATGCGTTTCGCCGCTGGGGCTACTACGAAGCTACGCTCGATCCGCTAGGCGTCTTCCGGCCCGAAAAGCTTGCCGACCTCGAATCGACAGGCGGAGCTGCCGAAGAAGCGCGCCGCATCTACTGCGGCAACATCGGCGTGGAATTCATGCACCTGCCCGAGCCAGAAAGGCGGCGCTGGATCGCGGAGCGCATCGAAGGTCCCGAGCTGGAAGTCGATCAGAAGAAAATTCTCGAACGGCTGGTGCGCGCCGACCTTTTCGAGCAGGTCCTTCAGGCAAGGTATTTGGGCACGAAGCGATTTTCGCTAGAAGGCGTTACGTCGCTGATCCCGCTGCTAGATTCGATACTGGACACAGCTGGCGATTTTGGGGCAGTGGATTGCGTGATGGCCATGAGCCATCGCGGCCGACTGAATGTAATGGTCCATGCCGCCTGCAAAGCGCCGCACGAAGTGGTGTCGGGATTTGAAGACGTGGACCCGCGCAGTGTGCTCGGTGCGGGCGACGTGAAATATCACGTCGGCGCGACGGGAACCTATACGACCACGGCTGGCAAGGCCATCAACATGCACCTCGTCTCGAATCCCAGTCACCTCGAAGCGGTCGATCCGGTGGCCATGGGACGCGCCCGCGCCAAGCAGACGCGCCGCGGGGTCGACGGTCCCATCATTGACCGCTCGCGCGAAACGCTCAACAAAGTCTGGCCCATTGTTATGCACGGTGACGCGGCGTTCGCCGGTCAAGGCATCTTGGCGGAAACGCTCAATCTTGCCGATTTAAAGGCGTACACCGTCGGCGGCACGGTGCATATCGTCGTCAACAATTTGATCGGATTTACCACGCAACCCGCTCAAGAGCATTCGTCCCGCTTTGCTGCGGACATCGCCAAGCGCCAAAGTGTGCCGATATTCCACGTCAACGCGGAAGATCCCGACGCGGTCGTGCGCATCGGCAAACTTGCAGCGGAGTACCGCGCAACATTCGGTAGCGACGTTGTCGTGGACATCATCGGCTATCGTCGCCATGGCCATAGCGAAGTCGACGATCCCACCATAACGCAGCCCCTTCTCTACGAGCGCATCCGGAACCACGCGCCCCTCTGGAAGATCTACGCGGAGAAGACTGGCATCGACGCCTCGTTAATCGTTGAAGGCGTGAAAAAGGAATACGAATTGGAGCAGCAGAAAGCGGGGCAGCTCACCAAGATCCCTCATCTGCGCAAGCTGCCGGACTATTGGTCTCCGTACACGCACGGGAAATACAACCCTGCGTATGAAGTTGATACGGGGTTGACGCAAGAAAAACTTGAAGGACTCACCGACGGGCTTGTGCGCGTGCCCGCCGGTTTTCACATCCATCCCAAAATTGCCAAGCTTCTCGAACAGCGCAATGAGATGGGCCACGGAAAACGCGCCATCGATTACGGTTTCGCGGAAGCGCTAGCTCTGGGTTCTCTGGTGCTCGAAGGCAATCCGGTCCGCCTCACCGGGCAGGACACCCAGCGCGGCACCTTCAATCAGCGGCACGCCGTCCTGATCGATACCGAAACCGAGCACAACTACTTGACGCTCTCGCATCTCTCCCGGCAGCAGGCTTTCTGCGAAATCTACAACTCTTCGCTTTCCGAAGCGGCTTGCGTGGGATTTGAATACGGCTTCAGCCGCGACTATCCGGAAGCGCTGGTGCTGTGGGAAGCGCAGTTCGGGGATTTTGCCAATGGCGCGCAGGTGATCATCGACCAGTTCCTGAGCGCCACCGAAGACAAGTGGAATCTGCCGAGCGGGCTCGTGCTCCTGTTGCCCCACGGCTACGAAGGCCAGGGTCCCGAACATTCCAGTGCGCGCATCGAGCGCTATATGCAACTCGCCGCGGAAGACAACCTGCAAATTTGCCAGCCTTCCACAGCCGCACAGTATTTCCACATGCTGCGGCGCCAGGCCCTGCGCGTGTGGCGCAAGCCGCTGATCGTCTTCACGCCAAAGAGCATGCTGCGGCATCCGGACGCCAGTTCGAATATCGAGGACTTCACGCGGCCGCGTTTTCTACCCCTCGTGCCGGATCATGAGGTGCAGGACGCCAAACGCATCCTGATCGCCAGTGGAAAGCTAGGCCATGAACTTCGCGGGGAGCGCCGCCGCCGGAAGGACACCAGCACCGCCATCTTTTTCCTCGACCAGCTTTATCCGCTGCCGAGGACGGAAATTTCCGCCGCCCTGGCCGAACATCCCAACGCTCGCGAAATCGTCTGGGTGCAGGAAGAGCCCGCCAACATGGGAGCGCTCTTCTATATCCTGCCGCGACTCGAACGGCTGGCACAGGCCAGGGGGCTTCAGGTGCGCTCGGTCAAGCGTTCGGCCAGCGCCAGCCCCGCGACCGGCTCGGCCAAAGCACACGAACTAGAGCAAAAAACGCTGCTGGCCCTGGCTTTCACGACCGCCAGCGGAAGTTAAGCTTTTCTTACAGTGTTAACACTTCATTCACATTGATGTTATCGTCGCGTTACACGGACGCTGCGAGAATAAGTCGTGTTACGCCAATTTCACAGTGACCCGAATCCTTCCATCTCCTATCGTATTTCTCCGGCGTACGGTAAGCTTTCACCAAGCCGGCGAGCGGAACGTGCCAACCTTATGAAACGCGTTTTAATCATCGAGGACGACAAGGACATCGTCGAACTGGTTCGCTACAACCTCGCCAACGAAGGCTTTCAGGTCAGTGCAGCTTTTGACGGCAGCACCGGCCTGAACACGCTCAAGAAGACGCCACCCGATTTGTTGCTTCTCGATCTCATGCTCCCGAAACTCTCCGGACTGGATATTTGCCGGGAAGTTCGCCGGGACGATTCACTCAATCGTCTGCCGATTCTCATGCTCACGGCGCGCGGCGATGAAGCCGACCGCGTGGTGGGCCTTGAAATGGGCGCCGACGATTACGTGACGAAGCCCTTCAGCCCGCGCGAATTGCTTGCGCGCGTGAAAGCGCTGCTCCGCCGCGCGGAGCCGCCCGCTGATTCGCCGCGCATCATCGAGATCGGCAAGCTGGCCATCGACCCGGCATCTTACCGCGTAAGCCATACTGGAAAGCCTGTTCCGCTTAGTACGCTTGAATTCCGGCTACTCTATTACCTTGCTTCGCGGCCCAACCGGGTCTTCACGCGGGATCAGTTGCTCGATGCCGTGTGGGGAACGGATCGTTTTGTCACCCCACGCAGCGTGGACGTGTACGTCCGCCGCTTGCGTGAAAAAATCGAAAGCGATCCGGAGAATCCCATACATCTGAAGACCGTGCGCGGCGCGGGGTACTTGTTCGAAACTCGTGCGGCTTAATCTATTCTGGAAATTCGCATTGGCATTTCTTGCGCTGCTGGTGAGCGTTCTGCTTTCCGTGGATTTCTTTGCGGAACGCTCCTTCCGCAACGACTACGAGCGCATCGGTTTCGAACAGCTCACCGCCATCGCCCGCATCGCCCAAGTGCGTCCTCCGCATTGGACGGCGGCTTCTCCAGGACAACCGGAAGACCTCGCCCCCCTGCGCGATTGGGTCACGCAAATGGCCGCCAGCGGCGCTCGCATTACGGTCATCGCCGCCGATGGCCGCGTGCTTGCTGATTCAGAATCCGATCCGCAAACCATGGAAAATCACTCCAACCGCCCCGAGATCATGGAAGCACTGGCGAAGGGCGACGGACGCTCCATTCGCCACAGCGTCACCATCAATCGCGATCTCCTTTATTATGCCGTGCGCCAAAACACGTTCGCGGGACCTTCGACGGTCCTGCGTTTCGCCCTTCCGCTCGAGGCCGTCGATGAAGTTCTTAGCTCCTTCCGTCGCAGACTATGGCTCGCGTCATTTTTCATTCTGCTGATTGCGGGTGCGATTTCCATGTTGTTCTCTCGCAGCTTTACGGGCCGCGTTGAGCGCCTGAAGGAGTTTTCCCGGCGCGTCGCCGAGGGCGATTTCCGTCCGCAGCCCCGCGATGACTCTGGTGATGCTCTGGATGCACTCGGCATTTCGCTCAACCGTACGGCGGCTCGTTTGGACCGCACTATCCAAACGCTGACGGAAGAACGCAACCTTTCCTCGGCGATTCTCGGAAGCATGGTGGAAGGCGTGGCCGTGGTAAACGGTTCAGAGCGGCTGGTGTTTGCCAATCCCGGGTTTGCGGAAATTCTCGGCCTGGATGTGCCCCCGACTGCCGGCAGCGCGCTTGTCGAAGTTGTGCGGCAGACCGAACTGCTCGAAGCCGTCCGTCAAGTTCTGGGTGGCGAACCGCGCGTCCAATCGGAAATCGTGACCGGCACGCTCCGCCAGCACCATTTTGCAATCACGGTTGCTTCCGTCCGCGCGGGAGACACTATCGGCGCCGTCGTCGTGCTTCACGACATCACCGAGCTGCGAAAGCTTGAGCGGGTGCGCCGCGATTTTGTCGCCAACGTCTCTCACGAATTCAGGACTCCCCTCACCGCGATTCAAGGCTTCTCGGAAACGCTTCTCGCCGGCGCCATTGACGATCCGCAGAACCGGACGCGCTTCCTTGAGATCATTCTCGAGCATTCCCGCCGCCTTGCTCGCCTGACAGAAGACCTCCTCGTGCTTTCCAAGATGGACGCCGAGCGCCTCGAGCTCGAGATTCGCCGGCTCAGCGTCTCGCAATTGATCGAAAGCTGCCTCGAAACGGCCCAGCGCCGCGCCGCGGAAAAAGACCTGCGAATTTCGGTGAACGCACCGCAGCGCTTGCCGGATATCGCCGGCGACCGCCGGCGTCTCGCCGAAGTTCTGCAAAATCTTTTGGACAACGCCATTCAGTACACCCTTCCGGGCGGACAAATCATGCTCAGCGCGGAAAGCGGAGGAGATGAGGTTGTTCTCACCGTCTCGGACACGGGTATCGGCATCCCGCAAGCCGACCAGCCGCGAATCTTTGAGCGCTTTTACCGTGTCGACGTGGCGCGCTCCCGCGAGGCGGGCGGCACAGGCCTGGGCCTGGCCATCGCCAAGCATCTTGTCGAGGTACATGGCGGTCGCCTCTGGGTGGAAAGTGAAGTAGGTCAGGGCTCTCAATTCCATTTTTCCGTGCCGCTGTTCGACCCCGAACCCCCAGCTCCGCGTTCCACTGCCAACAGCTCGGGCGGGCGGGGCAACGGTGGCGGCCCATAGCCTTCCTGGCCGTCAGTTTCTGGCGCACCGTGCCCGGCTCGGAACCGGCTCCTTTCTCACTCCCCCGCCGGCTCGATCCAAAGGATTTATCCGCACATTCATGTCATTGTGAACAAGCCGTAACCCTCTTTCAGGCAGACTACCGACTACGAGTAGGGGTGTAACTCCAAGCGCTCCACTCCGGAAGGGGAATCATGGAAAGTCCCGCTGGGCAGACCGAAGCGATCCTCTACGAAACTCTGGTCAACTATCTGGTTTCGATGGCCCGCACTGTAGAAGGCGCGATGAACCGCGGGCTGGATGCCATCGTCGGCGTCAGCGATTCGCGGACCTGGGCTCTTCCCGGCGAAGTCTTTCTGCTCGAACCCCGCATTAACGAAATGGAAATTGTCATCGATGAACACGCCATCCGGCTTCTCCGGCGGGGCTCGTTCTCGGATGACGAAGTGCGCCTTATCGTCGCGGCTCTCAAAATAACGAATGATCTCGAACGCATCGGCGACCTGGCCGTGAATCTAGCCGAGTGCGTCATCTCGCTCCGCGAAATGCCGGGCGCGCAGTTGCCGGAAGAGCTCGCTCCCATGACATCGGCGGTCCGCGCCATGGTCAGCAAGAGCCTCGGCGCCCTGATCTTCCGCAACGTCGAAATGGCAGGCCAAGTCCTTCAGAGCGACGACGTCGTCGATCAATACCGCGATCGTATCTTCGACCAACTCATGCAAAGCATGACGCAGCAAGCCGCTTTGGTCAGCCCGGGAATGCAATTCATTCTCGCCACCAGACATCTTGAACGCATCGCCGACCATGCCACCAACATTGCCGAGGACATCATTTTCTGGGTCCGCGGCCTTGATGTACGCCACGGCCGTGGGCTCACCATGGGCACCGGCGGCCGAGAGCAGAGCCCAGCCGCCGGTGAAGAGGTCATTGAGAATTCACAAGCCCTTCATTCAGAAGTGACCCCGGGCTGCGATACTCAGCGAGTTTGAACTTCGTTCCAACAACCTACCACGGGGATCGGCGCACCCCTGGCTCCGATCCCCTTCTCCCCTCCCTCGATTTGACACTTTTCTGTAGGCATCTTCTTGACCCCCGCGTGCAGTCCTACTATTGTCAGAGGTAGAGATGGGCCGAAAGACTACTCCAGCCTCTCGTGCGCGAACGCTTCCTGGATGGTTCCGGGGTGCGTGCTTTGCGTTGATTGTGCTGCTTCTCCACAATCCGTACCTGACCGCACCGGCGCGGGCCGGTGGAGTAAACGTGTCTCATCTGCCGAGCTACCGGGCGACGATAGCCTCCTCCGAACTTCAGCACTTTACGCCGGTGAGTGCTGCTCAAAACGATTTCACGGCAGAAGCCTCTCCGTCCTGGACGGACCTCGGACCATTCGAAGCCAATTGGCGCCAGCCGCGCATCACCTGCTCTAAAGTCGTTTTGAACCCACAGCAGTTCTGGTGCGCGAGCCTGTGGTTCCGGCCGCCGCCACCGTTTTAGCTAGGTTTCCCGTTTAATCTCCAGAATATTCTCGCAACTTCCTTGGGTTGGCGAGAGTCAATTATTTGGGCCCCTTTTTTTCATTTTTGCGGGTGTCTGATGCCGGATCCAGCCATATCTGGCCGGTTCGACCATCCTGCCGGTGATAAACGCATGACGAAAAAAAAGCTGTTCCTTGTTCTGATCATTCTTGTTGTCGGATCTTTATTATTGGCTTGGCATTGGCTTGGGCGCACGCGCACGGAAGCCGATGATCGCAGCCATCCGGTGGCTGCGACTGCGGCCGTTTCCATCGTCGAGCGGCGCGACTTAGGCGACACACTCACCGTCTCCGGCGCCTTTAAGCCGTTTCAAGATATCGATGTGCACGCCAAAGTGGCGGGTTATATCAAGGCGATTTATGTCGATGTTGGTGACCACGTCAAAGAGGGCCAGACGCTCGCCATTCTTGAAGTGCCGGAACTCGCCGCTCAGCTCGCTGGCACGGATGCTGCGGCTCGGGCCGCTCAAGAACAAATTCGACGGGCCCAGGGAGACGTAAGCCGCGCGCAGTCGGCTTACGCTGCCGCTCATGCCGCCTACACGCGCCTCAAGCAGGCCGCTGACACGCAACAGGGTCTCGTAGCGCAACAGGAACTGGATGACTCCGAAGCCAAGGATCTAGAAGCAGGAGCTCAGGTCGCCAGCGCCGAGGCGGCGTTGTCGGCGGCCAAGCAGCAGCTCGAGGTGGCGCAAGCCACTCAGAAACAGTACACCGCGCTCTCTGACTATACGCACATCACGGCACCCTTCGCGGGGGTGATCACCGTTCGGTACGCGGACACGGGATCTCTTATTGCCGCAGGCACATCGACAAGTACGCAATCCATAGCTGTGGTGCGGCTTGCGCAGATTTCCGTGTTGCGGCTCGTTCTGCAGATTCCCGAGTCTGTTGCCCCTCAAATCCACGTCGGCGGATCGATCAAGGTGCACGTACAGGCCCTCGATCAAGACTATGAAGGAAGAGTTTCGCGCTTTGCGGATTCCCTGGACCAACAGACCCGCACTATGGAGACAGAGGTGGATTTTCAGAATTCCGCCGGCAAGCTGATGCCCGGCATGTTTTGCGAGACCTACTTCGTTCACAACAAGAAACCGAACGTGCTCACGATTCCCTTGGAAGCAGTCAACCGCACTGGCGATCAGGCCACTGTTTTTGTCGTCGATTCACAGAGTATCGTACAGGTCCGCCCCGTCAAGCTGGGTCAGGAAACTAGCACGCAGATCGAGGTCTTGTCCGGCCTCGCCGGCGGCGAGCGCGTCATCGTTGGCAATCTCAGCGAATTTACGCCGGGACAAAAAGTCCTGCCGAAAGTCGTCGACCAGGGGACAGCGAGTGGGGCGGGTAACAGCTAATGCCAAAGTTTGCCCTCGCTTATCCCTATTTCATCATCATGCTGTGCCTGGTCGTCGCTGTTGTGGGGATTACGACCGTTGTGCGCATGCCGGTGGACCTCTTTCCGCAAATCGATATCCCCGTCGTGGTGGTGGCCACGTTTTACTCCGGCATGCCTCCGCAGCAGATCGAAGCGGATATCACCAATACCTTCGAACGCTTCTTCACCTTGGGAAGTAACATCGACCACATCGAGTCGCGTTCCCTGACCGGCGTCAGCCTCATCAAGATTTACTTCAAACCCGGAACCGATTCCAATGCCGCGCTGAGCAACATTGCGAATTTGGCCATGGCCGACTTGCGGCGGCTTCCGCAAGGTACGTTGCCGCCGGTCGTTCTGAAGTTTGACGCTTCGAGCTTGCCGGTGTGCCTCGTCACCTTGAAAGGGCAGGGGCTCGACGAAACGCGCCTCAAGGACTTAGCCCAGTTCCAGGTGCGGAATCAGATTGCCAACGTCCAGGGCGCCTCCGTACCGCAGCCTTTCGGTGGCACCTATCGTCAAATCCAGGTTTTCGTCGACCCCGTAAAACTCGAAGCTCATCAATTGAGCCTCATGGATGTTGTTCACGCGATCAACGACTCGAACCTGATCCTTCCTGCCGGCGACGTGCGCATTGGCAACATGGATTACAACATTTATGCCAACAGCCAGGTCGCGGCCGCCAACGAAATCAACAGCTTTCCGCTGAAAACAGTAGGCCTCGGATCGGTTCTCGTGGCGGACATCGGCAAGGCGGAAGATTCAGGCGCCATTCAAACGAACATCGTGCGGATTGACGGCCAGCACTCTGTTTATATCCCGGTTCTAAAACAGGGAGGAAACAGCAACACCATCTCGATCGTTGCCGGAATCAAGGAAGCCATCAAGCACCTCGTGGACATTCCCGATGTGCTCAAAACGGCCGTCGTTTTCGATCAGTCCATCTTCGTGAAAATCGCCATCAAGAACTTGCTCAAAGAGGGCGGCATCGGCCTCTTCCTCACCGCCCTGATGATTCTTCTTTTTCTGGGCAGCCCGCGTGCCACGTTCGCGGTCCTGCTCTCCATTCCTCTTTCCGCCCTGATGTGCTTGCTCGTCATGAATGCCATGGGCGGCTCCATCAACACCATGCTTCTCGGCGGACTCGCGCTGGCATTCTCCCGCCTGATTGACGATTCCGTCGTGGTGCTTGAAAACATTTTTCGCTTTATGGAAAACGGGGCGGCGCCTCACGAAGCCGCCGAAAAAGGCGGCATGGAAGTTGCCTTGGCGGTTCTGGCTGCAACCTCCACGACTTCGATCGTATTTTTTCCAGTCACTTTTTTCTACGGCGTCAGCCGTTATCTCTTCATCGATCTTGCTTTGGGCGTCGTTCTGTCTATTTTTGCATCCTACATTTTCGCCATGACGGTTGTGCCGCTTTATTGCGCGACTTTCATCCGCATACGCCACGACGAGATCCACGAAGAGACCGTCAAGAAATCGCTTTTTGCACGCATTGTTCAACGTTTTAACGCCCTCTTCCTGAAACTCTTGCTTTACTACGACAAAGCGGTGGAGAAGGCGCTCAATCGTCCAAAACGTACCATCGCGATCATCGCAGGCGGTATTGTGGTCGTTCTGGCTCTAGTGTTTCCCTTCGTGGGTACCTCGTATTTCCCACGTACCGATCCCGGACAATTCGTTATCGACGTCAAAGCCCCTACGGGCACGCGCGTCGAACTCACGGACACCTACATCGCCCAAGTCGAGGCCGACATCCGCCAGGTTGTGACCCCCGACGATTTGGACATGATCGTTTCCAATATCGGCATCACACCCGATCTTTCTGCCATTTACACCAGCAATTCCGCGATGCACACAGCTTTCGTCCAGGTGAGCCTGAAGGAAGAGCACAAGATCGGCAGCTACGAGTACATGGAACGTCTTCGCAGAAAACTGGCCGCCGACATGCCGCAGCTCAGCCTTTATTTTCAGGCGGGAGGCCTCGTGGATTCGGTCGTAAACCAGGGGCTGCCGGCTCCGCTGGATATTCAAATCAGTGACAACGACATGACCGAGGCATACGGCATTGCCCGGAACATCGCATCGCAGCTCAGGTCTTCCAAAAACGTAAGCGACATCTTGATTCCACAGGACATCGACTATCCGGGCTTGGAATTGAACATCGATCGAGAACAGACCAGCCAGTTGGGCCTGACACCTCAAGGCGTCGTCGACAACGTCATCACCGCGCTCACTTCCGACGGCATGATCGCCCCGAGTTACTGGATCGATCCCAAAACGGGCAACAACTACATGGTGACCGTCCAATACTTCAATAAGAAAATCGATTCCATGACCATGTCCGATTTCAAGAACATCCCGCTGCGCGCGAACACTTCGACGAACTACACCCCGCTTCAGTCCGTGGCCAGAATCGTCCCGATCAGCACCCCGACCGAAGTCGACCACTACCAGATTCGCCGCATCGTCGATGTTTATGTGATGCCCGCGACCGAAGACCTCAGCGCGGTCAACAACGAAGTGAATAAGCGCGTGGCGGAACTCAAGACGGGCAAAAATGTCCGCGTCACCGTTCGGGGCACGGTGGTTGGAATGAATGAATCCTTCAAACGTTTTGCGATTGGCCTCATCCTTTCTATCATTCTTGTTTATCTCATTCTGATGGCGCAGTTCCGTTCTTTCGTGAATCCTCTCATCATTCTTACCGCCATCCCTCCCGGCTTGGCGGGCGTTGTTCTTACTCTCTTCCTGACCCATACCACGCTCAATATCATGTCGCTCATGGGAGTCATCATGATGACTGGCATCGTGGTTTCGAACAGCATTTTGATCGTCGAGTTCTCCGGGATTCTTCACGAGCGCGGCATGACGCTGCGCGCCGCCGTCGTTGAAGCCTGCAAGGTCCGCCTGCGGCCGATACTCATGACCTCTCTCGCAACCCTTCTGGGGCTTCTCCCAATGGCCTTTGGCATCGAGGCCGGGAGCGAACAGTACGCCCCGCTGGCGCGCTCTATCATTGGCGGCCTGGCGGTCTCCGTGGTTGTGACGGTGTTCCTGGTTCCGGCGGTTTATCTCGTCGTGCATGGCGGCAAAGAAACGAGAGTTGAGGAGGCCAAGCCGTGAGCCGTCCCATTCTTATCTTTCTGTTATCGATCGCCCTTCTCCCATTTCCCGTTCATGCACAGGCGTCCCCGCCGCCAGCTCCGGCGCCGAATGCGGCATCCGCCGGTCCAGGCACCCCGCTGACGCTGCAAAAAGCCGAAGCCATCGCCATCAAGAATAATCCGCAAATCACTATCGGCAAATTGCGTGCTCTCGCCGCTCAGCAATACGTCCGCGAAGCTCGCTCCGCACTCTTGCCAACCGCAAACCTCAGTCTCACCGCCGTAGATTCGATTCCGGGGGGCCGCATTACGGCCGGTGCTCTCAACAACCCTACCGTTTACCCCCGGGCGGCCGGCGGCGTCTCCGTCAACCAGCTTCTAACCGACTTCGGCCGCACCAATAATTTGCTCTCCAGCTCAGAATACGGAGCCAAGGCCGAGGACCAAAATGCCGCGGCCACTCGTGCCGACATTCTCCTCGTCGTAGATCAGGCTTTTTACAATTCCCTGGAGACCAAGGCGCTCGTCACCGTGGCGGAAGAAACCGTCCATGCCCGGCAGACCCTGGTCGACAAAATTCAAGCGTTAACGAACGCCAAACTCAAATCGGAGATCGATCTCAGTTTCTCTAACGTCGATCTCGCGCGCGGCAAGCTCCTCTTGCTCGAGGCACAAAACAATTATCAGACTTCGCTCGCTGCCCTCTCCGCAATCCTCGGCTATCCCGATGAGCAGAATTTCCAGCTTGTCGAGGAGCCCGCCCCGATCACTGAGCCGGATCTCGACGTCGCCCCGCTCATCGAGAAAGCGCTCCAGCAGCGCCCCGAAATCAAAGCTCTGCAATTCCAGCTCGAGTCCGCGCAGAAATTCGGCAGCGCTGAGCACGATCTCTGGCGGCCAACCGTGGACGCGCTCGGTGTCGTTGGCGAGGCGCCTGTCCGCGACAATCACGTCCCAAACTGGTATGGCGCTGTCGGCGTCAATATCAACATTCCTATCTTCAACGGTTTTCTCTACAATGCCCGCGCCAAGGCCGCCGATCTTCAAACCGAAGTCCAGCGTCAGAGTTTGCTCGACTCTCGCAACAACATTGCCCGCGACGTGCGCAATGCCTGGCAAGATTCCCGCCGCGCTTTCGAGCGCCTCTCCGTCACTCAGCAACTCCGGCAGCAGGCTGACCTCTCCCTCAATCTGGCCCAAGCGCGCTACAACCTCGGCCTCGGCTCGATCGTTGAATTCACACAGGCCGAGTTGCAAAAAACGGAAGCCGACATCGACGACACCGATGCCAAATACCAATATCGCTTGACGCAACTCGTCCTCGCATTTACCATCTCCGCGCCGAAGTAGATCCCTTCCTAACGTTGAGGGCGGAAGGCCGTTTTTCGAGGGGGCGGGCATGAGACAAGTCTTCCATCTCGGGTCACATGAATGGATCTTTGCCGAAGTCGACAGTACTCGGCAAACGACCATCCTTTTCCGTGGTTGTTGACCCATCGCTCCTGCCGTAACCTTCTATATTTCAACGGTTTACGTCTATCGTTCCCGGATTGTTACGGGATATTCATATTCGGTTGACGTAACTGTAAAGAGCGGCCTTTACCTTTTCGCCCGGGGTGGTTCGTATCTTCCTAGGCACGCGGTCGAATTTTGCTCCAAAGAGAGAGGCAATGAAAAAAATCGCAGCACTCACACTATCGCTGTTCCTCACCGTTGGAACAGCTCTCGCTGACACACCGAAGGACACGCCTAAGGACGCCGACGCGCAGCCTGCCAAGCCTGCAACGCCGGCAAAGCCAAAGGCGCCCACAAAAGCAGACAAGTCGGACTCGGCGATCGCTGCCGAGATTGAAGAGCTCCGTCAAGCTCTGCAGGCTCAGCAAGAACAACTCGCTTTGTTGAAGGAAGAACTCGCAAAGCGTGATCGTCAAATCGACGAAGCGCGTGACGCGGCCGCCGCGGCCAACGCGCGTGCAGCGGAAGCCAACACCAAAGCCACCGAAGCGGTCAACACCACCGCCGAGGTGAAGAGCAACGAAGCCACGCTGAACACCACGGTCGCGGATCTGAAAGCCAGCAACGAGGAACTCAAGACCACCGTGAGCGCGGCGCCGGCGCAAGCCGACGGTTCGAAACCGCCGGAAGAGGGGCCGACCACGATTCGATACAAGGGTGTCAGCATCACACCCGGCGGCTTCCTTGCGGCGGAAACGGTTTTCCGCACTAAGGCCACCGGCGGCGATATCGCCACTCCATTCACCGCCACTCCCTTTGAAGCCGCCAATATCGCGCACGTTACCGAGAATGCCTTCACTGGCCGCCAGAGCCGACTCAGCATGCTCATACAGGGCAAAGTGGGTTCTGCATCTGTCGGTGGCTACTTCGAGGCCGATTTCCTAGGTGCCGGCACCACGTCCAACAATCGCCAGACCAACAGCTACGTCTTCCGCCAGCGCCAAGCGTTCGCCCAAGCCTCCTTCGATAACGGCTGGATCATCACCGGTGGTCAGATGTGGAGCTTGGCAACCGAAACCAAAAAGGGCATGTTCAATCGTCAGGAAGACTTGCCGATGATGATTGACCCCAACTACGTCGTCGGGTTTACTTGGGCCCGTCAGTATGGTTTCCGCGTCGTGAAGAACTTCGGTGACAAGTTTGCCCTCGGCTTCTCCGTCGAAGGTCCGCAGGCTACCATTGGCGGTCGCGGTTTCGCCAGCGTTACCACCATCAACGACGCCTCTGCGCCGGCCACGATCGTCACTTCCGGTGCTACGACCGCTACTACGGGAAACTTTTTCCTTAATGCTCCTGGTTCCGGTCCTGGTCTCTATAACGCTTTCGACTCCACCGGCTACTCCGTTAACAAAGCTCCGGACCTGATCTTCAAGGCCGCAGCCGATCCCGGCTTTGGTCACTATGAACTCTTTGGCATTCTTAGTGTCTTCCGCGATCGCATCTATCCGTGCGGCGTGGTCGGAACCAACGCGAACGATACCGATCCTCCAGCAACGCCGACGGTCCTCACCGGTAACTGCGCGTCCCCAACACCAACGGTGGTGAGCAGCTTCGGCGCCACGAACAGCAGCACCACGGGCGGCGGCCTCGGCGCCAGCGCTCTCTGGTCTTTCGGCAAGAGGATAGACTTTGGCGTCAAGGCCTTCGCCGGTGACGGCGTAGCTCGTTACGGCGGCTCACAACTCGCCGACGCCACGGCCCGTCCCGACGGCACGCTCGCTCTAATCCGTACGGCTCATGGCCTAGGAAGGCTTGAATTCCACCCCACTCCTAAGCTCGACATCTACGGCTACTATGGTCTGGAGTACGCTTGGCGCGCGGGCTATTCTGGCTATGACTCTGTCACCATCACCAAGACCACCGCGATTCCTGCAAATGGCACAAACCCGGCAATTCCGGCCACCACCACCACCAAAATCACAACGAATGGCATCGGCGGTTACGGCAACTTTGCCGCCAACAATACCGGCTGCGCCACCGAAGGCGTGCCCACGAATGACTTCAACCCGTCGTCTGGTTCAAATTGCGCCGGCGACATCCGCATCATCCAGGAAGGCACTCTAGGCTTCTGGTACAAGTTCTACCAGGGTACGAAGGGTCGCGTTCAGTTCGGCCTGGCCTACTCGTATCTTGCCAAGGACGCCTGGTCCGGCACTGGCGGTGTGGCAGCCGGTGGTACGGCCATCTCCCCCAAGGGCATCAACAATATGGTGTTCACCTCCTTCCGCTACTACCTCCCCTAAACCGGGAGATTTAGTGCTCCGTTCTCCTTCTGGACGGAAAAAGGGCAGCTCCCCACCGAGCTGCCCTTTATTTTTTGAACCGGCCCACCTTGCTTGCCCCTCTCCATTCACAAACTATTGAATCTACAAATGTTGCCCGAAGGCACCGCTCCACTTCCGATTAATAAAAAAACTATGAAGGGATTGTAACAATGCTGTAACACAGAAGAAGGAGACTCCTACATCTAGGTCAAATTAAATCTCTCATTGGGAGATGACGGATGAAACGAATCGCAGGAATCCTCCTGATCGCTTTCGGCTTGGCCGCTGTTTTCGTCGCCAGAGCCGCTCTTTCCATCAACGGGGCGGGGGCTTCCTTTCCCGAGCCCATCTATTCAAAGTGGTTTGACGAGTACCACAAAAAGGATCCCAACATTCAGATCAACTACCAGGCCATCGGCTCTGGCGGCGGCATCAAGCAGATTACCGAAGGCACCGTCGATTTCGGCGCCTCCGACGGTCCCATGAACGACGACCAACTAAAATCCTTTCAGGACAAACACGGCTTCCCCGTCCTGCACTTTCCGACAGTTCTCGGCGCGGCTGTTCCGACTTACAACATTCCCGGCGTTACTGCGGAGTTGAATTTTAGTCCGGAAGCCCTCGCGGGCATTTTTCTGGGAAAAGTCACCAAATGGAATGACCCGGTTCTCACAGGCCCGAATCCAGGCGTCAATCTCCCGGGAAACGATATCGTCGTGGTTCACCGCTCCGATGGCAGCGGCACCACCTACATCTGGACGGATTATCTATCGAAGGTTAGCGACGAGTGGAAGAACAAAGTCAACAAAAACACCTCTGTCAACTGGCCCACAGGGCTTGGCGGCAACAAGAACGAAGGCGTGGCTGGACTAGTCAAACAAACGCCTTACGCCATTGGCTATGTCGAACTAATTTTTGCCATCCAAAACAAAATGCCCTACGGAAAAGTCAAAAACTCGTCTGGCGAATTCATCAAAGCCGACCTCTCCAGTGTGACTGCCGCCGCCGCGGGTGCAGCCAAGGACATGCCGGCTGACTTTCGTGTTTCGATCACCAATGCCCCCGGCAAGACCGCTTACCCCATCTCCAGCTTTACCTGGCTGCTGATTCCTTCGAAATTCTCAGATGCCTCGAAACGCGACGCCATCAAGGGCTTCGTTAAGTGGATGCTCGCGGATGGCCAAAACGAAACCGAGGCTCTGGCATATTCGAAACTCCCTAAGGAAGTGGTCTCTATGGAACTGAAGGCTCTCGACAAGGTCCAATAAACTTCGGAAGAAATGGCCACCACCAGTACAACGGTTCCGAGCGCGGGCCCCTTTGCGGGCTCGCGCTCCTTTCTCGCTCGCCTTCGCGAAGGCGACGAGATCGCCCGCTTGATTACCTTGCTGTTCGCGGCGTCGGTAGTGCTCATTACTTTGCTCATCGTTTATGAGCTTTGGCAGGGTTCCGTTTTGCCGCGCCACAAATTTGGTTTTGCCTTCCTTCGCACTTCGGTCTGGGATCCCAACTTCGACAACTTCGGCGCCTTGCCCTTTATCTTCGGCACCGTGGTGACATCCGCCGTTGCCCTCTTTATTGCCGTGCCGCTCGGCATCGGCGCTGCCATCTTTCTGGCCGAGCTTGCACCTGCACGTCTTTCCGATGCCTTGGAATTCTTTATCGACTTGCTAGCCGCCGTGCCCAGCGTCATCTACGGCCTCTTGGGTATTTTTATTGTCGTGCCCATCATGCGCGATGTGATTCAGCCCGCGCTCAAAAATACCCTCGGCTTTATTCCCCTTTTTAAAGGCCCCGCTTTTGGCATCGGCTTCCTCACCGCCGGCATCGTCCTGGCCATCATGGTCATTCCCTACATCATCTCCGTCTCGCGCGAGATACTTCTTTCGGTTCCTCGCGATCAGCGCGAAGCCGCGCTCGCTCTCGGTTCCACGCGCTGGGAATCTACCTGGAAAGTCGTTGTGCCCTTTGCCCGCACGGGCATCATGGGTTCCATCTTTCTTGCCTTGGCTCGCGCGCTCGGCGAAACCATGGCTGTCACCATGGTCATCGGCAATACTCCCGCCATTGCCGCTTCGCTTTTTTCTCCGGGTGATTCCATCGCTTCCGTCATCGCCAATCAATTTACGGAAGCCACCGGCGACCTCTATACGCAATCGCTGATCGAGCTCGGCCTCGTCCTCTTTCTTCTGACCTTCATTCTGAATGGCCTCGCTCGCCTGCTCATTCTCGTCACTTCGCAGCGCGGATCGGCGCACGCATGAACGCCCGGTTGCGCTGGCGCAAATTTGTCAGCAATTTCATGCTGACCATGACCGGTGTCTGCGCTCTAGTCTCTGTCGCCGTCCTTTTCTTCATTCTCGGCTATCTCGTTTATCACGGCGGAGCCTCCATCAATTGGGACTTCTTCACCAAGCTACCCGCGCCTGTCGGTGAAAGCGGCGGCGGTATGGCCAATGCCATTCTCGGCAGCGCCAAACTTCTCCTGCTCGCTACGCTGTTCGGAGTCCCCATCGGCTTTTTCGGTGCCATCTACCTTGCCGAATTCAGTGGTAGCAAAGTCGCCTTTGTCGTCCGTTACGCCGCCGACTTGCTCAATGGCGTGCCCTCCATCGTCATCGGCATTTTCGCCTACAGCGTTGCTGTTCAGCCCTTCAAACATTTCTCGACCTTTGCCGGCGGCTTCGCTCTTGGCGTCATGATGATTCCCATCACCTTGCGCAGCACGGAACAGTTTCTGCTGGGCGTACCCCGCACTTTGCGCGAGGGCGCGATGGCTTTGGGCGCCAGCAAATGGAAAACCATCGCCACCGTCGTGGTCCCTGCCGCCTACCGCGGCATTCTCACCGCCGTACTGCTCGCCTTCGCTCGTGTTGCTGGCGAAACCGCGCCGCTTCTTTTCACGGCACTGGGCAATCGCTTTTGGAGCAACGGCTGGAACGAACCGACCGCGTCCCTTCCGGTCATGATCTATAACTACGCCCTCTCGCCGTTTGAGGATTGGCATCGCCAGGCTTGGGCTGCGGGGCTTGTACTGTTGGGTCTGATTCTGGTCATTAATATAGTCGCTCGGGCCATTCTCGCCCGCGGCATTTCGGTTCCGAGGGCTTAATCCATGCACGCTTCTGTGAGGCCGGCAGTGTCCGTAAACATAACTCCTCCCGTAATAACCGGCGCGAACCGCGAAACTGCGGCACCTTCGGAGATGCGCATGACCATCTCCAAAGTCAATTTCTGGTACGGCGCCAAGCAGACCCTTTTCGACATCAGTTTGGGCGTCGCCACCAGCAAAGTCACCGCTCTCATCGGCCCTTCGGGCTGCGGCAAATCTACTCTTTTACGCACGCTAGACCGCATGCACGAAACCGTCCGCAACTCCCGTCTCGAAGGCGAGATCCTCCTCGACGGCAAAAACATTCTCGATCAGGACGTCACATTGCTCCGCCGCCGCGTTGGCATGGTCTTCCAACGCCCCAATCCTTTCCCGAAATCCATTTTCGAAAACGTCGCTTACGGTCTGCGCATCAATGGTTCGAAACTTCCCATGGCCGAAGCTGTCGAGAAAAGCCTTCGCCACGCTGCCCTCTGGGACGAAGTGAAAGATCACCTCCACAAGTCCGCCTACGAACTCTCCGGCGGCCAGCAGCAGCGTCTCTGCATCGCCCGCGCCCTCGCCGTTGAGCCCGAAGTCCTTCTCCTCGACGAGCCTTGCTCCGCTCTCGACCCCATCAGCACCGCAAAAATCGAAGAGCTCCTCGTGCAATTGAAAGATCTCTGCACCATCGTCACCGTCACCCACAACATGCAGCAAGCCGCCCGCATCAGCGATTTCACAGCCTTCCTTCTGACCGGACAGCTCATTGAGTTCAGCCCCACGCCGCAGCTCTTCACCAAACCCACCGACGCGCGTACGGAGGCCTACATCACCGGCCGTTTTGGCTGATCCCGTGGCACGCATCGTCTCGCTCATTTGACATTCCGAGCGAAGCGAAGAACCTGCTTTTTGCGGACTCGGAGCTGTACACTACTGAGGGAAAATTTTCATGGAACGCCACTTCGAAAAAGACCTGAACGAATTGAAAGAGCGCCTGCTGTGGATGGGTAGTCTCGCCGAACGGGCCGTCCACCAAGCCGTCCACGCCGTTCTCGAAGCCGACGAACAGCTCGCCCGCCGCGTCCTCGATGAAGAAGACGCCATCAACGAACTCCAGCTCGAAATCGACGACCGCGTCCTCCAGTTACTCGCGCTCCATCAACTGATGGCCGTCGACCTCCGCTTTGTCCTCGCCGTCTCCCGCATCAACAACGATCTCGAGCGCATCGGCGATCAGGCCGTCAACATCGCGCAGGCCGCAACGCGCATTCTTCGCCATCCCCGCGTCAAGCCCTACGTCGACCTCCCGCGCATGAGCGAACTTGCCGAAGAAATGGTTCGCAACGCCCTCAATGCCGTCGTCCGTCGCGACGTCGACCTCGCGCAAAAAGTTCTAGCCACCGACGACCAGGTCGACCACTACCGCGACCAAATCTTCCGCGAACTCCTTACCTACATGATGGGCGATTCCAGCGTAGTCTTTCCCGCCTTCGAGCTAATCCTCGTAGCCAAAAATCTCGAACGCATCGGCGACCACGCCACCAACATCGCCGAAGACGTAATCTACATAGTCCAAGGCCAGGACGTCCGCCACCCTACCGTCGATCGCCGCTAACCCCTACGGAGCTCGCGGCGCTTTCCGCCGGTGGGAGCGGGGCGCTACGCGGCCAGCCCCTCAGGTTTCCCGAGCCTTCGCCGGGTGCCGCGCCACAAGAAGAAAAATGCGGTCACTAAGCTCATGCCGCCGGCGAGCGTTCGGTCCCAAGTCCTCACAAATCGCACGCGAACGTGCGACTCGCCCGCCGGAACGGGCACGATCATCTGGCTGTAGTCCTCACCGCCGCGCGGCGTCACCGCAACGCCGTTCACCTCGGCCCGCCAAGCGGGATAATTTAGCAAGCGCAGCCCGAGAAAAAATCGCTCGCGGGCGCTCACGGAGACTTCTTTGTCCTCCGGGCTCCAGCGATCGACATGAATCGTTGGCCGCGAATTCGGCCCAGGTATCGAATCCGTATCCATCACCATCGTCTCGGGCGACTTCGCCGGAAGGTTCGTGTGGTCGTCCCCCGCGGGATCGTATTCGTCCGTCCCGTCAAACCCCGAACCGACCGCGATGGCTGCGCGCAGCGTCGGAATATCTTGTGTGTCCCACCACCCGCGCTCTACAAGCACAAGGGCAGTGCTGCCGATCAGCGCAAACGTGACCACCGCCCAAACCCATCCCCGCCGCCGGCCCACGGCGCCTCCGAGAAAAATGGCAAACACCACGGCGAGCAGCGACATCCAGCGCCAGGGAAATTGCACAAAACGCAATTTGGGCAGTAGTTGCCAGAGAGGAAAAGTGAAGCGCAACATCAGCATCGTCGCGAGCCCTGCAAGAAGCAAGAGCGCGAGCCACACCCGGTTGTCCAGAACGCCCTTGCGGTCTCGGTCTTGCCGGCCCGTTCGCAACGCCGCCAGTCCCGTCAAAATGATCAACAAAACCGCAATACTGGAAGCGATCCAGTTGAAAAAAGTGTGTTCCGGATCGTTGATGACCGTATACAGAAAATTTTCCGAAGGCAGCAAACCGGGCGAGAGCGCTTGCGCGATGTTCACCCAGCGCTGCTCGTACGCCGCCGGCAAAATGTAAAACGCCGCCAGACCAAATCCTAATGCGAGCCCGGCCACGCCGCGCACCAGAGGCTCCCGCGATCTTCGCGTCAGCGCTAGAAAACCAAACAAAGCGAACGAGCTATAGCTGGCGATCACTCCCGCGGGTGCATTGGAAAGCCAAACCGCCGCAAACACGGCTGCGAACCAGGCAACCGCTCTTCGCGCAGATCTTTGCGGAGACTCCGCCGGACTCGCCACCAACTCGCAGATTTGCAGCGCAAAAAGAAACAGCAGCGGAAGAAACGCGTTCGCCAACAACTCCGCGAAATCGCTCCGCATATAAACAATCAACAATGCGTACGGATTCGCGGCGTAGCACGCCACGCAAAATAAAGCAGCGCTTCCGGAAAGAACGCGTCGCGCCAGCGCAAACGCGCTCACTCCCGCGATGGTCTCTACCAGCACGATGAAAACAATAGGCACCGCGTTCCATGGCATGACGGAACCCAGCGAGGCTCCGAGCACCCACGAAAAGGGAGGATAAAAAATAAATCGCGGCTCACCGAACCCATAATTGGCCCATTCCGTCCACCGCGGATAAACGATGCCTTCCTTCCACTGTCCGGCCGCATCCACCCACGACTCAGCGTGATACTGGAAATCATGCCCTGAAGCATTTCCCAGCCAGAAAAAAGGGGAAACAATCGCCAAAGAAATCAAAACCGAAATAAGAACGGCCGGAAGCCAGGCGCGAATTCGCGTCTGCTTAGACTGAGGATTCAGTGGTTCACCGTAAGATGTCATGCAGTGTTCATGCCATTGTAACCAGGAAAGAAACCGTCGTGCGAGCCTCATCCTTGTGTGCGTCCTGCATCAACTTGAGCGATAATACACGCTCTTATGAGCACTCCCGCGACAGCGTCCGAGCCCGTCATCACCGAACCGATCATTGAAGCGCGCAAGCTCGAGAAATTCTATCCGCAGCCCGACGGCAGCCGCATCCAGGTCATCGCAGCGACGGATCTTGCCATCTATCCTGGACAGATCATCGCCATGCTGGGGGCTTCCGGCTGCGGAAAATCCACGCTGCTGCGCATGCTCACAGGACTCTCCCCCGCGAGCGCCGGCTCCGTTTTTTGGCATGGTGCGCCGGTGGGCGATGGCGCTCCCAACGTCTCCATCGTCTTCCAAAGTTTCGCGCTTTTTCCCTGGCTAACTGTTCTCGAAAACGTCGAAGCTCCGCTCGAAGCCCGCGGCATGGTGCCCATCGAGCGCCACAAACGCGCGCTGCGGATTATCGACGCCGTCGGCCTAGATGGTTTCGAATCCGCGTATCCCAAGGAGCTTTCCGGCGGCATGAAGCAGCGCGTCGGCGTCGCCCGCGCTCTTGTCGTCGAGCCGGAGGTTCTTTTCATGGATGAGCCCTTCTCCGCGCTGGATGTCCTCACCGCCGAAACGCTGCGCGGCGAGCTTCTCGAGCTGTGGCTTGAACACAAAATTCCCACGCGCGCCATTTTCATCGTCACGCACAACATTGAAGAAGCCGTGGTTCTCGCCGATCGCATCGTCGTGCTGGGCCGCAACCCCGCCCACATCCACGCCGATTTCGCCGTGAACATTCCTCATCCGCGCGACCGCAAATCTTCGAGCTTTATCGAGCTCGTCGACGAGATTTATCGCGTCCTCACGCGCCCAGACCACGAACACGGAGCAACTCCTCCGAAAACTGCAGTTCCCGGAAGGCAGGTGCCTCACAAAGCCATCATGCTTCCCCACACGCGGCCCGGCGGCATGGCCGGCTTGCTGGAAATTCTCATCGACCAAGGCGGCCGTGCCGATCTTCACAAACTCGCCGATGAGCTGAGCCTCGAAGTCGACGCGCTTCTCCCGACGGTAGACACCGCCGTTCTCCTCGGTATGCTGCGCCTTGAAGAGGGCGGCGCCAGCATCACTCCCGAAGGCCAGGCCTACGCGGAAGCAGACATTCAAGCGCGCAAAGCCTTCTTTCGCAAGGCGGCTCTTGCCAATGTTCCGTTGCTCGCGCAGATGCACAATGCGCTCAAGGCAAAATCAAACCGCACGCTCTCCGACGAATTCTTCCGCGACCTCCTTGACGAACATTTCAGCGAGGATGAATCGCGCCGCCAGTTGGAGACCGCTATCCAGTGGGGACGCTATGCGGAGATTTTCGATTACGACGCCGCTACGGGCAAGCTGACGCTCACCGAGGCTTGACCGAACTGTGACGACTCCCACGATTGCCTCACAGACCGCCACTCCCGTTCCTCCGGCCATCCGGCGGCCTGCTGGCTCGCGCTGGTCGTGGTCTTTCCTAATCGATATCACTGTTTTTCTTTTTGTACTTGCCGCTATCTACGGCGTCTACGCGATCGGCCACACCTGGCTCGGACCTGTCCCCGCCCAAGTCGAAATCTCCCAGAGCCCGCGCGCATTGCCGCTCTATGCGTTTTATTCACTGGTGCGTTTGAGCGTGGCGTACGGGTTGAGCATGCTTTTTGCCCTCGCTTATGGATATGTTGCGGCGCGCTCCAAACAGGCGGAGATCGTGCTGATTCCGCTTCTCGATATTCTGCAATCCATCCCGGTGCTCAGTTTTCTTCCGGGCGTCATGCTGGCCATGGTCGCGCTTTTTCCGCACAGCCAGCTGGGCATCGAACTCGGTTCCATCATTCTGATTTTCACCGGTCAGGTATGGAACATCGCCTTCAGCTTTTATTCTTCTCTGAAGGGCATCCCTCGCGAGCTAAGAGAAGCGGCCATCATTTACCGCTTCGGCCGCTGGCAGAAATTTGTCGAATTGGATTTGCCGTTCTCTACCATCGGCCTGGTGTGGAACTCGATGATGTCTGTTGCTGGCGGGTGGTTTTTCCTGATGGCGTGCGAAATGTTTGTTCTCGGCAATCGCGATTTCCGCTTGCCGGGGCTGGGTTCGTTTCTGCAAACCGCCGCGAGCCACGGAAATACGCGCGCCATTCTCTGGGGCTTGGCCGCGATGGTTGCCGTCATCGTTCTGCTCGACCAACTGATTTGGCGGCCGGTTATCGCCTGGGCGGATAAATTCAAATTCGAGCAAGTCGAGACCGCCAAAGCAGCCACACACACTTTGCTCAGTCTTCTCGGACGCGCGTCTTTCGTGATTCGGCTCTACCGCCTCGCCGTGCGTCCGATCATCGAGTGGGTCAACGTCAATATTGCCGTTGGCGCGCGGCGTGCCGCGGAGACGTTCTCCGTACCAAAACGGCGAAGCACCCGCCGCGGCTTGCTCATCGTCCTCGCGACTGCGATTCTCGCTGGCGTTGGGTTCGCCGTATTTCGCGCGGTTCGCGAGCTGTCCGATCTGAGCCGCGCGGATTATCTCGCGCTTTTGCGCAGCGCCGGGTTCACGCTTCTTCGCGTCAACGCGGCGCTGCTCGTCGGCGCTCTCTGGACCATCCCCGTTGGCGTAGCTATCGGTTTCAGCCCGCGTCTCGCGCGCATTGCGCAGCCTCTCGCGCAGATTGCCGCATCGATTCCCGCCACCGCGCTTTTTCCTGTCATCCTTTTGTTCTTGATTAAGTTCCGCAGCGGTCTCGAGCTCGCCGCCCTGCTCGTCATGCTTCTGGGCACCCAGTGGTACATCCTCTTCAACGTCATCGCCGGAGCCATGGCCATCCCCACGGACCTCAAGGAAGCGTCCAGCATCTTTCGCTTCGGCTCCTGGGACCGCTGGAGATACCTGATTTTGCCGGGAATTTTTCCCTATCTCGTCACTGGGATGGTGACGGCCTCGGGCAATGCTTGGAATGCCAGCATTATCGCGGAGTATTTTCACTTCCAGGGAAGGATTGTCTCGACCATCGGACTCGGCAGCGCGATCAGCAGCGCCAGTGACGCTGGCCGGTTCGATATCTTGCTGGCTTCCACGTTGATCATGGCCACGATCGTTGTGCTCATCAATCGCTTGCTCTGGCGGCGTCTTTACAGGCTCGCATCGACGCGGTTCAAACTTGAAACGTAGGGGCCACCAGCCAGATCGGCTTATCGTTTTTCAGATTTCTCCGGTTTATCGGGTTTCCCAGCCTCTGGTGCCGCAGGTAGGGGCTCTTCGCCCCAGATGTATTTCGCGAACCATTTTTCGTTTTCTTCCATCACGGCGCGCTGCTGCTTGGGTTTGGTGATGCCGTGGCCAAATCCTTTGTAAACCACCATTTTTACCGGCACTCCGTGGTCTTCGAGCGCCTGGCGCAGTTCGTATCCGTTCGGTATCGGCACGCGCCGGTCGTTTTCTCCGTGCTGGATCAGCGTCGGCGTCTTGGCTTTTGCGATGTACGTAATCGGCGAAGTCTTTTTGTAAATGTCCGGATCGTCCCACGGCGTGGCATGCAAATACTGCGGCGTGAACGGCGTAATATCCGTGTTCGCGTAATACGTCATCCAGTCGGAGATTCCGGCGCCCACCGAAACTGCTTTGAACCGATCGCTCGACGCGGTGATAAATGCCGAGATATATCCGCCTTCGCTCCAGCCCATCGAGCCGACGCGATCTCTGTCGACAAAACCTTTGGCGATGAGCGCATCCACTCCGGAAATCACGTCGGCGTAATCGCCGACTCCCAGATTCCTCACGTTCAGCGAACGGAATTTCTCGCCGTATCCGGCGGAGCCTCGATAATTCGGGCGCAGAATCAGCGCGCCTTTTGCGACGAATCGTTCTTGAGGGTAGTACCGGTCCGCGTTTAGAATCGGCTGATCCACGCCGGTCGGCCCGCCATGAATCACGACCAGCAAGGGATATTTCTTTTTTGGATCGAAGTCGGGCGGCTTTAGCAGGACGCCTTCAATCGTCGCTCCGTCCGTGGACTTCCAGGAAATCACTTCACGCCGCGCGCTCTTGAAATCCTTCAGTTGATCTGCCATGGCCGTCAGTTTCTTCGCCGTCCATGGCGCCAGACTTGTCGCATATATTTCGGCATACTCGTTTTCGAGCGCCGCTCGGTAGGCCACCCGTTTGTAATCCTTTGAAAAAGAAAACGAGAACGCCGCGAGGTGCTCGGGTGCGCTGAGTTTTTCAACAGCTTTCGTCTCAGGATTCAGGCGGAACAAGTGCGCGTACGTTTTCTGCTCCGCCGCGAAGTAGATGCCATCCGGCGCCCAGCCGATCAGCCCCGGATCTTCGTCGAAAGCGTCCGTCAGCACGCGGGGAGTGCCGCCACCCTCATCCACCACCGCAATTTTCATGTTCGTATAGAAAAAATATTTCGACCCGGCCGAGGTTTCGTAGGCGATCTGCTTCCCGTCGGGCGACCATTGCGGATTTCTGTCCGGCCCCGGCGTATTCACAATCTTCTTCACTTTGCCGTCGCCGACCGCTACTACGTAGATGTCGGCGGTCTCTGACGAAATTAAATCGGGATCGCGCTGCGCGCTGAAGGCGATGCGCGTTCCGTCCGGCGACCACGTAAATTCGCCGACGGTAAACGTCGTTCCCTCCGTCAACCGCTTTGGCGCTGCGATCGACGCGGTTTCGTTCATGGGAATCTCCATGGTCCACAAATGCGCCATGGTATAGTCGGCGTGGACTACTTCGTATTCTCCATACTTTTCCTTGCGGTCTTTCATCGCTTTTGGTTCTGGGTCATCCGCGGAGAAGGCCATCTTTTTCGAGTCTGGCGACCACGCGAAGATGTTCACTCCCGTTTCCACTTTTGTGAGTTGTCTGGCTTCGCCGCCGTCTGCCGCAATCACGTAAATCTGCTTTTTGCCTTCTGGCGTTCCGGAAATCTGCCCCGGCCTGTCGGACAGGAACGCAATCCACCTGCCGTCCGGAGACCACGCCGCATTCGAGCTGGACTTTTTGGGTGCCGTCAGTTGATGGCCTTCTCCCGTTACCGCATCCGCAATCCACAAATCGCGCTCGAAGGCGTTGTCCTCCCAATTTGTGCGCGAAACTTCGTAGACTACGCGCTTTCCGTCGGGCGAAATCTCCGGGCTGAACGCGCCTTTCATTTCAAGGGACTGGTCGATCGTTGGTGCGGTCGAAGTGGAAGCCGGCCGAGGAGCCGCTTGCTGGGCAAAGACGCCCACGCCCAGCGAACAGGCAATCGTCAGAAAAACCGCAACCCGAGACTTCTTGCGCAAGTTGCGCATGACGTTCCTCCTTGAATTTCGTTTTGAACTCAATCTTTCAGTTTTTCTGCGACCATCGGACGAATCCAACGGTCAGCCCGATTCCGATGAGCCCGAGCGCCAGATAGACGTGCCAGACGTGCAGCTGAAGTGCGGAGATTACGGCTGCAAGCCCGGAGAGCGAGACCAGAAAGGCCACCTTGGTCTTCGACATCTCCCTATACAGCACGAGCGCTCCAGTTTCCGTCTGTCGGGCATGTCTTCCGGCGAATCCGCTTAGGCTGACGCGGATTGCGGTTCTGCTTTCCGTTTCAGTTCTTTGCTCAGGAAAATAAGCTGCCCCACATGGTGATAAGCATGGCCCGCGCATCGAAGAAAAATCATGAATCGTTCCTGTGCCTCCGGTTCGCGCTCGGCCGAGTAAGCCGCCATCCAATCCTCAGGCTGTTGTTTTTTTATAGTCGCGACAACCATGGCAATCGTCTGGTCGAACGCTTCCATCACTTCCTTCTTCTTGAGGTTTTCCGTTTCCGTAAATTCCCGGTCGCGATCGCGAATGTACGCATTCCCCGCAACTCGCGCCCCGATGTAGTAATTCAGGTTTCCCGTCATGTGGAGTATCAGGTGCCCGGCGCTGTTGCCGTAAGAGAAAGGATTGTGCCAGAACTGCTCCTGCGTCAGCGGGTCAACCCATTTGTGGACGTGCTCCGCAATATAATTGTAGTAGGTCGCAAAGTCCGACGAAATCGTGCCTGGAAGATCAGCCATCAGAATTCCTCTGTTCGCGGGCTCCCGAAGGCCTTCTTCAAAACTTAGTCTGCCGGCGTTCCGCGGTCATTCTTGTAAATCACTCCTTCTTTCATCACAAAAAAGGCCTGCGATGTCCAGGATTCATTTTTGTGGGCACTTAGTCGCGTCTATAAAGATGATCATTCACCCGGTCGAGGCAGCAGTTGAGCCAAGGGTCACTTAGCCGAAAATTCGACTATTCGGGCAAGCGACGAGAAGCCCGTTCTAACCAAGCCTCCGCCGCCAGCCTTAGCTGTATCTCGCGCATGACGATCGTCAAAACTTCAACTTCTTATTTCGCCTGCGCTAGCCCCGCAACAATTGCGGCAACTTTATCGAGTATCTGATTCCAGCCCTCTACTTCCCCGCTGTTTTTTGCGTCCTCCATGGTGTCATTTCCAATGAGGGTGAGTTTCGTCTGGCCGTTTCCAAAATCCTCGAAAATAACCACGTCGTGGGCATCGTCTATGGCCTCATGTTCTATTCCATAGTGCGCAGGCTCAACCTTGTTTCCCTTCGAGTCGGAAAAGTGCATGGAGTAAACGATCTTCTCGTGCAGAACAATCTCGTGGTATTCCCCACCATTCCAGAACTCCTTCCCATCCGGCGCTCTCATGCAGCAGAGAAATTTTCCTCCTACGCGAAAATCCATCTCGCAAAAAGGCGCAGTAAAACCCTTCGGCCCCCACCACTGCATCACATATTCCGGGTTTGTCCACGCCTTCCAAACCAATGCGCGTGGGGCATCAAAAACTCTAGTGACAACCATCCGCTCTGTCTCGTTAACCGTGCTTTTTGTCATCTTTGACCTCCGCTTTTTTCATTTGATTCACAACCACATCCAACTTGTCGAAACTCTCTTCCCAGAATCGGCGATAGCTAATCGCCCAGTCGCTGACGGTCTTTATCGCCTCTGGCCTAAGCGTGCACACGCTCTCTCTTCCACGCTTCGTCTTGATCACAATCCGCGCCCGCACCAGGTAGGCAACATGTTTTGAAATCATCTGCTGCGAGAGTGCAAACGGTTCCGTCAATCCATGCACAGAGGCAGACCCATGGGAGAGTCGTTCGATCATCGCCCGGCGGGTTGGATCAGACAGAGCCGCAAATGTTGTATCTAACTTATCCACAACCATATGGTAGTGGATTATATGTGGATGTCAAGTGTGGGTTTTGGAGTTCCCGATTTCTGTTTCCTGATCTCTGAACCCTGACACCCGCGCTAATTTAGGGCACGCACACTGCACATAAAGATGGCGGCGGCAATGAAGTTGCCCTGTTGGAATCAGATGGAACCAAATCGAAGGGAAAGGAGATTGGCGCAAAAGCCGCGTAGTCCTTTATAAGCCCTGCCGCTGGTCAGCTCGGTTGAAGGTGGAAACCGAGCTGACCACCAGCGCGGCGAATGCGATCGTCAAGACTTAGGAGTTCCATATTCGGGACCGCGGAGCGTACGGCCAATGCGGATGCCAAGTGAATCGCATCAAGGGTACACACTGGTTCCGGGGGAAACGGACGTCTCGCTCTGTCAACAATGTCCAGACTGATTCGGCTCAGGTGCCAGTGTGCAGCCGCTGCATTCAGGAGCGCCCGGCGATCGGCGGCCGTGGCTTCATCGATTTCACCAAGCGTGACCGCACGAATCAACACGCGATCACACTCAATGAGCACGAGATCGGAGGCCATCACAAGATCCGCACGCCGGAGCACCTCGCGGACGCGCCGGCCAGTCGCTTCCCCTAGCAGCCACGCCAACACCGCGCTGGATTCGGCATAGATGTTCACCGGGCACCGCGCTCCTCATCGAGGAGGGCAGCGGCACGATGTCGCTTCAGGAGAGGTGAAATTTTCGGATACAACGCCGCATCATTTGACGCGCCGAGCGTCAGCTGCCCTTTCCTCGCCAGTGCCATTAGCCCGGAAGGGACACCCGTCTCATTGAGCCCTTGTCCCGCTGGGAGGAGTTCTGCAACGACTTCACCGCGATCCGTCACCAACACGCTCTCACCAGACCGGACGTCCCGAACGTACTCGCTCAAATTGTTCTTCAGTTCCCGAAGTCCCACGCTTTTCATAACTACAATGTAGCTTCATGAAGCTACATTGTCAACGCCAAAATTGTTCGTACAGAAGCTATGGAGAGAAGTTTATCTGAGAGCGTTAAACGAAGGTTTGGCGCTTACCTATCCGCCGGGATCACTCGTACCGATGGGCGACCATGGGATCGACGCGCATGGGGCGGCGGCCAGGGATGTAGCAGGCGGCGAGAGCGACAGCGAGAAGCACAATCGCGACGGCTGCAAATGTGAGCGGGTCGCTGGCGCTAATGCCATAGAGCAAGCTGGACATCAGACGCGTTAAGCCAAACGCCGCGAGAGCTCCAATGGCTAATCCCGCGAGCGCTAGACGCGCTCCCTGGACCAGAATGAGCCGCATAACGTCGCGCCGTTGCGCGCCTAACGCCACGCGAATTCCGATTTCGTGCGATTGCTGCGCGACCGCGTAGGCCAGCAAGCCGTAAATTCCAATGGCGGCAAGAAAGAGCGCGAGAAATGCAAACAGGCCGAGGACAAAAGTGTTGAACTTCGGCGCAGCGACGGAGGAAGTCATTTTCTGGTCCATGGTGCGGATATTCGCGACAGCGAGTTGCGGGTCGAGAGAGTGAATCTGCGCGACGACGGCGGAGGTCAACGAAGCGGGGGCAGTTGAGGTGCGCACGACAAGATTCATCGGGACGTGGTTACCGTACTCGATGTAGTCGTCCTGCAATTGAAGATACGGAAGGCAGAACTGCGGGCCGGGCTTGGAACCCAGCGGACCGTCGTTCACGTCGCCCACAATGCAAACGACAGTTCGCATCATATTGGGGAAGGTGTGCCCGAGGCGTTTGCCGAAGGCGTCCTCGCCGGGCCACAATAATTTCGCCGTTCCCTCGTTGATGGCGGCGACAGGCTGCGAACCGATGCGATCTTCCGGTGTGAAAAAACGGCCCTTGATGAGCGGAATGTCCATGGTCGAGAAATAATCAGCGAGCGCCCAGGTGACATTCATGATAGGCGTGCTACCCGGACGGTCTTCGAGCTGAAGGACTTCGTTCTCGGCGCTTTTAAGAGGGAGATCATTGGAAACTGCAACGGACTTAGGCACTTGATTGCCCGGCCGACTAACCATTCAGGTGCAGGCATCGCTTTGCATGGAATTGGTCGCGGGAAAGCTGGCTCAGGACGACCCGGTCAGTATCGAATTTCACCTAGGTGAAGGCCCGGTAAGTTTAGAGCTTTGGATAACGCGGTAACGCTGTAGCGCGCGATTTAAAGTCAGGAGGAAGGATTGGGGCTCCTCCATATCGAGGTGGTATCCTTTTCTCCACTTTCCATGAGCACAATTGATGCGAATGATTTCCCTTAGTCCGCCCATGACACGAACTTGGCCCCAGCCATACTTCGGATAGCGCGGATCAAGCCAGCTCCTGAAGAAGGTCCAATGAGCTCTCGGGGCCCATCCCCGAGAGGAGACAATCTGAATACCCGTGATCCGCTCGAATGGGATGTCAACAATCCGCCGTTTGCTCCGTATCCTTATCCGATCCTGATAGATCAGGAATGACCATCGCTGGAACCAGAGTACGATCACGCCGAATATAATAACGAGTTCTATCACACATGTAGCGGAGTACGCTACAAGGTCAAAGTGACTATCCAAAACGCGGAGGATCCAGCCCAGCGCTATTAACAGAACCAAACAAGCGCCCCCTGAGATCGCAAAATATTTCAATTTATTTCGCAACACTGGGCGATCCATCTGCAGTGCCGTTTCACCCCGCTCGTAAAGCTGCGCAGCCGCACTGACACTAGTGGTACCCTGAGCCCTATCTCCTGCTAGGCGGTAACATTCGAAAGCCCTCCGGTACTCTGCCGCTTTTTCATAATGCTGCGCCAACACAGAGTAATAGCGGTCCAAACCGTCCTTATAGATTTGTTCGATCGCGGCAGCGATCTGCCGGTGCATTTCCTTCCGCCTCTGGATGAGGATGCTGTTGTAGGTGACCTCCTGAGTCAGATAGTGCTTAAACAGGTAAAGCAACTCTGGGACGATTTCCTTCTCATAGATAAATTCGAGGTCACGTAAACTGCGGAGTTGTGATTCGAGATGCTCCGTGTTTGCAACTGCACGGAGCAAGCGTTCAGAAAACTCACGTCCAATGACGGAAGCCAACTCCAAGATCTGTCGCGACTGCTGTCCCAGGCGGTCAATACGCTCCAAAATCACGCCCTCGATTGTGGCTGGCAGCGTCGCTTCTCCGCGTTGGGCCGCGGATTGTGCCAATTCCGTCAGATAGAACGGGTTGCCTTCCGCACGCGCCACCACTTCCGCTTCGTTAAATATTGCGCCCCCCTTCAGTAGTGCTCGTACCAGAGCGGTACTGTCTTCAGCAGATAGCGGGCACAGCGTAATTTGATGGTAGTAAGAACGGCTCGCCCAACTATTATGAAATTCGTGTCGTGCGAGACAGCAAAAGACAACGGCATGACTGGGAATGAATTCAATGACTTGGTCGATCAGTCGCATAGAGAATGGATCCGCCCATTGCAAATCGTCTAGGACTAAAAGCAGCGGCGATTCTGCCTCCAGCACATGCAGGACTGTATTCCACCCCCTGCTGACGGAATTGAATCGTCCGGCTTCGTCCAATAACTCAAATTCGGACGTCGGCAGTCCAATTGTTGCCCGCAGAACAGCCGCTTGCGCCGGATACGCGGCATTCGATTGCAGAAAGATCTCAAACGCAGCTTCTACCTCGACCAGACTCATGCCGACAGCTAGCCCAATTAGCTCGACTAATATCTGAGCCAACAAGCTGTAAGGCTCGATAGTTGCGAGCGGCTGGGCTGCAGCGGAAAGAACCCGGTATCCGTTTACAGTAGCCCATTCCGAGATCTCCGATGACAACCTGCTCTTCCCCAGTCCAGGGTCGCCCGTGATATACAATAGTGACCCGTGTCTATTTCGGGCGTCGGCCAGCAAATCCTTCGCCAGTGCAACCTCTCTAGCTCGGCCGACCATTGCCGGCCGCAAGCGCTTTTGATCTCGGCCGCCCTTTTGCGAATGCGCCCGAAGGAAAAAGACGGGAACCTTTTCTGTCTTGCCCTTGATGGAGCGGAGTTCTTTAGGGGCGAAGTCGAAGTCCCGCGCGACCTGGGCCCAGGTGCTTTCGCCCACAGCAATCTGACCGTTCTCAGCTTCATGACACAGACGCGATGCCAGGTTGACCGCGTCTCCCATTACAGTGAATTGACTGCCGTCGCCACTTCCCATCGGCGCGGCTACCACCAGTCCTGTATTGATGCCGATGTGAATATCAGGAGCCTGGAATTCGCCGCCAAAGCTGGACGCCAGATCGCGCACGGCCAACCGCATGTCTAAGGCAGCGCGGCAAGCGCGCTCGGCGTCATTCTCGTGGGTGGCGGGCACGCCAAATACTGCCATCACACAGTCGCCAATATATTTGTCAATGGAGCCTTCATATCTTCGCACCGCCGTCGAGAGCGCTTCGAAGTAACGATTAACGATGTCTCGAACCTCTTCCGGATCAAGGTTCGCGGACATGGCAGTGAATCCGGAAAGATCGGCAAACAATACAGTAGCGTTCTTGCGCTGCGAGGTTGGATGCTGGTTTTCGTCCGGCATTTCAGCTGACGGGAATTGATACCGTTGGAGCAAATCGATAAGCTGTGGAATCGTGCGAGTTTCGCTTCGACCGCCAACGCACACGGTGCATTCTGGTCGACGAGATAACCTCTGTCAAGCTAGCATAAGTAACCTTTTTCGTAGCTGTTTTGAGTCGCCTCTTTGGATTGTGCGTGGATCAAGGGCTAAGCAGAAGTTATTTCGGACCAGAAGTCCGGAAACCGCAGCTGCCCCTGTGACCTCATGCACGCTGGCTGATTTGAGGTAACGACCGTTCGGTGCGATACCGAATGCTGGTGAATTTGTCAGACGAACTCCGAATCTAAGTCCTTGAAAATGAATCGGCCGGTTCGCCTGCCTCATTAAGAAACTCGGGAAAATCACGATGTTGGACCCAACTCTCAAAGTGGCTTGATTCTGACGTTTGTATTAGAATGAAAACAAATGCGTTGCGCGGTTCCCCGGTAGCTCAATGGTAGAGCATTCGGCTGTTAACTTTGTACTAATTCGTTGATTCTGCACCGTTTAACCCCGAAAAAGCTGCCTAAAACCGGGCGTGGTTGGACCCAATGAAAAAGAATGGCCCCGACTCACGTTCTACAGAGCCGGGGTTTTTCTTTTGCTACTGGCATCCTGAGATAGTCGAGAACCGAAGGGTTCCGCTGCGAACCTTCCAGAACGCCGTTTGAACGAAGCCCCCCACCCCGGAATTTGATCAACACTGGCGCGTTTCGCGATCTATCCCGGCGAGTGCTAGCCGCCAAAAACCTCCTCAAATGGGAATTCGGGATCGTCTAGTCCGATTCGCATCGAAGAGTACAGCGTTTATCAACGACTCGAGCACAATACAACGGTTTACCTGCCCATCTTCTTCCAGGGTTATAATTACGCCATTTATGTCCTTCGCTCCAGGCACAAAACTCGGCCCCTACGAGATTCTTTCGCCACTGGGAGCCGGCGGCATGGGCGAGGTGTATCGTGCCCGCGACAGCCGCCTGGGCCGCACCGTCGCCGTCAAAGTTCTTCCCGAGCGCCTTTCTCAGCAACCCGATCTTCGCGAGCGCCTGGAGCAGGAAGCGCGCACCATCTCCATGCTCTCTCATCCCAATATTTGCACGCTCCACGACATCGGGCACCAGGACGGCATAAACTTCCTGGTGCTTGAGTTCGTCGAAGGGAAGACGCTGCGCGAACTGCTTGTTTCCGGACTTCTGCCCATCCGCAAAGTCATTCCGATCGCCGTTCCAATTGCGGAAGGGCTGGCCAAGGCCCACGAGGCCGGCGTCATCCACAGGGACTTAAAACCCGAGAACTTGATGGTCTCATCGGAGAACGTCAAGATTCTCGATTTTGGATTGGCCAAACTCAACCTTGGCGCTGAAGAGCAACCGGGTTCTCATACGACAGCAACTTTCCAAAGTCGACCAGATGCGATCGTGGGGACTGTCGGGTACATGTCTCCTGAGCAGGCGAGCGGTCAGACGCTCGATTTCCGGTCAGATCAATTCTCATTCGGATTAATTCTCTACGAAATGGCAACCGGCAAGCACCCTTTTCAAAGGCAAACGCAGGCGCAGACATTGTTGGCCATCGTCCGGGAAGAATTTAAGCCGATCAGCGCGTTGAACCCGGAGGTTCCTCCCCCGCTCTGCTGGGTGATCGAACGCTGCCTGGCGAAGGAGCCCGAGAATCGCTACTTTTCGACTCGCGACCTGGTGCGCGACTTGACGGCAATCCGGGACCGTCTCTCGGATCTACGGTTCAAGCACCCAGAAATCCGTCCGAGCAACTTGCCTGTTCCGAGTACGGCGTTTGTTGGACGGGATAAGGAACTTGCCGCAGTGAAACAACTCTTGCTGCGGCGCGAAGTCCGCCTGGTGACTGTCACCGGCACCGCAGGAATCGGCAAATCACGACTAGCGATCGAGGTCGCACGCGAGATGGCCGAGCAATACACTTGTGGTGTCTATTTCGTTCCCCTGGCTGCGGTGACCGATCCCAGCTTGGTCACCCTGGCCATTGCTCAAACGCTGGGAGTTCGCGAAACCGGAGGTCAGCAGCCGTTTGAGGCTTTGAAGGAATATTTGCGCAATTCTATCGGCGCACCCCTGCTGCTCCTGATTGACAACTTCGAACACATAGTCGCGGCGGCTCCGATGCTGGCGGAACTCCTTACCCTCGCACCCAGTCTAAATCTTCTGGTGACCAGTCGAGCCGCCCTCCATATCTCCAACGAACACGAGTTCCCCCTCGAGCCGCTCGGCTTGCCGGATTCCAGATCTTTGCCTTCCCCGGAAGCGCTTTCGCAGTATTCGGCGATTTCCCTCTTCGTACAACGCGCCGCGGCGGTCAAGCCAAACTTTGAACTTACCGAAGAGAACGCTGCTGCTGTGGCCGAAATTTGCGCGCGCCTCGATGGCCTTCCTCTCGCTATCGAACTTGCCGCTGCCCGGGTCAAGCTACTCTCGCCCTCTGCCATGCGCACGCGACTCGCGAGTCGCCTGCAACTCTTGACCGGTGGTGCGAGAGACCTGCCCGCACGACAGCAGACGCTTCGGCAAGCCATAGATTGGAGCTACGATCTTCTTAACGAGCCCGAACAGAAACTGTTCAGGAGGCTTTCCGTCTTCCAGGGTGGATGCACCTTGGAAGCTGTGGAATCCGTTTGTGACACAAAAAAAGACCTCGGGTTGGATGTGCTCGATGGTATGACATCGATGGTCGACAAGAGCTTAGTGCGGCAGATTGAGCAAGGAGACGGAGAATCGCGTTTTGTGATGCTGGAAACAGTTCGCGAATATGGACTGGAAAAATTAGCGGCCAGCGGAGAAGAGCCGCTGGCAAGACGCGCGCAGGCTGCCTACTGTCTGGTGCTGGCAGAAGAAGGGGCAGGAGAGGTCACAGGGGGGAAACAGACTGAATGGCTGGAGCGGTTCGAGATTGAGCATGACAACTTTCGCACCGCCCTCGAGTGGCTTACACAAACCGGCAACGTAGAATGGGGTCTGCGCTTGGGCGTAGCACTGTTCCGCTTCTGGGAGACGCGAGAATATCTCGCGGAAGGCCGAGAACGTTTGGGAAAACTGCTAAAGCTCGAAAGGGCGACCGTTCCCACCAACCTGTGGCTACGAGCTCTTTTTGCCGCTGGAGTTTTGGCCGCGGAGCAGGGGGACTACGTTGTCTCTGACGCACTTTTTGAGGAAAATTTGGAGTTCGCTCGGCGGTTAGATGACAAGCAAAGTATCGCCGTTTCGTTGAACGCCCTGGCAGTCACTACCCGCGACCGCGGTGACTTGGCGGCTTCGCGCGGTCTCTTCGAAAAAAGCCTGGCGTTGTGGAGGGACTTGCATGATGGGCAGGCTGTCGCTCGTGGACTCAGTAACCTCGCAAATGTCGTTAAGTTACAGGAGGACTATGCACACGCGCGCACTCTCAACGAGGAATGTTTGTCGATCTTCCGGGACCTGGATGACAGGACAGGAATCGCATGGGCCCTCAACCACCAAGGAGATGTGGCGCGTGATCAGGGCGACTCGGCCGCAGCACGATCTTTGTACGAAGAGAGCTTGGTTTGTTTTCGGGACCTGAACGACCGGTGGGGCGTCGCTGGCACTCTCGCCGATCTGGGCAACCTCGCCAAGGAGCAAAGAGACTACCGTGGGGCGGATTCGCTGTACCGGGAGAGCCTGAGCGCATTCCAGGAGTTAGAACACAAACGCGGAGTTGCCCGTCTACTGGAGTGTTTCGCCGGCTCTGCAGCGGCTCAATCTGAGCCGGAGCGCGCATTGCGGCTCGCGGGCGTGGCGGCCGCGCTCCGGCAATCGCTTGGTGTTCCTCTTACGCCGGCGGAGCGAGGGAACCTTGAAAGAAGTTTGGAGCCAGCTCGGCAAGCGATGCCTACAGCGGCTGGTAGAACAGCATGGCTGGAGGGGTGGGTCATGCCGATCGAAAAAGCCCTTGAGGCCTTCTTAAAGCCCACCTCAACCCCGGGCCCGCGCTAGCGATCAAATCCAGAGTGCAAACGCCCGCAGCGGTGCGAAAATCCAGATCAGCGCCGGCTAGTGAAGGAACTTGGCGACGCCTCTTCCGCAGTGGTGGGGTCAATGAGCCGCCTCACGGCCGATATGCGATTCGCAGGAAAGCCTCCCCGTTTCGCATGTTCTCGGATGGTGTCCTCGTCCGGAGCGAGGTACACACAGTAGACCTTGTCGCCCGTAACATAGCTTTGCAGCCATTGAATCTCAGGACCCATCCCTTTGAGAACAGCCAAAGACCTTCGGGAGATCTCTTGTAGTTCTGCATCCGACAGATTTCCCGCTCCCGGTATTTCCCGCTCGATCACGAACTTCGGCATGTGGTAACCTCCGGTACACGAATGCTAGCAAGTGATTAGATTCGCGACAAGCCCGCTTTGCCGCGGCGTACATGCGATCCTGTATTTTTGAGGGGCGAGGCCCGAAAGTCATCATGGATCTTAAGTCTGTTCAGAAACCGCTGAAGCAGCAGTACCGCGATGACCCCTCCGGCTCGCAAATCACTCTCAAGGCGAGGGGCGGCCAAACCGAGACTCCGATTGCCTGCTCGGTTGCTATCGGGCGCGCCATCTATAGTGCGGAAGCCCACTCGGGAGTGGGAGGCGCGGGAACCGCGGCTTGCTCGGGGGACCTACTCCTCGGTGCCCTATCAGCCTGCGCACAAATCACCTGCCAGATGGTAGCGGCGGCCATGGGAATTCCAACGGAACGCATCGAGGTCACGGTTGAAGGGGATTTGGATCTTCGGGGCACGCTCGGAATAGCAAAGGACGTGCCGGTCGGTTTTCAACGTATCCGTCTCCGATTTGACATCAAGGCACCCCAGGCGACGCCGGAGCAACTACGCGGATTACGGGAGAAGACGGAACAATATTGTGTGGTCATGCAGACTTTGGTCCAACCCCCAGAATTGCAAACAGACTGGGCACCGTAGAATAGTTTTCGGATACTTCACATCCAGTATACTTGGCGTCTTTCCTGCGCCTGCCGCTTGTTTTAGAAAATAAAGCGAATAATCAAAACCTACTCTCAGTTCCATTATGCGTTTATCGGGATTTGGCTTATTCATGCGGTTTCCATAGGACTCTGGTGGCAAATTCGTGGCAAATTCGTTGTGTCGAAGCAATGAGAAGCGTACGATGACCCGGCCAAAGGTCGAAATCGCGAATTTCGGCGGAATTGGCAGATAGAGCGAGGGGTTGCCCGGTGACAATTCGCACACCCTTCTGCAGCCAGCCGTAGAAGAGCACGTCACAAATTCGGCTATCGAGGTCGGGATGCTGAACGAAGCGAGTATCGCAACTTTCAAGGCTAGCTTGCGCGGGGGCTTGATCGAGCCAGGCGATCCGAGTTACGAGGCAGCTCGCAAGGTGTACAACGGTATGATTGAACGCCGACCGCGGCTGATTGCGCGGTGCGCCGATGTTGCCGACGTTATGAATGCGGTAAAATTTGGCCGCGAAGAAAGGCTGCTGGTGGCCATTCGCGGCGGAGGGCACAACGCGGGTGGGTTAGGAGTGTGCGACGAAGGATTAGTGATCGATCTCTCGCCAATGAACTATGTTCACGTGGACCCGAAGAAGAAGACGGTGCTGGCGGGCGGTGGCGCGCTGTGGCGCGACATGGATCATGCGACGCACGCGTTCGGTCTGGCGGTTCCATCGGGCATCATTTCGACAACCGGCGTAGCCGGATTGACGCTGGGCGGCGGGATTGGTTACCTGACGCGACGATACGGCCTGACGATCGACAATCTGTCGGCCGTCGAAATGGTGCTGGCCGACGGGCGGTTCGTCACCGCCAGCGCTAGGGAAAATGCAGACCTGTTCTGGGCGGTGCGCGGCGGAGGCGGCAACTTCGGCGTCGTGACGTCATTTCTGTTCAAGGCGCAACCCGTGCACACCAATTACGGCGGGCCGATGCTGTGGCCGATGGAAGACGCGGCGGAAATGATGCGCTGGTATCGCAGCTTCATCGCGAAGGCGCCCGATGACGTCTATGGGTTTTTTGCTTTCCACACCGTGCCGCCATGGCCGCCGTTCCCCGAGCATTTGCACAACAGGAAAATGTGCGGGATTGTGTGGTGCTACACGGGACCGGTGAAGAAGGCAGAAAGGGTGTTCAAGCCGATCAGAAGGTTCAAGGCTCCCGCGCTCGACCTGGTCGGACCGACTCCGCATCCGGTACTCCAGAGCATGTTCGATCGTCTCTATCCGCCGGGAATGCAATGGTATTGGAAGGCTGATTTCGTACGCACACTTCCAGACGAAGCCATTGCGCGGCATTTGGAACACGCCGAGAAAATGCCGACGGCGCAATCAACGATGCACCTCTACCCAGTTAACGGTGCGGCGGGCCGCGTCAAGAAGGCGGCGACACCATGGTGGCACCGCGACGCGGTGTGGGCCGAAGTGATCGTTGGAGTCGATCCAGACGCTGCGAACAAGGAAAAAATCTCCGCTTGGGCGAAGGCGTATTGGAGCGCGCTGCATCCCTACTCTACCGGTGGCGCATATATCAACTTCATGATGGACGAGGGCCAAGATCGTATTCGGGCGACGTACGGCAAGAATTACGACCGCCTTGCGAAGATCAAGAAGCGCTACGACCCGTCGAACCTATTCCGTGTAAATCAGAACATCGAGGCGAAATGAAAGACGGGCCGAGCTTCAAACCGCTGGTAAGCATGCTCGGAAGGTGTCCCAGGTTCCTTTACCGTCGAAAGTTCTCCGAAAGAAGGCAAGGAAGCGGTCGTCCGAAGACCACGAGGATGCGTAGTCGTACTGGTCCGAAGCGTGTCGCCGATACGATTCCCTGCTCCCCCAGCAAGTCTGGTTTAATGAACGCCATTCCTGTGCGTGTCGCCACTAAGCCACATTGCCAGTGTCCGACCTACTGGTTACGACTGATTCCCCAAACGGTGAGGAGCATTTCAAACTTCACCGCACCGCCCACGCGCGGAGCGTTCACTTTTTCAAGTCGCGCCCGAAGTTCCTCAGCGGCATCTGCCCCGAGCTCCGGTTTCGCAATGAATTGCACCTCGCGTCCTGTGCTGGTCATTGCAACCTGAATCACAATCTCACGATGAGTTCTTGGTTCGAGGGCAGTAAGAACTGTGTCGACGGTTTTCTCTAGTAGGTTGCTGTATCCGGCGAGGTCTTCACCCGTGGTGCGAGCCTGCATGTCTTGCTCAGAAGTTAGCAAGACAAACCGCACGGCGTTTATGGCGACGCGCTCTTTGGACGGCAAGCCGCTCTCGGGATAGTAAGTCGTCCATCTTTGAGCGATGCGGATATCACCAGAGACTGGACTCATATACTCAGTTTTCGACCACCCGATAGCGTCGTCGGCAGTCCACATTTTCATAGAATAAAGAGTATTCGGTGCCGTGCCGAATGCTCTCTGGAATTCACAAGAAACTAATAAAATAAGTCTCTGAGAATCAGTCAGCACAAGTGAGCACTTCATCGAGCAATTCGACAAAATCGCGATGTTGGCCCTGATGTTGGACCCATAGTCGAAGTAGCTTGATTTCCCACTCTGTATTAGAATGAAAATAAATGCGTTGCACAGTTCCCCGGTAGCTCAATGGTAGAGCATTCGGCTGTTAACCGAAGGGTTGCTAGTTCGAATCTAGCCCGGGGAGCCAATCTCTTTAGCCTCAATCAATTACAGAGTGTGGTAGAGCATTCGGCTTTCGACCGAATGCCTGGGGTGTGCGAAGTGAAATCAGGTCTGCAAGTTGGTGAAGCAACGGCACTTTTTTGTAACCAATCCGATGTCAACCACTGCTGTCATAAAAACGTAATAGTCGCACCGCACTCATGGCCCCTGGCTGCGGCGGGCACAGCATGCGTGACGCCTCCGGAATTTGCGATTTAGCTTTCTTTTGCCACGTACCAGTGGGCATTGATGTCCGCGAAGCTCTTCCATTGTTTTGGAAGGTCTTCGACGGGGAAGATTGCCGATACAGGGCAGACTGGGATGCAGGCACCGCAGTCAATGCATTCATCGGGATTGATGTAAAGCTGCGGTACACTCGAAAACTCGCCTTCGTCTTTTCGTGGATGAATACAATCACACGGGCAGACATCCACGCACGCAGTATCCTTTGTGCTCACACACGGTTCGGCAATTACGTATGCCATTCTACCTCCTGGATATCACGGAAAGAGAGGCTCGGCTGATCCTCTACCCGCGAGCGACGGCGGTTTTCAGTTGAAAAGGCAATGCCGCCGCAAGAACGCAGAATAGAGTCGTGTAGCAAATAGGGCGATGACTTCAGTCACGGTCATCGAGAAAAAACACGTGCAAGGTCCGGAATTTAGATGCTACCCCCAATTTCATCGCGCAGGATGGCGAGATCAGGAATATTGACAGTGCGTTTGTTCACCACAATTAGCTTATCCCCGTGCAAACGCCCGAGATTTCGGGAAATCAATTCCCGAACCGTACCGAGACGGACGGCCAGTTGTTCATTGTTTTCGGTCAATTGAAAATGGATTCCCTGAGGTGTCCGGTGTCCGTTTTCTTCTGCCAGTCGAACGAGGTACGCAATCAGACGTGCACGAACTGTGGCGAAGGACAACTCCTCGACTAGACTCACCAAATGCCGCAGTCTGTGCGCGAGAACTTTGAAAACCTTCAGAGCCATCTCGGGATTTTTAAGACAAGTTTGTCGAAAACTATCTGCCGACAGTCGTAACAGAGTGGTCGAGCTGGTCGCTTCCGCACTGGCCGGATACCGACCACCGTCAAAGACGGCCACCTCGGCTAGCGAACTCCCTTTGCGCTCGATCCCGAGGAGTTGCTGTCTCCCGCTCAATGCCGACTTAACCATTTTTACTGTTCCCTCCTCGACGATTAGAAGCTCGCGGCACACGTCGCCCTCTCCAAAAATTAAGGTGCCCTCTTCGAAATATAGACGCCTCACACCCTCGGCGATTTGCGCCAGTTCTACGTCAGACAGATCGGTGAAAAGCGGCAGTCGACGAAGCGTTCTAATGTAATCAGACTTAGGTGAGTCCATTAGTCTCAGATTGTACGGCTATTTAGATTAAACCTGTTTGTCGTCGGTAGTCGGAGGTGCCAGCGCGGGTCAAGTCCAGATTTGTCGCGCACTCGTCCAAGTGAAAAGGTTAAGCGATCTGGAGTTCCTGTGAAGGGATTATAGGAATCGGTTCGCCTAGAGATTCCAGGCGGGAACAGCCAGTCATGAGGACTCCTGATCTCGTGTTTCGGTACCTCGGCCACAGCGAACGCATCCGGCAGCGAGCCTTTCAACCGCATATGATCGAAGTTGCTCCATTGGAAAGATCCCGTCGCCCTTCGACGTCATTCATCCTGAGATTCATGCGACTGTGCTTGTCCTTTGAGAAAAATCTCGATTCGATTTGTAGTCCACACGGCGACGCCAGTACCGAAAAAATCCGCATCTTCGGTCCACACCGCACAAGCCAGTCCGAGTGCTGTGGCGAGTATTGGCCAATCACTCTCGTCTCGACCGCGCAACCGCTGCCGGGCTTCGCTTTCAAAGACGGCATAAAGTTCCGGAGTAACCACCTCGATGATGTTTCGCAAGTATTCGAGCGATGCCGAAAGGTCAGCGTCGGGCTTTCCCCGCTTTTTCAAGAGGGGAGGTAAGTATTTCTCGGCGTCATCGAAGGCAACGTCAGGCGCGAAGAAGCGGACACCTTGACCCGCGTAGGTGTCGATGAGCTGCCGAACGCGTCGCCCCAGGACGGCGCGAATAAGGATGTTCGCATCGAGAACGATCATCTCAGCGGGATGCGCCCTTCCCGCGGCGACGCAGCTCCTTGAAATCGGCCACTAGTTCCTCCTCGTCAACATC
>Ga0210393_10000041_pt1 | contig 172566 bp, 157 predicted proteins | sample IncBWC27OmetaG_FD_160068 | JGI IMG/M metagenome (GOLD analysis project Ga0210393, IMG submission 160068) | Forest soil microbial communities from Barre Woods Harvard Forest LTER site, Petersham, Massachusetts, United States - Inc-BW-C-27-O ... | reverse complement strand
TTCCCACCTCCCCTGCAGTCATAGAGTTCAGTCCGGGAAGTTCGCAAATGCGCATCGTCTCGATGCCCAAGGCCGAACGCGCCGAAGCACGCACGGGAGCCAACATCGGTGTTCCGTTGGTAAACACCCAGGAAGTAATCGAAAAATCCTGGCGTGCCGCTTTGATGGCGGTACCCAAACCGGATCCTGCAAAACTCGGGAACGAAAGTCTGGAGATGACGATTGATATGGATTTGACCTTGGAGGCCGGCCGCAATGACCCGCGCAATGCACAGAATAATGGGCAATTATTCATCGGCGACGTGCATGGCACCACCGGCAGATAGCCGCTCTAGTCCATTCTGATCCCCGGCTGCCGGCTGAGTTTGCGGGCCATTTGCCCGACTTGCGCCGGGCAACACATCGCAAAATTGTACGCCATTTGGGCGCTCGCCCGCCCGCCACGTGGCTTCATTGGACATTGCTCTTCATCCACTGCGTCAAGGCGGCGCGGCCCGTGCCGGAAAAGTCGCTGAACATGCCGTCAACGCCCAAATCAAAGTACGCCTTGTATTCCGCGAGCGGATCGCCGCCATAGGTTCTCGTCAAATACACGGCTTCATCCCGAAAGGTAAAAGGATGAACGAACAGACCGGCCCTGTGCGCGGCGGCGACCAACGGCGACGGCGGCGTATTCGACGCCTGATCCAAGGCGCTCACCGCCTTGCCGCCCGCATCCACTCCCTGAGGCGGCAAAATATAGAACTTCCACGGGCCTATGCCGTCCGCGTAGGTCTTGATTTCCGCCAGACCCGCCGGCGTTACCATGGCCGCAAATGTCCGCGCGTCGCCGGCTTGCAGCCAGCTGAACGGCTTTGCGCTGTCGGGCGACTCATAGGTGATTGCGCCCGTGGCGTAGTCGACGCCCGCGCCGTCGATCAATTGCACGACCTTGGTTTTCAAACCCAGCTTGCGCATGAGTCTCAGGCTGGCGGGGTCAAAAGACTGGACAAAGACCGGCGACTCTTTGGTGTTCCAGCCTTCCTTGATCAGCATCGCCAGCAGCTTTTCCTCGAGCGGCAGACCCAGCTGGCGCTGATAAAGGGCATTCTTGGTTTCAGGATAGACGTTGATCCTGCGCTTAGGGTTTTTTGCCATGGTCTGTTTGGCTAGATCGATGATTTCCTGAAACGTCGCCATCGGATACAGACCGTCATATTGTTTGCTGCGCGCGGCAATCGGCTGCCGCACCCGCAGCGTCTTCAGTTCTGCGGCGCTGAAATCGCTGATGTACCACTCGGGTCCGGTACTCACCCCGTCGACCATGCGCGACTTGCGCCGGGATGCAAACTCCGGATGGCCGGCAACGTCCGTCGTATCGCTCAAAAAGACGTTATGGCAGGCAAACAGCACCCCATCGCTCGAGGATTGAAGATCCAGTTCGAGCGCATCGGTACCCGCGGCGATTGCGGCCCGATAGCCGGCGATGACCTCCTCGGGATAAAGGCCCGGCAAGCCTCGGTGTCCGATGATCAGCGGCGGATTGCCATCCAGCGTCTTCATCTTTGAGATTCCCTGATTGTCATCTGTCTTCTGATAAATCGCGGCGAGTGTCTGGATTCGCTGCTCCAGAATGCGCATGCCGTCGTCGACCAGTTGCCGCTGCGAAAAATCTTGACCGAAGAAACTCCGAAGCAGCTCATCGGGCGGCGCATCAAACCCGTTTCGCAGCAGCCTGGCGTAACGCACCTGGAATTCGGCAGGCTCGCGCTTGGCCATGTCGAACATCTTGGTGGCGAGCAGGCCGGCATAAAGATAGTTCACCAGATACAGCGGGTCTTGAACCATCAGGCTCCGGGTGATCCACATGTGGGCCAATTCAGGCTCCAGTGCGGGCCAGGTTTCGTACCGGTTCCAAACCCCCAGGCTCAATCGGTCAAGGTCAGCGGCCGTTTTGATCTGTCCGCCGATGACGCCATCATAGATGGACTGCTCCAAGGTCCCTTCTTCGGCCGAACCGAAGAGCTGGAAGGTGATGTCATCGATGAGTGCTTCCAGATAGTACGCTTGAGCTTTCGGGTCATGCGATGCCCGGCACAGGTGATCGTACAGAAGGAATTCGTTCAACGTGGCAAACGCCTCGAACATCCAGTTCGGACCCCTGGTGTAGAACGGCGATACGCCGCTTTCGGTCATCAGCTGCCGGTGGATGGCGTGACCTCCTTCGTGAACAATGACGCGCGTGCTGTTGAGCAAGCCTGCGCCGTAGTTCTCCACGAACAATCCGGAAGGCACGCCCTCGGCACCGATCGAGAAGCCGCCATTGGTACGCTTGCCCTGCTCCGCGGCGACGTCCATGCGGCCATTGGCCGGATCGAGCAGCTGCCGGAAATGCTCCACATAGTCGGTCCCGAGCGGTGCCAGCGCCAACAGCGCCGTGGCACGTGTCTGATCCAGCGTCAAGCGCGGCGCGGTAAAGCCCGGTGCGGTCTGGGAGAGGTCCCACGACCGCACATCGGCAATGCCCGTGACGGATGAAGCATGGCGCGCGCGCAGGCGCTGATAGTTCTTGAGCAGCTCGGCGTGGCCTTCGATCGCGGCCAGGGCCTCGGTCACCTCCTGGCGATCGAGATTGCGGCTGAAATACACCATGCTCGGCGCGTCCGGAAAATGACGCAGCCGTGCCACGCGATCCTCCAGGCGCACGACACCCATCAAAATGCCGGCGTAAATATCCGCGCGCGACGCATAGCCGCTCCAGCGGCCGTCCCACGCGGCCTGACGGATCGAGCGATCCGGGTTGAGCGCAAGCACCGCGGCCTGCTTCTTGACGTCCATTTCGCCCTCTGCCGTCGTGATTTTCGCAAACGGCGTGCTACGAACGGTCTGCTCGTAGAGAGTCCACAGATTCGCCAATGCTGGATCCGCCAGCTCATCGAGCACGGTCTGCTGTTCCGTCGGCAGTTGATGCAAGGTCTCGCGTTGCGCCTGTACCAGAAGATAGGCGTACCGTTTCAGCGCCGGTAGAGCCGCCTCATCCTTGCCGAACGCCGCGGCCCCGAGCGTGCGCAGCGCGGACCCTACCGTATCGAGCAGCCGATCCATGGCGTCTGCGGCGTGTGCGCCGGCATCCGCGGCATCCCGATCGTCCATGTCGCGCGATGCGCGCAACAGAAGGTACGCTCGGTGTCGTTGCAATCGCCCCAGCAGAGATTCCGCCGCGTGCAGGTACTCGAGCAAGTCCTTGGGGCTTTGGGGCGCCACGGAGGGAAATGCTGTTGCCTCGGTCAAGAGTGACTCGAGTTCCAACCTCTGCGCCTCAGGCGTGGCGAAGTAGCGCGTCAGATCGATCGAATAGGATGGCGCCGCCGGAGCGGCCGTCACCGGCTGTATCATTCCGAACGATAGCGCCAGTGCGCCGATCATCCCCCATGCAATTCCACCCGTCATTTTCATATCCTCAGTAGCTCGTACGAGTGTAGCGTGCCGGCATGCGCTTAGGCTGCGCCCCGGGCGCCAAGAGCGGCGGCGGCCCGAACCCTTGGCGCCAAATTGGCGACATCCCGCAACGAATAGTCTTGTACACTTCTTGTTGGACGAATATACGGCTGCGCCCACATGAGACCGCTGTCTAAAATCGCTTTGTCATCGCTCGCAGTGCTGGCTATCGCGGCCTACATCGTGCTGAACCCGCCCTTGGACCGGCCCGCCGGGGCATTCAGTCAGCAGAACTATCGGCGGGGACCTCACCAGGTTTCGTATCAGTCCATCAGTTGGGCAGATACCTCCAGGTCGACGGCGGCCAATCGCGACTTCCAAGGCCGTGCAGATCGCGAGCTGAAAGGCGGGATCTGGTTTCCGGCCGACAAACAGGGCGCTCCCTATCCTCTGGTGGTCTATAGCCACGGCTATATGTCCCAGTACAAGGAGGGGCGGTATATTTTGGAATTTCTGGCCAGCCATGGTTATGTGGCGGTGAGCGTCGATTTTCCGCTCTCCAGTGGGTCGGCGCCGGGCGGCGCGGTCGTCTCGGATGTCGTCAATCAGCCCGGCGACATCTCCTTCCTCATCGATCAGATGCTCGCGCGCAGCCGGCAGGTCGACAACGTGCTGTATGGCCGCGTGGACCCCGATCGCATCGCCGCCGTGGGACTGTCGTTGGGCGGACTGAGCACGGAGCTGGCGGCATTTGATGCCAGGCGCAGAGATCCCAGAATTCGTGCCGCCGTCTCGATGGCGGGGCCGAGCCAGTTTTTTACGCCGGAGTTTTTCGCAGACAACGGCATTCCTTTCATGTATATCGGCGGCACGGCGGATGCCATCGTCCCTTACCGCGAAAACGCGCAGCCGATTCCAAAAGAAGACAAGAATGCCGTGCTGGTGACGCTGGAGTCGGGCAGCCATGTGGGATTCATCGACATGGCGCCCACCGTGTTCCGGTGGCTCGAGAATCCGGACAGGTTAGGTTGTACGGCGCTGATGCGCGGGCTCAAATCGGCGCAGGTCTCGAACGGGGGCAAGCCGCTGCCCAACCTCGGTGAGCTGATCGGCGGCGCCGGCGTCGATGCCAAGGCTTCCACGGCGCCGTGCCAGACCACGGAGTTCGCCCGCGCCATGCGTCCCGCCCGGCAACATACCCTCGTCACGCTGGCGATTTATAGTTTTCTGGAGAGCCAATTTTCAGCTTCGCCAACCGTGCGCAATGGCATGCACGAATACTTGATCGACCGTCTGGCGAAGGAAAACAAGGATGTCACCGTGAGCCCGGGCGAGTAACAGGACTCCGTCAGTCAATCGCCAGCGCGACCTTGATCGAAGCATCTACGGCGGACTTCTCGATGTACCCCACCGCTTTTGAGTTGGCGGCGACGGCTTTCTTCACGGCCGCCGAGTTGGGTAGTTGCTTCGGTGCGACCCCCCGGTCAGTGAAGACAATCCGTGACCAGATCGCCTTGATCTGGGCGCTGTCGCGGCCGGTTACCTTCCTATAGAACTCAACGTAGATTCCGGATGCCACGGCTTGATCGATCGGCGTGAAGGCATCACTCCTGCCCAGGTAGAGGTCGACAATCTGTTCCTTGCTCATCGGTGCTGCAGCCAGATTGACAATCACCACGATCTCTTCCGCGCGTACGGCGGCGACAGGGAAGGCCGCGAGCATCAGCGCGCTGAGCGCAGACGATCGGAACTGACGTTTCACCTGAATCATGGTCTTAGAATACAAAATCCAGCGTCAAACTGAATACATGCACTTTATCTCCGATCCTGGCGCCAGGGCTAACGTCAGCAAATGAAGCAGGGTCATTCACGCTGTCGATGGTCACCTGTTGCAACTGGAGTTTGGTGTCGAGATTTTTGGCAAAGTCCCAGCGTACGCCGGCGGCCACGCTGTGATCGTTGCCCAGCGACCTCAGCCCGGAGGTACCTGCATCTTGTGCGCGCGTGACGGAGTAAATTGCATAGGGCGCGAAGTGCCCGAGCCGCACACCGGCACTGACATACCAAGCGAAGAAGTCACCAAAGAACTTATCCTGGCTGTAGTTGCCGTCCGCGATCACGAACCAACCGCCCGGATCATACGTCAATCCCGCACCGGTCACTCGAAAGCGAACTGTCGGAAATCCCGAGCTGCCGTACCGCTGATACACCAGGCGCAGGCTCGCTTCGCCGTACTGCAGGGTGTCGCTTAGCACTACGACATCCGCCAGGGCGGAGGTAAATTTCAATTCCGGCAGATCCACCGGCGTGCGTCCCCACTGGACCTGTAGATTTTGAGTGACGCTGCCTGTCTTCACGCGGTAAAGCACATCGAGGCCGTCGCTGTACAGGCCTGCGTCGGTGTAGGCGATTTCGATGGGTATCCGCACCCAGGGCAGAGAATAGCCCACGTACTGGGTGTCGGAGTACTGATAGGTTGGCAACACCATGCGCCCCACCCGCACTTTCAAATCTGGGGTGATCTGGTACTGCAGGTTGGCCCACTCGACGGCGGGCTTGAAGTCGCCGTTGGCGTCGTCGCGTGAGAGGACTTGAAACACTCCGCTCAATGCGTCGGTGAAGGTGAATTTGGCTTGGCCACCCAGATCACTGTCCAGAGTTGCGGTCCAGCTGCTGAATTCAGCACCGCGGGGCTGAATCACGTTCGCGATAAAGTCGGCTTGACCGTAGTCGGAATGTACTACGCCGAGCGTGCCGAATCCGCTGAACGTCACATACCGGTCAATCGTATCGAGCGTGTCGTCGGCATGCCCCATCCCCGCTACGAGCGCGAGCATCGCGGCGGCGGCCGCCGGCGTCATCTTGAAAATCATGGTAATCCCACCTTTGGCATGGCCTTAGAACACAAAGTCCAACGTCAGGCTCAGTACGTTCGCTTTTTCGCCAACTCGGGCGGTGGAACTGAGGTTTGCAAACGAAGCGGTGTCATCAACGCTGTCGATGGTCACCTGTTGCAACTGGAGTTTGGTGTCGAGGTTCTTGGCAAAATCCCAGCGAACACCCGCGGCCACCGTATGATCGTTGCCCAGTGACTTCAGCCCGGAAGTACCGGTACTTTGTGCGTGCGTGACGGAGTAAATCGCATAGGGCGCGAAGCGCCCGAGCCGCACGCCACCACTGACATACCAAGCGAGGAAGTCGCCAAAGAATTTGTCCTGGCTGTAGTTGCCGTCCGCCATCACGAACCAAGCTCCCGGGTCATACGTCAATCCCGCACCGGCCACTCGAAGTTGAACCGTCGGAAATCCCGAGCTGCCGTACCGCTGATACACCAGGCGCAGGCTGGCGTCGCCGTACTGCAGAGTGTCGCTTAGCACCACGACATCCGCCGAGGTGGAGGTAAATTCTATTCCGGGCAAATCCACGAGCGTCTGTCCCCATTGAACCTGTAGATCCTGAGTGAGGCTGCCTGTCTTCACGCGGTAAAGCACATCGAGGCCGTCGCTGTGAAGACCTGCGTCGGTGTACGCGATTTCGATGGGTATCCGTACCCAGGGCAAGGAGTAGCCCACGTACTGTGTGTCGGAGTACTGGTACGTCGGCAACAACATGCGGCCCGCGCGCACTTTCAAGTCTGGAGTGATTTCGTACTGGAGGTTGGCCCACTCGACGGTGGGCCTGAATTCGCCGTTTGCATCCTCGCGTGAGAGGACTTGAAGCACGCCGCTCAGTGAGTCAGTCAGAGTGAATTTGGCCTGGGCACCCAGGTCGCTGTCCGGAGTTGCACTCCAACTGTTGGAGCCTACGCCGTGGGGTTGAACCACGTTCGCGATGAAGTCCCCTTGGCTATAGTCGGAATGTACTACGCCCAGCGTGCCGAATCCGCTGAACGTCACATACCGGTCAATCGTGTCGAGCGCGTCGTCGGCATGCCCCGTCCCCGTGACGAGCGCCAGCATTGCGGCGGCGAGCGCCGGCGTCACTTTGAAAGCCATGGGAACCTCTGTCGCGATCAGCAGAGTGCGATCGCTGGGTGTGGTGAGATGCGAGGCAGTATGTGCCCATCGCCGCGCGGGGAGCGCACCTGACGCACACTTTGGAACATCTCACTCCCGATCACGTGTGAGATGTGCGGGATGGCGCACGCTGAAGCCGCCAGATCCTGTTAGCTTAGTTGTGTTGGTGGGACTGAGATTTTCCTGGACTGCCGACGCCGCTCAAATGGCGAGCAAGGAAGGGCGGTGCCGGTCTCAGACACATTTCATCGCGTTTTGAACCGGGTTGCCGAACCCGCCGTACTATTTCCCGTGATCGCCATCCTGTTGCTTGGCGCCATTTGGGCAGAAACCCTTGGACTCATCAAGCTGAAGTACTCCGATGCCGAGCACGTTGCGTCGTTATCGAGCACAGAGCTGGTGGGCACGTACCAAGCTCAGGTCGCGCGCGTTCTTCATCAAATCGATCAAACCTTGAGTCTCGTCAAGTATTGGCACGAAGGCGACCAAGGACACCACACCCTCGCAGAACTGAGGGACAAGGGGTTGTTGCTTCCGGATCTGCTTTTCAATGTGAGCATGGCCAATCGTGAAGGCACCATTACCGACAGCACCCACACGATTCAGACGCAAAACGTGGGCAGCGAGACTTACTTTCGCATACAACGAGAGAGCAATAGCTTCTTCATTGGACAGCCGGCGCCGGCACCGGCGGCCGACAAGAATCTGTACTTCAGCCGCAGGATGAATACGGCGGATGGTGCGTTTGACGGCGTGGTGGTCGTCGCGGTCGACGCAGCCTATTTCGTGAGCGGTTATGAGACTTCAAAGTTCGGCGAGCATGGTGTCATCGGCATCGTCGGCACCGACGGGATCGTGCGAATCGGGCGTACCGGGGAGGCGGCGTTTTCCGGCGATCTGATCGATCTTGCGTCGGTAGTGGCAGAAGCCGACGCAGTCGACACCGACGCTGCGATCTCGACCAGCAGCTGGGACGGGGTGCGCCGTTGGACCAGCGCCCGCAAGCTCTACGGCTTTCCCCTTGCCGTGCTCGTTGGACTCTCAGTCGATGAGCAGCTGGCGACGGCACATCGTGCGACGCTCACATACCTGTGGCGCGCAAGCTTCGCAAGCATGCTCGTCGTCGTGCTCACGGCTCTCTTGGGCCGTCTGAGCTGGCAACTCGCTCAAAGCCGGATACGCGAAGGTGAAACCAAGCTGGCCAATCGCGCAAAGGATCATTTTCTGGCCAGCATGAGCCACGAAATACGCACACCCATGAACGGCATCATCGGGACGCTCGACGTCCTGCACCAAAGTAGTCTGATCGCGCCGCAGCTGGAATTGGTCAATCTGATTCGCGAGTCGGCCGACTCCCTGCTGACGATCATCGACGACATCTTGGATTTTTCGAAGATTGAGGCCGGTCGGTTGGATATTGAGCACCTGCCCATGTCAGTCGCCCAAGTGGTGGAGAAGAGCTGCAATTTAGTCAATCGGCTGGCGGAGCGCAAAGGAGGGACACTCACGGTGTTCGTGGATCCGATGATACCGGCCGCCGTCCTGGGGGATGCCTCGCGGTTGCGGCAGATACTCATCAATCTCATCAACAACGCGATTAAATTCTCCAGCGGTCGTGAGCATCCCGGAAGGGTGTCGGTGCGTGCCGTGCTGGTGGCCGGCCAACCGGACCATGCAGCCGTGGAGTTTCGGGTGACCGACAACGGCATTGGCATGAACGAAGGCACTTTGGCGCGCGTTTTTACCTCCTTCACCCAGGCCGACGCCTCCACGACGCGCAAGTACGGAGGTACCGGTCTGGGGCTCGTCATTTGCAAGCAATTGGCAAGCCTGATGGGCGGGAACATCGAGGTTGAGACGAAGGTGAATGTGGGATCCACGTTCACTGTGCGCGTACCCTTCGATGTTGCGCCGGAGCCGGCCGATACCGAACCGAAGCCATCCGAGATCAAGGGATTGACCTGTCTTGTCATCGGGGGACATGCGGGTCTCGCCGACGACCTGGCGAGCTATCTCGAGGCAGACGCGGCCTCGGTGGAGCGGGTGCCGACTCTCGCGGCAGCTCGCAAATGGAACCGGGCCGACTCGGGCGAGCCGGCTGTGTGGGTCGTCGATGCCGGTGAAGATCCGCACGCCTTTGACGAGCTGCAATCCACCCTCCGCGCGCGCGCCGATCCGGACCTGCGAGTGGTCTTGGTGGTCATAGGGCGCGGTCAGCGGCGCAATCCCCGTGCTGAAGCGGATGGCGTGATCTTGGTCGACGGCAATGCGCTCAACCGCCATACGCTGGCCAAGGCCGTGGCGATCGCCGCTGGGCGTGCGTCTGCGGAGCCGGAGTTGCCCTCCGTTGATCACAGAGCCGTCAAAGCCATCGCGCCATCCCGCGATGAGGCCATCCAGCAACACAAGCTGATTCTGGTGGCTGAGGATAACGAGATCAATCAGAGGGTCATCCGCCAACAACTGGAATTGCTCGGCTACGCGGCCGATTTGGCGACGACCGGTGGTGCAGCGTTCAAGCGCTTCCAAAGCGGCAACTACGCACTGCTGCTGACGGATCTACACATGCCGGAAATGGACGGCTACCGTCTCACCTCGAAGATCCGTGTGGCCGAAGGAGGCCGCACGCGGATACCCATCATTGCGTTGACCGCAAATGCATTGCGAGGCGAATCGGAACGCTGCCTTGCCGCAGGGATGGACGACTATTTGAGCAAGCCCGCGCCGCTCGCCGCCCTGGCCGCCGTGCTTGGGAAGTGGCTGCCGGCCGCCGATACCAAGACACTGCTGGATTTGACATCCGTACCGGTGCAAGTAAGCGTCCTTGAAGCGCTGGTAGGAACCGATCCGCAGCTCATCAAGGATTTTCTGCAGGCCTTCGGCGTAAGCGCCGGCCAGCTGGCCGTCGAGCTTGCGGAGGCGTACGGAAAGCAGCGTTCGCAGGACGTTGCTGCGATTGCGCACAAGCTGAAGTCGTCTTCCCGCTCCGTCGGTGCTTTAAAGCTTGCCGATCTCTGCGCCGCCATCGAGGCCGCGGGAAGCGCGGGTGATCCGACCAAGTTGGCCGAGCTGGTACCCGACTTTGAGAAAGAGATGGCAGTGGTCGGCGGCTATTTGCGTTCACTGCAGGCGAGCGATAACGCGGCTGAAAAGCGTGCGTGAGGCATCCATGAAGGCACCGGGGCCGGCGAGCACGAGGATTGTCCTGCTGGACGATGATCCTTTCATGCTCAAGCTCCTCACTCATATGTTGGCGCAACTTGGCTACTCATGCGTCGCTGCATGCGACAGCGGCCAGCAAGCGCTGACCCAGGTCCGCAGCACCGACCAGGTGGTTGACCTGATCTTTCTGGACATCAACATGCCGGGGATGGATGGCGTTGAATTCATTCGTCGACTCGTGGAGTGCCGGTACGGCGGCAGCGTGATTCTGGTCAGTGGCGAAAACAGCCGCATCCTGGAGAGCGTCGAGAAACTCATCGGGGCCCATCGGCTGATCGCACTCGGCTGTCTTCAAAAGCCGGTAAGGCCGGACGAGCTGGCCCGATTGATGGGCACGCTGAAACCGAATATTGGGCATCGTAGCCTCGCTCACGTCACCCAACATTTATACGATGGGGCACAACTTCGCGCGGCCATCTCCGGTGGGCAATTGATCAATCACTACCAGCCAAAGGTGGCAATGGCGACCGGAGAGGTCGTGGGCGTGGAGACCCTGGTGCGCTGGCAGCACCCCGTGGATGGACTGATATTCCCGGACCAATTTCTCGGCTTGGCTGAAGAACAGGGACTCCTCACTCAGGTGACCGCCGCGGTTCTCGGCGAGTCCATGAAACAGGCCGCGGCCTGGCGGCATGCGGGGTTTCATCTGCCGGTGGCCGTGAATATATCGATGGATGACCTGATTGCGCTGGATTTTCCGGATATGGCCGAAGCGCTCGCTGCCTCGATCGGCGTCGACCCCCAGTTGTTGACTCTTGAATTGACCGAGGGACAGGTGATGCGTCAACTGAGCACCGTACTCGACGTGCTGAGCCGCCTGTCACTCAAGCGCTTTCGCCTGTCGATCGACGATTTCGGCACGGGCCACTCTTCCTTGGCGCAGCTGCGCGACCTGCCCTTCGACGAACTGAAGGTGGACCGCGGCTTTGTGCATGGGGCATCCACCGATGGGACGTGCGAGGCCATCTGCGGTGCGAGCGTACGAATGGCGCACCAACTCCGAATGCAGGTGGTCGCGGAAGGGATCGAGGACCAAGACGACTGGAACTTCCTATCGCAGCTGGGATGCGATGTCGGCCAGGGCTATTTCATCGCGCGGCCTATGCCGGCTGCAGAGGTGGTCGACTGGATCAGCGTCTGGGGCGCAAGAACCTGCGCTACGCGCCTCCTGGGGGCCTGATGGAATCGACATGACAGCCGCAACGGTTATAATTCCCGTCAACCCATGACTTCAAGATATTGCGCGCCCTAGCCCTGATCAAGCGCTCGCTGCATTGGGCGCTGCCGGCCACACCCGCGGAGCGCTTGGTCTCTCTGTGGGCCTTTGGGTATTTCTTCATGCTGTTGGCCGGCTACTACGTCCTGCGGCCGCTGCGCGACCAGATGGGCATCGCGGGTGGCGTCAAGGCGCTGCCATGGATGTTCGTCGCGACCTTTGTGACGCTGCTCGCGCTGCAGCCGATCTATGGCGCACTGGTGAAGAAGCTGCCGCGCCGCTGGTTCATCGCCATCGTCTACCAGTTCTTCGTGGCGAATCTGGCGCTCTTCTGGCTGCTGCTGACGCTGGATGTGTCCACCGTCGTCGTGGCTCGCGTCTTTTTCGTGTGGGTCAGCGTGTTCAACCTGTTTGCCGTCGCGGTTTTCTGGTCCTTGATGGCGGACTTGTTCAGCAGTGAGCAGGGCAAGCGATTGTTCGGCTTCATCGGTGCCGGCGGCACGGCCGGAAGTCTGCTCGGTCCCTTGATCACCATAGGCTTATCCGTGCCGTTCGGACCGACCAATCTGTTGCTGATCGCGATCGTGTTTCTGGAACTGGCCGTGTTCTGTGTCTATCGCCTCGAGCGCTGCGCCGCGCGCGTTCATGAAGGACATCGCGGCGCGGGCAGCATCGGCGGTAGCGTGTTCTCGGGGTTTGTCGCGCTGGTTCGCTCACGCTATCTTCTCGGGGCAGCGGCCTGGGTCAGCCTGATGTCATTCGGTGCGACCATCCTCTATCTCGAACAGGCCAATATCGTGGCCCGTGCGGTCCATGGCGCGGGCGCACAGACGCGCCTCTTCGCCGGCATCGATTTGTCGGTGGGATTGCTCACCCTCGCCACCCAGGTCTTTGCGACCGGGCGGTTCCTCAAGCGATTCGGAACCGGCGCATCGGCCGGAGCGCTACCCGCGGTTTACATCGTCGGCTTCACGGTGCTGGCCCTGGCCCCGAGCCTCGCTGTCGTCTTTGTCTTTCAGGTGGCGCAGCGTTGGATGAACTTCGCCATCGCGAATCCCGCGCGGCAAGTGCTCTTCACGGTGGTGGGGCGAGATGAGAAATACAAGGCGAAGAACATGATCGACGTGGTTATCTTTCGCGGTTCTGATGCCCTCTACGCCCCGGTATTCGACGGCTTGCAGGCGCTGGGCCTGAAGATTGGCGGTATCGCCGTGTGCGCGCTGCCCGTGGCTCTGGGATGGCTCATGCTTTCCACGCGCCTCGGACGCACGCAGGAGCGCCTCGCCGTCGAGATGGGCGCAGCGGCCGCGCAATCCGAGTGACCGCGCAATCCGAGTGACCGCGCAGTCCGGGTGACCGCGCAGTCCGGGTGACCGCGCAGTCCGAGTGATCTCACTTACGATCACCGGCCGCGCGCATTTGACCGCGACCGCGGCTCACCGTCATGATGCCGCCCGAGAGGCGGTGTTCGGCGAGGAGCTACGATGCGCATGACCCGGCGGGATCTTCTTCGGCTGTCCAGTGCGGCACTGGTGGGCTTGACGGCGGGCGAACAACTCGCGCCGGCTGCGGACTCGGCCAAGCGGCCGGGCAAGCCACTGCGCATTCTCATCCTGGGAGGAACGGGATTTACCGGACCGCATCAAGTCCGATACGCGCTCAGCCGCGGCCATGAGATCACGTTGTTCAATCGGGGCAAACAGCCGCATGAGTGGCCGGGCGCCGTCGAGGAACTGATCGGTGATAGGAACACCGGCGATCTCAAGGCTCTGGAAGGCCGGCAGTGGGACGTATGCATCGATAACCCAACCACGCTGCCTTTCTGGGTCCGGGATGCTGGGCGCGTGTTGCACGGCAAGATCAAACACTACGTGTTCATCTCGACCATTTCAGTGTATGCCGACAATCTCAAGCCGGCCGATGAAACGGCACCGGTGGCGAGCTACTCCGGCAAGGATGCGATGGCCGAGACGCAGGAGTCGTTCCGCGCGCACGGGGAACTCTATGGCGCCCTCAAGGCGCTGAGCGAGAAAGAGGCTCAACGGCAGTTTCCGGGGAAAGTCACCGTCATACGCCCGGGACTCATCGTCGGCCCGGGTGATGAAACCGATCGCTTTACCTACTGGCCCGTGCGGCTGGCGCGCGGCGGGGACGTCCTCGCCCCGGGGGACGGCTCCGATCCGGTCCAGTTCATCGACGCGCGTGATCTCGCGGAGTGGACCATTCGCATGGGCGAAGCGCGTACCTTGGGTACGTTCAATGCGACGGGTCCCAATCATCCGCTGCAAATGAAGGCCATGCTGAGCGGTATCGCGGCGGCCATTCATGCCGAGGCCCACCCGATCTGGGTTGCCGCCGACTTCCTGGAGTCCGAGAAGGTCGAGGCCTGGAGCGACATGCCGGTGTGGGTGCCGGGTCGCGGCGACACCGCGGGCTTTGCGAGGCGCAGCATATCCAAGGCGCTCGCGGCCGGACTCACGTTCCGTCCTCTGGACATGACGGCGTCGGATACCTTGGCGTGGTTCAAGCAGCAACCTGCCGAGCGCCAGGCGAAACTCAAGGCCGGACTCAGCCCCGAGCGCGAGCAAGAGATTCTCGCGAAATGGAAATCTACCTCGGGCGCCGGCTAGATTTCCCGCGACGCCAATTTCTTGGCGGCATCAATCACCCAGTGTGGAACCGCCGTCGGCCACGATGAGCTGGCCTGTCACAAAGCCGGCAGCTTGCGACGCGAGAAACACCGCTACGCCGGCGATATCCACCGGCTGGCCGATTCGCCGCAGGGGCGCACGTTGTTCCACGTTCTGCAAAATGGTCGGATTTGACCAAAGCGCTTTGGCGAAATCTGTTTTCACGAGGCCCGGCGCAATGGCATTGACTCGAATGCCCTTAGGACCCAGTTCCAGCGCCAGATTTCGCGCCAGCTGAGCTTCCGCCGCCTTGGATATGCCGTAGGCGCCGAGCACTGAAGTGCTTCTAAACGCGCCGATGCTCGAGATGAGTATTATATTGCCGGAGCCCCGTTCAACCATGTGCGGCACGACCAGCTTGGTCAACCACCAGCCGCTCTTGACGTTGCAGTTCATGGTTTTGTCCCAAGCATCATCATCGAGCTTCATGAGCGAGCCGTAAAACGGATTCACCGCTGCGTTGCAAACCACGATATCGATTCGGCCCAATTGCTCCAGTGTCGCCTTGACGAGTCCTTCGACCTCTTCTTTGTGGCTAATATTGCAAGCGATCGATATTGCCTCCTTACCCCCCGCTCGGATCTCATCGCGCACGAGATCGCAGGCCTCCTGCTTGCGGGAGGAGATCACGACTTTGGCGCCCGCCGCCGCCATCTCTTCGGCAATCGCCTTGCCGATGCCGCGGGAGGACCCGGTGATGAGCGCGACCTGATTGGTGAGATCGAATAGAGGATTGGCCATCGGTTTCTCCGTGCTGGAACTGCACTATACCCGGTGGCGCGTGTCGTCTGACGATCGGCAGGTTTGCGCTCGCGGGGGCGCCGTACGCTGCAGAAGACGTACGGCGCCCCTTGAGCTCTCAATCAAACTTAGTCTAATTCGCGGCAATCCCGTTCAGTCCGGCCGCGGCGGGAAGACCGCCGGCGGTACCCAAACCCGTGAGGGCACCGTTATTGGCTTGAACCGCAAACATTCCAACCGCTCCCTTGCCGGCATTCAGGGTATAGAGGAATTTCCCGTCCGCGCTGACCGTTAGGTCGATGTTCGCCGAACCGGCCGGGTTCGACGCCAACACCGTGCCGGGAAGCGCCGTCAGCGTGCCGCCGCTGCCAATGGCGAAGCCCGCTATCGTTCCCGACCCGGAGTTCGAGACATAGACAAAGCGGCCATCAGGAGTCAGAACATTCCAGCAATTGGCTGAGCCCAGGGTCGGCACGCTGCTGCTGATCGGTGTGAGCGTGCCGTCGCTGTGCACGGCATAGGAGGAAATGGCGGACTCATTGGGCGCGCCTGGGCCGGTCTCCGACACCAGCGCCACGTCATTGCTGGTAAAGATCGCGCTGAATGCACCGGGCCCGACACTTGGGGTTACCGTGATCGGCGACAGCGTACCGTCGCTCAGCACGTTGAACACATCCAGGTTGTTCGTCGCCTTTTCAGTCACGATCAGGAACCGGCCGTCCGGGCTGAATGCCACCGAGCCCGACGCCACCGCGTTGGCGCTGAGGAAGCGCAACGAATTGGGAATCCGAACCAGCTTGCCGTTGTCGAATGTGAATCCCACCACACTGCTGCTGCCGGCGGTGTTGAGCACATAGACCAGTGACCCGTGCTGTGCGACCGAATTCGGTTCGCTGCCTTGCGTGGCCACGCGGTCGGTCAACTCGAGCCTGGCGCCATTGACGCGAAACACCGACACGCTGCCGCTGCCCGCGTTCACCGCGAACAGCCACGCGCGATCCGTGCTCAACGTCAGTGAACCTTGCGATGCCAGGGGGTCCACGGTCCCGCCGCTGCCGCGGCCATCCGTGGCATAGCTATGTGGATTTTCCAGCGTGCCGCTCGGCGAGCGCTCGAACGCGATCACCTGATTTGAATCTGCGTTGTTGGTCATGACGAACACGCCGTGTCCGCCGTCATTGTCATCCGCCATGCTCACTCCCGACCATGCGGCGCCTCCGGCGATGACGCTCAATGCAAAAGCCGTCTTGATGGACTTCATTGATAAAATCTCCTTTTCTCGATGCTTGATGTGTGCGACGCGAAGCTCGTCTCCGGCGACGCGCGCTGTATTCGCAACGACTGATTAAGTTATGCGACAGCCTGAATGAGACCGTGGCGGCGCACCGATTTATTACGCGAGCGCGTGCGATTTGTTCACGCGCTGCAAAGAGCGCGCAGACAAACGCGCGCGAACTTGATGGCGCGCGAAGCGATGTGAAAAGGAGAGCACGGCGGGCCATCGCTCCCTCGAGCGATCGCTCCGCCGTCGGTGCGCAGCCGACGCTGCGGTTATTTTGCGATCTTCGACGCGAGCAGCTCGACTTGCTCGATCTGCGGAGGCTTCGCCAGCAGCGCCGAGGCGTTTGCCATCAACGCCGCCGCGATGGGCCCTGCCAAGTGGGCTTTTCTGTCCGCCTCGTTGGCGAACGCATCGAAGATGCCAAAGGTGGAAGGCCCGAGGCGCAGTGCAAACCAGACCGGCGTCGTGGTTTCCTGCTGCGCGAGCGGCAGCGCGGACTCGAGGAATTTGGCGACCTCGCCTTCCTTTCCGGGCTTGGCTTCCAGACGAACTAACAATGCGAGCTTGACCATGATGGCATCCTCATTGGGTGGCAAAGAACAGGAGACCGGCGGCAGACAGGGGTTATGACACGGATCGCCGCACGCAGTTCATCCAGCGGATGGGCTGGTATTTTTGGCATACAATCTGGAAGGCCGCGCTTTAGACCGTAAGGAGTTTTTACCCATGCATGCAGCCGCCGCCGATCGATACCGATCACTCCCCTACGCCCGCTGCGGCCGCAGCGGACTGCAACTGCCGCGCATCTCGCTCGGTCTTTGGCAGAACTTTGGAGGCACGGCGCCGTTCGAGAGAGCGCGTGACATGATCCTCCAGTCGTTTGATCACGGCATCACGCATTTCGACCTCGCCAACAACTACGGTCCGCCCCCAGGGTCCGCCGAAAAGAACTTCGGCCGCATTCTGGCGACCGATCTTGCCGCGCACCGCGATGAGCTGATCGTTTCAACGAAGGCGGGGTACTACATGTGGCCGGGTCCGTATGGCGAGTGGGGATCGCGCAAATATCTGCTCGCCAGTCTCGACCAAAGCCTCGAGCGCCTGGGCCTGGATTACGTCGATATTTTTTATTCGCATCGCTTCGACCCGGACACGCCGTTGGAAGAAACCATGGGCGCACTTCAGAGCGCGGTGCGCAGCGGCAAGGCTCTTTATGTGGGCATTTCGTCCTATGGACCGCAAAAGACCCGCGAGGCGGCGGCCATTCTGCGTGGGATGAGGGTGCCCTTCGTGATTCACCAGCCCTCCTATTCCTTGCTCAATCGCTGGGTGGAGCATGGATTGCTGGAGGTGCTCGAGCAGGAAGGTCTGGGCTGCATTGCGTTCTCGCCGTTGGCTCAGGGCTTGCTGACGACAAAATACTTGAAAGGCATACCGGACTCTTCGCGCGCGGTTCATAACGAGTCATTCCGCAAGTCGATGCTCAGCGAGGCCAATCTCGCCAATGTGCGCGCACTGAATGACATCGCTCAACGGCGTGGACAGAGCCTGGCGCAGATGGCGATCGCCTGGGTGCTCAGAAAGCCCGTCATCACCAGCGCGCTCGTGGGTGCCAGCAGTTGGGCGCAGATCGAGGAGTGTCTGGGCGCGCTGCGCAACCTAGAATTTCAACAGGAGGAGCTGGACAGGATCGAGGCCCACGCGAGCGACGGCGGGCTCAATATCTGGGCGGCGTCGAGTCAGTCGGGCTAAGCCCAAGGAGCGGGCATGATCAAGCTTGCGGCAGTGAGCAAGCTATTTCGATCCGACATCGTCGAAACCTGCGCGCTGGGGGAGCGGGCGGCGGCCGCGGCATGTATCCGTTTCACCGATACTTTCCATCGAAACAGATGGGCTACCCGCCGTAGCCCATCGCGATTACTCTTTGGTTATGACGATGAGTTTGGACTACTTGATGTTTGCGATGATCGCGAGCGGCATCGGATTGTGTGTCGCCTACTTCCGAGATGGATACCGCGCATGGCGGAGGCATCGGGCCGCAGTATCGCGCGAGGAGGCGCGGATGCGAGAGTTGCACCGCGATCGACTCGGGCGCAAGGAGGCACGGGCCGATGGCGCCATGGGGAGCGACGCTTCCGGTTGATTTGCCGTGTGCCGTATGCCGCGAGCCCAACGCCCGACTCGGGTCTTTGCGGTTCAGCCTGACTTGCGCGCCAAGGGGCGGCGCGACGCCGAGGGTTTGGCGCGGCCGCGTGCGGTCACGGCCGGAGTGATTTTTTGCAGGCGTCGTGCAGCCACCCCGGCGATGTCGGACTCCATGGCGCGATAGCTGCTGATCAGGTGCTCGCCGAATCTCGTCAGGGTGACGCCACCGCCCCCCTTGCCGCCCTTGCTGGCCAGGGTGACCGGTTCTCGAAATGATGATTTCAGGCTGTCCACCAAGAGCCACGCCCGCCGATAGCTCATTCCCAGATTGCGTGCCGCCTGAGACAAGGAGCCGGACTCCCGAATAGCCTCGAGCAAATCAATCTTTCCGGGTCCGAGGAATGCCGATGGCGTGAAATCGATTCTGAATCGAATGACGGGCGTCGACATGAGCATTCTCCGTGGCGGAATTTAGCAGCGTTACCGCGCTATACGCCCGGGTACCGGCAAGGTCAAGCGATACGCCGCCCCCTGGGACATTTCTTGAAGCCCTTTGTGTTTGCGGCCGCGCTCAGCCGTGGACATGTGCCGTTACCGGATGGTATTGAAGCTGGAAAGATGGTCACCTTCGGGCAGTTCAGGAGAGGCATTCGCGCGGCGTGTCTGGTCGTGGCTTGGCTGTCGATGGCGGCCTGTTCGGGCCCGGCACGGCGCGAGCATCCGCGTTATTGGTATGACACGGGCACCCCGGTGGGTTTCTCCGAACGCGTGCGCATCGTCGCTGAGGATCGCGCAGCGTTCGAAAAGGACACTGAACGCTTTCTGGCTCTGGTGCGCCGGGCGTCGGGGGGAGGCACGATCAACATTCTGGCGTTGTCGGGCGGCGGCGCCGGTGCCGCCTTCGGCGCCGGCGCGCTGACCGGTCTCAGCAAAGCGGGGATCCGTCCGGAATTCCAGGTCGTGACGGGCGTGAGCGCCGGAGCCCTGACGGCGCCATTCGCCTTTCTCGGTCCGGCATGGGATGGCCAGTTGACCGAATCATTTTCAGGCCAACGGTCGGTGAAGTTGCTGCAGTTCAGTTTGACGGGTGCGTTTTTCGGCGCGAGCGTCTTTCGCGGCAAGCCGCTCGCGGATCTGGTGAACCATTACGCGACCGAGGAGATGCTGCGCGCCGTCGCGCAAGAAGCGGCCAAAGGCCGGCTGCTCCTGATCGCCACCACGGATCTCGACAGTGAGCGCAGCGTGATTTGGGACTTGAGCGCCATTGCCCTTCATGGCGGTCCCGCGGCGCTCAAGCTGTTCCGTCAGGTGCTGATTGCCTCAGCCAGTATTCCGGGGCTCTTTCCCCCCGTCATGATTCCGGTCGAGACCTTGGGGACGACCTTCGAGGAGATGCACGTGGACGGCAGCACCACGGCCTCGATGTTCATTGCGCCGGAAATCGCGTCCGTCCTGCCCGATCAGTTGCGAGGTTTGCGCGGCTCCAACCTCTACGTCATGGCGAATGAACAAATCAGCGCCACGACCGTCAGCACCCGGGTCAGAACCCCGGCCATCCTCAAGCGCGCTGTCCAAGCAGCGTTGCACAGCAGTACCCGAGGAGCGGTTCTTGCGGCGTACGCCATCGCAACGAGAAACGATATGCACTTCGATGTCACGGCCATCCCCGATGACTATCCTTTCAACGGTCTCCTCGACCTCAAGCCCGAACGCATGCGCGCCTTGTTCAACTTCGGCGCCGACTGTGCGATGCGCGGCGAACTATGGACCACGCCGGAAGGATTGCTGCAACGCTCCTCTCGGGCAGCGATGACGCTGCCCGGGTCGGCGCCCACATGTCCTGAGCCTCGTTAGGTTCGCGCGGAAATAATTGGGCAAGCCACCCGGTCTTAGTGAATGACTGCTTTTCAATTGGCCGCTGCATTCAAGGGGAATGGGTTGAACAAACTGACGGATTGGCTCCTCGGCTGGCCCGAGCGTGTCGCTCAACACCTTAACTGGCTTGCACCGCTGTTCGCCCGGATCGTGGTGGGGTGGGTATTCATGTGGAGCGGCTGGGGCAAGCTGCACAATCTACCCGCCATTACCGAGAACTTCATCTCCTGGCATATTCCTGCGCCGTACATTCTTACGCCATTCGTTTCCGGCGTGGAGTTCTTCGGCGGCATTTTCCTGCTGCTCGGTCTCATGACCCGCATCTCCGCCGGTGCTTTGGGGGTTACCATGATCGTCGCCATCGTCTCGGCCAAGTGGGGCGATGTGGATTCTCTGGAGACCTTGCTGGGATTCGACGAAACCGAGTATCTCGCGCTCTTTTTATGGCTGGCGATCGCCGGTGCCGGTACGGTCTCGCTGGACCGGGTGCTCGGACGCCGACGCTCAATGTCATAACTCGAGCGCTGCCACGGTCTTCTCTTCAGGCAAAGGGAGCATCCTTCATTGCCACTATCATCCTTGTTAAGGCGGTGATTCGCATGACGTGGCTCAACAAGACGGCCTTTTCCTTGGGTCTGCTCGTGGTGATTGTGTTGTGCGCGACAGATCAGGGGTGGGCACAAACCACGGCGCCGCCCAAACCCGTGGTGGTGGAATTGTTCACGTCCCAGGGCTGCAGTTCTTGTCCGCCGGCCGACGTGCTGCTCGGCGAGATTGCCAGGCTGCCCAATGTCGTTGCGCTGGCATTCCATGTCGATTATTGGGACAGCATCGGCTGGCGCGACCGATATGAAATTCCCACGGCCGCGTCGCGCCAGGTTCGCTATGTCGACACTCTCAATCTGTCGTCGGCGTTCACACCGCAGGTCGTGATCGACGGCAAGGCCAGCTATGTGGGCTCCGATCGCCGGCGGATCCTGGCGGCGCTGGCGGAGCGGCAACAGGACGTGCCCATTGGTGTCGCGGTCACAGACAGCGAGTTGACCGTGAGCTTGCCGGAACGCGCGGCGCAGAATGGATGCGACCTCAACGTGGTCGCCTATCTTCCGGAAGCCACCACCGCGGTGGGCAGGGGCGAGAATTCCGGGCGTACACTCACGGAGTACAATATCGTCCGCCAATTCCGTCGGGTGGCGGCATGGGACGGCAAGGCAAGCGTGCTGCGATTGCCGCGGGCTTCTTTCCCGGCCGACGCGACCCAGGTCGCCGTCTTGCTGCAGCGGGGCAATCAGGGAAGCATCGTCGGCAGCGCCGTCGCTGCGCTGCGTCCAGCGCCTGCGCCGGCCGGCGAAAAGAATTAGACTTCATCGAGACCGAACCAGTCGAGGACATCATGAAGGGCGGATTTCTCACACATTGCGGCCTGGTCTCACTGCTGGCCGTTCAGGCGATGGCCTTGGCGCTGCCGACCGTGGCGAGCGCGCAGAACCCGCCGCCGATTTCGGCGGAAGTACAAAAGCAGCTTCTGCATGATCCCGGCGTGCCCTTGGTGGGTTCCAGCACCGCCGACATCGCGGTCGTGGAATACTTCGACTACAACTGCCCATTCTGCAAGGCGCTGGCACCTGCCTTTCATCCTCTCGTCGAGCACGACCGTGGGGCGGCGGTCCTGTACAAGGAATGGCCGATCTTTGGCGGGGTGTCGGTTTATGCGGCGCAATCGGCCTTGGCCGCGAATTATCAGGGCAAATACCTGCAGGCGCACGATGCGCTGATGAGCGCTCCGCGTCTGGCGGAAAGTAGCCAAGTCGATGAGGCACTGCGGGGTGCCGGGATTGACATGGCCCGATTGAAGATAGATCTGATCGCGAATCGTGCGTCAATTGACGCGCTGCTGATGCGCAATGATGCCGAGGCCCGCAGCTTGGGCCTGCGCGGAACACCGGGCGTTCTGATCGGCCGGCAACGGGTCTCGAACCTCTCGGATTTGGCCGGCGTGCAGGCCGCGGTCGCCGCCGTGCGCCGCGCTGGGAGCCAGTAGCCTCTAGAATATCCCCTAATGCGCGTTTTCATCGTTCACGCCCACCCGGAACCCGAGAGCTTCAACGGCGCGATGACGCGCGAAGCGGCGAAGGCGCTGCGAGGCGCCGGACACGAAGTTGAGATTTCCGACCTCTACGCGATGGGCTTCAACCCGGTGTCGGATCGGCGCAACTTTGTCACCATCCACGATCCCGGCTACTTCCGGCAGCAACGCGAAGAGGCCTACGCGGCCGCGCACGACGGATTTGCGCCGGACATTCAGTCGCAGATGGACAAGCTCAACTGGTGCGACGTGCTGATTCTGCAGTTCCCGCTGTGGTGGTTCGGGTTACCTGCGATCCTCAAGGGCTGGGTCGACCGCGTGTTCGCTTCGGGAGGCCGCACTTACGGCGGCGGCAAATGGTACGACCGCGGCGTCTTCGCCGGTAAGCGAGCCATGTGCTCGGTGACGATCGGCGGCGATTCCCCCATCTATTCCGAGCACGGGCTGAACGGTTCGATCGACTCGATCCTCTTTCCAATCCACCACGGAATACTCTATTTTACCGGGTTCACCGTGATCGAACCGTTTCTCGTGCACGCGGCGGCCCGTATCGGCGATGCAGAACGCGTGTCTTATCTCGCCCGCTATCGCGAACGCACGCTCGAGCTTGCATCGGCCCCCACCATCTGCTACCCGAAGCTCGCCGACTTCGATGCTCAATTCGTCCTGAAATCGCGAACGTTCTCCTAACTCAGAGACCGCCTGTCGGACGTAACCGCAGGACGCGCGCGAATTCCCGAGGTGATGTCATACGGGTGACATCGCTCGCCCCTAGCATGCGCCCCTCTTCGATGGTTACCCACTCAAGTAAGGAGCGATGAATGCTTTCGGCGATTGGAACTTTCAAGTATAAATTGGCGCTCGGGGCCTGCGTGGCGGCCCTGGCCGGCGCAGACCTGGCGTGTGCCGCGGATGCAGCGAAGGCGGTCCCGACCGCGTCGCCGATCAAGCACGTGATCATCATCATTGGTGAGAACAGCAGCTTCGATCATGCCTTCGCCACCTATGTGCCGAAGCACCGCGAAGAAGGTGTGTGGAACCTGTTATCCCGGGGCATCGTCAATGCCGACGGCTCGCCCGGCGAGAATTTCCAGCACGCGCAGCAGTTCTCCGTTGCCGCGCAGCCGCAGTACTACATTCACCCGCCCGCCGGCAGCAAATCTGCCTACAACTCCACCAAGAGCGGCGTCAATCCCCTGCCGGCGCCGGATTTGAACCGCGTACCTCGGGCGCAAAGCGATGCGACGGGTTCGCCGTTCGCGACGACCGAAGCGGCGGCGCTTGCCGAGCCGGAACTGACGTTGACCACGGATTTCGCGCAGCAACAGCATGCGCTGGAAATCATGACCACGGGCTTCGCCGCCGATGCACCCGATATCACCGAAACGACCTCGTTGATCAGGAATCCGGATTTCCGAATTTTCGGCGTCAATTCTGCGGCCGGCCTGCCCAATGGCCCGTACCAGCAGACCGCGCATTCGCAGAATGGCGGTCCCGGCCTTCCCTATGACGCATACACCGAAGACACGATCCATCGCTTCTTCCAGATGTGGCAGATGATGGATTGCGACAAGTCGCAGGCCACACGCTCGAACCCCAGCGGCTGTCTGTTGGATCTCATGCCGTTCGTCGCCAGCACCTTTGCGGGCGCAATCAATCCGAATGCCTTCGCCGCACCCGGCGCCGTGGGTCCGATTTTTTCCGCGACCTACACGGGACCCACCGAAGAGGGCAGCAGCACCTCGCTGGCGTTCTTCAACATGCAGCAGGGTGATGCGCCCTATTTCAAACAGTTGGCCGACAAGTACTCGATCAGCGACAACATGCATCAAGCCGTGATCGGCGGTACGGGCGCAAACCACATCATGTTCGGCACGGGCGATGTGTATTTCTTCAGCGACGGCAAGGGCACCCCCCTCCCCGCCCCGACGGCGATCCCGGCGGTTGCGGCCGGCTTGCCGGCAACCCTCGGCACCATCTCGCTGGTCGCGAATCCGAATCCCGTGATCGGTGCGCAATCGCTCGCCACCTTGCAGGCGGCCCACGCGGCGCCCATCGTCGATCCGAACCTCTACACCAACGACATCGGCGCTTCGCTGGGCGAATACGTCAATTGCTTCGACGCGACGCAGCCGGGCGTGCAGCCCATCCTGAACTATTTGGCGCAGTCGCAGCTGAAATCAAACTGCGCGGCGAATACGTTCTATGCCATCAATAACTTCTTCCCGGGCTTCCACCCGAATGGCACGCCGGCAGGCACGGCGGCGGTGCCGGCCGCGGACGGCAGCGACACGTTCTTCATCCCCCCGCAGACCATCCCGACGATCGGCGATGCGTTGATGGCCAAGAATGTCAGCTGGCATTACTACGGCGATGGCTTCAATGCCGCGGCCGCTGGATTGCCGAATCAGTTCTGCCCCATCTGCAATCCCATGCAGTACTCGGCCAACATCATGGGTTCGGCGGCCGGCCGGGCGAACAACAAGGACGTGACGGACTTCTTCGATGACGTGAACAACGGCACCGTGCCCTCCGTGTCCATCATCAAGCCGAGCGGTTTCGTCGACGGCCATCCGCAGTCCTCGAAATTCGATCTGTTCGAGGCCTTCGTGAAGAACATTGTCGATGCGGTGCAGGCGAAGCCTGAGCTGGCCAAGGATACGGCCATCATCATCACCTGGGACGAATCCGGCGGCTTCTACGACTCCGGCTTCATCCAGCCGCTCGACTTCTTCGGTGACGCACCGCGCATTCCGTTCATCGTGGTATCGCCCTTCACGCAGGGCGGGCACGTGAATCACACCTACACCGATCATGTGTCGCTCACCAAGTTCATCGAGAGGAACTGGCTGCTGGGCACGTTGAGCAGCCGCAGCCGCGATAACCTGCCCAACCCGGAAATGCGCAGAATCGAAGGCGATCATGACGGCGACGATTTCGCCGCGCCCTACATTCCGGTGAATGGACCGTCGATCGGCGATCTGTTCGACATGTTCGACTTCGACCGGCATGACCAGGATCATCATGGCGCCGATAACGGCAGGGACCATGGAGGAGATGGGTATCGGCACTAGCCGAACCTGAATCTCATCCGACGTTTTGTGACGCCGATCGGGCCTGCCCGGTCGGCGTCACTTTTTGCGGCCCCGGATCAACCGAGACGCGTCAACTTTTGCTCTCGTACTTGAACGACACGCTGATGCGTGATCGATACGCTTCCACCTTGCCGTTCTTCAATTGCACGTCAAGTTTGACCACCTCAGCGACCCGCAGATCTCTCAGGGTCTTGCTTGCGCGCGCCAGTGCAGCAGCGGTCGCCTTCTCCCAGGACTCGGTGCTGGTTCCGATCAGTTCGATGACTTTATAGACATTTTCCGCCATGACAGATCCCCCGCGATGGATGAACGAACTCAAAGCCAGGCCATACTAGGCCAATCCGGCGCGGAGCGGAGCCCGGCCTGCTCTTTGGGTCAGAGCGCCAATTCCAGGAAAACCGTCCCCGGCACAGGATTGAACCGATATGCCGCAGTGGGCTTGAAGCCCATCGACGCGTACAACGACTGCGCCTCCTGCATGAACGGCAAGGTATCCAACAGCAGGCGGGTGTACTTCAAGTGCCTGGCCGCCTCCACGATCCCCTCGGTGAGCAGGCGGCCGACGCGCCGACCGCGCGCGGCGGGCACCGTGTACAGCCGCTTGATTTCACCGACGCTTTCGGCGAATTGGCGCAGCCCGACGCAGCCGAAGAAAATGCCGTTCTCTTCGGCGAGCAGGAACGCCCCCGTCGGCGGCGCATAGTCGCTCTCGAGATTCTTCAGTTCGTGCTCAAGGTTCTGAAACGACAGGTCGACGTCGAGCGATGCCGCATACTGTTCGATGAGTCGGCGCGCTTGGCGCCAGTCTTCGTCCGATTTTGGTGGTGCGAGACGGATGGTCACGTTTCTTCTGCCGGCGCCTGAAATCATTCAATTGGAACAACGTATTGGCTATCGACGCTGAGCTTGCAGCACGCCTGAGCTTTGCGTCCCGACCCAATGAAGTTTGCGCCGAGCTACGGTGGTGGTCAAAAAAGAAGCAGTTCAATGTAAGCGGTTGATTCAAGGTGGCGATTCGGTGCCAAGGAACCGGTTGTGCACAGCCTTATGCACCGGAATGGGGAGTAATTCGCGTTTCATCCGAGACTTTGGTCTCCGGGGCCTGGGAAGTCATGAACTTTCAGCCAGGCTCTCGATCAAAAAAGCGGCATGGAGGGTCATTCATTTTTCCTGTCGCGCGAAGGACAAACTTTGAGCAGGCGGCTTGGCTTGGCAGGCATCATTCTCTTGATGATTGCCATTGGTGTTTGGGTGGCCTTACCTAAGCACCACGGTTCGCCGGCCTCAGTGGCCGACGGACCCAACACAAACATTCCCGCGCCTGAGGCGCAAGATCAGTCCGTAAGAGCTCCGGCAAAACCGGTAATCGCGTCCGATCCGTGGACGCGGCCGTCGGCCCAGGTGGCGGCGCGCAATCTTCGGCGGGCGAGGTTTGCGCTTTTGAGAGGATTCGGAGCCAGCGAGAAGTTGGTGACCCGCCTCACGGACGGCGACATTCTCGCCGTCATCCAGGAACTCAAACAACAGGCGCAGCGCGGCAATGCAGCTGCCGCCAATGTTTTGGAGTACATGGCGTACTCCACCTGCGGATTCGCGGGTGTCAACGGCGAGGGTAGCCCATCTCAAGCGCAACAATTGCTGGACGCGCACGCACTGCCTGCGCAGGACGCCGAATGGATAAGAACGGCAATACAAGAGAAGAATACCTATGACAAACAGCTTGTCGCCGCGTGCCAACAGGCAATGGACAAAAAGGCGATCGAGGCGTGGGTGACGAGTTTTGCCGATCAGGGGAATGGAGCCAGCCGTTGGTTGCTGTCGCGTTACAGCAGCAACCTGAGTTCCGCATTCAAGGAGCAGAAGCTGATGGACGCCGCCGATGCCGGCTACCCGGAGGCGCAGGCATTTCTGGCGCATGGTCTGATGAATGGAACCGCGCATCTTCCGGCGGCTATCGCCGACGACGGTGCGGGCAATCTACTCAAAGTGGCGGCAGACAGCCTGCCGAATGCGGAGAGCCTTCTCGCCGTTTGTGAATTCAAGGGTTGTCCGGGCATTGAACCCGATATTCCTTCGGCGGTCCTGCACGCACGCGAGGCTGCGCAAAAGGGCAGTTTCGATGCGATCACTCAAATCGGCCCGCAGCCGGCAAGCCAATTGGATCCCGATGAGGTGGCGGCTTGGAATCTGGCCCGTGCGATGCTGTCACAGCAAGGCTGCTCATATGGTGAGCTGAGTGTTCAGTGGGTCGTGTCGGCGACGAGCATACTGACGTCGAGCAGTGCTTCGGATAAGGCAAAGGCGCTTGCGGAGCAGTACTGGCAAGAGTACGGAGCGCAGATGATGGCGAACATTGGCTGCGCGCCATGAACCGTCTGGCGGGATTGCTACATGGATAGCAACGGAATCACACCCTACGGATCCCATCCGGGCGATGATGGTGGCGCTTGTCGTGAGCACCGATAGTCAGTCAGGCAAACAGCACCCAACGGGTTCGATACGGAGAAACCGTTCATCTGCTTCGACGCATAAGTACCGTTCATCAACTGTGAAGGATCGACATCACCTTCCGAATAATGCAAGCTTCGAACACCGTAATCGGGTTCCGAAAGCTGCGACGCATAATCTGTAGCGCACCCCGACAGCCCCAGGCAGATCATCAAGGACGAAATTAGCCTCATGCTGCTTCTCCATTTTTCACGCGGTTCGACTTCTGCCGCAACTCAGTGGCACGATCATGCGGCTGAAGCAACGTTTCAGTCAACAGCGGCCTAACGTCCGCTGTTCCATTCGACAGCGGCGTCCGCGGGGAAACTACTGCGAGACCAGCTCAATCGTTGCGCGATGTCCGTGGGACCTTGCCAATTTGCCGTCGCAAGTTAGCAGAGGGGCGGCGAGCGCCTCGGCAAGGGCGACATAGGCACCGTCGTAGGCGCTCAATGAGTCGCGAAGCTGCCAGATTCTCCGGACAAGTGCCTGATGATCGTGGCGTTCAATCAGCAGATCAGCAACGTCCTGCAGGGCTTGCTCGGCACGTGCGGCGGTGATTTCCTTCTGCCGTACCAGACGGCGCAAGACCTGAGCGATCTCAATGTCCAGCAGCTGCGGGGCATGCATTTGTTCGGATCCCTCAAATGCGCGCTCCATCAATCGATCCGCCAGGTCCGTCCGCAGCAGGATCTCCAGCATCGCGGACGCGTCGATCACGATCAACGGCTGTCCCGCTCCGCGCGCAAGAACTCGGTTGGCGCTCTTTTGCCTCGATACGGCTCTCGCTCCTGCAATCGCTCGCGCATTTCGTCGAGGGTGGGATGCTCCGCGATCTTACGGACCTCGCGAATGAGGTAGTCGGACAACGGCAGGCCGGACATCGCGGCGCGGGCCTTGAGCTGCCGGTGAAGCGCGTCAGGAACATGGCGGAGTTGAATCATCTTTGACATGTGTACATGATAGTTGCATGTGCGTCACATGTCAAATCTGCGGTCGAGATCGGCAAAGGCCGCCTTTACGTCATCGGGAACGCTGAAATTGACGGTGGCCATGGCCCGTCTCCATTGTTGAAACTTTCAACAATGAAACTATATTCTTCGCCCAAGTACGGTCAATCGCGATTTCAGGGGGCTTTTGTTCAATTCTCTCCGGCGGACGTCACCCGGCCGCTCCTATTGCGGTCGCTTGGAAAGCGTTCAGGGTTTGCGCCTTTTTCGATCCGGCTGCACATACCGATGATACGGGTTCGATTCGACGGCGTACTTGCGCTGCTGAGACAGGTATCGTAGGATTACCTACACCTGTAGTAGAGAGGCGTCACCATGCCAACCCCGCGCCTGAGCAAGCTCGATCTGAAAATTATGGAGACGCTGTGGACGCGCGGTGCGAGTTCGGTGCGCGAGATCCAGGAATCGTTTCCTGAGCGCGGTCGCCCGGCCTACACGACCGTGCAGACGACCGTGTACCGACTCGAGGCGAAGAAGGCAGTGCGGCGCGTCCGCAAGATCGGCAACGCTCACCTCTTCGAGGCCGTGGTGGCGCGCGAAGCAGCGCAGCGCCGCCTGGTTGACGAGTTGCTGGGACTATTCGGTGGGCGCACGCAGCCGGTGATGTCGCACCTAATCGAGTCCGGGAAGCTCACGCTCGATGACATCCAGGAGGCCGAGCGGGTCCTGCGCACCCTCGGTCGGAGGGACAAGCGATGATTCAAGCACTTCTGAACCATCTTTGGCAGTCGACGCTGGTAGTGATGGTGGTGGGCGTCTGGGCCTGGTTGCTGCGCGAGCATCGTGCCACGCTCCGCTACTGGCTATGGCTGAGCGCTGCAGCCAAGTTCCTTGTGCCGTTCTCGCTCCTCATTGTGTTGGGGAGCTATCTTGCACCGGGCGTGTCGGTCACCGCGATGGGCGCCCCTGTACTCAGTCGCATCGTAGTTCCCGCTCCTCCCGAACTTGAGGTCGCACCTTTGAGCGCGTCTACCCCGAGTGCGGCGCCCGCCGTTGCTGGCGCTTCCAACGCACCATACGCTCGAGGGGCGAAAGTGCTGTTCGGACTGTGGGCCTGCGGTGCCGGGTTCGTTCTCGGCCGCTGGGCCGTACGCTGGTGGCGACTGCGGCAGACGGTCGAGGGATCCGTCCCGCTGTCGATCGCCGCACCGATACCTGTGCGTGCTGCGCCGACCGCCATGGAGCCGGGAGTGGTAGGCGTGGTTCGGCCGGTGCTGCTCCTGCCGCACGCGATCGAGGAGCACCTCAACGCGGGTGAACTGCGTGCCGTCGTGCTGCACGAGCTGGAGCACGTGCGCCGTGGCGACAATCTGACAGCCTGTATCTACATGCTGATGCAGGCACTGTTCTGGTTCTATCCGCTGGTTTGGTGGCTCGGCAGACGGCTGATGGTCGAGCGCGAGATAGCCTGCGACCAGGCGGTGATCGCCGCCGGTTGCGACCGCGAGACCTATGCGCAGGGCATCCTCAACGTCTGCAAGCTGTACGTGGAGTCGCCGCTCCCGTGTGCCGCCGGGGTCGCGGGGGCGGATCTGAGACGGCGCATCGAGTCCATCATGACTCACGGCCCGCGACGTGCCCTGAGCGCAGCCGCGGCGGCGCTGCTGTCGCTCACCGCGACAGTCACGCTGCTCGTGCCAGTCGCCCTCGGAGTAGCGCTTGGCTCAACCCCACGGGCAGCTCAGGCGCAAGAGCTCGCAGCCGATGCTCCAGTCACGCCCGTCGATGACATCGACGTGGTTGTGACGGGCGCGCCCTTTTCGGCGGTTGCGACGCATCAGATCACACGAGAGTTCACGGATGGCAATCGGATGGCTCGCACCGTTCGTGTCACTCGCTACTACCGCGATAGCACTGGTCGTACTCGCGTCGAGCACGACATCTCTCAGCAATCAGCGGGGGCCAAGGCTGAGTTGCAGAACGTCGCCGTCGAGATCCATGATCCGATCAAAGGTGAACGGTACCTGCTTTTCCAAAAAACAAAAACGGCGGAGCTGCTGAAGGATCAAACGGCGCCGCACCTCGCGCAACCGCCGTTCACGCCTCCCGGCATCACAGCCTATTGGGGCGGCCTCACGATTAGCCCTAATGAGCAAGGCTGGTCTGAGCCCAAGTCACTCGGCGAGCAGGTGATGGAGGGCGTCCGGGTGATCGGAACGCGTCGCGAGTACACGCTAGCAGCAGGCACTGTCGGCAACGAAAAGCCGATCGGCATCACGATCGAGCAATGGTTCAGTCCCGACCTCCGCATGATTGTCAGCAAGACCGGGCAGGGGACGACGGGGGGTGGTTCCATCTACCGGCTGGGTCACATCGTGCAAGGCGAGCCGGACCCGGGTCTATTCGCCATTCCGCCAGATTACACACTCCACCGCAACTCAGTCACCTCCAACTAGCGCCACGCGCGCTGCTCTTGCTAGTGGACATGCTAGCGATCGGCTTGAGTGACCGGACTCACGCTGCGACTCAATGACCTGGGACCGAGGCAGCGTTAAGGACTGCAAGCGGGTTGGAGGACGTAGGCTCTCTTGCGAAAGAACAGGGTCGATCTCGGTAAGCGGGATTTCTTGGGCCCGACGAAGTAGCGTGCACCTGGATGAACTTAAGTTCATCATCTTGCAGGTCGTCCGCCGGCGTTCGCGCGCGTTGCATGTCGGAGTAACGGCTTCACTTGGCGTCAAAAGGAGACTTTTCTATGAATTCTATCAATAAGATGGCTGGGATATTGTTGGCGGCGGGCCTTTGTGCGCAGCCTATGTTGGCCTCGGCGGCGCCGGGGCTGTCGGTACAATCGGAGCGCGCCGCGCACCCTCGAATCGTCGCCGCGATTCACGAAATGAGCGAAGCCTTGAAGGAAATGGAAGCCGCTCCCGACGACTTTGGCGGTAACAAGGCGGCCGCCATCGCCGATACGCGCAAGGCCATTCATTCTTTGAAAAAGGCCTTGTATTTTCGCTTGAAGATGGATGATGAGGCCATCGACCGAGCGCAATAAACGTACTGCTCCCCCCGCCCTTTCGGCGGGGGGAGCTACTGCGGAATAGCTCAATCGTTGCGCGATGTCCGTGCGCACCCGTCAATTTGGCGTCGGGAGCGAATGATTAGGGCACAATCTCAACGCGCGTCCGACCCGCCGTTAGATTCCAGACATCTTCCAAATCCTCATCGGACAGTGCAACGCAGCCGTTGGTCCAATCGCGTGTTTTGTAATAGGAGTCCGGCTTGGTCGGTTGATTCGGTTCGCCGTGAATGAAGATATCTCTGCCTGCAGGCAGGTGCAGCGCGGAGGATCGCTTCAAATCCGCGGGGCTTGGATAGGAAATGTGCAGCGCCTTGAAGTAGTGGCTGTGCTCCTGGCGGAAATCGACGATGTAGCTGCCTTCAGGCGTGCGGAAGTCCCATTCGCGCTCTTTGGCACCGGTGGGACTCAAGCCCAGCGCGATGCGATAGCTGCGGAGCGGTGAGTTGTCGCGCAGCAAGTAGAGCTTGCGCTCGTGCTTGACGATGAGAATGGTATCGGCGCGCTGAACGGGCGCGGCAGATTGAGCGGAGCTCTGCCCGTCAATCCCGAGCAATAGAAAGAAAAAAAGCGCTGGTAACCAGAACCGGTTGGCGCGCGGCGGGAAAATGCGTCTCGCCGGGTCGGTCGCCAAAAGCCCGATGAAAGCGTCGGTTGACATATGCTCGCGTCATTACTCGTTGAGAGGCCGGAGCCACCTTAGCCAAACGAGGACTTTCGAATTTAGGCGTACATCCCAATCTCACCGCAAAGCGTCGAGCAGCATCGCGCCATCCCGATGAAATCCGTCACATTTCGGGCGATTTAACAAAAACCGGAAGTGCGCGATCAGCTCATGGTTCCCCAAGCCGCGCCGTTCCAAATACTCCAGCGCCTCGGGGCTCGATTTCAGCGTCGTGTGATAAAACTCGATGACCTGGTCGAGCAGCGCCTGGTCGCCGGCACCGAGCGAGAAGGGCTGTGCGGTCCGCAGCTTCCCTTGCGACAGTTTGGCGGCCGCCGGCGCTGCGCTCGCCGAAGGCGCGGCGGCTAAGGCAGGATGTTGCTTCGCCAAGAGTTCGCAGGCGTGCCGGAAGCTCACCCGGTGCAGCCGCATCACCCAGTCGATCACCGTGCACCTATTTTTTTGTGCTTGAAGATCGTGACAGCATTTTGTACGATCTTCGGACATCATGAGACATGTCCCAGCTTCGTACAACCCCTATGCTTGCACGAGAACCGGGTATATATTCCTGAGCCGATATCCCTCAAGAGTCGGCCCATGCCCAAGTACACAGTTCCCGCCGCGGACGGCTTCCCTGCGCGCCTGACCGCACTGCGCAAGGCCGCAGGCTTCACCCAGGCGCAGCTCGCCGCCGAGCTCGGCATCTCCCGTCGTCGCATCGCCTACTACGAGGCCGAGAGCGAGCACCCACCGGCGAGCCTCTTGCGCGAACTCGCGCGGGTCCTCAACACCACGATCGATGAACTGCTGGGCAGCGAGCCGGCCAAGCGCAAGCCGCGCCCGGCCTCTTTGAGTCCGCGATTGGAGCGACGGCTCAAGCAGATCGAGGATTTGAGCCCCAAGCCCAAGCAGCAGCTCATCTCGATCATCGATACCTTCATCGCCGCCGAGCAGAACCGGCGCGGATCCTCGACTTAACACCGACGCCGCAGGAGTCATCCCAATGAACGCCGAGACCGAGACCCTGATCGAGAAGGTGAAGTCGCTGCCGCCCGAACAGCGTGCGGAGGTGGAGGATTTCGTGGATTTCCTCAAAGCTCGCAAGGAGCGGGTTCGCGATGCGGCTGCCCAGCGTTTGGGCGAGGCCTTCGCCAAGCTCGATGCGTTGAACCTACCACCCCTCACCCCGGAAGAAGTGCAGGCCGAGATCGACGCGGTGCGCGCCGAACGACGCAGCCGTCATGCGGATCGTCGCTGACACCAACACCGTCTTATCGGGCTTGCTTTGGCAGGGGCCGCCACGACGCCTGCTCGACCTGGCCCGTCAGCGCACCGTCACGCTCTGCACCAGCCCGACCCTGCTCGCCGAACTTGCCGAGGTGATCGGACGAGATAAATTCGTCAAGCGCGTGCGCGCCGCCACGCTCTCCGCCGCCGAACTCGTGCAGGACTACGAACGCCTCGCTGAGGTTGTCGAGCCTCAACCCTTGCCCGCGCCTACCAGCCGTGATTCCGATGACGATCACGTGCTCGCCTGCGCGCTCGCCGGTAAGGCCGATCTCATCGTCTCCGGCGATCACGATCTACTTACCCTGCACGAGTATCAGTGCATCCCGATTCTCTCCACCACGGCCGCCCTCGCGCGACTCACCGAGAGGGCTGGTTAAAGAGGTTCATTGCCGCGTTTGGTCCAAACAGCAGCCGCCCGTCTATCCTGCACCACCTATTTGCATCCGACGACACGCACAGTTTTGTCCGCAAAGCTAACGGAGCCCGGCTCGCACTGCGAAACGTACCCGCGGCCATACGAGAGATCAATTTCATCCTGTCCACGCCAATTGGCGTGGACTTCATACATCCCGGAGCCCTTGAATATCAGTTTTCCCGCGCTCTCGGAACTCTTCGATGGAAATACCCAAATACTCGTAACGTCCGATACTGCGGGTCCTCCCGTCTCGTCGATCTCAGTTCGGAGAATAAAGTCCTTGCCCGGAGAATAGATGTCGCTGAATTCAATGCGCTTTTTGTCGCGGCCGCATGAGACCACGATCAAACACACGAATAGAACAGATAGGTATTGGACTTTCATTGCGTCACGCATCCAGCCGACAGTCCAACGGGTACATTCTGTCGCGCAGATGGGTCAGCACCGTATGGAGGTTGAATGAATGGTGTCCCAGGACCCTGCTTGCCGGCTCGTTGCGCATAATAGCCCGCCCCGCTGAGCGCTACATATTGGCCAAATGACCCTGTTCCAAACACGTAACCCGAGATTGCTCCGTAAGCGAAATTCCCAGCATCGCCAAGGAACCCAGGATTCGCCTGTCCCCTAAAATTGTTTTTGAAATCGATGGGGCCGTTAGTGTTTACGTCGACGTAATACTCAGCAAGCCCGGGACCAAGCGGACCTTCTCCGGCTTGCGCGGCAGTCGACTCGGCTGCGTCGATCGCTTGGGTTACTTGACTCACAACTTGGCCAACCGTTTGTCCGTTTGGCAGGACGCTATCGCAGCCAACCTTTGGATTCTGACTTTGCGCCGATTGGCGTAAGCGATACCATCCGCCGACCGACTGCGCTCAGTCTACGGCGTCTTTGCCGCGGTAGACTGGAACTTCGTAGTAGCGCGTTGCGCCAAAACCTGTCCCCACTGCTGCCCTGCCTGCGCACTCTGTTGCGTAATGGCGGGCAGCGCCGTGACTAGTCGCTGACCGGCGGGAGTACGATAGAAGTGCAGAGCCGCTTGGACGTCCTCCTCGCTCAAGTTTCGTTGATAGATCGGGATGATGAGAGTAATTAGTTCGTCAGACCGGACGTCCTTCATAAAATCGTCCCAGAATGAATTCGGCGCACTTGGAAATGCCTTCTTAAGAGCCGGCAATACATTTTGAACTATCTGAGCACCAAGATTTCCAGCGCCTGTAAGAACCAAAAGCTCTCGAATACTCTTCTCCGTTGCGGGAGCAGCCATCGCCCCATAGGGGGCGATGATACACAGAAGAAGGACCATGATGGCGTTGGCTTTCATGCTTCGCTCCCCAAATTCCGATGGCTTTCAAAGAGTTGACAGGCTACGCGATTAACGAATGTTTTTATTGTCTCGATAATCACCAATCTCTCATAAGCGGGCAAATTAGTCTCCGAATCCAGCGATAGTAGCATTGCGTCTAAAGCCAGTTTTTCCTGCTCTAACGAATACGATCGAGGAACAAATATGTACGGGGGGTAAATAATGCATACCAAAAGGCCGGCAACGCATTTCTATCGGACTTATTCCCTGCATGAAATGAGAGCGACTCACCTGGATTAACATCTATCTCAAGCGGGCGCGAGCCACCCCAGTCAATTTTCAACGACAAGGTGTGATGGCCCGCTGTAACTTCATGGCGAAATGTCCCCGCTGCTGCAAGTTCACCAATCTTGAGTTCGTCAAGTAGAACTTCGTACGTACGATAGCGATCAGTGTAGGCATTTCCGCGGGTAATGATAATTGCGCCGAATTCTCCTGCAAGAATTGATGTCTTCAAAGAAGTTGACAAATTGCTCTTGGATGACGAAATCGAAGCTCTTTTAACGAGAAAGGACAACGCAACATTCAGCGCAACAATCATGGCAAATATACACGCCGCGACAATTGCAATTGGAGGCAACTGGACGCCGAAGCTACGCATTGTAAATGCGATGCCGGCGCTCGTGGCGAGCCCCACTAGAATCACAACGATTCCGACACATAGCCCGGCTTTGACAAACCAGACAATTGATCGATTAGTCATTGCAAATCCTGCTAATTGCATGTGGACCGCAGAGCGGCAGCCACTACTACCGCCACAGCCGCACTCGCAAAGCCGTACTGTCCTCCTCGGGCGGCACTGAAGGCAATAGCACTAGGTGATGCTCCGGCAAAAAAAGCGGCAGCGCCGCTCCCAAATGCACCGCCCACAGTGCCGCCGACTGGACCGGCAAAAAGCTCTGGCGCCCCAGCTTCAGTCAACGAATAAGAAATGCCGAAGCCTATGGCTCCGCCCACACCATTTGAGATTGGGGCACCGGAAGGAATATCCGAAGCTACACCTGCGCCTACGCCTGCTGCCACGGCGGCCCCTTGCCCTGGTGTGGCTGAGGCTAGGTAGCCGGCCGCTCCACCGAATGCCGCGCCTGCTAAGGCGCCAGCAGCTATTCCCCCTAAGCCAAAAGACGCGCCCGTCAAAGCGCCACCAACCGCTCCTCCAGCCGCACCAGCAATTGTATTGATCGCGGTATTGCTAATCCAACACGGCTTATTACTCTGCGCCGCGGGTGCTGTTTTGCCTGGACTTGCTTTGCCCCCTCCACCTGGTTGCGCCGGGGGTGCTGGAGGAGTCGGACTTGGATTCAGCGGATCCGGTGGCGATGGCGGGTCGCTCCCATCGTCACCCGAACCGTCCTTTGTACCTGTCGATACGAGCCCGTCGAGACCGCCATCAGGACCCTCCACATATGTGGCTCCGGGCTGGGTATCTGCTGGTGTGGCACCACCACCGTCGCACGGAATCGGATAATCCTCATCCTCTGTTGAAACACATACAAAGCCCGTCGGATCTGTATACGTCAGCGGATTATTGAGCACATAGCATTCGCGGGACAGGCATGATGCGCTGCCCGGGGTTGGGGCAATCGTCGCAAGAAGGGTGAGGCCAGAACCGGAGAAGATTCGCATCCCTCACGATTGCGACGGTGAACTCCATTCGGATCGCGTGCCCATCCCTGGGGCCTTCCACTCGCAACTCGGTGTTAATGGATTCCATTCCCCCTCAAATCAATATTCTAAATTCTTATCTGCCGTCCGTAGTGTTCTGCTTTTAAGTAAAACCGTACGCGAAATTTTCGAACGCGTCAATTCATAGGTAGGTAAAATTTTGTTCGAGTGTTGGTCATGCGCATACCTTTTTGATCTCACCATTTCTCGAAATCCATTGTTTCGTCAGTCGTTGCAGGTTGCAGCGCGCGGCTGATCGCTCCTCGTGTCATGCAGTTGCAATACACCAAGCTAGTTGGATTTAGCGATCGGTCGCGGCGGGAGTTCGTACTCATCCTCGGCACTGCCCGCAACGTAAGAGATGCCGATGAAATTCAGCGCAATTGATCGGCTAAATACCTTGGCATCGGGAGGTGCCGGCAAAGGCGATGCCTGTTGAATCGCCAATACGAGGGAGCGCCGCCAAGCAGCGGAACCATTGCAACGAGGCAGCAGTATCTCTTGAACGTTTCCGGTCGCGTCTTGGACGATCTGCGCTTCACACTGGAAGGAATCGCCGACCGCCGTTGTCGATTTGGTATCCTCGTTTACCGGAGTCCGGGGACGTCGCCAGACTCGATCGATGCGCGCTTGAATTTGGCCGGTATAAATGCCCAATAATCGCGCTTTTTCAGAGTCCTCGCCGCTACCGTTCGATGCGCTGGATGCCTGGTCATTGTCGCTGAGTGCTAGCGTCTCAATATTGAGAAATGCGGGTGGGTCAATGTTGACGGGGGATTTGATTTTCAGCTTGCTCAAGTCCGGCAGCGAAGAGACGATATTCTTAATAGTCGCTTGCTGGGAACTGGCCGTCGTCGGTATGGTGATCAGTTCGAGGCTTTCTGCGGCATCCGCGTTGGATATTGCCAATGAATTCGCTGACTCCTGCGACTCGGGAGGCTTTACTTTGAGCCCGCGGCTTCCAAACGGCAGCGACTGGATGAGTGCCGCATGTAGCAGCAGCGTGCCGAGAATGCCGAGGAGAGTTGGCGACAGGAAGCGGCGTGGTGCTCGACTCTTGGGAATGATGGGCCGAGGCGAGTCTTGCCAGTCGACGACGTCCAATTTTGGGAGCCTGTCCATTGTCCCGCAGTCCTTTATATACAGGCGTTCGTCGCGTCCCGACAACACGCCTTTACTAGCCTAGCTCGGCGGAGGAATATTCACAAAGGATTCTGAGACGAGCGCGGCTCGTGCATTCGTGGCACCGACGCTGCGTTCGCGGCCTCCATTCCGCGAAAACTCGAGGACGTGGAAACCTGGGTCGCCCGCGAACGGACGCGACCGCATCGACCGGCATTGCTATAGTGCCCGCCCGGGTGTGAACAGGAGCGCTTCATGAAGATCCTTGCGGTGGGCATGCTGTCTCTGTGTGGCTTGGCAGGTTGGACGGCCGCGCAGTCGGCCTTGACGTATCAGAAACCGCCCTCCGCGATCGAGGAATTGCTCGATGCCCCGGTGACGCCGGTCGTTTCAGTTTCACCGGATCACTCCTCGCTGTTGGTGCAGCAGCCGCAAACGTTTCCGAGCATTGCCGAGGTGGCGCAGCCGCGCTATCGCCTCGCTGGAATTCGGTTCAATCCCGCAACCAACGGCCCCAGCCGTGAAGTATCGGTGGTGAAGATCTGGCTGCAGCCGCTGGCCGGCGGCCCGCGGCAGCCGATCGCGGCGTTGCCGGCGACGCTCAAGGCAAGTCACCTGACCTGGTCGCCGGACTCCAAGCATGTCGCCTTCGTTCAAAAGGAAACCAATGGGTTGCAGCTGTGGGTCATCGACGTGGCCAAGGCGTCTGCGCATCGAACCGGAACCTTCAAGTTGAATGCCGTGCTGGGCGCGCCGTGCGAGTGGATGGGGGATTCGCAAGGACTGCTCTGCAAGATCGTGCCTGCGGCACGCGGGGCCGCGCCAACGGCCACCGAGGTTCCCGGAGGACCCAACGTCGAGGAGAACCTGGGCAAGGTGACACCGGCGCGCACCTACGAAGATCTGCTCAAAACCCCGACCGACGAGGCGATCTTTGCGTTCTATGCCACTTCAGACCTCGCCCTGGTCTCTCTGGATGGGACTCACCGGACCTTGCCGGCAAAAGGCTTGATCGCACAAGCCCTGCCCTCGCCCGATGGGCGCTTTGCCTTCGTTGAAACCCTGCATCGCCCCTTCAGCTACGCGTTGCCGGTGGAGAATTTTCCCGCCAAGACCTCGATCGTCACCTTGAAGACCGGGGCGATCAAGGAGCTCTCGGATCATCCCTTGTTGGATGCCATCCCAATTGCGTTCGATGCGGTCCCCGTCGGTCCGCGTGACTACGCCTGGCGCAGCGATGCGCCTGCCACGCTCGTGTGGGTGGAAGCCGGCGATGGCGGCGATCCGAAGGTGACGGCCGCCGTGCACGATCGGCTGATGCAACTTGCGGCGCCCTTCGAGGGTGCAAGCGAGGTGCTGTTGGAGTCGCCGATGCGGCTTCGCGGCGTGGACTGGGGGAATGATCATTTGGCGCTCGCCACCGAGCGACGCTGGTCGGACCGGAAGGTCGCCCTCATGTTGTTTGATCCCAGCGCCCGCGGCGCCAAGGGCACGACCCTCTATGAAGGTTCCTCGCAAGATCGATATCACAGTCCAGGCCGGGCGGTCTCCATCCTCAATGCCGGCGGCTACCCTGTCATGAAAATGACGGCGGACGGGAAGGGGATTTATTTTTTCTCGCCGGGTGCGACGCCGGAGGGCGATCTGCCCTTTGTCGGGGTGATGCCGGTGAGCGGCGGCCCGGAGCAGGTGCTGTGGCGCTCGCCGAAGCAAATGTATGCGGAGCCGGTGGCGCTGTTGGCGGACGACAAGGCGCTGGTGCGCCAGGAAAGCCAGAGCGTCTCCCCCAACTACTTCATCGCATCGCTGCCGCAGCGAGCGGACGGGGCGGCGCCGAAGCAGGTGACGGACTTCCCCTCACCCTACGCGAACCTCAAGGTGCCGACCAAGCAATTATTGAAATACCAGCGCGCGGATGGCTTGGAATTGACGGCAACGCTGTGGCTTCCGGCCGGCTACGACAAATCTCAAGGGCCGCTGCCGACCTTGATGGAAGCCTATCCGGCGGAGTTTAAAACCCGCGCCGCCGCGGGCCAGGTGAGCGGGTCGCCCTTTCGGTTTCCGCGGATCGGCTGGGGCTCTCCGGTGTTCTTCACCCAGACCGGCTATGCGGTGCTGGAGAATGCCAGCATTCCCATCGTGGGTGAAGGCAACGCGCAGCCCAATGACACGTATGTGGAGCAACTCACCGCCGGGGCCAAGGCGGCCATCGATGCCGGTGCAGCGCTCGGCGTGGTCGATCCGAAGCGCGTGGCCGTCATGGGTCACAGCTATGGGGCATTCATGACCGCCAATCTGCTGGCGCACAGCGACATGTTCCGCGCCGGCATCGCGCGCAGCGGCGCCTACAATCGGACGCTCACGCCCTTCGGCTTCCAGGCCGAGGAGCGCACCTACTGGGACGCCCCGGATGTGTACTTCAAGACCTCGCCTTTCAGCTACGCCGACAAGATCAAGACGCCCATCCTGCTCATCCACGGCGAGGCGGACGACAATCAAGGCACTTTTCCGATTCAATCCGAGCGCTTTTACGTCGCGCTCAAGGGCCACGGCGCCACGGTTCGGCTGGTGTTCCTACCGCTCGAGGCTCACGGCTACGAGGCGCACGAGAGCTTGTCGCACATGTTGTGGGAGATGAACCGCTGGCTCGACACCTATGTGAAGCCGGCGGATCCGGTTCGCAGCGGAGGATGATGGGTCGGGCAGCGGCAGACCCATGGGCGATCTCTGATCGCCGTCCTCATTTGAGTGAATCCAACATCTTGCGCCGAAGGATGGCGTTGATGCGGGATTGATAGCCCTTGCCCTGCGCACGAAGCCAGGCCAGCACGTCAGAATCGATTCGCACAGTCGTCGAGGTCTTCGTGGGCTTGTAAAACTTGCCGCGAACCGCGCTCTTCCAGAACTCCTCCGTTAGGGGAGGAATATCGGTGAAGTCGACTGCGGTATCCGATCGCGCAGCCAAGGCCGCGAGCTCGGCTTTCTGCCGCTTCGTCAGCGGAGGCAATTTGGCGAGATCGACGTTGCGTTTAACGGATTTCTTGCTCATAACGTTGCCTTTCTTTCCGGTCGGCCGTCCGAGCCGAAACGATTCGGATGATCTCTGCCAGCTGGCCGTCCTCGTCCTCTTCCCGTGTGGTATGTGCTACCAGGAGAAGCAGATAATCTTCCACGACCCCTATTGTCTGCCAGCGTTCCTCGCCACCTTCGATACCGACCAAATTTGTAAGTGCCAGCGGGTCCGCAAACACCCTCAATGCAATATCGAAGCTAATGCCGTGTTTACGCACGTTGATGGACGCCTTGACGGGATCCCATTCAAAGCGCGTGTTCATACATAAATGTTACTACATTAGTGTTTTGTCCGCAATGTGCGTTGTCGCCGCGCCAGCCTTTACTCGATCAGCAGCAACCCGCGCTTCTTCTGAGAAGTCGAATCGACCGTGTTCATGGCGTCGTACAGCCGTTGCGACTTGACCAGCCAGGGGCCGTATTTCTGGTTGACGTCGAGCACCAGAACCAAATCCTCTTCGCGCAGGTATCCCGCAATGGGAGAGTGATGGCCGCCGCCTGTTCCGTACAGCGGGCCGCGTGAAAAATTAATCACATATCGACGCGACAGATCATTCGCGTGGCTCAGCTGCTCGCGGAAGGCATCCAGCCCTAAGTCACGCAGCACCGTGACCTTTCTGTGCAGCTTCTGTCGCGCGAGGTCGGCGAGCTGATCGAGCGTGAGGCCTTCAGGCAGATAGCCCAGCACCGTCGAGAAGTTCGTGCCTTGCAGGATGCTCTCTTGGTTTCCCGGCTGTTTGAGCGAGTGCAGAACATTGACCAGGCTGGTCGGGCCGCACACGCTCGGATTGCGCTGAAAATCGATGCCTGACCGGTATGTCGCCGCAACGGGCAACACCCATGCTTTCTCGAGCTGCGCAGGGTCCTGATAGTCGCCCGTCTCCTTGATGGAGACCACGCGCGAGTAGTCGGCGTGTCCGACGGAGATGACCGGCGGCAGGATGACCGCGGAGCCGCCCAGGAAAATCGCCGCGATCGCCGTCCATAGGACAATTTTTCGGGCTCGTGTCATCTTCCTGCGATCCCCCGTGATTCGGGCAGTTTCGCGCCTTTTACCTGCCGTGTCGAATGGGGTTCCCGAGTCGAGCCCGCGGCGAATGTTCGCCAGCGCACAGACATGCTCCCACGTGATGCGTAGGGTCCTGCCGTACAAAGTTCCCGAAGGATGACTCAACCGCAAAGGGGACTGATTCATGATCCTCCGCCCGACCCTGCTCGAACACGGGTTTTTAAAACTTCTCGCACTGATCGTGCTTGGCCTTGCAATCACGCCCAGCCGGGCGGTCCCGAGTTTCGCCCGCCAGACCGGCATGACGTGCGCCGCCTGCCATACCGTGTTTCCCGAGCTCACCCCCTTCGGGCGGGAGTTCAAGCTCAACGGCTATGTGCTCGACAACATCAAACAGGTGACCGGCACCGACATCGAAAACAACCAGACACTGGCCATCAATTCGCTGCCTCCCTTGAGCGTCATGCTGCAGGTGTCATACACCCACACCGCGAAGGCACTTCCCGACAGCACGCTACCGGGTGCCCTCGCGAAGGACGGCGAGGTGTTGTTTCCGGACCAGGTGAGCCTTTTCTACGCCGGCAAGATCGCCAATGAACTGGGCGCGTTCATGCAGCTCACCTACGATGGCGCGGCGGATCACTTCGGACTCGACAACACCGATATTCGCTACGCGCATCACCTGTCATTCGGAGGCTCTGACGCCAACGACCATCATTTGATCGTCGGATTGACGCTCAACAACAATCCAACCGTTCAGGACGTGTGGAATACGACGCCCGCCTGGGGCTTTCCTTTCGCAGGGTCCTCGGTCGCGCCCGGTCAGATCACCTCCGCGCAGATCGACGGACGCCTGGGTCAAAGTGTGGCGGGCTTGGGCGTGTACACCTGGTTCGATGATCATTTCTATGCCGAGATCACCGGCTACACCGCCGCGATCCCCGGAGGCAGTCACCCGCTGGACAGTACTCAAGGCAATGTTGCCCACGGCCTCTCGCCCTATTGGCGCTTGGCCTACGAACAACGGTGGGACCGCCATTCCCTTTCCGTCGGGACCTACGGCATGGAAACCAAGATCCACCCCGGCAATGGCACGGCGCTGCAAGGGCCTACCGATCAATTCAAGGACATCGCCGCCGATGTGCAGTACCAGTTCATCGGCGAGGACCATTTGGTGACGGCGTTGGCCACCTATATTCATGAGAGCCAAACGCTGGATGCCAGCGTGATCGATTTATTCGCCGCCCATGCCGACAACAATCTCAAGACGTTGAAACTGACGGGCGAATATAGCTACCGCCGCAAGATCGGCGGCTCGTTGGGGTATTTCAATACGACCGGCAGCACGGACATGACCCTCTACGCCGCAGCGCCGGTCGTTGGCAGCGCGAACAACAGCCCGAACACCAACGGCTACATCGCCGAGTTGAATTACCTGCCGTGGCTCAACGTCAAGCTTCAGATTCAGTATGTGGGCTATGAGAAATTCAACGGTCTCAAACTCAACTATGACGGCACCGGCCGCAACGCGAGCGACAACAACACGCTGTTTGCGTTGGTGTGGCTGAACTATTGACATCGCGTCCCAGTCCGTCCTCGAGCGGACGAGCCGGTGTTTGGGCGCAGCTTTTGGAGTTTAATCATGAAGTTGAGCTACGCGGCGATGGGCGCCCTACTCTGCCTGACAGGCCAAATTCACGGCGCCGAGACCGCGAGCGCGGACCTCACGACCGACGCGCAGCGCATGGCGCTCCAAAGAACGATCGAGACCTGCGCAGCCTGTCATGGGGGCAATGGCCGCAGCGTGTCTCCCACGTTTCCCAATCTGGCCGCGCAGACACCGGCTTATCTCGAGCTGCAGCTGCATGCCTTCAAGGATCAGACACGCGCGGATCCGGACGCACAAGCCTACATGTGGGGCATGGCCTCGCAGTTGAGCGATGCCTCGATCAGCGGGCTTGCCGCGTATTTCTCCAAACAATCGGCGGCGCCGGGCAGCAGCGGCAATGCGGCGCTGATCGCGCAGGGCAAACAGATCTTTGTGGAAGGCGTGCCGGCCCGGCAGATTCCAGCCTGCGCGTCATGCCATGGTGCCCAGGCCCAAGGCAATGGGCCGTTTCCGCGCCTCGCCGGTCAACACGCACCCTATCTGCTCAAACAGCTGCTGGTGATTCAAAGTGTACTGCGCACCGCCCCGGTGATGCACGGGGTCATCAAGGATTTGAACCGCGATCAGATGCAAGCCGTGGTGGCGTATCTGGAATCGATCTGAGGCGATCGGTCGCTACTTCGGCACGAACTCCTTGGGTTTTGCCGAGCCGCCGCCGAACAGAAATTTCTCCATTTCCGCCACCAAGAAAGCGCGTGCCTTCGGCTCGATGGGCGTCAGACGATTTTCATTGATCAGCATGGTCTGGTGCGCCACCCACTGCGCCCAGCCCTCCTTGGAAATGCCGTCGTAAATCCGCTTCCCCAGCTCGCCGGGGTACGGCAAATAATCGAGGCCTTCCGCCTCGCGCTTCAGTAATACACAGTAAATCTTGCGTGCCATGCCGAATCTTAACCCATGGCTCCGTTCGTGCGCAGGCGTTCGAAAAGCAGCCGGATGGGTTGCGGCAGGCCGATGCGTGGCGGTGCGTCGAGCCGGTACCAACGCCGATCGTCGCCGTCGCAGACACCCGCGATGGCTTCGCAGCGCACGCGCAACGGATGTAGACGCAGGTCGAAATGCGTGAAGGCGTGGTCGATCGGCGGCAGCCGGTATGATTCCGCCGTGCCGCCAAATTCCCGGCGGCACCAGGCGAGCGCCTCCCCGGGGCTGTCAAACTGCGGGGGCGACCACAGTCCGCCCCACAATCCCGAACTCGGGCGGCGCTCCACGAGCACCGCGGTCGAACCGTCGGTGTGCGCCTCGGCAATCAAAAATGTGGCCTCGCGGGACGGCCGGGCTCGCTTAAGTTTCTTGCCCGGCAATTGCGCCTGGCGCCCTTCGCGCTTCGCCGTGCAGCCGGCCTGCAGGGGGCATGCGCCGCAGGCGGGTCTCGAGCGGGTGCACACGGTGGCGCCCAGATCCATGATGGCCTGCGTGTAGGCGGCCACTTCTCGATCGGGCGTACAGGCATCGGCTTGCGCCCACAGGATCGCCAGCACGGCCGCCGACGAAGGATCGCCGGCGATGCCGAAAAACCTCGCGAGCACCCGCTTGGCATTGCCGTCGAGAATCGGGTGACGACAACCAGCCGACAGGGCCAGAATCGCGCCCGCGGTGGAACGCCCGATGCCGGGAAGTTCCATCATCGCGTCAATCTGCCGCGGAAACTCTCCGCCGTGATGCGCCACGAGCTTTGAGGCGCAGGCGTGCAAATTGCGCGCGCGAGCGTAATACCCCAGGCCGGTCCACAGGTGCAACACCTCGTCCAGCGGCGCGGCGCTCAAGGAGGGGACATCGGGAAAGCGTGCCATGAAGCGTTCGTAGTACGGAATGACCGTGGCCACTTGAGTCTGCTGCAGCATGACCTCCGAGACCCAGACCCGGTACGCCGTGGGATGGATTTGCCAGGGCAAGGTGTGCCGTCCATGCACCGCGAACCAGCCGAGCAGGTCTCGCGCAAAGGGCTTCGCCGCCTCACTCACGGCGGCATGGCGACCCCTGCCGCCCATGGCCCCAAAAACTTCACGTTTGGCATGTCTTTCGTCCGGGATTGAGAGATCGATCATAGCTCAAGCGGTGCCCATTCCCGCCGATACCCTTAAGATGTTGGGCGCAGGACCCAACGGATACCGAACCCGCATGCCTTGGCCGACTCAGAGCAAATTATTCAACAAACTGCGAAGACGCTCCGATCAGGGTCCGACCCGGGCGGGCGTGACCGCGGGCGAGGCATCGGCCTCTGTCGTGCCGGCATCCGACAACCCTTCACGCCGTTCGGCGGAATTCTTGGAGTTCGCACAGGCTGCCGGCGGCTTCGGCGTATTTGAACTGAACCTGGCCAGCGGCCACATTCGGGGCACCTCACTTTTCTTCGAGCTCATCGGGCTGGAATGCCGCGACATGTCCCTCACCCGCGAAGAGTGGCTCGCCTCCGTTCATCCGGAGGATCTGGAAGGGGTGCTTCACGCGCTCAACGGTGCCGTGGCATCCGGCGGCGGATATGAAACCGAATATCGGACCCTGACGGCGTCGGGCGAAACGCGCTGGCTGGCCAGCCGCGGGCAGGTGCTGCTGGGCGGCGAGGGCTACGATTCGCGGGCGATCGGCACCGTGACCGACGTCACCGAACGCAAGGAACTGGAAGGCAAGCTGCAGTACGCCACCGAGTCGCTCAACATCGCGCAGACCGCGGCGGGCGTCGCCACCTTCGACTTCGACTTTCGCCGCAACAGCCGCTTTTGCTCCGGCAATTTCCGTGAACTGCTCGGTATCCCGGCGACCATTTCACTCGACGATTTGAACCGTACCTTATCCCGGGTGCACCCGGATGATTTCGCGCGCGTTCGCAGCGCGCCGCTGGCAACCACGCCCGCGGATCCTTACTACCGCTGCGAGTATCGCGTCCTTCTCGATAGCGGCGCGGAGCGCTGGCTCGGCGAGAAGGCGAAGGTGTCGCGCAGCCCGTCCGGCGAGGTGGAGCGCATCACCGGCGCCCTCGTCGACATCAGCGACTTGAAGCGCACCAAGGCGGCGTTGGGTTCGGTGGAGATTCGTTTGGAGCGGGCGCTGCGCGGCACGCAGGACGGACTCTGGGAAATCGATCTTCTCACCAATGAGTCCTGGTACGGCTTGCGGTTCGGCGAGTTGCTGGGCTACAGCGTCGATGAGCTGGGCTCCAGCCACGAACACTTCGTCACCTTGATTCATCCGGAGGATCGGGAGCGCGTGGGTCTTGCGCTGGATGATCACCTCGAACAACACGCGGTGTACGACCTGGAATTTCGCGTGCGCCACAAGGCGGGGCACTACGAATGGATGCGTGCGCGGGGCCAGGCCGAACGCGCGGCCGACGGCACGCCGCTGCGGTTGGCCGGTGCCATGCAGCTCATCACCGATCGGAAGCTCGCCGAACAAGCGTCGCTCGAGGCCAAGCTCACCGCGGAGGCCGCCAATCGGGCGAAGAGCAGCTTCCTCGCCAACTTGAGCCACGAAATCCGCACCCCCATGAATGGCGTGCTCGGCATGTCGCAAATTCTGGCCGAGACCCCGCTCGACAACACGCAGCGCGAGTACCTGGACATCATCCGCGGGAGCGCCAAGGCCCTGTTGTCCCTGATCAACGGCGTGCTGGACTTGTCGAAAATCGAGGCGGACCGGCTGGAACTGGAGAACGTCGAGTTCGATCTGATTCACCTGCTGTACGAGACGGTCGCCGCCACCGCCCTGCAAACCGCGGCCAAGGGTATCGAACTCATCGTCAGCATCGAAGCCGAAGTGCCGGTGTTGATCCGCGCAGACCCGGGCCGGTTGCGCCAGGTGGTTTTGAATCTGCTCGGCAACGCGGTCAAGTTCACGCATGAAGGGCACATCACGGTTCACCTGGCCGCGCGCCTGCACCCGGACCACCGCGCCTCGTTGCTCATGGAAGTCACCGACACCGGTATCGGCATTCCCGCGGACCGGTTGGACCGGCTGTTCAAGTCCTTTTCACAAGTCGATTCATCCACCACGCGCCATTACGGCGGCACCGGTTTGGGGTTGTCCATCGTCAAGAGTCTGGCCGAATTGATGGGCGGCGAAGTCGGTGTGCGCAGCGAAGTCGGCCGCGGCTCGACCTTCTGGGTCCGGGTCGAGGTCGATGTGGTGAAGGACCAGCCGGCGCGCGCGCCCACCGGGGCGGGGCGCAAGATTCTCATCGTCGATGACATCCCGGCCGCGCGCGACAGCTTGCAACTGAAGCTCAAGCTCTATGGTTACGACACGGTGTCCGTGGACAGCGTTGAGGCGGCCTTGGAGCAGCTTGCCGGAAACGCCTTCGATCTGGTGTTGGCCGATGAGTTGATGCCCATGCGCGGCGGACTCGATCTCTTGACCGCGCTGCGCAACGACACCCGCTTCGCGCGCCTGCCGCTGATCCTCCTGTCCCTGTTCGGCGCCGAACACGACACCGCCGATCACGAACATCGGCCGAACGCCATCGGCTTGAAGCCCATTCGCGCCGCCCACCTGGCCAGCCTGGTCGACCAGGTGCTGACCGGCAAGACGCCGCACGCGCCGACCTTGAAGACCTCGCCCCAGGCGATGGCCACCTTCCGCGGCAACAACATCCTGCTGGTCGAGGATAACCCGGTCAACCAGCGCGTCGCGCAAAGAACGCTCGAGAATCTGGCGGCCCACGTGACCATTGCCAACAACGGCGCCGAAGCCCTGGAGCGCATCGCGGCCGCCGCCTTCGATGCGGTCTTGATGGATTGCCAGATGCCGGTGATGGACGGGTTCACGGCGACGCAGCGCATTCGCGAATGGGAACTCGCCCAGGGCGCCAAGCGCCTGCCCATCATCGCGCTCACCGCCAATGTCATGACGGAGGACCGGGCCAATTGCATCGCCGCCGGCATGGATGCCCACTTGAGCAAACCCATCGAGCCTGCGCAGCTGATCGAAGCCTTGAACCGGTTCCTGAGAGCGCAGCCGGCTACGCCCGCGATCGACCGCGAAGCGCTGCGCGAACTGACCGGCGGAGATGCCGAATTCGAGCGCGAGCTGGCGGACACCTTCGTCAGCAGCGGCGATCAATGCCTCGCGGAAATCCTGGCGGCGCTCAAAGTCAGCGACTTCGACACCGTGCGCAAGCGTGCGCATTCCTTGAAAGGAGCGAGTGCCAACATTCATGCGCTGGATTTGAGCCAGACCGCCTCGCGCCTCGAGAACGCCGTGCGCGACAATTCGGTGCCGGCCATCGGCGGCTTGGTGGCGGAATTGGGTGAGAAGCTGGCCGCGGTGAACGAGGAATTACGCCGGGTCGGCTGAGCGATGCCCGGGGAGCCTTAGTTTAAGCGCGCGCGGCCAGTGCCAGCGCCACGCCCATCTCCTGGCCGGTTGAGCGATTGCGTCCCGCCAGCTTGCTCTTGTACAAACTCTCATCCGCCGCCCGGATCAGCGTATCCACTTTGAGGGTCAGATCCGGGCCGTTCAGCCCGGTCGAGGCGATGCCGAAACTCACCGTCACCGCGGCATCCCCGCCACGGGTCGAAAACGGCATCGAGGCGACCAGATTGCGGATCTTTTCCGCAACGATCACGCTGTCATCGTGGCTGGTTTCCGGCAGGACGATGAGAAACTCCTCACCGCCGTAGCGCGCAATCCAATCGCTGTTGGAGCGGATGAATTTCTGGGCACGGCAGGTAAATTGCTGCAGCACATCGTCGCCCGCCGCATGCCCGCGCTCATCGTTGACCTGTTTGAAATGATCGAGATCGCACATCAATACCGAGAGCGGGTAGCCGTAGCGGCGGCAACGCTCGAGCTCGCGGGGCAGCTGCTCCAGAAGGTAGCGGCGATTGTAGGCGCCGGTCAGGGCGTCGGTGATCGAGAGTATCCGGTTGCGTTGATTGGCGACGCGCAGCGAGTGCTCGAGCGCCAGGATTCGCCGGCCCGCATTGAGACGCGCGATCAGCTCCGGCTCATGCACGGGCTTGACCAGATAATCATCGGCGCCCGCCTCCAGTCCGGCAATCACGTGTTCCTTGGCATCGCGCGCGGTGAGCAGCAGCGCGTACACATAACCATCGAGCTGCATGTTGCGCACCGCCTTGCACAACGCAATGCCGTCCATCTGGGGCATTTCCCAGTCGGTGACCAACATGGGGTAGTAGCGCTTGGTCATCTGGTCGAGCGCTTCGCAGCCATTGGCGACGGCATCGACTTCGTAGCCGGCATTTTTGAGAAAACGGGTCATCAGCATCCGCGTGACCGGATCATCTTCGGCCAGCAAGATGGCCGGCGATGCGTCGACTGTGATCTGCGTCACGGTTTCCTCAGGCACTAGCGTCATCCCCCGCATACTCTACGTGATTCTTCGGGATATCGGCGCAAGAGCCGATGACTGAATCATGGGTTATACCTTGGTTCAAAATCTCGGCACTGGCACTCATTGATGCTAAGAGAATTCCCTAACTGGTGCCCAATTTCCGGGTAGTTCACATTTACCGCCCTTCAGGTAACAGCATAGCCTACCGATATCGAGACATGTGCGATTCGCGTTCCTATGGCGGTAAGCTGCCCGCCCCCGGTGCCCGGGCCATGCAGGCGAGCGGCGATGGCTTTTGGGAGCTGGATCTGGCCGACGGCTCGGCCTGGTTCAGCGACTGGTTTTGCGCACGGCTGCAATGGAGCGAGCCGGCCAGGCGCCCGGCATTCAGCGACTTGCGCCCCATCATGTCGCCCGAGACGTGGGATGAGCTGCTGCTCAAACTGCGCTCGCACCTCGAGGAGCGCACGCCGCTCGATGCGCAGTTTTCCGTGCAACTGGCCGCGGGCCGAACCGAGTGGTGGCACATGCGCGGCACGGCACAGCGCAATGGGGTCGGCCATCCCACGCATTTCGCCGGGTGCATCCGCGACATCACCGCGACCCGGCCGAAGACGGATTAGGGACGCGGTTCCTCGCCGGGTGATGTGCTCGCCGCGGTCGCTTCGCGGCCGGTAAACCAATTCACCGCATACTGCACCAACTGCGTACCGGTGGTCAGATTCAGCTTGCGCTTGATGCGCTGACGGTGCGATTCCACCGTCTTGATGCTCAAGTTCAAGGATTCGGCGGTTTCCCGGGTGCTCATGCCCTTGCCGATCATGTGCAGGATCTGCAGTTCGCGATTGCTCAGCCGATCGATGGGATTGGCGGAGATGTAGGAACCGCCGGCCGCGAACTTCTGAATCATGTTGTTGCCGACGGCCTCGGAGACGTAAATCCCGCCGTCCAGCACCCGCCGCAGCGACACGAGAAATTGCTCGCTGGCCGCCTGTTTCATGATGTAGCCGTTGGCGCCGGCCGAGAGCATGCGCTCCGCATAAATCGTCTCGTCGTGCATCGACAGGACCAGGATCGGCAGCTGCGGATAATGGGCACGAACGTCGCGCACCAGTTCGATGCCGTCGCTTTGCTTCAGGCTGATGTCCGCAATCATGACATCCGGATTGAGTTCTTTGATCGCGGTTCGCGCATCGCGCGCCGTTTCGGCTTCGCCGCAAACCACCAGGTCCTCTTCGTTTTCCATGATACGCCGCAATCCCTGCCGCACGATGGGGTGGTCATCGACAATGAGTACGCGACGGACCCGGCGCTTGGCCGTGGTCACCGCGGAGGGCGGCGCTGACGATCGAATCCATGTACCGCTGGCTGCCATGTTCGCGTTCTCCTTAAAATGGCGTGACGTATTGTATCTTACCCGGCTGCTGCTATCCCACCACGGTGATGACGGCGCCGTTCGGCTCGTTGGCCGTGATGTCGAACCGCGCTCCGATCATGTCCGCCCGATACTTCATGATTTTCAGGCCCATGCCGGCGCTGGACGGCGTCGCGTGCGCCAGGCCGATGCCGTTGTCGATGATGCGCAGGGTGAATCCGCTGTCGGTCGCCATGAGCACGATTTGCACCAAAGTGGCGCGTCCATGCCGGGCCGCATTGGTCAGCGCCTCCTGGGTCATGCGGTACAGATGGCTGGCGTCGGTCTCCGAGAGCGCGAACTCCCGGCAGACTTCGGCGCGGAAGGTCACCTCCAGGCCATACAGATCGCGGCTGCGGGCGGCAAGAGCGCGCAACGCCGAGGCCAGACCGCCCGTTTCGGTGCGCACCGGCAGGAGGCCCCGGGCCAGGGAGCGCGCCGTCTCGATCGACTGATTGACGTAACCGACGATCTCGTTCACGTTCTCCACGGCCTCGGGGCAGCGTTCTTGAATTCGCATGGCGAGCCCACGCAGCATCAGCGCCACACCGGTCAATTCCTGGCCGAGACCGTCGTGAAGGTCACGGCCGATGCTCTGGCGCTCGCGCCCCGAGACATCGAGGATTTCCTGCTCCAGGCGTTTGCGCTCCGTGATGTCACGCATGGAAATCGAAATGCCGGTGGCGAGGCCGCCGTCGCGCACCAGCACCGCACGATTTTCAAAGTATTGCGCGCGCCCCTCATCGCCGGATTCGAATTCAAACGTGGCCGTTTCGCCGGTCTCGAGAATGTGCGCCAGCTTCTGCAGCACGCCTGAGCGCGCCGCCTCGGGCAAGAGGGTGCCGATGTCGCGTCCGATGATTTGCTCCATCGCGATGCCATTGACACTCTTGTTGACGAAACGCACGTGCAGGGCGGTGTCGAGCAGAAACAGCGTGTCGGCGGTGTTGGTCGTGGTCGCCCGGAGCAATTCCTCGGAGCGGCGCAGGCGCCGTTCGGAATCCTGCCGGGCGGTGACGTCTTGAATGACGCCCACCAGTCCCCGCGGGACCGCGCCATCGAACAAGGGCCTGGCGGTGGTGGCATAGGATCGATAGCGCCCGTCGATACCGAGCAGTTCGAATTCCTGGCGCACCTCGACATGACCGGCAAAGGCGTTGTCGATGGCGCGCTTGACCGCGCTCTGATCTTTGGGATGCACGCGCGCCAGCATGGTCTCCATGTCGGGATGAACGCTCGGCAGATGCACCTGCGGATTCTTCAGATTCGCGAACTCGAAGGAGTTTTGCGCCCGGTCCCAGCGCCAGGCATGCATATTGGCCATGTTCATGGAGAGCTTCAGCCACCCGGTGCTGTTCTCCAGCGCGATCTGCGCAAGCTTTTTCGCCTGGATATTTTGTACCGAGCCGAAGGAGCGGAACGGGCGCCCGCCCAGCATTTCCAGATGGCCGATCACCCGCACCCAGATGCGCTGAGATCCCAGGGTATTGATCTCCAGCTCGAGATCGATGTGGCCTTCGCCGGCTTCCGCCCGGCGCCAGGCTTCGCGAAACAACTTGCCGGACTCGGGCACGCACTGCCCCAGCATCCATTCCCAGGACGGCACAAATTCCTTCGCCTGCGCACCGTAGACGCGGAACATCTCGTCGGTCCAGGTCAGTTCCTGCGTGGCGTAGCTGTATTCCCAACCGCCGATTTTGGCGATGCGCTGGGTTTCGTCCAGAATATCGGTGAGGCGTTTGATCTCCGACACATCGACACAGCAGCCGATCACGCGCACCGGATCGCCGGCGGCATTGCGCTGCACCAGCGCCCGATCGAGGATGGATTTGTAGCGGCCTTTGACGTCGCGAATTCGGTAGGTCGTGGTCCAACCGCGTCCGTTCATCAGCCCGACGCTGATGGTCTTTTTGGCGGCGATGAAATCGCGCGGATGGATCCGTTCCAGCCAGGCATTGATCGTGGGCTCGAGGTCGTCGGGGTCGATCCCCAGTACTTCTTGGACGGCGCGCGAACGATGCACCACGTCCTTGGCGACATCCCACTCGAAAATGATGCCGTCCACGGCCTCGGCGGCCAGGCGGAAAACCTCCTCGCGCTGCGCCAGCCTGAACTCCGCCTGTTTGCGCTCGGTGATGTCGCGCGAATTGATCACCACCCCGCCGATCAGGGGATTGTCGAGCGCCGAGACGCAGCGCGATTCCAGCCACCGGTAGGATCCGTCCTTGTGGCGGGTACGAAATTCATGCGCAAACGCCTTGATCTCACCCGCCAGCAATTGCCCGTACTTGGCGAGCAGCTCGCCCCGGTCATCCGGATGCACCAGATCGAACACCAGGTGCGATTCACGTTCCTCGGACGTGTAGCCGAGGGAGTTTTGCATCCCGCCGCTCACGTACTGCACCCTGCCGTCCGGGCTGCCGATGGTGATGATGTCCTGCGCATGCTCGGTCAGCGCGACCAGGCGGCGATCACCCCGCCCTTGGACGCGATGGGTGGCGCGCGGCTCGGTCACCTCCACACACCAGACCAGAAGGCCGGCCGTGGCCGAGGAGACTTTGAACGGCTGCACGTCGACTTCGAACCGGCGCGCGGCGCGCCCCGTCTCCTCGAGAACCAGCGTTTCCTCATGGAAGGGGTGACCCTGCAATGCGCGGGCAAAAACGTCCGGCTTCAGCAGCCGCGTCGGGGTGAGCATCAGCGCCGAACAACCCAGCAAGCCACCGGGTAAGGGCCCTGCCGAGCGAATCGCGCCGGCGTTGGCGTAGGTGACCTTCAGTTCCGCATCCAGAATGAGGATGTCGAAGGGCATCTGGTCAAAGGCGGCCACCAGGTCCGGCTGCGCGGTCGGCAGCGCGAAGGTCAGCATCACCAGCCGCTGACCGGCCGAGAGCAGCGGCTTGATGTCGGTCATGACGGACCGCTCGCCCTGCGTGAAGCGCCAGCCGATGATGCGGTTGCCGGGCGCGCCGGACTCCGCCACGGACGACAAAAGATTGCCGATGCTCGCGGCGCTGGAGGCGTCCAGCACGAGTGCCAGCGGGGTTTCGAGGAAGTCGGCGGTGTCGCTGTGGCCGCTCAGCGCGCGGCAAGCGCCGGCATTCGCAAGAACGATGGGCAAGTGCTTGTGGTGCGCATCCACCACCAGCACGCCATCGCGCAGGCTGTCCAAGGCTGTATCCGCCAAAACGCGCGTTGCATTGGCCGCAAGGCGCAGAAAATCCGGAGACGTCGCCATCCGTTGGAACTCCGGCAACCCGAAGAATATCTCTATTACCTTATACGCCCCCGAAATGTGGGCGTATACCCGGACCACCAATATGCGGGAATCCCTTAAAATCAGCAACCGCTGACGTCGATATCCGTAACCGGGGGAGCGGCACCCATATCAGGGACCCCTCGGTAGGTGACGGCGCATTGCTGCGCGGCGGGGGCACCTACCCGAGTGAAGGTGATCACGCCGGCGCCTTCTTGTGCGGTGAAATCGTCCGATTCGAACACGGCCTTGCGAATACCCCCGGGGCCGGTATCCGGGTAACCATTCTCGAGATGGATACTTTTGCCTTCTATCGTGCTCGCCGAGAGATGGGCGCCGCCAGCCAGAAACTGAGCGTGCGCGGCTTGCGCCGTATGGCGCAAGTTGGCGCTGAGGGCAACGACCTCGGAAGCCCGCGCGACGGCGGCGAGGCGCGTGAAACGCGGCACCGCGAAGGCGCTGACCATGCCGAGAAAGCTGACCGCGATCACCACCGCGACCAGGGAAAAGCCGGGGCTCGAGAGTGCAGGTCTGCCGGGGGGTGGGTGTTGCATGGGCACCGCATCGGCCGCAGATCCTGAGTGCTTGAGGCCCCGTTCGCCGCGCTGTGAGTCGGTTCACGGACTTCGGTACATTATGTCGCCTGCCGGTTCCGAGACCCACTCAAAATAAACGTTCGGACTAAACTCAACGCCATGCCCTCCCGCGCGATACGACATCTCCGCCGCTGCGATCCGCGCCTGGGAGAGTGGATCGATCGCCTCGGCGAGCTGCAATTTCCAAAGCCTCCGGTCCGGGAGCCTTACGTCGCGCTGCTCGAGACCATCGCGCATCAACAGCTGGCAGGAGCCGCGGCGCGCGCGATCTGGGCCCGAGTGACCGGATTGTTCGACGACGGGGTGCCCTGCTCCAGGCGTTTGGTGGAGATGACCGACGAGCATCTGCAAACCGCGGGCCTGTCACGCAGCAAGGCGCTGGCCATGCGCGAGATCTGTACCCGGGTCAACGCCGGAACCATTCCGAGCGCGGCGTTGATCGCGGAACTTGCGGACGAGGACATTTACGCGCGGCTGCTGGAAGTGCGCGGCGTCGGCACCTGGACGGTGGACATGCTGATGATGTTCACCTTGTGCCGCCCCGACATCATGCCGGTCACCGACTACGGCGTGCGCAAGGGCTTTCAAGTGTTGTACCGAAAGCGCGCACTGCCCACCCCGAAGCAGCTCCTGAAGTTCTCGGAAAAGTGGCGGCCGCATCGCTCCGTGGCCGCGCTCTATCTGTGGCGGATTGCCGAGACCGCCAAGAGACCCAAAAGGAAAAAAGTCATTTGAACCGGACATGACGGGCTGCCGGTTACTTTCTAAATAGATCGTCCAGCGCGGACTTGGACCTCGCCAGTTCCGCCTCGTTCTTCGCCACATACGCGCCCGCCTTGGGCTTGAAGTGATCGCAGAAATTCGCCTCGTCCTTCTTTCGCACCTCCTCCGCCGTCGGTTCCTTGCAGTGCTTGGCATACGAGGTGTCGTACTCGACGCACATCTTGCACACGTGCAACTCCGCATTGCAGGCCTTGCACACATCGAGGCGGCGCAAAGGCAGGCTGAGCGCGGAAAGAGAGGCGCCGCAGCGCCAGCAGACCAGGGAATGGGACATGACTACGGCTACCCGTCGATTGTGTACGATTCATCGAGCACGGGCGATGGTCGCACGCGGGATATCGCAAAACAATACGGTTGGCACAAACCTCCCAGAGGCTGTGGCGGAGCGAGTCCAGAACGCAGGCTGACGTGGCCTGCTCTTAGAGAGCCTATGGATTCACTTGTCGGGGCTACGGCGTCGCATCCCGCTCGCATACCGCGATTCGCCCGCTGAGAAATCGCCGCTCCATGGGATTGCGCGCGACCGCAGACGCGGCGCTGAAGTGCCGGCGCGCGGTTTCCCGGTTTCCGCAGCGAAGTTCGAGTTCCCCCAATGCCGCAAAATAAAAGGGATACGCGACCAGGCGATCGCGATCACCCATTGACTGGACCTCTTCGAGTCCGCGTTCCGGGCCCTCATCCTGCGCGATCGCGATCGCGCGATTCAGCGCGACGATGGGGGACGGATTCAGCGTCATCAAGGTATCGTAAAGCGAAACGATGAGTTTCCAGTCGGTTTCCTCCGCGCGGGCGGCCTGAGCGTGCGCGGCGGCGATTCCCGCCTCTACGTGGTATTCAGTCAGTTCGGAACCCGCTGCCGAGAGTTCGAGGAATCTTGAGCCTTCGCCTACCAGTTGCCGATCCCACTGCGACCGATCTTGATCGAACAACGCGTGTAGATCTCCGGACGAGTCGATGCGTGCCGGTAATCTCGCAGCGTTGAGGCACATCAGCGCAAGGAGCGCGTGGGTTGCCGGCGTCTTTCCAAGCGGATGGTCCAGCAGTATCGAGACGAGACGCATCGCTTCGCGACACAGCTCGGCGCGCACTGCGGCCTCGGGCGATGCTCCGTGATAACCTTCATTGAACAATAGATAGAGTGTGCGCAGGACCACCGGAAGGCGGGCCGAGAATTCGGCGGCCAAGGTCACATCGAACAGCCGCTTGGATCCGGCAAGTATTTTCTTTGCGCGCGTGATCCGTTTTTGCATTGCGGCGTGCGTATTGACGAACGCGCCTGCGACTTCATCGATGCTGAAACCGCAGAGGATGTGAAGAATCAATGCGACCTGCGCCTCCTCAGGCAGTCGTGGGTGACAACAAGAGAACATCATCCGAAGCTGATCGTCCTTGATGGCGTTCGCCGCAAACAGATCCTCCATGACCGGCGCGAGTGTCCACTCGCTTTCGAGCAGCCTGCCAAGCTCGGGAGCGAACACGCGTGCGGTGCGCTCGCGTCGCAGGACATCGAGTGCACGGTTCTTCGCCGTTGCCATGAGCCAAGCCGAAGGATTCTCCGGCATGCCGCGAAAACTCCAAACTTCCAGTGCACGGCAGAAAGCGTCCTGCACCACATCTTCCGCGAGCGCGAGATTGTGGACGCCGAAGATGCGCGTCAACGTTGCCACCATGCGTCCTGCTTCGCGACGGAAAAGATGATCGCTGGAATCCACTAGATATTCATGATCATGATGGGCCGGACCTCCAAGACGGCGGTTTCGGCCTCGAAGATCGGACAGCCCTTGGAGAGCTCGACGGCTTGCTCGAGGTCGCGTGCTTCGATCAGCGTGTAGCCGCCGACGAGGTCCTTGGACTCGGCAAACGGGCCGTCTATCACCGTCTTCTGTTTGCCTTTCACTCGTTTGCCGGTCCGTTCGAGAGGGTGACCTTGGTCCTTCATATGACCCTTTGCCGTAAGGTCTTTCATCCAGGCCGTCCATTTCTGCATTCGCTGTTGCAGTTGCTCCGGGGATCCGCCCCGATCCGCTCCGCGATATAGGAATAGAAATTCACTCATGAACCTTTCTCCTTAGACTGCGCGTTGTGAATATAGAACGTTCATCGGCGTCTCGACTACCGAGAACCACCCGCACCCGGGTCGGCGGAAGCGTGAGATGGGCCCGCGTGCACTCCAACCGGGATGATAATGGTTGCGTCGCGCGTGCCCTCACGAGCAACGAATGCGGCGCCGGTTGGATTGCCGTCCGGGCCTGTGGCCGCTCCGAGCTCGGCGTTGGTGAGATAGGGAACGTAGAACATCACATGCGGCGGGAACGGCTGCACGACCCCCTTGTCGTTGGGGACCACGTTCTCGGTCGACAGCATGTAGTCTATGCTCGTGCGGGAGGGCAGCTGGAAGATCCCTTTGGCAAACGCGTCGTCCATGAAACGCTTGATTTCTTCGAAGTTTTTCCCCTGGGCACGCAGCTCGGCCACCTTGAGCACTTGCGGCAGGTGCGTGCGCGTGCCTTCCGCGTTCATGCAGAGCGGCTCCACGCTTGTCGGCACCAAGTGCTGAACGATGGCCGTAAACCCGTTCTGGCCCTCGCGGGCCTTCACATAACCGGACGGCTGCAAGACGTACACCGCTGCTTCGCCGGCCACAGATTTGGGGCAGGCGCTTAGAGCGAGCGTGATTTCCTTTTGCCGATCCATCAGCGGCGGCTGATTGCCGACCGGGTCGCTCGCTTGCGCCGCCATCGATCCGTTCATGGCAATTAGTGAGGCCGATCCCAACAAGACGTGGCGTATCACCGCGGCTCGCTTGCCGCAACGCTTCATGGATTTGACCATCATGGAAGTCTCCTTGAGTTTGTGATTCCGCCCATTAGACGTTTGAGACTCGCCGCAGTGGACACATTTCTTCGCGGGGCTGCGCCTTCGGCATTGGCGAGAGCGCGCCGAGGCTCCGCCGCGGGGATCCATCATGCCGCCGTGATCGAAACCTCCGGATGCTTGGCCAATTCGCGCGCCAACCGACCGATGAATACGGGTACGCGCAGCGACAGTTGTTGTCGATGCGGATAGAGAATAGAGAGGCGATACGGGCGTGGGCGAAGGCCGATGTTGCGGAAGCATTCAACCAGCGGCTGGCAACTCCAGCCCGTTACCCTTTATCTCCGGGTGCGGAAAATCGCTAAATTGGGTACGAACCGCCGCTATGGCTTATTGCGGTGCACTGCGCCGGGCAATCGCTTCTTGGGTGTTTGTTTGTGATGCGAAGTTCTGGCCTGGCCCCTAGCAACCGGCTGCATCGGTGAACCGTAGACATGGCTGGTAGTATGAGGGTGCGGGACAAAGGAGCTCGGCTTGGCACGGGAGTCGGTCGACTGACTGTCGGCCACTGACAACGCCGGTTGCGCGAGCGTGACGGCGGCGAGCGCGGTAATTAGGAATTTCGTCATCCGATCCTCCTAACGGATGATAGATCAATATCGCGCTCCGGCGATCTGAGTGCGCGTTTGTGTGATGTGCGTCTCAGGGGGAAAGCCACCGTCTCTGTGATTTCCTTCGGGTTTGCGTGCCATTAAGTCACCTATTGCGGCTGCCAATCGCACAGGGCCTTCATCTCTCCATCCTTGATGGTGTCTGGCTCGACGCGGTGCCACGCGGTGGATGAAATCAGCTTCGGATCCGCCACCCAGCGCGTCCCGTCCTCGTAGTAGTCGGTTCTTGCGACCAATTTCGCTCTCTCTTCGCCACAGTCAAATTCCCAATGATCCTCCGCATAGTTCACCCACTTACCCTGCCATTTTTCCGTATGCGGCGGAAAAACGTGTTTTTCCAATAACGACCGCAAGTTCCCGTTGCCCTGGAAGCTCCCGGTATTCACGAAGAGATCTCCCACCGAGCTTTTCAGAGCCGTGACTCGCACCCAATCGCCGGCGCCATTGCCATCTTTTGCGCGCGGCACGATCAATGGCGACGGGGAGTTTGCCGACTCGGTAATGAGCAGAGCTTGCCGTTCGTTGTCAATCGACCAAGATTTGAGCCGTGACAGAAAGCTCTGCCCCAACAACGGCAATCCCCCGGAGTCACCGATCGACGCGATGACATCCCGGACTTCCAATTTTCCGACTCGCAAGGATCGAATGCGAAATCGCTGCGAGATTTCTCCGGACCCATCCGCCAGTTTATACAACCGCTTATCCAGGAGATCCTGGGGTGACACGGTGCCCTCGCGGCGGAGAGCAGCAAATACGGTCGCCGGAATAGAAACGTCCGTCGCACCGCTATCAATGGTGAAATTGAGCGAAATCTTGCCGTTGACAACGACGGGCACTTGCAGCGTGCCATGTGCGTGAATCAGCGGTACTGACTCCGAGTATGCGGTGCCACAGGAAAGCAGCATTGCCAACAATGCTCTGCTGAACATCTCGCTCACATTGGCTCGCATGCGCAAATTCCTGGTTCCGGGTTTCCAATCTTGCGGTCCGCACCATTCTAGTCCTCGCCTCGCCATGTCTCTAGCGCAGCGCCACAGTCGCCGCAATGCCAACCCTGAGGAAAACAAATATGGCGAAAGGATATGGCGAAGCACTATATTACGTACCGCATGGATGTCGCCACCGCCAAGAACGCTCCCATCGAATTCGAGACACCGAGGTTGGTGTTGAGGCAGTGGAGAGCGGCAGATCGCGAGCCATTTGCAGCACTGAATGCTGATCCCGTCGTCATGGCGCATTTCTTGGCGCCCCTGACGCGTGCGGAAAGCGACGCAACGGTAGCTCATTGTGAACGCCTCATCGCAGCGCGCCGCTGGGGCCCTTGGGCCTGCGAGATCAAGGCAACGGGCGAATTCATCGGATGCGTAGGGCTGAACGTCCCAGAGGATGACCTGCCCGTATCACCTTGTGTCGAGATATTGTGGAGACTGGCGCGCGCGCATTGGCATCAGGGGTTCGCGACGGAAGCAGCCCGAGGCGCTTTGCACATTGGCTTCGAGGTCCTGAGGCTGCCGGAAATAGTAGCGTTTACCGTGCCCTCGAACGTCCGATCGCGTGCAGTCATGGAGCGTCTGGGCATGCAAATGGATGCCGATGTGTTTGCACATCCCAGGGTTCCGGTTGGCCACGCACTTCGAACACACTGCAATTACCGTTTGTCGCGCGATCGGTGGCTCTCGAGCAAGTTGGGCGAGAGCCCAGGCGTAGTGCAAATCTAAGACAGGTCTCCCAAAACTGGACCCAGGCCAATCGCGCTCATTTGGGAACAGGGAATGGGTGCTCGGCCGCGGGGCTGAAACCTCAAATAAAGTGCGCTAGCAGACAGACAACGCGCCGCAGCATTCGGCAGCGTTTGTGCGTCATGCAAGATCTTTTGCAATACATCGATCTCGACTATTATCGTTCGGCGCAGTTACTCATTGCGCGCGCCGAGATCGCACAATTGCGCCGACAATCATCCGCAGTGGCGCGCACTGAACAGCAACGCAATATTCCCACCGGAGTATCCCGCCCGTTGGACGACCCTGATCAGGCTGAGAGATCTCCCGCTGCCTAAGTCCCTTTGAGCCTAAGCGACCTGCTGCTTCAGCCGCGAGTCCACGACGACTTCAGCGGCGACCCAATCCTCGAGCTCGTTGCCACCCGCAAATCCACGACGCTCAGCGAAAAAATATGCCTCCGCGGCAACCAGCCGGCGCCGAGCCTCCGGGTCAATGGTCTTTGCCTCTGAATCGAGGACCGCCATCACCGCGCCGTCCGAGAGCTCGGTCACCTTCGCTCTTCGTGTCGTCTCGCGCTTCGTCACCTTCACCACGCGTTTCGCCACCATCTCTCCTCCTTAGAAATCTTTAAGATTGGCGTCTCGGGTGAGGCGATCGGTTCGCCTCACCTCACAGTCACTATATAACTGCGTCGCACGCTCTCCCGCAAGCGCAGCAAGCGCCCTCCGGGAGAAACACACCGTACATTTTTTTGTGGGGTTCGCGGGCGTAGCGCGTCGGCGGCCGCGTGATCCGTCTCGCTCTCAGCCCACCGGTTCAGCGCCGACCGAGGTCATCCGCGAATTGCGAATGGCTTCCTGGATCACAGAAAGCGCAAACTCGTGCCCTTCCTTCCAAGCACTGAGGCGCGGTCCCGCAACATTCAGCGTTTCAATATTGTTGTCCTCGATGAACTTCAACACCGTCTCGGCGGCCGCAATCGGATCCGGTGTCTCGCGCGCACTGATGAGAATGCACGGACGGTTTAGGAGTTCGCAAAGATCGCGGGTAAGGTGAGTGCCGCCGCTCAGAGAGCGATCATAGAGAATGACCGTGCCATCGCTGTCCACCACATTCAATCGTGTGCGCTGCCGATAATTGCCGTTCGGCAACGGCGTCAAAGGGTATCGATCCGATATGACGCCGTCCTCCGCCATCCGATCTCCCGGCACCCATCCACCGCAAGGAAAGCCTGAGCCGAGGGCCGCATCCAGCGCGCCGCGATCCACACCCGTCTGGCCGCCGGAGACGATTTTCTTCAGGGTCATCAACAAGATCGCGGTGCTGATTCGGTAACTCACGTCCGGATGAATCTCCTGCCCGACAACTGAGTGGGCTGCAGAGGCGCTCGGTGTTTTAGCCGTCATCGATGCATTCTTAAGTCAAACCCGCCCAATGCCCAAACTGTCGCGGCCCTGAGACATCAGGTGCAAGATGAAGGGGCCGACCGCTACGTGAATTCCCGATTCATTACTGCTCTCGTTGCAGTGCAATGGGCTCCCGTGGTTCGGCGATGGCGTCTGTCCGCCCTGACCGCGGACACTGTCCGCGGTCACTCAAAATTCCCTCATCCCGCAATCGACCTTCTGAAACCGCGTTTTAGCGTGTACCGATCCCTGGCACGGCTCTTGCTCTTCTCCAGTCAGCGAGATTTGACGCCAGACAGCCATCAACGGAGATGTACATGAACACCACGATTTCCTCAAAATTCGCCGCGCTCGCAATCGCGTTAGCCATGAACAGCCTGATCATCGGCGCGGTCGGCTATCTGTTCGAGGTTCAGTCGCACCCGCATCTGTCGGTGATCTCGTTCGCCCGGCTGCTCGCGACACATGAATGGTTCATCTAAATCGACCTTCGTATCAGACAAGTTACCGGCTGATTCGGCGGTCACGACGGATTACCCGGAATTCGTCGTTGGGCTGACAGTTGCAGGCTCAAAAGAGAGAGTTGCAGGTACAAGCCAAGGCAGCGCGAGGGGTCCGCTGTAAAGATCGGCGACAGCTCCCCACGAGCTGCCGCCGCTCAAATCAAAGATCCTGATAGTACGAGTCAATGCGTGAGCCATACGTGGAATCATATGGCGGGATTTCATTCTTGCTGTATTTCGGCGCCCGCTGCAGCCTGTCCTTATTGAGCGGGATGATGTATCCGCCCTGGTTCGGCGAATACTGCATCATTTTCCACGGAATCGGATACCGGTCCGTTCCCATGCCCAGAAATCCGCCGAATTCCATCACGGCGTAGCGGATCTGGCCGGAAACCTTGTCGATCATGAGATCGTCGATGGATCCGAGCTTCTCTCCGGCTGGGTTATAGACAGCGGTTCCCTCCACCTTATCGGAAGAAATGATTTCGAGATTGGTCTTTGAAACGGTGGTCATGACAAACTCCATCATTAGAACGGGGCGCCACTATAGGGTCCGCCTCTTCGCGCTCGAAGCCCTGAGACACGCGATGAAATGTCGGAAGACGACACCGCTCCTGTGTAGATTCAAACGCGCGAGCTGATGCTCGCGCCGTGTCAGAAACCATCCTTGTGAACGTAGGCCGATCATCGCCACCAGCGGTGTGATCACTCCCGCCGCTGACGGACGACTGCCTAAAAAAAAGGCCCACTGCCTCAGCTTGTCGCACTGACGCGAAGCGAAGTGCTCATCCTACAGACCAAGGCAAGCGACGTTGTTCAAATGCGACACAAGTTTCTATCGATACCTTTATGTGGCGATCAACATTTCATTCGCGCTTGATTCGGGCATTGCGTGACGGAGGTTTAAGGGCATGAAACGATTTCTACTGTTGAGTCTCGCAGGCACGATCGCTGCGATCACCACGTATGCGCAGGCGGCCGATAGCGACCAGGCATCAGGCGGCGACGCCGGCTCGTGGTACGTAAGTCCGATGTTGCAGTATCACTTGAAGGGAAGCGATCCTCAGTTGAAAGATGATTTCGCCTACCAAGCGGGAGTTGGTTTGAATCTTCCCGACGAATGGGCGATTGAAGCCGATTTTAATCGGGGTACATTTGATCTCAAGGCGAGCGACTTGACCCGGCGCCAAACGGGCTACTCAATCGACGTCATCAAGAAATTCTTCCCCGAAGATCTCATGCAACGCTGGATGCTGCAGCCGTATGCGCTCGCCGGCGCGGGCGAGTTGGATGACAGGACAAGCGGACCGGGTTTCGATCCGAGGCCCTTCCATACCTATCTTGCCGAAGCGGGAATTGGCCTACTCACCGGCATCGGCAGCCAAGCAGGTCCCACTCGAGTGCAACTTCGCACGGAAGCCAAATATCGTTTGGAATTCGCGAACGCCTCTCGATTCGGCGTTCAGGACCCGTCCGGGTTGATTTTCGGTATCGGGTTGCAGATGAACTTTGGCAACAGGGACGAGCGGCCGCCGGTGGTGCGAGAAGTGGTCCGGGAGGTTACCGTGGCCGCACCGCCCCCGCCGCCGCCTCCTCCCCCGCCTCCTCCACCGCCGCCGCCGGCGCCGAGGGGTGAGATTCGGCTGCAAGGCGTCACTTTCGCCACGAATTCCGCCGAATTGATTCCGCAGTCCGCCACGGCTTTGGATACTCAAGTGCGGCAATTCCAACAATATCCGAGCCTCGTGATCGAGGTGCGTGGATATACGGATAGCCGCGGATCAGCCGAATTCAATCTCAAGCTGTCGCAGCGGCGCGCCGAAGCGGTGATGGATTACTTGAAGACTCACGGCGTGAGCAATCAAATCACCGCCAGGGGCTACGGCAAGGCAGATCCAATCGCGGATAATTCCACCAAGGAGGGCCAACTGGCCAATCGCCGTGTTGTTCTAAACGTGTCAGGCGCTCCTTAGAACGCCGGTCACGCCGAACGCTAGGGCTGTGGCTGCACAATTCCACCCGGCGGGTAGGCGGGAAGCGGCGGGGGTGGCAGCGGCAGTCCGGCCGGTTTGCCGGCGATTGCCTTGAGCATCAGGTCGACGGCTGCCTCCAGCTGTGCATCGTGGCCGGCGAGCAAATCGGCCGGCAGGTTTTCTATTTCGATGTCGGGATCGACTCCACGGTTCTCGACGGCCCACTGACGATCGAGCGTGTAGAGCGCATCCTCGGGAATCGTGATGTAACCCCCGTCCATCAATTGCCAGTTGCCGCGGATCCCGCGCACGCCGCCCCAGGAGCGCGTGCCGACCAGTTTGCCGAGACCATAGAGACGGAATAGATAGGGGAAAATATCGCCGTCAGAGGCCGACCAATGATTGAGCAGTGCCACCTTGGGGCCGTTCAAAACCTCCAGCGGCTCGGTCGCGATCCCGGATTCGCGATTGGTTGCGAGCTGCACGAGCATGCGCCGCAAGCGCTCGAGCGCGAAGGGCGCGATGAATCCGCCCCCATTCCACCGGTCGTCCATGATCAAGGCTTGCTTTCCGAGCTGGGCATAGAATTGGCGCACGAACTGCTGCAGTCCCAGCTGCTCCATATCCGACATGTAGACATAGCCGACGCGGCCCCCGGACAGCTTGTCGACCACGGCACGATTGTGCTCGATCCAGGCGGCCTCGCGCAGACTCAGCTCTTTGGCAACGGGCGTGACGATGATGTGACGAGGCGCGCCGGCGGGCCCGTCGGCGACTGTGAGATCCACCGTCGTGTCGGCATCTGCCAGTTGCAGGAGACTGTCCGGATCGGTCGGCGCCCGCAGCTCGGCGCCGTTGATCGCCAGCAGATAATTCCCGGCCTTCACATTGAGACCGGGCTGAGCCAGCGGACTGCGATAATCGGTGCGCGTGTTGTCGCCCGGATAAATCGTCGCGAAGCGGTAGCGGCCGGAGGCCGTATCGAGCGCCCAATCCACCCCCAGCAGGGCACTGTGCGGCGGCGGCGTGGTGTCGCCGTCATCGCCGCCGCCCACATAGGTGTGAGAATTGCTGATCTCGCCCAGCATCTGCCCGATCAAGTAATTGAGATCCTCCCGCGAGCCGGCGAGCGGCAGCAGCTTGCGGTAACTGTCGTGCACTCCCTTCCAGTCCTCGCCGTTCATGAGCGGCGAGTAGAACAGGTCGCGCTCGAGCCGCCACGCGTTTTCGAACATCTCCGCCCATTCCAAAGCCGGGTCCACTTGTTCGCGCAAATGATCGAGCTTCAGCTCCTTTTTGGTTTCCGCGTCCTTGGCGGCATCTGCCTTGGTGGCGAGCACGGTGTAATCCTTGTCGTGCTTGATCAACACACGCGATCCATCGAGCGACAAGGAATAGCTGTCCACGTCTTCGGTGACCAACGAGGACTTGCGCATTTTGAGATCGAAGAAGCGCAACGCCGTCTTCTCTCCGCTGAGCGTTCCCTCGATGAGGCCCAGCGGCTGGGTCAGGTAATAAATGCGATCCGCGCGCACGTCGAATTGGTTGATGTTGGCCGCATCCATCGGCAGCGCCACGGCCCGAGCCATCAGGCCATCGAGGTCGATCCGGATCGGCTTGATCGGACCCACGGGTTGGGGCGGCGCTTGCTTATCGGCCTTCTTGTCATCGTCACTGTCGGACTTGGCGGCTTTTCCGTGCTTCGCGTCATCCCCGCGCGCCGATTCATCCGGCGTGCTGCTCCCCTCGTCGGACATCGGCGCGACCGGAGAGGCCGTGTCCCGCGCCAGGGGTATTGCGTAGATTCCCGCCGACTTCAGGATCGCGAAATCGAACTCAATGTCCGACCCGACAGGATTCTCGTGGCGGCTGGATTGGAAATACAAATACTTTCCATCGGGCGACCACGCGGGATTCGAATCGATCCCACGGCCGTCTCCCAGACGGGTCAATTTTTCCGTCGCCAATTCGTACAGCACGAGGTCGCGCCGGCGGCCCACCGCGGACAGGCTGAAGGCGAGCCAGCGCCCGTCCGGCGAGAATGCCTGGTCGTGGATTTCGGAGAGTTTGTCCTGCGCCACTTGTTTCGGCTTTCCGGCATTGGTGCCGACGATCCAGAGTCGGTGCGCGCCATCCGAGAATGCCAGCGTTTTCCCATCCGGTGAGAACGAGGGTCCATAGAAATAGCCTTCCGCAAAAGACGTCAGGATCTTTTCCGGCCCGCCTTCCGCAGGACGCACGGCAATTTGTTGTGCGCCACCGGCATCGGTGGTGTAGGCGATGGTGCGGCCGTCGGGCGACCACGCCGGATGGTCTTCGTCCACGCCCTGTGTGCTGGTCAGATTGCGCGTCGCGCCATATTCGGTCGGCACGCTGAAGATATCGCCTCGTGCCGAAAACAAAGTCCGTTTACCGTTCGGCGCCAGCGCGAAGTCCACCTGGCCCGCCGGATCGACTGCGCGGATTTCGCCTTTGACGTCGGCCACATGGGCGCGAGTGCGCAGACCGTCGTCCGGTATGCTCAGGGGAACCTCCTCGACGTGCTCGCCGGGCAAATCCAGCCGATAGAGCTTGCCTCCCTGCTGGAAAGCGATGGCATCGCCGCCCAAGGCGGGAAAATCGATGTCGTAGTCCGTGAAGTGCGTGACTTCCCGCGTCTGTTTGGTGTCGGTATCCATGACCCAGATGTTGGCTCGACGGTGCGTGTCCTGATCCGAGAGATAATAAATTCGATTTCCGTACCACATCGGCGAGGTGTTCGTGCCCGACCAGTTCGTCAGCTGCTTGAGCTCGCGTGTCTTGAAATCGTAAGTGAACAGCTGCTGTGCGAGGCCGCCGTTGTAGCGCTTCCAGGTTCGGAAGTTTCGAAAGATGCGGTTGTAGGCGATGCTGTGCCCATCGGGCCCAAAAGTCGCCAGGCCGACCGCGCTATCGATCTCCAAGGGAGTCGGCGCTCCGCCCGCGACGGGAACTTCATAAAGATTTTGGATCCAGCCGTTCCATTGATCCCGCTTCGACAGATAGACGATGCTCCGCGAGTCCGCTGTCCATGTCACCACCATGTTGTCAGGCCCATGGCGGCCGCCGGTGCCTGCTTCCGTCGCCGGGTGGAAGGTCAGGCGCCGCGCGGCGCCGCCCGCGGCAGGAATCGCCCAAATGTCCGTGCCTGCCTTGCCCGCCTCGGTATAGGCGATCCACTTGCCGTCCGGCGAGACGCGCGGGAACATGTCCTGGCCCGGCGCGTTCGTGAGCCGCACGGCCGTGCCGCCGGATTTCGGCACCGACCACACATTGCCGTCTGCGACGAATACGATCCTGTCGCCGAAGGGTTGCGGAAATCGGGGCAGCGCGGCACGGGCGGCCATCAGCGGCGCCATCACCAGAAGAATAGTGGGCAGCAAACGGTTGATGATCATCGTAGGACCTCTGTGCGCGGGGTTAGCCTGGCTTCCTTTCAAGACTGCGCTTTTGGCTTCATGATCGCACAAAAGGCGCAACCGCCGCGAACATCCCAGGCCAACCGCCGCGAACATCCCAGGCCAACCGCCGCGAACATCCCAGGCCAACCTGCCGCGAACATCCCAGGCCAACCTTTTGGACCTACGGTCCTGACGAATGCCCTTCAGAGTGCTGTCGGTTCCTCGATCGTCCGGCAAAGCGACCGGAGCGTGTCGCGGCAGTGTCGATACGGAGACCATGCCGCCTCAAGAATCTTCGCATCGAGTTCAACGTCATTGCGCTCGCCGATGGGCTTCACGATTCGGCCGGACCGGATGGCGTCGGATGGATCGCCCCAGCCCAATTGACCGGTCGTCCGGAAGATCTTGTAGTCGGCCATCAACTCCGTCGCGAGTCCGAGCCATTGCGTCAACTCTTGCAGCACCAGCGCTGTGTGATCGAGCAGCCGCTCGCAGTCCAAGAAAAAAGCGGACGACGCTCCGGCCTCGGCACGTGTCTTGGCGATCTGCTCCAGCCTCGTGAGTCTCGCGACATAGTAGTCGAGCACCTTGTGCGGATCGCTATGCCAATCGACGCTCTTGAACCGCCGCCCCATGGCGATGATGCTCTTCAGGGTTGATTCCGGCTCCCGCAAACTGAAGATCAGTTTCGAACCCCGCGCCTTCACGATGCGATCACTCAGAACATAGTCGTTCAGCACCTTGTCCAGCACATAGCGTCCGCGCAGACTATCGGCGTTATCGATCGACACCTTGCATCGCAGGTTCAACAGATCGAATCCATTGGAATATCCCTGGTGCATCTCGGAGTGGCCGGTGATCTGCGGGTGGCTGCCCAGAATGTGCGATAGCAGCGATGTATGGCCGCGCATGTGGCTCAAGATGAAGATGTAGTCCTTGCGCGGCGAGAGCAATCGCGGGTTTTTCGCGATCGCGGCGGCGAACCGGCGGACTTTATCCAGCGGCTTCACCCGGAGACAACCACGTTGTGTGGCTTCGCGGCAATCCGTCTTTGCACTAACGCGGCGGTTTCATCGATGGCACTGGTCTCCCGCCCTCCAATATATCCAAATTATCCGTGAGGCCTGATTCGGAAGGCACCCATTGCGCGAGTGAAGATTTGCAAAGCATCCGCCACGCAGTCGGTCGTGGACATCCGGCAGAAGACCAATGCATCGAACGGCGGAAAACGCCTCATTAGAGGACGGCTTCGCCGTCCTCTATCCTACCTCGCCTTGAAGCACGAGGTCTGTCGCGCGTTAAGATCAGAACCTGTACAAACCCGTTACTCCCAGCGTCCGCGGGCGAATCGCCGTCGCGGAGTAAAGTGAGTCGGTCAGACTGGCATGAGTGAGCCCCAAGATAGGATTGGAGTTGGTCAAATTGTTCACGAAGGCGGACACATCCAGTCCTCCATGCACCACGCCGAGGCGCAAGTTCAGAACTCCATACGCCGAATTGGGTGCAAAGCCTACTGGCCCGCCGGTGCCGGGGTCGTAGCCCACGACGTTCGGATCGCCCCTGGATGTCGCATCGGTCCACCGGTAGTCGAGCCGAAAGTACGATTGGGCACCGTCCCAGTATGCGCCGATGTCCCGCGTGTAATCCATGTGCAGAGCCGCGGTCCAGGGCGGAACGTTCGGCAACTTGTCACCCGCCCCAATCAGCGCCGGAGCGACGCCGCCCACGGCGACTCCATACTCAGCGGACGGATAGTACACATCCGTATAGCCGACCAGGGCGCTGACCCTCAAACCCTCCGCGAGTATGGCGGCCACCTGAAAATCAAACCCCTGGCTGATCGCTTTTCCGCGATTGGCCGTGTAGAACGCACCGCAGGAAGGAAGATTGACCGTGGTTTGTATGCCGGTCCAATCGATGTAATAGATGCTGGTCTGGAAGGACAGGCGATTGTCGAACAATGAATCCTTGGCGCCCAGTTCGTAGCTCCAGAGCGAATCGGATTCGTACGTGCTGGGCACGGAGGTCAACCCTAAGGCCTGGAAGGAGGGCTCGCACAGGGGATTGGCCGTGGCGTTGGGTGAATTACTTCCGCCCTGCCGGTAGCCTTTCGCCGCGGTCGCGTACACCATGTCCTTATCGGTGTATTGGTAGGTGAGGCCGAAGCGCGGCGTAATCGGCGTCTGCTTCTGATCCGGCAGCACGGTAGTCGCGTACGTCGTGCCTTGCAGCGGGCCGCCATACTGTTCCAGCTGATCCTGGACCGAGGCACGCTCGAACCGCACGCCGACGTTGGCCTTCAGGCCAGAGACTATCTCGTAGCTAATCTCGCCGAACAGGGCCTTCTGCTCGGTAACCGTCGTGAAGCGCGAAAAGGAATCGACCGCCACTCCGCCGGTCACAAAATCCGGGATGCCGTAGGTTTGCAGACTGGTTTGACCGAAGAGCAATTCGGTCAACGGAGTCAGGTCAGGCGCGATGAACTGCTGCACCCCGTCCAGGGCGTGCCGATAGTAGAGACCGGCAACCCAGTTGAATCGGGACGAGGTGTCTTGCGAGGAGAGACGAAACTCCTGCTGCCACGCCCTGGTCCATACGACGTTCTGATCGTAGGAATTGAACCCAGCCAACGCAGGGGAGAGGGGCGGACCACCGAAGAAGGCCGGCAAGAGTTCCGAATAGTCGTCATAGCCGATGTAACTACGGTCCACAAACGATGTGTCGGACTGCAGCGATAGCCCGGCAAAGTCGAACTTGACGGCCAGACTGGGGATGGTGAGATTGTCATTCGCGGGCTGCCCCGGACTCCTGAAGCCATAACCCGACACGAAGGCCCCTTGCTCGGGATTGGGAAGATCGGTGCGCCAATATTCGGGCGGCGCATCGGTATGCTGGTGCTGGATGAAGACGGCCGGCGTTATCGTCAAACTATCAGTCGGCTTGTAGGTAAACGCGGGTCGCAGCGTGTAGGAGGTTTCGGAATTCGCATTGCGGTCGAGAATCTGCCCGGTGTAGGGATCTTCGATGTCGATGAACCCGCCGTCAAAGTGAAACCATCCGCTCAACCTGAATCCGGCGACTCCCTCAACGATCGGAGCTCCATAGGCCAGTCCCACTTCGTAGCTCGGCGCGCCACGCTCGGTGTAGTCGAATTCCGTCTTGGCGTAGCCGCTGGAGGTTTCCAGGTTGGGCTGAGGCGTGATGAAGCGAATGACGCCGCCCATCGCACTGGAACCGAACAAAGTACCCTGCGGGCCGCGCAGTACTTCGATGCGATCCAAGTCGAAGATATCGGGATGGGGGCTGCCGGAAAAGCCGGCGGCCAAATTCTGTCGGACCGCGATGGGTGTCTCATCGAGATAAATGCCGGTCGTCGGAGAGTTGCCGCCGCTAAAGATGCCGCGAATGGCAACGTCCGTATTGGATTGCTGTTGGCTCGTTCCCGGCGTGGACAGGGCCAGGCCCGGGACCACGCTGGCGAGGTCGTCGAAGGACTGGATGTGCAGCTCATCCATGGTCTTCTGTGAGAACGCGGTGACGCTCACCGCCACTTTATCGAGCGATTCCTCGCGCCTTTGGGCGGTGACGATGATTTCATCGAGCTTGGTGGTGTCCGCCGCCGGGCTGCCCTTGTTGCTGGGAGGAGCTGTTTGCGGCTCAATGGCCGCGGTGTTTGACGGGGCCGTGCTTCCGCTCTGCGCGAGATGAATTCGTTGATCCGAATCACCCGGCGTGACGGCGGCCAAGGTCGAGCCGGTAATATTCGTCGTCTTCCCGGTCACGGCCGCCGGACTATTGCTGACGAGTGCCACGGCACGTTCGCCGACGTAACGATGATCGAGCCCGGTGCCCCTGAGCAAATCGTTCAGGGCTTGTTCCGTCGGAATATCCCCGGATATCCGATTGAATTTCTTGTCCTTCAGATCATCGGCGGAGGCGAGAATCTGGATCTGCGCTTGGGCTCCAAACGTTCGGATCGCAGTCGCGGGATCTTCCGTCGACACGTTGAACGCATGCACTTCCTGCGCGACCGCCGGCAGCGGCGTCGCGGCGGCCAATAGTGCGGTGAGTAGGAGTGCGCTCATCGATCTGCTGTCACGTGATCTCCAGCTCGGCATGCTTATCCCTCTCGTGCGCTTAAAAGCGTCTGGTGTGGCGGCGCACCGTTTGCAGGCGCCTCGAGGGATGAGATGAACGAGCGGGGTTTTCCCCCTATATGAAAAACTAGTTTCGCGGAGGCACGGCCTTGGGCTCGAGCCGGATGAAATTGCCGTCGGCAACCGCCCGGGCTCTTAGCGCGGCCGCTGCGGCCGCCGAAAAGCCCTCCAGATCGGTGGCGCGAAAGACTCCCACGACCGGCATCGCGCTCAGTGCCGGATCGTCGATGACGATCTGACGGCGGTTGTGGCGGTTGATCTCCGCAACTGCGACACCCAAGGATTCCCCGTCGAAGGACACTTCCCCCTCGCGCCAGGCGAGCTGTCGATTGGCCTTCGCGGGCGCAATCGATTGAACCTCTTCGCTCCCGGCGCGTGCGATGACGATTCTTTGGTTTGCCGCAACGCGCTTGGTCTGGGAAATCAATGTGGGTGCGGCACCCGAGTCAGAATTCGCCAGCTTCGCGGGCGCCGCGACTTCAACCACGCCTTCCGTCACCGTGACATCGACCTGGGTCGATTCGAGCCGCACCGAGAACGCCGTTCCGACCGCCCGGACTGCGGTGTCGTGGGCCGTCACCACGAACGGCCGCTGTTTGTCGTGAGCGACCTCAAAAAGTGCTTCGCCGCGAACGAGGTAGACGTCGCGCCGCTGTTGGGTGAGGTGCACGGTCAATTCGCTGTCGGTATTGAGGAGCACGGTCGAGCCATCGGCGAGTGCGATGCGTCGCACCTCACCGATGCCGCTGGCGTAACGCTCGCGGCCGCCGCGCAACAGCCGCCACGCGAGGCTCCCTCCGGCGAGCGTCATCGCCGTGACGCTCGCAGCCATCAACTGCCGACGCGATAGCGTGCGCCTGACCGGCGTGGACACCTCGGGAACGGGCACGGGTAATGGAATCGACTGGATCGGGGGTCCATGGAGCGCGGCGAGCCGATCGAGATCCTCCCACTGGGCACGTGCGCGCACGTACGCCCCCCGGTGGCGCGGATCGGCGGCCAGCCAGAGGTTGAGTTCACGTTGATCGTCGGGACTCAAGCGTCCGGCGTCAGCGCGGACCGTCCATCGAGCGGCTATTTCGTTAATCGATTCCATGATCCATAGCGAGGGTCTGTGGCAAGGACGATTCTAGCGCGTCCGAGGTGGCTTCCGCCGCGCTTAGTGCCTCGCCGAGGCGTGCGAGCGCCCGCGTCAGATGATTCTCTACCGTTTTTTCACTTAGGCCCATATGCTGTGCCACTTCGCGAAGTGACAATCCCTCAAACTTGCGCAGCTCGAACACTCGCCGGCATTGGCCGGGAAGCAACGCGACAATGGCACGCAAGCGCGCCAATTCCTGACGGGCCCCCACTTGCCGATCCGGCCCGGGCTCCTCACTGATGAGGTTTAAGGAGTCGATTTCCCCCAATAGCTCTATGGGGACAATGCGACTGCGACGGGCATATTCAGCCAATAAGTGCCGCACCGTCGCGTAAAGATACGCGCGGCCACTGCGAATCGTGGAGAAATCCGCGGCCCAGATTCGGGCAAAAGCCTCCTGAACCAAGTCATCGGCGTCATTGCCGTTGAACGAACTCAACCGCCGGCGCAGCCAGCCGCGCAACTCGCCCTCGTGCGGCAGGATGTGGGCAGCAATCCAGCGATAGCGGGATGGATCGTCCATGGGCCTACAGCATAGTGAAGATTCCGTGACACGCAACCGAAGAACGGCCGAATTGCCCGGCCGGCTCGGCTCCGCGATACAGGATGGCCCTGGGCAACACTCAATAATTGCCCGTGCGGTGAAAGGTTTGAGGATCGGCGGGGCCGACGCGCTCTCCGGCCAATTCGAGCTCGGAATTGCTCAAGCGCAGCGTCAGCGCATTGTGGTCGTGCATGACAAATGTGACCGGTACTCGCGGCGAGGAGCGTATCGCGAAGGTCCCGTTACTTTGTTTCAGCAGGCGCTCAGGGGTTTCACCCAGCGCTTCGATCATCAGGCGTCCATTTTCGTCGAACACGCGGTAGGTTCGGCGGTATTGCGCGAATGAGTCGTGATAGCCGCCTGCCACCACCTTCAACAGGTAGGTTCCTGCGAATTTGCTGCGCTCGTCGGCGGAGACGGGCTCGTCGGTCAGAACCGGAGTTTGCGCTCGTGCGGGCGGAGTTGGGTTGGGTGCAAGCGCAAGTACCTTTCGGGCCAGTGCGCTTCCGATGGATTTGGCGTTCTGGTCGGAGGTGTTGGTGAGAACGATGACGGTCAGGTCATCGGCGGGGAAGTGGTACATGCTGCCGCTGTAGCCGAGCAGGGAACCGTTCTGGCCGACGTCGCGATGGTCGTCTTCGTGGCCGAGGATGAACGCCATGCCGTAGTGCTGATTCGGGTCACTGGCCGTCATCTTGAGTCCAGGGCCTTCGGCGGTGGTCATGAGCTTGAGTGTTTCAGGTTTCAGAAGCTTGCCGAGTTGCACGGCGCGCCACATGTGGAAGAGATCGGAGACGGTGCTGCAGAAGCGCAGATCGTAGCTGACCGCACTGCTGTTTTCGGTCGCTGCCTCGAAGTGGCCGCCGACGCTCTGATAGCTGTGAGAGAGCCCGTGAATGACCGAAGAATTGTCGCACGAGGTCGTCGCTGTGGCACCGGCGGGGCCGAACAGGTTCTTCTGCATGTATTCGGCGAAGGGCTGGCCGGTGACGCGCTCGAGAATGATCGTGAGCAGTTGAAAATTGGAGACCGACCAGTCCCACTGGGTTCCAGGTTCGTGGACCCATTGGCCGGTGGCGAATAGCGCCATGACTTCATCCATGGCTTTGGGCTGGCGGTAGGTGGATTCGAGCGGGTCGCCGCGGTAGTGGTAGTCGACGATGCCGGAGGTGTTGCTGAGGAGCTGGCGGATGGTGACGTGATGTCCCTGAGTGGGAAACTCGGGCAGATACTTCGCGATGTCGTCGTCGAGAGAGAGCTTGCCGCGCTCGACCTGCTGCATGACAGCGACTCCGGTGAACGGGAGCATCGGGCCGACGACGTGATAGACGGAGTCTGCTTTAGAGGGTGCGTCGAGTCCTATGTCCGATACACCGTAACCCTTGAGCAGGAGGATCTGATCGCCTTTGGCAACCAGCACAGAGGCCCCCACTACCTGGGATTGTGCGACAGCCTGTCTGGCAACGGAGTCGAGATCCGACTGCGAGGTATCGGCCAGCGACACGGCATGAACGCTCAGCGAGAGAATCGCGGTCGCGAACAACGAGCAGGCGGTGCGCGTCGGCCGATTGTAGTCCAGGAACTTTCTCGTAATCATGTAATTTCCTCGGGGTCCGATTGCGGAGTTGGCTTGAGGCACGGCTGCGCGTTGGGATGATGCATCAGATAGGCGCTCGAGTCGGCTTCGAGAGTTTGTCAGAAATTTTTGTGTGCTGAGCCGGTTGATCAACGATTGAGTTCGAACCGATCGTGGCAGCGTCCCATTCGCGTGGGGGGCATCTTGCACTTTTGCATGATCCGGCGCAATTGTGTTTACATTGTGCCCGCCGCAATCGTGACAAACGCTTTTCACATGCTTACCGCGACGTCTCCCACCTTCACTTCCATTGGAGCGATGCCGGCTCTCGCGGCAGACGACGCGTGCACACTTTGACCGGTGCAAACATAAGAGATGCCCGATCATCGGAACTCGGGCAGCTGGCAAAGATCTGGTTCGACGGCTGGCAAGACGCTCATGCTCGAATCGTCCCGGCGGAACTTGCCCGGCTGCGTACGTTGCAAAGCTTTGAGGAAAGGCTTCGAGCGGCTTCGACCGGCGTGCGCGTCGCGGGAGTGGTAGGTGCGCCAGCCGGCTTTTATTTTCTGAAGGGTGCCGAGCTGTATCAATTTTATGTTTCTTCCGATGCGCGAGGTTCCGGTATTGCCGCAGTACTGATGGCTGATGCCGAAGCTCGCCTGCGCGAAAGGGATGTCCATACCACTTGGCTTGCATGCGCCATTGGCAACCATCGCGCCGCCAGGTTCTACGAAAAGTGTGGCTGGTCAAGGACCGGGACGGTGACCGACCAAGTGGAAGTGCCGGGCGGAACTTTTGCGCTCGAGGTGTGGCGCTACGAGAAATCACTCCGGTAATGGGGTGCGTGCGCCGCGTCGGTCAAATCGCAACGCTCAAAAGGGGCGTTCGCCGGCGGCTCCCGTAGGGAGATTCCAGCCTCTAATTGCGGGGGACAGAAGTACCTGACGACCGCCGGCGCGATCGCGAGTGTTTAGTCCAACACCCTCTACCGTTGATCCATCTCCGGCCGCGCTACCGCATGCACAAAGGCCGCCAATTCATCCGCATCCAGCTCGCCATCATGATCCCTATCCGCGCGGGCGAACTGCATTTCCAGAAACCGGAATACCTGATCTTTCGAGACCGTCTCGGTCGCTGCAATCGATCGCACGTAATCTTGGATTGCCATGAAAACCTCCGGCCGCAAACAGGGCCTTGAATCGTGGACAAACCACGCCATCGCGGTTTCATGGAGGGCCATTATAGCGCCGCGGCGCATAAATTTTCTATAAAAGTCGCGCCATCAGAGATGGTTCACACGATGTGAGCCGACACGACACCTTGGATTCCCCCCCGCTGCGCGAGCCCATCCCATCCGTGATTGGAACTGGTTTATCGAGCAACGGCTCTCGAAGGAGAGCACGCTTTCGAGTGCGCGAAGCCTACCTTCGAGAGGTCCGCGCACGACAGTTCGATTGATCAAAATCGTCTTATTTCCTACAGCAGTCGCGAGTCAAGCGGATACGGGAAGCTCGTCAGGCGCTTGATGCGCGCGGCATCGGCGTGTCGCGGGTTGACGATTAAATTGTAGGTCTCGGGCACGAGAACCGATCGCACCGTCAATACAGCAGCATGACCCTCTCGAAGCCAACGGTCTCCCCAGGCACGGGTCACCGATACCCGGCGTGACCAGTCGGTCGGCAATTGTGACTCATCGACAGAGTCGCGCGAAATTTCATCGGGGATGTCCAGTTTGATGAAACGGTGGCGGGAAAGCGCCGCGGGTTCACGGACCTGGCCGTGCACCAGAATCTCGAGCACCGCCGTCGCCGGGTTCGGTGCGCAATACAGAATCTCCCGGCCTCGCGTGTGCCATCGCGCGGAAGCGAGCAACCCCCCTCGCCCGTCGAGCGATTCGTGCCTGGAGAATCGCCAGACAATCACTTTAGGCGAACATGCCGTGTTCGATTCCGATCATCTGCTCCTCGACAGCGAGTGCCCCGGACTCGGTGGCAAGCAATTGCAACGGCGTGCGATCGCCCAATGAGGATTTGGGCTCGCGCAGCCAGGCCGCGGCATACGCGGGTTGTCCAGCGAAGACCTGTTGGGCGCGGGCCGTGACGCGCGCAACCCGGACAGCCTTATCGGCTTCTTCAGAGGACAGCAGTTGCCCGGCGGCTTCGCGTCGGTTCAAAGTCCGGCGCGGCGCGATGAGCTGGTAGATTTCGGCATCGGTAAGATTGGCTCGAACCCGGAGGCTGTGCACCGTTGCGATCGTCAGACCCTTCTCCAACCGCTCGATGAGGTCGACCTCCGAATGCACGGCTTTGAGGCCCAGCAGCCTAGCGGTGAGTGCGTAGAGTGACTCGTCGTCAGATTCAAAAGCCAAGGGTCGATCGAGGGTGGCGGTATTCATGGCGACTCCAACGGCAAGTGCGCATATTATCCGCGCACTCGGCCGAAGACGCAATCGCCGCACTCCGGATCCTGTCCTGACATAACTGATTGAAATTTATGATCTATTCTGTGACCTTGCCGTCTCGGCCGCGACCCCCGTTCTCACCAAATCGGCGCCACTGTCTCGATTCGAATCTCCGGCTTCGGTCCCGCAGCACCACCACCGTTCTTATTGATTCCGCGTCACGAGCCACACATGGACGATCCCAACAATCGACAGCACCAGCAATCCAAGTTGCGCGAGTCCGGCAATGAGAAAGCCCGAACTGCGCTTGGCCGGATCCGCCATGTAGCCTGAAGCATACAAGACGCGCCCAATGACCCAGATCAGCCCTAAGCCAGGGGCCAAGTACCCCGATCCCACCGGATAAAAGGTGGCCAGCCAGAGAAGCGGCAGGAACAGCACGGACTGCTCGAGAGTATTCATCTGCACACGGAACGCCCGTTCGAATTCAGGAGCACCGGTCACCGCCGGAGCCTGCACGCCGTGCTTTCCGCGCATACGGCCCACCAGCATCATCGTGTAGAGACCAAGAAGCACGGCGAGTACCGTCACCGCGGCGCTCAACAATCCACCGGCTGTTGCCAACATGAAATTCACCCCTTCTAGCGGCCCCCTGTGGCCGCCATGATACTCGACCGTCCGCGCTGCTACGAGGCCTGACAACGCCATCCGGTCATTGCTGAACACCAAGGTTGTTCGGCATTTTGTAAGTTGACCGTCCGGACCTCTCGACTCACCACTTTCGATCAACATTGCGTTATCGAAGGTGGCGGTCAAGGACCACGTCTCCCGAAAGGCGCTATCCTGTCAGCCAGCAAGCAATAGTCAGTACCGTGGGAGAACGCTGATGGCCATTGATATTGCGGTCAACGGTAAGTCCTTTTCGATCGACGCAGATCCCAATACACCGCTCTTATGGGTGATCCGCGAGGAGCTTGGGCTTACCGGCACAAAGTTTGGCTGTGGTATCGGCGCCTGTGGTGCGTGCAGCGTACATGTCGATGGCGAAATCACCCGCTCCTGCCTGATCCCAGTGGCTGCCGTTGCCGGCAAGACGATTACGACGATTGAAGGCATTGCAGCGCCGAATGGCGCGCTTCATCCGGTGCAGCAGGCATGGATCGATGCGCAGGTGCCGCAATGTGGATATTGCCAGTCAGGCCAGATCATGGCCGCCGTCGCGTTGATAAAGAAAACCGGACAGCCGACTCCGGCCCACATTGACGAGTCAATGACCAATATCTGCCGCTGCGGAACCTATCCGCGCATCCGCCGAGCCATCTTGGCTGCCACCGGCCAAGCGGCCGCCGCTTTGCAGGGAGACTGATCATGGGCGTCAAGCGCAGAGCGTTTCTGATCGGTGGTGCAGCATTGATCGGCGGCGGCTTATTTGCTGTTTCCTGGTCCGAAAGAGCGGCGACGCGCCGGGCAGCGAAACTGGTCACCAAGGACAAGGCGGGCGTATTCCAAACATGGATCCGCATTGCAGAAGACGACACCGTCACGATCTTCTCGCCCCACGTCGATTTTGGCCAAGGAGCGGTGACCGGACTCGCTCAAATGGCGGCAGAGGAGCTCGACGCAGACTGGTCAAAGATCGTGGTGGAATCCGCGCCCGTCATGGTGGCCTTTGCGAATGCGCCGCTGGCGAAAGGATTCGGCGGAGAGTTACTGCCTTTTTCCGTCCCGCCTTTTCTGAACGGAATTGTGGGTTCCGCTTTCGCAATGGTCGCGCGCAACATCCCGTTGCAGGTCACGGGAGGCTCCTCCAGCATCCGGGCGACCGGTCAGATGGGTATGCGCGTCGCCGGTGCCGCCGCGCGCAACGCATTGATCGCGACGGCAGCCAAGCGCTTCTCCGTCCCCGAAAGTGAATTGACCACTGCAAATAGCCGAGTGATCCATGCCAAGAGCGGCCGGGCGCTGCGCTATGGCGAACTCGCCGCCGAGGCCGCCGACGCTACGATTAGCGGCGAACCGAAGTTCAAAGACCCCAAGGACTATCGCTTGATTGGCAAGCCGATTGCGCGGCTGGATATTCCTGGGAAGGTGAATGGCAGCGCCCAATTTGGCATGGATGTTCAACTGCCGGATCTGCGTGTGGCAACGATCATGGCTGCGCCCGTGCGCGGCGGAAAACTCGACAGCGTAGATCCTGCGGCCGCCTTGGCGATCAAAGGCGTGGAAAAGGTCATCAAGCTCGACAATTCGGTAGCGGTTCTCGCCAAGGGTTACTGGCAGGCGCTGACCGGCCTGCGGGCACTGTCCCCCAAGTTCTCCGATGGCGGACACGGGGCACTGTCATCAGCCTCCATCGCTGCGGCTCAAGCCGCCAAACTCCAAACCGACAAGCCGGACAATAAGAGCGGCCATGGCGACGTGCCGGCCGCGCTTGCGGCGAGCGGCGTCAGATTGGTCGAGGCCCATTATGCCGTGCCGTTCATCCATCACGCGATGATGGAGCCCTTCGCACTCACCGCCCACTTCAAGGATGGCAAACTTGATCTGTGGGGCGGCGTGCAGGATCCACTGCATAGCCGCAAGGTTGCGGCTGAAGCGGCCAATATCAGCACGGATCAAGTCACCTTCCACCCGATGATGATGGGCGGCGCCTTCGGCCGTCGTTTACCGGGATTTTGCGAGATCATTGGCCAAGTGGTTCAAATCGCCAAGCAGACCCCCTATCCCGTCAAGCTGATCTGGTCGCGTGAAGAGGAAGTGAAACACGGCTGCTATCGGCCCCAGGCAACGGCCAATCTGAAGGCGGCGCTCGATAAGAACGGACGGATTGCCGGCTGGACAACCGACTATGCCCAATCAGAGGATGCGACGCGCGAAATCCGTTTTGTCTATGACGTTCCGGCGTATGCGCTGCGTCACTATGCATTTGCCACCAATCAGCACGATGGCCCCTGGCGTTCGGTCAATTCCAACCAGAACGGCTTCTATTCCGAGAGTTTCATGGATGAGTTGGCGCTTGCGGCGGGCGAAGATCCCTATCAATTCCGCCGCAAACATTTGCATCCGGGATCGCGTCATCTGGCCGTGTTGGATGATGTAGCCAAGCGCAGCGGCTGGAGCACGCCGCTTACCACCGGACGCGGGCGCGGCATGGCCCTGGTGGAGTCGTTCAACACCATCGTCGCGCACGTGATCGAGGCATCAGTCGGCGACGACGGCCGCCCGCGCGCGCACAAAGTGTGGTCAACCGTGGATTGTGGTCGGGTGATCAATCCGGACGGCGCCGCCGCGCAGATCATGGGCGGCATCATCATGGCCTTGTCGTCCTGCGTCGATGAAGCCATTACGCTCGAGAAAGGCGCCGTGGTGCAATCAAACTTTCACGACTATCGACTCTTGAAGCTGGCCGAAGCGCCGGACGTGGATGTGCATTTTCTGGAAAGCAATGCCTCAATGGGCGGCCTCGGCGAGCCGGGTGTCCCGCCAACTGCACCCGCACTCGCCAACGCCATTTTCGCCGCAACCGGCACGCGCATCCGTCAATTGCCGTTTCGCAACCAGGCTAAAGCGTAAGGTGAGCAGCACCCCAAGCGCATCCTGGAGCTCGCGCGGAATGATGGATGCCGGCGGCGCTCAAGCCGCGATGGCATCCACCCTCGCGAGGGCGGTGCCGACGGCCTTCTCGGCGGCTTCCGGTCCGAATGCGATGCCCTCCACCGGGATGACCTCGACGTCGGTGATGCCGATGAATCCGAGAGCCGTTTTCAGATAGGTGTCCTGGAAGTTGAGCGCCTGCATGGGACCTTGGGAATACACCCCACCCCGCGCGACGACCAGGTACGCCTTCTTCCCTTTGAGCAAGCCTTCCGGACCGTTGTTCCCATAGCGGAAGGTGACGCCCGGCCGCACGATATAGTCGACGTACGCCTTGAGGCTCGAGGGTATGCCGAAGTTGATCATGCCGGTCGAGACAATGAGGGTGTCGGCGGCGAGGAGCTCCGCCAGCAGTTTATCGGACAGTGACAGTGCCGACTTCTGAGCTTCCGTCAACCGCTCCGGCGGCGTGTTGCGGGCGACCGCGAAGATATCGTCGATGTGCGGCAAAGGATGACGTGTCAGGTCGCGCACGGTAAGGCCGGAGCCGGATCGGCCGGCGAGTTTCTGGGCAAGTTTTTGGCCCACACGCGTCGAATGGGATTCTATTCGCGGGCTGGAAGTAATCAATAAAATCTGGCTCATGTTGGTCTCCTTTGGAAAGTCATTCATCTTGGGTGACTACTGCTTGCGAGAGGCGTCAATGCTCATCGGACCTGCGCCGAAGAAGACGATCTGCAGCAGGCCGCCGACGATCATGACGTTCTTGAGGAAATGGATCATCTGATTTTGATCGGCGAAATTTCGATGGAAGAAAATGGCCGTCGCCAAGGCAAACAGGGCAGCTACCAACGCAACGACACGGGCACGGTAGCCGATGAGGAGCAGTGCACCTCCACCGAGTTCCACGGCGATCGCGATCAGCCATCCCAATTGCGGGAACGGCAGTCCGACGCTGCCGATGTATCCGACGGTGGCGTCGTGTGCGGCGAGCTTGCTCAGCCCGCTGAGAATGAAGGGAGCGCCGATGAGAACTCGGCCGAGCAGAGGCAGATAACGATTCGAATTTTCCATTTTTCTCTCCAGTGAGTTGTTTCAGTTGGTTGTTCTGATGTGTTACGCCGCGTCCACGAGGATGATCTCGGCGGCTTCGAGCGCGGTGATGGCAATTTCGGATTCACCGGTGATCGCGATGCCGTCGCGCTCTCCGACGTGTTGGTCATTCACCAAGACTCGTCCACGGGCGGGCACCAGATAGCCGTGTCGCGTCGGGGGCAAGGCGTAGGCGATGCGTTGTCCCGCCGCCAGGGTCGCGCCGAGCACCCGGGCGTCTGCATCGAAGCGCAACGCATCCCCGTCCTCGGGATATCCGCTCGCGAGCGGCACGAGGCGTCCGGCGCGCGGCACATCGGCAAAGGACTTGGTCGCCCAGCAAGGATCGATGCCGAGCCGGCGCGGCAATAGCCAGATCTGAAAGAGCCTCAGCGGCGCATTGCCGTTGTTGTATTCGGAATGTCGGATTCCACGGCCGGCGCTCATGGCCTGCACGTTTCCGGCGCGAATCTCGCCGCCGCCACCGGTATTGTCTTGGTGGTGCAGTACGCCTTCGCGGACGTACGTGAAGATCTCCATGTCGCGGTGCGCGTGCATCGGAAAGCCGCTGTGTGGGGCGATCTCGTCGTCATTCCAGACCACGAGGCTGCCGAGCGGCGTGTGCGCCGGATTGCCCTGGCTGTCGACCGCGAAGTGATGCTTGGCCTTGAGCCAGTCGCGATCCCCGCCTCCCAGGGTGTCCCAAGTTCGAAGTTGCAACATCGTCGTCTCTCCTCTGGTCGGGTTGTCCGACAACCCGTTTACGCCATGGGGATAGACTACTTATGCAACAATTATTTATTAATACCCAAGATTGGAAAAGATTATTGTAGAATATAGGATAATAATCAGTGACCAGCCAGGTGCTGCCCTTATGAATCCCTTCCAAGACCTGAACAACCTCTACTTCTTCGCCAAAGTCGTGGACTTCGGCAGCTATACGGCCGCCGCGGAGGCGCTTGGCCTGCAGACCTCGAAGCTGAGCCGCCGGGTGGGTGCACTGGAGAGTGAACTCGGTGTGCGCCTGCTCAATCGCACCACGCGCAAGCTGTCGCTCACCGAAGCAGGCAAGACATTCCATCGTCACTGCGTGGCGCTGATTGCTGAGGCTGAGACAGCGAAGAATGCGATCAACCAAACACTGTCTTCGCCGCGAGGGGTGGTTCGGGTCAGCTGCCCCACCGGCCTGCTTCAAGGCGGTGTGGCCCATATCCTCGCACGGTATCTCGGCGCGCACCCGCAGGTTCGCATCGCACTGGAAGCGACCAATCGCAGAGTCGACGTCGTCGATGAGGGAATCGATATCGCGATTCGGGTGCGAGTGCCTCCACTGGAGGATTCAGACCTGGCGATGCGGTCGTTCGGTCCGTCGCCGATGATCCTGGTGGGGAGTCCTGCGCTCATCGCCGAGCATGGACGGCCGCAAGCGCTCACCGACATCGAGCGAATGCCGACGCTGTCGATGAGGACTGTCGGGGAAGAGCACTCATGGCATTTCCTCGGCGCTGATTCAAAACCGGCCGTGCTGATTCACAGCCCGCGTCTCAGCACCGACGACCTCTACAGCCTGCGCCGGGCTGCCCTTGACGGGGTCGGTGTGGCACGCCTGCCCGCGCTCCTGGTTGCGGATGACTTGGCGAGCGGCGCGCTGGTTCGCTTGTTGCCGTCGTTGAGCGCCCCATCCGGTGTGGTGCACGCCGTGTTCCCATCGAGGCGCGGGATGGTGCCCGCGGTCCGCTTGCTGCTCGATGCCTTGTCCGAAGGCTTTGCGGCCAATCCGTGGCTCGTCGGCGATGACTCAAGCAATCTGGCATAGCGCTGTAACATGCCGAAGCGAAGATTCACGCGGTCACTGCACCATGATGAGGAAAACCAATGCCCGGTAATCAACTCGCTTCGATCGACCATATCGTCGTGCTCATGCTGGAAAATCGCTCATTCGACCATATGCTCGGATTGCTGTACTCGGCCGAGGGCAACATCTCCCCTGCGGGCCAACCCTATGAGGGACTCACGGGAAAGGAATCGAATCCGGCCACGGACGGCACGCCGGTGCCCGTGTTCACCATCGAACCGACCGACCCCAATGCCTACTACATGCCCGGCGCCGATCCGGGCGAAGGCTACACGGCAACCAATTCCCAGCTCTTCGGCACCACCACCGCGCCCACTCCCGCAGCGGCCACTAACCGGGGCTTCGTCACTGACTTCGGCTACACGCTGGGATGGGAGTCGAAGGAAAAGTGGTCGATCTTTGCCGGCACCACCGCGAGCAGCATCATGGGTGTATTTCCGCCCAGCATGTTGCCGGTGCTCTCGGGTCTCGCCCGTGGGTATGCGGTCTGCGATCAGTGGTTCTGCTCCGCGCCCACCGAGACGTTGCCCAATAGAGCCTTCGTCAATGCCGGTACATCACAGGGCCACATGGACGACAAAACCACCAAATACACCTGCCCCAGCATTTACGGCCTTCTGTCCCAACACCACATCAGCTGGCGCATCTTCGGCTATGACGCACAGCCGTTGACCCGCCTGGACTTCACCGATACGACCAACGCAAGTGACAGCTGCTTCGGCGAGTTTGCAGACTTTCAAACGGCTGCGGCCAACGCTACATTGCCGGCCTACTCGTTTCTCGAGCCAAGCTGGGACGCCGCCGGCAATAGCCAGCATCCAAACTACGACGTCGCGCTCGGCGAGCAATTCATTCACGATGTTTATTACGCTCTGCGCAATAGCCCCGCATGGGATCAAACGCTGCTCATCATCACCTACGACGAGCACGGCGGGTGTTACGACCACGTTCCACCGCCATCCGGAGCCACGCCGCCCGACAATACGGTGGGCGAATACGGCTTCGATTTCACCCGATTCGGGCCGCGCGTGCCCACCGTTCTGGTATCTTCCAAAATTCGGGCAGGTACCGTGTTTCGAGTGCCGGCCGGATCCATGCCGCTGGATCACACCTCCATACTGAAGACGATTGAAACTCGCTGGAATCTGCCGGCCCTGACCGCGCGCGATGCTGCGGCAAACGGCATCGGCGACGTGCTCACGCTCGCGCAAGCGCGCAGCGACGATCCGCTGATGGGAGTTACCGTTCCGGTCGCCAAGACTGTCAATCCCAACGCACACCTCCCCTCTCACCTACAGCAGGTACACGCCGAACTGGTGGCGCAACTTCCCGTACCCGATGGCAACGGCGGAACTCACCACACGATGCCTGATCTGCAGACGAACGAAGACTACCAGGCCTATATTCGAGAACGGACGGAGGCGTGGCTCGCGTCGCGCCGAACGGCCTGATCTCTGCCGGCCCAAATGGGGCTTAGCTCGGCGCCAAGACCGGGTGCAGGAAGCGAGTCCGGTCTTCGCCGGGTTCATCGTTGTCTCGCCACACCACGCCGGTTGCACGACTCGTCTGGCGATCGGGTATCGTGTGGAGGGGCATGAGTTGGGCCGCTACCCTGGCAACAGAAAGCATAGAGACTCCAGTGGCACAGGATGCAACGCAGACCTCGCTTCGGCGCAGGCATGATTGGCTTGGCCTATCCTGCCTGGTATACGACGTCCGCTGGGGGGCAGCTCCCGGCTGGATGAGCGTGTCGTTCGAACAACCCGCCCTGTGCTTTTTGATCGAGGAGATCGGAGGACGCGGTGAGTTACGAATACGACCTGATTTACCTTCTGAAGGTGAATATTTCGGCACGGGCCATTTGACGCTACTGGCCGCAGAGGCGCCGATCGTTCTGCATTCCTCGACGCTGCGCCAGGCACAGTTCGCGTGCTTTCCTCTCAGGCCTCGCGAAGAGGCGTGTCTGACCATGGAGCAGGCAGAGTTGATCACGCACGCTCCAAGCCGGCTGATGTTTCACGATACGAGGCTGCATACCTGCGCCATGATGCTGGGCGCCTATGAAGGCGAAGACGAACACGATGCCTATGGACTCGGATTGCGGCACGCGTTGCTTGCTTCCCTCGTCGGAGTGGTGCAAGAGCCGGTGTCCGGCACCAAGAGCCGACTGACGGGCCCTCAGCTCGCCCGAGTGCTCGACCATATCGACGAGCATCTTGATCTGCGCGTGACGAACGACAGCCTCGCGGAACTCGCCGAACTCTCTGCAATCGAGTTTGGTGCCGCCTTTCGTGAAGCGACCGGGCTGTCACCGCAACGATGGCAAATGGATGCCAGAGTCCGTTCGGCGCAGCGCCTGATGGTAGACACGCCGACGCTGTCTCTTTCATCGGTGGCCGTACGATCGGGCTTCGCGGACCAGAGTCATTTCTCCCGCGCGTTCCTCGATATTCTCGGCGTCACACCGACTGCCTGGCTTCATCAACGTCGCTGAGGGGGCGTCGTTCGTTCGCCGGCGCTTTTACCGGCCATTGAATTGCACGGCGGGCGGCTCGACTCCCTGATCAAAGGCCTTTGCGGTACTGAGGAACCCTCGCGTGCAGTCATCGGACAAGTACAAGTCCATCGAGACATCCAGCATCATCGCATCGGCCGCCGGTACTCCTCCCGAGGACCATGCCTTGAGCAAGGTCCGGGTGGCCGCATACGAGCGGGTCGGCCCCGCGGCCAACTGCCGTGCGAGTGCAAGCGCTGTTGCACTCACCTCCGACTCAGCGACCACGTGACTCGCAACGCCGAGTTGTCCGGCCTGAGCTCCGGTAATGGGCTCGCCCAGCATCGCCCAGCGCGACGCCCAGGTGCGTCCCGCACGCTCGGCGAGTCGTTGCAATGCGCCGGCGATGGGCAGCATGCCCGTCGTGACTTCGACACAGCGGAAGATGGCATTCTGCGCGACGACGATGAAGTCGCAATTCAGGGCAAGTTCAAAGCCGCCGCCAAAGGCGATTCCTTGAACGGCTGCGATCGTCGGCACCCGCAGCGCTTCGAGCGCGCGGTACGACTGATTGACCTCCGCGACAAAAGTGCGAAACCAATTGATGTCCTTGCCGGGCCATTCGCGCACCTCACCGCCGAAGCTGAAATGCGGCCCCTCCGCGCGGATCAGGACGACCCGCACATCACTCTCGCTCGCCTCATGCACGGCCGTCGCCAGATTGGTACAAAAGCGCTTGTCGAGATAGTTGTGGGGAGGATTGGCCAACACGATATGACCGACACCCTGGTCGCGTTCGAAGCGAATGGTTTTCATTACTTAGGCCTTTCTTGCGGATTGCGGCTGCGATTGAGGGATGACGGGTAGCAGGAGATGAGAGGGTCGCGCCGAATCGTGATAGATACGATGTGTGACCGTGCGGCTGCTACAGACATGGTAGGGAATGTATTCCACGTTGGTCATGGCTCCCGTTCCTGTCGGTACGTCCATGGATGTGATCTCGAGGCAAATGCGGTGCCCGGCTTTGAATTGATTGGCGGTTGCGATGATCTTGATGCGGTACTCCAGAACCTCTCCCAATGGCACGGGTTCGATGCTTGCGCGGCTCAGCTTGTGGAACGGTTCCCAGGGCTTGGAACGCGCTTCGTCCAAGGCGCGATAGGAGGCCTTCAACCAACCGCGTGTGAGCTCGCGCTCCGGTAAGTCGGCCGGTATGGCGCGCTCGCCTTCGCGAGCCGTCACCACCGATACATCGGGACCGACATCTTTGAGGACAATGATCCAGTTCGTATCCGGCTGATCGATCGCGGCATACAGCGTGAGACTGATGGGACCGACGACGGTCAGGTCGGCGGCAAAGGGTTCACTCAAATAGCGCAGCCGTTCGATCTTGCTGGTTTTCTTCAGGGGCATTTGAGTGAAGACATCGGGCTCGCTCGCCGACGCCCCCACCTGCTCCGCAGGCGGCGGCGGCTCGGTGGTGAGGCTCTCCCAGTCCCTGAGGTAGTATTTCACCCACTGTGTATCAGGCAGCGGCCAGTCCTCGGCCGTGCGCCACTCATTGGCGCCCATCAGCCAGTAGCGCACCCGGGGCTCGTTCATGATGCCGGTGTCGATATCTTTCAGCCAATAGTCGTACCAACGAAGGATTTCGTCGTGATATTGGTGGAACGGCCGCTCAAGATGCGCGGGGCCGCTGAAGAGCAACTTGGAAGGCCCTTTGACGTTTTGAAAGTAGTGCTGTGCGCCCAGCCAGTGCAGTTTGTAGGTATACGCGTAGGCGCCGGATCCTGTGTAGAAGGGGATCTTGATCTTATTGAAGAATTTTTCCGAGGCTTCGAGCGTGCCGTCCGCTTCCCAGGGCGCCACCATGGAGCGGTACATGATGAAGGTGCGCTGGCCCTTTTGGGTGAGGATGTTGTACAGATTCATGTACATCTTGAAATCAGGATTTGCCATGGCGGCCTTGAACAGCGCCTCTTCCTGCGGCGGAAGTTCGCCCGGAATTTCCCGGGACTCATGAACGGTGCTGAACACATCGAGCAAGTACGGAAAGGTGTGCAGTACCCCGCCGGGATAGAAGTCTCGAAACCCGAACATCCCACCGTAGGCGCTGCAGGCGTCGTAGGGAAAGATGGCCTTCAAGGCCGGGTGTCCTTGGGCCGCGGCTCGCCATTGCTCGCCCGCGTAACCCGATATACCGACCATGCCAACCTTGCCGTTGGACCAGGGCTGCTGCGTGATCCACTCGATCGTGTCGTAGTGATCGGTGTCTTCGTGTCCGTAGTGGCCTTCGGACTTGGCCGATCCGCGCGGTTGCGCGATGACATGGATGTAACCTGCGGCGAGGAATCGCCGCGTATTGCCCGCTTCGATCGGACCGAACCAAAGAGGCGCATTCGCCGGCTGCGGAGGCAACATGTCGGCGATATCGGGTCCCTGCATGTCCTTGTTGTGCAGCGCCGCCGCATACAGGACGGGGAATCGCCCATCGGACTTCGGCCGATAGACATCGAGGGCGAGGCGTGTTCCATCTCGCATGGCGATTCGGATATCCCGCTCTTCGATCATGATCAACTCTCCCCCGTCAGGTTCAAATGCCGGCCTGGTGGGTGAGAGCGTGACGCGGAAACGGGGCTCGATGCTTGACGAATTCCGCTGCGAATGGAACTCGTCCGAGAAGGACTGCCGCAAGGGCCGTCCGGGTGGGAGTCAGTTCAGATTCACCCGTCTCCACGCATTGGGAGTCGCGCCCGTGGCGGTGCGAAATGCCCGGTTGAAATGACTTTGCTCGGAGAAGCCGGTCTCGAGGGCAATGTCGACGAGATTCCGGTGACGATCGGTGAGCATGGTCTTCGCACACTCGATTCGAGCATCCAGGAACCACTTATGCGGCGTGGTGCCGGTCGAGACCCGGAAGGCGCGACCGAATTGCGAGGACGAGAGGCCCGCGAGCCTCGCAAGATCGGACAGTCGGATGGGTTGATCCACATTGTCACGCATGAAATCGGTCACCCGCGACAGTTGACGCTTGCTCAGGCCGAGTCGCCGATCGGACGCGCGGGTGACGGCGTTCAATTGTGATAGACGGCCGATCATGGAGGTGACCAAGCTATCTCCGAAAAGCATGAACGCGGGCATGTCCTCTTCGCTGGCCGCGAGCAGCCGCGCCAAAGCCTGCAGAGGTTCGTCAATGAATACGAGCCTCGGATCGGCGAGTTGCGCCACCGGGAACTCTCCCCCCGTGACCTCTTGGATGCGATCGATGTCGAGGATCAGGCGAACCTCATCGAAGCGAGCCATGCCATCGGAGTAGCCCCACACCGGGTGACCGGCCGGGATCAGACTCGTGTGACCTGTGCGCGGACGGCGGCGCGCTTGCGTGGCCACGCGTCGACCTTCGTCGATGGTTGAGCGCGCTTCGCAGTGGCCGCCGGCCTCGTTCACGATGACGGACAAGATCGGCCGATCGCAAAGCAGTTGATGCCATGCGCATCCGGGCAGCACGTGCTGCTCAATGGCGTGCACGGCAATTCCGTTCCAGCAATGGCTGCGGACACGGGTAGTGCCTAAGTTATGCGGTTCGCGGCTTCCGAAATCCAACCCATTCTCCCCCAACGCCAGATGGGGCCCGTCGAAGGATTCAGACGCCTGAAACCTCCGCGTAATATTCGCCCTCGTGTGCTGTTGTAGCGCAGAGGGAGCACCCCGTCAATTGGCAATCGGCCCTGTTTCGACAAATCCTGGCCCATCGACAAGGCATTGTTTATCAAGGATTTCCAGGTCGATCCCAAACGCGCTGATCCCCATCAAGACGTAAGGGACCGGCGATCCGTACGGTCTCGCGGAATTACTCAATGCGGTAGGTGCCGTGCAGGACCTCAGTTACGTTCATGGCCATTCCGGCACCCCCCTGGTGGGTCTGAGTGTCGGGGCCTTTCTCGACAAGATTGCCGCCACCCATGGTGATTGCGAGGCACTGGTGTCATTCGGCCAGAGGATCCGCTGGACCTATGCCGAACTCAATGCGTTGGCGGATCAATTCGCCGCAGGACTTCTGGAGTTGGGCTTGGCGCCGGGCGATCGGCTCGGAATCTGGTCTCCCAACCGCGCCGAGTGGGCCGTCACACAGTTCGCGGCCGCGAAGGCAGGCCTCATCTTGGTGAACATCAATCCTGCCTACCGGGTGTTCGAACTGGAACACGTGCTGAAGACGGCCGGTTGCAAAGCGCTCGTCACCGCGGCGCAGTTCAAGTCCAGCCGCTACCTCGAGATGATCGCCTCAATCGTAGGGGATTTGCCCCAAGGTGAGCGACACATCAGCTCCGAGCGCCTTCCGGACTTGCGGCACGTCATCGTCCTGGATCAACAAGAAGACAAAGATTACTTGACCTATCGTGAGGTGTCGGCACTCGGCGCACGGGCCGGCGGCGAGGCACTGGCGGCAATCGCCGTGCAATGCGATGACCCGTACAACATCCAGTTCACGAGCGGTACGACCGGACTCCCCAAGGGCGTCACGCTGTCGCACCACAATCTGCTCAATAACGGCTTGCAAGTGGGTGAGGCCACAGGTATCCGTCTCGCTGACCGGGTATGTCTGCCCGTGCCGCTGTATCACTGCTTCGGCATGGTGATGGGTAATCTCGCCTGTCTCACGCATGCGGCCACCATGATTTACCCCAGCGAGGCATTTGATGCGCTCGAGGTGCTGCGCACCATCGAGGAAGAGCACTGCACTCACCTCTACGGCGTTCCGACCATGTTCATTTCGATCCTGGGTCACGAGCAGTTTCGGGCCTTCAATCTGGGTTCGTTGCGCGGCGGGATCATGGCGGGTGCGCCCTGTCCGGTCGAAGTCATGAAGTCCGTCATCGCCGACATGAACATGCGGGAAGTCACCATTGCCTATGGGATGACCGAGACCAGCCCCGTGAGCTTTCAAACGCGGCTCACCGACCCGCTTACCGCACGGGTCGAGACGGTAGGACGGATCATGCCGCATACCGAGGTCAAGATTCTCGATGAGAGCGGCCGAATCGTGCCCCGCGGCGAGAGCGGAGAGCTCTGCACGCGCGGATATTCCGTGATGATCGGCTATTGGGCGGACGAGGTACGCACGCGCGAGGTACTGGACTCGGCCGGCTGGATGCATTCCGGGGATCTGGCATCCATCGATGAACAAGGCTACTGCCGCATCATCGGACGACTCAAAGACCTGGTGATTCGAGGCGGGGAGAACATCTCCCCACGGGAGGTCGAGGAGTATCTGTATCGCCACCCGGGCGTGCGCGACGTGCAGGTCACCGGCGTTCCGGATGTGAAATTCGGCGAGGAGTTGTGCGCCTGGATCATTCTGCGGACCGACGCGCAGGTGAGCGATGAGGACATTCGCGCGTTTTGCCGGGGAAAGATCGCACACTTCAAGATTCCCCGCTATATCAAATTCGTGGATGGCTTCCCCACGACGGCAACCGGGAAGGTCCAGAAGTATCTGCTTCGCGAACGAATCACGGCAGAGCTTACGAGTGATTCGGATCAAACGGCTTGAACAATCCCATCTTCCAATATGAGGCGTTGCCCGCGCGAGTTGTCTTTGGGGCAGGTGCCATCGCCCGCCTACCTGAGGAGGCGTCCCGATTGCGGCTCGAGCGCGTACTGATCGTCAGTACCGCCGGTCAGCGCAAGCTCGCGGAACGCGCCGGGGAGATTCTCGGTTCGCTGGCCGTCGGCGTCTTTGCCAACGCAGTGATGCACACCCCCGGCGAGATCACCGAGGCCGCCATGCTGCGGGTTGCCGAATTACGAGCGGACGGAATCGTGGCTGTCGGCGGAGGTTCGGCGATCGGGCTGAGCAAGGCACTCGCGCTGCGCACTGACTTGCCGCAAATCGTGGTCCCGACAACCTACGCGGGTTCCGAGGCGACGCCCATCTTGGGCGAAACCATGGCCAACGAGAAGCGCACGCAACGTTCGCAGAAAGTCCTACCGGAGACGATTTTATACGACGTCCATCTCACGATCGGGTTGCCGATCTCCGTGTCGATGGCGTCGGGCATCAACGCCATGGCGCACGCTGTCGAGGCGCTGTACGCGCCCGATCGCAACCCGCTCACCGATGCCATGGCAGAGGCGGCCTTGAACGCCCTCATCGAGGCGCTGCCCAAAATCCACGATCGCGCCGATGACCTCGAGGCGCGCACCAAGGCCCTTTGGGGTGCCTGGCTGTCGGGCTGCTGCCTTGGCGTAACGACCATGGGCCTGCACCACAAGCTCTGCCACACCCTCGGCGGCACCGCAGGATTGCCTCACGCCGAGACCCACGCGGTGTTGTTGCCGCACGCGCTCGACTACAACCTGTCCTTCGCGCCCGAAGCGCATCGCACGCTGATTCGCTCGTGCCATGATCCGGATCCGCCCCGGGCCATCGCGAAATTCATTCGCCGTTTCGGCCTGCCGAGCACCCTGTCGGAACTCGGCATGCCGGCGGATGCCATTGATCGGGTCGCGGATATGACCGTGAGCAAGCCCTATCCGAATCCGCGACCGCTCGAGCGCGGCGCCATCCGCGATTTGTTGGCACAAGCCTGGGGTGCGGGCTTTCCGATAACACGGACAATGAAAGGTGCGAATGCGCGACTTTGACGAAACGACCATCACCGAAGCGGTGCTTGCCAGTGTGCGCGGCGCGAAGGATGCGCGCGTCAAACAAGTGAGTGAAGCGCTCGTGCGTCATCTGCATGCTTTCATCCGCGAAGTCGAGCCCACGGAGGCCGAATGGGAATCGGGGATTCGATTCCTGACGGAAACGGGTCATCTTTGCACCGACACTCGCCAAGAGTTCATCCTGCTCTCGGATACTTTGGGGGTGTCCATGCTGGTCGATGCCATCAATCATCGGATGCCGGGCGGCGCCACCGAGACCACCGTGTTCGGTCCTTTCTATGTCCCGCCGCCCGAGTATCCCAACGGGGCCGACATCAAAGCGCATTTGAAGGGTACGCCGATGTATGTCAGCGGCACGGTGCTGGACATCCATGGGGCTGCGTTGAAGGGCGCACGCATTGATGTCTGGCACGCGGACCGCGTGGGTTTCTACGATCTGCAAAAGCTGGACGAAAACTCAGCGTTCGCCGGTAGAGGGCGCTTCTACACGGAAGCCGACGGCTCCTTTCGTCTATGGACCATACGGCCGTCACCCTACCCCATACCCCATGACGGCACCGTGGGAAAGATGCTCCAGGCGCAAGGCCGTCATCCTTTCCGGCCGGAGCACATCCATTTTATGATCGAGGCCTCGGGCCACCGCCGCCTGGTGACGCACGTATTTGCCGCGGGTGACAAGTACCTGGACTCCGACGTGGTGTTCGGTGTCAAGGATTCTCTGGTGCGCGAGTACGTGAGGCATTCGGCCGGGAGTGCGCCGGACGGCAAGGCCATGAAAGGAGAATGGTTCAGCTTGCATCATGATTTTCGGCTCGCGGCCGAAGCGGCGAGTCGCTGACATGGTTGCCAACCACCCAATTGCGCGGGTCGACACATTCGTTCCGGCATCGACTTGACTCCCCCTATGGACACACAGGTCATCATCGTTGGCGCAGGGCCTGTCGGATTGACCTTGGCGCTCGATCTTGGGCGGCGTGGTGTGCGCTGCATGTTGATCGAACAGAAGGAGCAGCCGCAGTTCTTGCCGAAGATGGAGCGCTGCAACGCGCGCACCATGGAGATGTATCGGCGCATCGGATTATCGGACCCGATTCGCGCGGCTGGTCTGCCGACCGACAGCGCCATGGATGTTTACGTCGTGTTATCGATGACGCGGCCGCCGCTGCTGCACCTCAAGTACCCGTCGGTCGCGCAGGCGCGCGCGGAAATCGCCGCCTCGCGTGACGGCACGCGGCCGCTCGAGCCCTACCAACTGATCTCGCAATACACACTCGAACCTCTCCTCAAAACGCATGCTGAAGGAATGCCGAACATCAGCGTTCGATACGGGACGGAATTTCAGGAGTTCCTACAGGATGCCGAGGGCGTGAGCGTGCGGGTCAAAAAATCGGACGGCACGCTCGAAAATATTCGCGCCTCCTACCTCGTCGGGTGCGACGGCGGCGCGAGTCCCGTCAGGAAGCAGCTCGGCATAGCGCTGCGGGGGGAAGGCAATCTGGTCAGACTTCGCCAGGCGCTCTATCGATGCGATGAGCTGTATGACCGTATCCCGGTTGGGGCGGGGCCCGGCCGCGGTCGCCACTACTTGAGCGTGGATTCCCACGGCAGCTTTTTGATCATGCAGGACTCGCGCCGTCACTGGACGGTCCATGCGACGGCCGACTCCGACGAGGCCATGCGGCAGCGATTTGAGGACATCGTCGGTGTGCCGGTGAAGTATGAAATGCTTTTTTGCGGCGAATGGCGTCAGAACTTGCTGCTGGCGGACCGCTACGGCGAACGGCGCGTCTTCCTGGCCGGCGATTCGGTTCATCTGATGATTCCGACCGGCGGGCTCGGTATGAATACCGGTGTCGGCGATGCGTTCGATCTATCTTGGAAACTTGCGGCGACGCTCGCCGGTTGGGGCGGCCCGCTGCTGTTGCCGTCGTATGAGTTTGAGCGGCGTCAGGTGGGTGAGCGGAATATCGGCGCTTCGCGCTACGCGGCACTGGGCTATCGCAAGTGGCGCTCCCACACGAGCCCCGCACTGTACGAGGAGACTGCTGCCGGGCAGGCGGCACGCGCGCAGTTCGTGACGGTCGCGGAGGCTGAGCAGCGCAAGGTGAACGAGATGGTAGGTGCGGAGCTCGGGTACCGCTACGTGGACTCACCGATCATCGACAATATTCCAGGCGGCCCCGAACATCTCTATCGCGAGTACCGTCCGACAACATGGCCGGGGGCCCGCTTGCCCCACCTGTGGCTCGAGAATGAGGCGGTGCAGGACCTCATTACCACCGATGGGTACACGTTGCTGCGTTTGAATCCCGCCCACGATGTTGGCTCCTTGAAATCCGCCTTCGCGGCGCTCGGGGCACCTCTGTCGGTGCTCGATCTACCGCAGGAACCCGCGCGCTCAATCTACGAACGGGACCTGCTGCTGCTGCGTCCAGATATGCATGTGGTCTGGCGGGACAATCGCGTGCCGCAGAATCCGGCCGAGCTCGCCGCCATTGCCACCGGCCACGGCAGGGCGGCGTGACGCTGATTGCGATATCCCTTCAGCGGCTTGCCGGACACTCCCAAGATACGGTCCCAAACGTGCGTATCGGCATCAATACCCTCCCTTGACACAGGTCTACAACGGCAGCCAATGTCCGCGACATCACGAGCCCATTCAACGCCGATCTGGAGAGTCAGTCCGTGAAGAACAAGATTGCCTTGGAGGAGCATTTCGCCATCGATCTGACGATTGATCAGTCGAAGATCTATGCACCGCCGGTCGTCTGGGAACGCTTGAAGTCGGGTCTCTTGGATATCGAGCAGCAGCGTCTCGAGCGCATGGAGGAAGGCGGCACCGCGTTTTCGATCCTGTCTCTCAATTCGCCGGGCATTCAGGGCATTCACATTCCGCGGGAAGCCCTTGCCGTAGCCCGTCGATCGAATGACATTTTGGCTGAGCACGTGCAGCGCCACCCGACCAAACTCGGCGGCTTTGCTGCCCTGCCCATGCAAGATCCCGGTGCGGCGGCGCGGGAATTGGAACGATGCGTGAAGGACCTCGGCTTTCACGGCTTCATGGTCAACGGTTTCTCGCAAGTGGGTTCGCCCGACAATGCGACCTACTACGATGCCCCGCAGTTCGCAGAGTTTTGGGCGGCGGCCGCCGCCCTGGGGAAGCCCTTTTACATGCATCCGCGGGATCCCCTGCCGAGCCGCGAGCCGATTTACGAGGGATTTCTCTGGCTGACCGCGGCGACGTGGGCGTTTGCCGTGGAAACCAGCATCCATGCATTGCGGCTGATGTCGAGCGGTCTGTTCGATCGCCATCCCACCCTGCAGATGATCCTGGGCCACTTGGGAGAAGGCATCCCCTTCAACATTTGGCGGGTCGATCACATCGTGCGAAAAGCGCCTCGAGGCATTCCCTGCAAGCGGGAGATCGGAGAGTACTTGCGCGAAAACGTCTACGTGACGACCAGCGGCAACTTCCGTACACCCACGCTACTTTGCACCATGCTCGAAATGGGCAGCGATCGCATCATGTACTCCGTCGATTATCCCTTTGAAAATCATGCAGAGGCCTCTCAATGGTTCGATCACTGCGAAATCAGCGAAAACGATCGCAAAAAGATCGGACGAGAGAACGCACGCCGTCTGTTCGGTCTCAAGTGAGCTCTTCGGACCAGGTTGAATTGAAGCAAGGAGAGGACTCATGAGTGGTACGGGACTCGCGTCGTCGGGCGTCTGGGGCGGCAAGATTTACAGCCGGGGTTGGCGCAATGCCGACGGTGGTGTGCTCACGGTGACGGACAAATCCACCGGCGAGAGTTTAGGGGAGATGGGTCGTGCATCGGCCGCCGATGTCGCGAGCGCGGCGCTCATCGCCCACGAAGCGCAGCGCGCCTGGGCTGCCCTCCCCGGTCCGCATCGGGGCGACATTGTGCGCAAGGCCTCGCAGTTGGTGGTGCAGCACACGGATGAAATTGCCGCACAGATCGTACGGGAAACCGGTTCCATTCGTCCCAAAGGGCGCGCCGAAGCCGCGCTCACCGCCCGCGAGATTTTGGAAGCTGCCTCACTGGCAAGCCAGCCTACCGGGCTGATCACGGCGAGCGAGGCGCCCGGCAGGCGCAGTATCGCTCGGCGCATTCCCGTGGGCGTCGTGGGCGTGATCACGCCCTGGAACTCGCCCTTTCTATTGGCATCGCGTGCCATCGCCCCGGCGCTGGCCTGCGGTAACGCCGTACTTTTGAAGCCCGACCCACAGTCTCCGGTCTGCGGTGGGGCGTTTTTTGCCCAGCTCTTCGAAGCCGCCGGGCTGCCGCCGGGTTTGTTGCACATCCTGCCCGGCGGCGCCGAAGTCGGCGAGGCGCTCGTGAAGGAAAAACACGTCAACATGATCAGTTTCACCGGGTCCACCAAGGTGGGACGCTCGATTGGGGCGACGGCCGGGGGACTCTTGAAGCGCGTGTCGCTCGAGCTCGGCGGCAACAACGCCTTCATTGTCTTGGACGATGCGGATATCGAGGCGGCAGCCAGTGCCGGCGCTTGGGGCTCATTTTTTCATCAGGGGCAGATCTGCTTCACCGCCGGCCGGCATTTGGTGCACGAAAAGATCGCCGCGGATTACATCAAGGCCCTGTCCCGGCATTCTCAAGCCCTCAAAGTGGGCAACCCCTCGACGTCGGAGGTGCATTTGGGACCCCTGATCAACGAACGTCAGGCTCAAAATGTGGATCGGGTGATCTCAGAGACCGTCGCGCGAGGTGCACGCCTGGTTGCCGGCGGCACGCGGCAGGGCCTCTTCTTCACGCCCACGGTACTGTCAGGCGTCGCGCCGGGCATGGCGGCCTTCGATGAGGAGATTTTTGGCCCGGTGGCGCCGGTGACCACCTTCCGTGACGATGCGGAAGCGGTGAGCCTGGCCAATCGTACCGAATACGGTCTCGCCGCCTCCATCCTCTCGGCCAATCTCACGCGTGCCCAGCACATCGCCGATCAGCTTCACTGCGGCATCATTCACATCAACGACCAGACGATCCTGCACGAGGTGTACGGGCCGATCGGCGGACATGGTGTTTCGGGTAACGGTTACAGCTACAGCACGCTGACCAATGCCGATCAGTTCACCGAATGGCAGTGGATCACCTCGCGCGAGACGATCGCGCCCTACCCCTTCTAGCGCACCATGATGTTCGCCGACGTTCGAGCACTGATCGACGATCGACCGCTCTCCGCGTTCCAGGTTCGCGTGCTCGTCCTCGTCGGCTGCCTGGTGTTCATGGACGGGTTCGATGTGCAAATGATCGGGTTCGTGGCACCGGCGTTGCTGCGCACCTGGCACTTGAGCGCGGATGCGCTGGGGCCCATCTTTGCAGCCGGGCTCCTGGGGATGCTCTTAGGATCGACCAGTCTTGGAATGTTGGCCGACCGAATGGGCAGGCGGCCGGTGCTGATCGGCGCGACATTTTTCGTGGCTCTGTGCGTCATGGGAACCGCGGCCACGCAATCGGTTACACAGATGCTGGTGTTGCGATTCTTCACGGGATTGGGTTTGGGTGGCGTGCTCGGCAATGCGGTCACCCTGGCCAGCGAGTACTGCCCGAGCGCGCGCAGGGCCTCCTTGCTCATGGGTATCTCCTGCGGATTCACGGCCGGCGCCATCTTTGGCGGCGTGCTCGCCGCCGTGCTGATTCCGCGCGCCGGTTGGCAATCGGTGTTCGTTGTGGGGGGATTGTTGCCGCTGGGCGCAGGTCTGCTTCTGATTCGAGGATTGCCCGAGTCGCTGCAGCTCCTGCTCCTGCGGGATGGGAGACGCGAAAAGATTGAGTATTGGCTCAGGCGCCTCGCACCCGAGGCCGTGCTGACGCCCAAGGTTTTGACCGACTCCCGTGAAGCGGCCGCCAATGCGTCGGTCATCGACCTATTTCGCGGCGCTCTGGCAGCACCTACCGTGCTTCTCTGGTTGGTCAGCTTCGCCAACCTGCTGAATCTTTTCTTCCTGTCCAATTGGCTGCCGACGCTGGCAACGCGCATGGGCTTCAGCGACGCGCAGGGCGTGCTGTTGGGGACCACTCTGCAGGGCGGTGGCATTCTCGGCGCTCTGTTGCTGGGGCGCTTGATCGATCGATTCGGATTCTACCGAGTTCTGGCACCTTCCTTTCTCATCGGCGCCGGCATGATCGCGCTGGTTGGCCGGGCCGATATCCCAGTGGCGCTCGAGTGCGCCGTGATTCTCCTCGTCGGCATCTCCATTGTGGGAGGGCAGCCGGGGATCAATGCCTTGGCCACATCGATATATCCCACCCGGCTGAGGGCCACGGGCGTCGGCTGGTGCTTAGGGATCGGTCGCGCAGGTTCCATCGTGGGCCCGTTGGCCGCCGCTCAACTCATCGCGCACCACTTCACCAATGAAAGCTTGTTTATGTTCGCGGCCATTCCGGCGGCTCTCTCCTCATTGGTGATGCTGGGCCTGGCAACGACGCAGGCACGGTTCCGCCAAGCGGCATTGCGCTAGCAACCGATGGCGGCCATGCGTGCTGGTACACACCTACAATGAACATCGCTGACGCCCCGCTGCGGTTGAGCCGTGAAGGTTCGGTGGCCTGCATTCAGTTGACACAGCCGGAGAAGCTGAACGCGATCGACCTGCGGAGCGCGTCGGCATTGCGGGACATGTTTCGCGCGGTGGCGGCGGACAAGACGGTCCGGGCGGTCGTGCTATCGGGGGCCGGTCGGGCTTTCATGGCGGGTGGCGATGTCAGCTACTTCTCATCCCATAGCCCGACGCTGCGGGCCGACAACGCAGCGGCACTCATCGATTCCCTGCACGACATCATCGGCCTGATGGTGCGCTTTCCCGTTCCCATTCTGTCCGTGGTGCACGGTGCCGTCGCCGGCGCGGGTCTTGGTCTGATGCTGGCGAGCGACATGACGATCGCCGCGGCGGATACCCGATTCATTTTTGCCTATGCGGACCTGGGTACCTCTCCCGATGGCGGACTCACCTGGTTTCTGGCACGCATGATCGGTGTTCGGCGCGCACTACACTTCGCCTCCCTGCGCCGGCAATTGGATGCCTCGGAAGCCTTGGGCCTCGGATTGGTTCAAGAACTGGTGAAGCCGGAGGAACTCGCGGCGCGTGGAATGCAGCGGGGCATTGAGCTTGCTCAACTGCCTCTGCAGGCGTTTCTGGAGACCCGACGATTGCTGCTCGCTTCGACCGGACATACCTTGCGCGAGCAGCTGCTTGCGGAGCGGGAAGCTTTCGTGCGGTGCGCGCATTCCGATGATTTCGCGGAAGGTACCGGTGCGTTTCTTCAACGCCGCCGGCCTCAATTCACCACCAGGAGCAATATCAATGACTAGGATCAGTACTTCACTCTTTCTCGCCGCAAGCCTGCCGGTTCTGTCGGTCACCGCGGCCACGACGGCTCCTTCAATTGATTCGGTGAAGAAGGGCAGCTATGCCATTGACGGGGCCCACACTCAAGTGGGGTTCTCGATTTCACATTTCGGCTTTACGAACTACTCGGGGCTTTTCGCCGGGGCCACGGGCACGTTGAAACTGGATCCCGCACAGGCGGCGAACGACAAACTCGACGTGACCATCCCGGTAGACTCGATAGTCACCACCGTTCCCAAGCTGACCGATGAGCTGAAGGGCGGCGGTTGGTTCGATAGCGCCAAATTTCCGCAGGCGATCTACAGCTCCAGCGCGGTTACCGTGGGGACTGGTGGAGAGATCACGATCACCGGAAAGCTTACCCTGCACGGCGTCACGCAGCCGGTGACCCTTCATGCCCATTTGATGGGCGCCGGTGTGAATCCCATCGACAAGAAGTACACCGTCGGATTCGAGGCGAAGGCCAAGATAAACCGCACTGACTTTGGCGTGAGCCAGTACGCGCCTGCACTGGGCGCAGAAGTCGACTTGGTGATCGCCGGAGCTTTTGAATTGCAAGAGTGATGGCGCAACCGATGGGGTAGTCCACCCCATCATTCGCTCCTCGGCCGCGGCTCATGCTTGGAGCGCCGACACTTCGCCGCAGAGCTGGTTTGAGAGCGTTTGTGCGGCCGACAGCAGCGACTGCTGCAAGGCCGGAAGACCCGTGCGCTTGAGCGAACTGCCGATGCCAATGGCCACCAGTGCGTGGCTCAAGGTATCTCGTGTCTTCCACACCGGCGCCGCCACGACTGTGACTCCGGCGATGTAGTTTCCCGGATCCACGGCAAATCCTCGAGCACGGGTTTGAGTGACTTGCGCTTTCCAGCGCTCGAGGGTCGGCGGCTCATCCCACCGCAAGGTCTTGAAACGGGCCTCGAGTTCCGCGGAGGGATGGTCGCCGAATGCCGCAATACAGCGTCCTGTGGCACTGATGAGCGCCGGGAATCGACTGCCGATTTCCGTTCGAAGCTGAATGCTGTGACCCGACTGAGAGACCGCCACGACGATGATGTGGTCCATGCCGACGATGTGAACGCCCAGGGTGGTGACGTCGAAGGCCTGCGCAATGCGATCGAGCACCGGTTGCGCCAGATTGCTGAAGCGATTGCGTCTCAGCCAGTGCCTCGCAATGGTGAGCACGCCGGCCTCCAAGGAGTAGCGCTTGGTGTCGGGATCGAATGAGACAAACTCTTCCGCGACCAATGCTCTTAGCACGTGCAGGCAGGTACTCGGCACCAGTCCCAGCTCTCGCGCCACCGCTTGAACGCCCAGCGGCGTGTCACTTTTCCCCAAAAGCCGCAGCACGGCGGCAGCACGGGAAATGGCCGGCGCCTTGCTGATTGCCGCACCACCAGCGGATTTAAAGGTGGTTCGTCCCGGGCGTTGCTCTTTGTTTTTCATGGCGTTGCTCACGTGGCGTTGTTCGATATATAAAATAACATTCGATATTTGCAATGACCAGTCCGATGTGGCAGATTTTGCCCCGTCCCGCACTCAAGGACTGCGGCTCCACAGAAAAAGTCACCACCATGAGCAAGCTCACCGAATACAGCAGTTTCGCGGACGCGCAGAAATTCGCCGACTCGCACGGACTGTGGGATCTGTTCGCGGGAAATCGAAATTATTTCAACATCGCGCATGAATGCATCAGTCGCCATGCCGATGGCTCGGGGCGCACCGCCGTACGCATCGCGCACGCCGACGGATCCGACAGCTTTTTGAGTTTTGATGAGATCGCGGCCGGTTCCGCACGATTCGCGCATTGGTTGAAGGAATGCGGCATCGTGCCGGGCGACCGAATCGCCTTCATGCTCGAGCCCTCGCTACCTTTCTACATCAGCCTGTTCGGCGCCATGCTGATGGGGGCCATCAGCGTTCCGCTGTTTACGCTCTTCGGGTTGGATGGCTTGAGGCTGCGCGTCGATGACTGCAAGCCAAAGCTTCTGATCACCAACACTGAGAAACTGGAGATCGCGAATCAGGTCGAGGGCGTGCGCGTCGTCGTGGCCGACGCAGCGTTGCTGGAGGAGATCAAGCGATTTCCCGCGACGTTTCACTGCCAGACCCGCGCCGGCGATATGGCGGTCTTCCAGTACACCTCCGGCACCACGCGCGAGCTGCCGGCGGCCGTCAAGCATTCGCACCGGACCTTGGTCACGCTGATGTTTGCAGCGCTTTACGGAACCGGCATCCGCCCGGGAGATGAGTACTTCTGCCCCTCCTCGCCTGCTTGGGGACATGGACTCTGGCACGGCACGCTCGCGCCGCTCGCGCTCGGCATCACCACCGGCACGTTTGCCGGGCGCTTCGACGCGATACGCCTGATGAAAGCCATACAGGATTATAGGATCACGACTCTCTCGGCGGCTGCAACGCACTACCGAATGATGAAAAACTCCGGCAAGGCCGGAGAGTTCGCCTTTTTCATCAAAAAGCTCTCCTACACCGGCGAGCCCATTGATCCTGCCACGTTGGAATTCATCGACCGGACATTTCATGTACCGGCGTGCAGCATGTACGGCACCACCGAGATCGGCGTCGTGCTGGTCAACTATCCGGGTGCCGGCGACTTCATCGTCAAGCCGGGATCGCTCGGCAAGCCGGTTCCGGGCCTCAAGCTTCAGGTGCAAATGCCCGACGGCAGCCCCGCAAAACCCGGCGTCGTGGGCGAGCTGATGCTGTGGCGACATGGCCAGTGGGAAACGACCAAGGATCTCGCCCGGGTCGACGAAGATCACTACTTCTACCATGCCGGCAGGGCGGACGATGTGATCATCTCGGCCGGCTGGACCATGAGTGCGATTGAAATCGAGAACACGCTGCTCAAGCATCCGGATGTCAGAGAAGTCGCTGTGATCGGCGTTGCCGACGCCACTCGCGGCCAGGTGGCCAAGGCCTTCGTCGTCAGCAACCGCACTGAGAGTGAAGAGTTCGTGGTGGAGTTGAAGAACTTCACGCGCGAGCGCTTGAGCCAGCACGAATTTCCGCGTCATGTGGCATTCGTCGCCGATCTTCCCAAAACCCCGGCGGGCAAAGTTCACCGCAAAGTCCTCCGTGAGCAAGAAGCCACGGCCGGGGCGAGCAACTAATCAACGCAGGATGAAATCAATGCAGACCGAGACACGTTCGACCGATCGCTTCCCAAAAATCACGCAAGACGGCCTCGATGATCTTCGATCCCGGATCGGGGTTGCCATCACCGATACGGTGGAACCGTGGAACTACGAGGCTACCCGCGACAGCATCCGTCACTACGCGCATGGCATCGGCGACGACAATCCATTGTGGACGGACCCGGCCTATGCTGAAAAGACGCACTACGGCACCCTGGTCGCCTTGCCGAGTTTTCTGTTCAGCACCAGTCGTATCGTCTCGGGTTACTGCGGCGGACTGTCGGGCGTTCATGCCATGTGGGCGGGGGCTGAGTGGACTTGGTACAAACCGGTCCTGCGCGGCGACACCATCTCGACGCAGGCGTATTTGAAGGATCTCATCGAGCACAAGACGCGTTTCGCGGGCCGCAGCTTCCAGCAGATTTATCACGTCGATTTCTTCAACCAACAGGGCGACAAGGTCGCCGAATGCGACTCATGGGTCTTCCGAACGGATCGCGACGAAGCCCGCGAGCGCGGCACGAAGTACACCGACGCCCGCGGACGGGTGGAGCCGTTCTCAAACGAGCAGCTGGCAGAGTTCTACAAGGTGTACGAGACCGAGAAGATCAGGGGCGCTGTTCCCCGCTACTGGGAAGACGTTCGTGAGGGCGAGACCTTGCCGCAGATGGTCAAGGGCCCCATGACCGTCACTGGATTCATCTGCTACGCGCAGGGGTGGGGAGGCCTGTACATCCGTGCCAATAAGCTCGCCTGGAGAATGCAGGCGAAGCACCCGGGACTCGGCATCAAGAATCGGTTCAATGTCCCCGACTGTCCTGAGCGGGTGCACTGGGACGAGGCCTTCGCCCTCGAGGTCGGTGCGCCGGGCGCGTACGACTATGGCCCGGAGCGATGCTCGTGGCTCACACACCATTTGACCAACTGGATGGGCGACACCGGTTTTCTGCGCAAGAGCAAGTGCCAGGTGCGGCGCCACAATCCGGACGGGGACGTCATTTTCATCGACGGAATCGTCACCCGAAAATATATCGAGAACGGCCGGCACCTGGTTGAGATCAGCCAGAACGCCGCGACGCATCGCGGCGAAGTTTCCGCCAATGGGGCCGCCATCGTCGAATTGCCGAGCCGGCAGAAAGCCTCATGATCGATCTCATACGATGCGGCACGGATTCGTTCAAACGCTTGGCTCATATATCAGGGGAGTGCCCAACATGATGCAACGACGGCCCGTCTTACGACCTGCGGAGCCCACCGATTTGGCCCGCGCCAGGACCTTACGCAGATCGCCTCGGCCGGCTGAGGTCCGGTATGATTCAGGGAATTCTGGGCGTTCCGCAGCCGCCCCGGGACAATGGGAAGGGACTCCTGGGGGAGTGACCATTAACAGTGAAAAGACCGGCGCTTCAGTCGGCGAATTCGACGCGGCGCGTCGTGCGCTAGGCGCCGTTCTGGCCCAAGTGCGCGCCGCCACCGATCTCAAAGGTGGAGAGGCGGCGCTGGATGCGGTCGCTGACGTCTTGGGCCTACCGCTCGTCTGCTGGGTACCTGACACGTCGCATCCGTACGTCTTGCCGGAGGCGGACGCCTATGCGCGCAGTCGCGGCTGGCCGCAAGAGCTCCTCGACTTCTGGCAGAGCCGCCATGCGGCCTTGAAGATGCCCCTCTACATTCGTTGTCGTTTCGAGAACCTGCCCTTCGTGGCCTCTCCAGACGATAAGCGCCACCGTGACACGACGACCGTCTCCCGGGAACAGGCCCGCATCACCACGGTCATCAAAAGCATGGGCGTCACCTGTTTTGCCGCGGTGCCGCTGCACATGGCGAAGGGGCAGGTGGCCATGGTCGTGTGGGCGGGCAAGCGGGATAAAGGCGAGGTCGGTGCACTCATGTCAGGCCTCGAGGGCGACTTGCTCGCGATCGGTTACCACTTCATGCGAGTGGCGACGCACTCCTTGCAAAGTGCCGTGGATGAACGCTCGCGCCTGACGCCTCGGGAGTGGGACTGCGCACGAACTCTGGCGCAAGGCTATCGTGAAGCGGAAATCGCCAACATCATCGGCATTTCCAAGCTGACGGTCCGCTTTCACCTCGACAATGTGGTGGAAAAGTTTGGATGCAAGACCCGTGCGCAGGCGATCGCCCTGTTGGCCCAGCTGGGATTACTGGGTCCGATCGGTGCTTGACGCGCCGATGATGGGCATGCACGGTTCCCGGTAGTCAGCTTCCGGTAAATACCGCTGGACGCTTCGCGAAGAATGCTGCGACGCCTTCGCGATGATCCGCCGTGCCTCCGACAATACGTTGGACGACCCGATCGTGCTCCAACTGACCTTGAAAGTCCGCATCCAGCGCGTGCCAACAGCTCTTGCGTATTTCAGCCAGGGTTTTGGTCGGACCGGCCGCGAGCCCAGCGGCCATGTTCAGCGCCACGGTGTCCAGCTCGGCGGGTGAAACAACGCGATTGATGAGGCCCCAGTCGAGCGCCTTCTGCGCGGAAATCTTCTCGGCCAGCAGGATCATTTCCATCGCCCGGGCGCGGCCGACCGACCGGGTCAGCAGGTAAGCGGTTCCGGCATCGGGCGCCACGCCGATGCGGCGAAACGCCTGAAGAAAATAGGCGCTGTCCGATGCCAGCACCAGATCGCCCGAAAGAGCGATCGTGCTGCCCACACCCACCGCAGGGCCATTCACCGCCGTCACGATCGGCACCGGCAACCCTCGAATGGCCATCATGAGGGGATTGAAATGCGATTCCAGCAGCGCGCCGGCATCGTAGTCGGGGTGATGAAAATCCACCTTACCCAAGTTCGCACCCGAGCAAAAGGCGCGGCCGGCCCCCGTCAGAAGAATGGCGCGATTGGCAACGGCTGCCTTACCCAGGGCATCGAGCAATTCCTCGACCATCTGAGGTGAGGCTGCATTCAGCGATTTCTCATCGTTTAGACGTATAATCGCAAGATCGCCGACGGTGCTCGCCAAGATCGAACCGTAACTCATATCGCGGACCCTCCCCACGCAGCCAATCTTGCCGGGCACAAGACGGCCGCCTCATCAACCGCCGGTGTGCCTTGGGCCAGGTAGATGCTAGACGCTGGAAACGATGTGGGGGCCCCCTCATTAGCGCGGGGGTTTAAGTTACCCGCGCCAACCCATCAAGTGTCCCCCCGCAATATGGAGGGGTGCGGATAGGCTGGCCATGCGTATCGTCGGGTTTTGGCAAAATCAGGGGGAGTCGGCAGGCCTGATCCCCGGCCACTCGGATTGAGAGAAGGATCGTGGTCCAAGAGAAAAACGCAATTCGCCCGCTGCCAAAGGTGCTCAGCCTCGAGGGACGGCGCGCACTGGTCGTGGGGGCTGCCGGCGGCATCGGCCGGGCGACCGCGCTTTGTTTGGGGGAACTCGGCGCAAGCCTCGTGCTTGCCGATCGCTCGCCGCTCAATGATGTAAGCGAAGAAATCCGGCGTGCGGGAGGCACGGCGCTCGCCCTGCAAGGCGATCTCACGGACGAGGCCTACCTCAAGAGGCTGGTCGACAATGGCCCCTATTTTTCTTTCGCCCATATCGCGGGTGTCTTCCGAGGACCGAGCGGAATCTCCCCGAAGGCCGCGTTCGACTTCGTCATGCACGTCAATGTGCGCGCCCCGCTCATCCTCGGCAGTGCGCTGATCGAGCAAATGAGCGATCAGGGTAGCGGGTACATGGTGCTCGTCGGATCAACGGCCGGTCGATCGGGTGAAGGGCGCTTCGGAGACCCCGTCGAATACGCCACCTACGCCGCTTCCAAGGGAGGTGTCCACAGCTTGGTGCGAGTGCTGTCGCGTCGCGCGGTGTCGAAAAACATTCTGGTCAACGGTGTGGCCCCAGGGGTCGTGCGCACGCCGCTCTTGGAAAGCGTGTCATCGGCCTCCACGGCAGATCGAAAACCCAGCCCCCTCGGACGAGCCGCGGAGGCTCACGAACTTGGCTGGCCCATTGCGCTCTTGTGCTCGCCCGCCGCGTCCTTCATGTCAGGCGCCGTGCTCGACATCAATGGGGGCTCATTCGTCGGCTGAGGCTGCCACGCACGTGGTTGGGCAAGCACCGGGGGCCGGAGGATTCAAGGATAAAAAATGACAAACGACTTCAGATCCAAAGCGGTATTTCGGGCCAAAGGCCGGCTTTACGAGGACTTTCACATCGGGCAGCAATTCCAGCACCATTGGGGACGGACCATCAGTGAGAGCGACACGATTCTCTTCTCCACGCTCTTGATGCAATTCAACCCCCTTTACTTCAACCGGGATTACGCGAAGGCTCATCATCACCCCGATATTGTGGTCAACCCGCATCTGCTCTTCAACGTCGTGCTCGGGTTGTCGGTGGAGGATTGCAGCGAAATCGGCGGCCCTTTCTTGGGCGTCTATGATGTCGTCTATGATCGGCCGATCTACCCCGGGACGACCGTCGTCGCCAGAAGCGAGACCGTCGAGAAGCGTTTGTCCTCGAGCGATCCGAAAAATGGGATCGTGACGTGGAGGACGGAGGGTTTTGACAGCGCGGGAAAGCGCATCGTCGGTTTCCGGCGCACCAATCTCATTCGGCTTCGCAATCCAGGGAGCACGGCATCATGAATGCTCAGGAACTTACCGCCAAAGACAACTACTTCGAAGACTTTGAAGTGGGCGCGGTCTACAAACACGCTCGCGGCAAGACCATCACGCCGCTCGAGAATGTGCTCATCACACATCTGGTCATGAATACGGCGCAGGGCCACTTCAATGAGCACGAGATGGCATCCACGCCATGGGGCACCACCCTTTCCTATGGCGGCGTCAATTTTTCATTGATCTTGGGGCTCGCCTCGCAGGACTGCGTGGAAAATGCCATCGAGGAACTCGGTCTCGACAACATTCGGCTCTCCAAGCCCGTGGTGCACGGCGATACGCTGTACGCCTACACAGAGGTACTATCGAAATCGGAATCCGAGCGTGCCGATGCCGGCGTGGTCGAGTTTCGACACTACGGCGTCAACCAGCGCGACGAACTGGTCGCCCAGGTTGAACGGCGTGTTCTCATCAAACGGCGTCCACGCCCGTGAAGCGCAATTTCATTCAGGCATTCGCGCCATCCAATGCCGGCCGAAGAGACAGGAGCAAACCATGAGTCAAAAACCCAAGCGCGCCCGGCGCTCGCAACTATCCGTCCCCGGTAGCAGCGAAAACATGCTGAAAAAGGCGTCGGCCTGCGCCGCCGACCATGTTTTCTGTGATTTGGAGGACGCGGTTGCACCGTCCGAGAAGGTGGCATCGCGCGCCAAAATCAGCTGGGCGCTCAACAATCTCGATTGGGGCCGCAAAACGCGCTGCGTGCGCATCAATGATGTCACCACCGAATGGTGTCACGGCGACATCATCGAAATCGTGGAAAAGGCCGGCGCCAATCTCGACACGATCATGCTCACCAAGCCTTACACCGCGGCCGACGTGATATTCGTCGACCGGATGCTCAACCAACTCGAAAAGAAGCTCAAGCTGCAGCGACGCATCGGCATTGAAGTACTCATCGAGGAAGTGCAGGCCCTGCAGAATGTCGAGGCCATCGCCGCCTGTTCGGATCGCGTCGAGAGCCTGATCTTTGGGATGGGCGATTATTCGGCATCGCAGGGAATCGACATCATGGAAATCGGCGGCACCAACGATTACCCCGGAGACATGTTTCACTTCGCGCGATTCCGCATCACCATGGCCGCGCGCGCCGCCGGCATCGATGCCATCGACGGGCCCTACGGCAACTTCAGGGACGAAGCGGGTTATCGGCAGGAAGCGCGCCGCGCCCGCTCCCTCGGCATGGTCGGCAAATGGGCGATCCATCCGGCGCAAATCGCCCCCGCGCTCGAGATTTTCTCGCCGAGTGCGGACTCCATCGCGCAGGCTCGCAAGATGGAGCGCGCCATGCGCGAGGCGGAAGCCAAAGGCTTGGGCGCGGTGCAGGTCGATGGCGCCATGATCGATGTGGCGGTGCTTCGCCTGGTGCGAAATACCCTGAATCAAGCGGAACTGTATGGCCTATAGTCCGGTTCCGTTGCGCAATGGGATGCCCGCATGAACGCTGAGGCGCTTGGTTTCGGCGGCGGTTCAGGCGCATTGGGATGCCCGCATGAACGATGAGGCGCTTGGTTCAGGCGGCGGCTATCTCACCTCGGAACGCATTCAAATGCGCGATATGGCCCGGCGCTTCACCCAGGAAGAAGTGACGCCTATCGCCAATCGGCTGGATCCGGTGAAGGGCGACATTCCCCGTGACCTCATCTCCAAGATGGGCGAGCTCGGCTTCTTCGGCATTCTGATCCCGGAGGAATATGGGGGCCTGGGTCTCGGTGTCTTCGAATATTGTCTGGTGGCCGAGGAGCTCTCGCACGGCTGGATGAGCGTGGCGAGCCTGCTCGCGCGCGGCAATGAATTCTATCGACTGGTGCCGGGCAGCGAGGAGCAGCGTCGCGAGAAAATTGCCGCCATGATCAAAGGCGACTACCTCGGGGCGGGGGCCTTGTCCGAGCCGCAATCCGGATCCGATCTTGCGAGCATCACCACGCGCGCACGGCGCGAGGGCGATGAATGGGTGATCACCGGCAACAAGTATTGGTGCACGTTCGCCGATGGTGCCAACTGCATTGCCGTGTTGTGCCGAATCGATGACCCATCCAATGACAAGGCCGGCACCGTATTGGTTTCCATCGAGAAGCCGCGCGGCGAATTGCCGGTCAACGTCACGGGCGCGCCGATACCGAAGATCGGCTATTTCGGATGGCGAACCTGGGAGTTGCGTTTTGAGGGCGCGCGCGCGCCGGTCAGAAACGAGGCCAAGCTCAACGACGGCCGCGCCTTTCAGGCCACCGCGGCCATGTTGGGCCTCGCCCGCGCCCACACCGCCGCGCGTTCCATCGGCCTGGCACAGGCGGCGCTCAATCATGCGATGGGCTATGCGAAGGAGCGTGTCCAGTTCCGCCGGCCAATCTCTGATTTCCAAGCCATCCGCTTCAAGATCGCGACGATGGCAACCGAGATCGAGGCCGCACGCCAGCTGATGTACCACGCCTGCGCAGAGCTCGACGCGGGGCGCCCGGGAACGGTGGAGACATCGATGGCCAAGTACTTCGCATCCGAGATGTCCGAACGGGTGACCAGCGAGGCGCTGCAGATCCTAGGGGGCGCGGGCTACACGACCCTGCACCCGGTCGAGCGGCATTGGCGCGACGCGAGGCTCACCAAAATTTTTGAGGGTACCTCCGAGATTCAGCAGCGGATCATCTCGGACAACCTCTTGGGCAAACCGACGCGGCCGTGATGCATACACCATGCTTGCCCACCAATTCACAGCCAGAGAACCGTGATGGACTTTAACCTCTCCCCCGAGCAGCTGAGCCTCCAAGCGCGCGCACGCGAGATCGGCATGCACTGGCGCGGTCAATACGCCCAGTGGGACCAGGAGGACCAAGCCCCTTACCGCGAGGTGGTCTCCTCGCTCCGCGAGGCGGGTCTATTGGGACTGACCATTCCCAAATCGTACGGCGGCAAAGGGGGAACGGCCCTGGACTATGCCATCGTGGTGGAGGAACTCATCCGCCTGTCGCGCAGCTGGATCTTGGGCGAAGGCCCTTTTTCGACCACCGGTCCCGGTCCCTCGATGATTCTCCTGGCTGAGAACGAGCGCACTCGAGCCAAATACCTGCCTTCCATCGTCAACGGCGACATCGGCTGTGCCATCGCCCTGACCGAGCCCAACCATGGATCCGACCTGACGGACCTTGAAACGACCGCCGTGGCGGACGGCAATGACTTCATCCTCAACGGGCACAAACGCTTCATCACCGGCTCGCCGCACAACGAACTCTATGCGGTCTTTGCACGGTTCGACGGCGTCCCGGGGGCGCGTGGCGTCGGATGCGCACTGGTCGAGAAGGACGCCCCGGGGTGCAGCCTGTTGCGCGGCGCGACGTGGTTCGGCGTGCGGGGAATGCCGCACGGCGAAGTCATTTTGACGGACTGCCGAATTCCGAAAGAAAACGTGGTGCGCGGCGCGGGGCATTTCCGTGAATTGATGACAGGCTTCAACATGGAACGACTTCACAATTCGATCTACAGCCTGGCGCTCGCCGGCATCGCCTACGATGAGGCGCTGGCCTATGCCGAGACTCGCAAGACCTTCGGCAAGGACATCATCCAGTACCAGTCCGTGTATCACGATTTGGTGGACATGTACCTGGCCATCGACATACAGCGGCTTCTGACCTGGCGGGCTGCGGCAACCGCGGAACAGGGAGTCTTTCCCCGCGTACTCGATGCCAGTCTCTCAAAGCTCAACGGCTCGCAGATGGCACCGCAGATCACCCTCACGGGCGTCAAACTGCATGGCGGTGATGGGGTGACGATGAATTTCCCGGTACAAAGCGCACTTCGCGACGCGGTCACCGCGATGGTCGCCGGCGGCGCCCCGGCGGTCTTGAAGAACTCCATCGCCGCCCAGCTGTATCCGCATCGGCGCTTCAGCCAGACCTAGGGGCAGGAGCTCGTTATGGCCATCAAAGCGATCGGTCACGTCGGTGTGTGTGTGTCGAATCTCGAACGATCATTGCGCTTCTGGCGCGACGGACTCGGTTTCGAGGTGCTGCGAAAATGGCAGTTTCGAGGCAGTCTGTGGCGTCGCGTCCTGGAGCTCGACTCGCTCGATCTGCACAGTGTGATCATGCGCCGGGATCACATGACCCTCGAGCTCATGTGCTTCGATGAGCCGGGCCATGTCGGTACCCCGGAGCGAGGTCCGATGAATCAGCTCGGCTTCACCCATCTCGCCGTCTGGGTTTCCGACCTCCATTCCACGGCCGAACGAGTGGTGGAGTTTGGCGGCCGGATCATCGAATCGACCCTCACCGTTTTCGATCAGCCCAAGCTGCAAGGCAAATGGCTGATTTGCACCGATCCGGATGGTATTCGGGTGGAGCTGGTTGAGTATCCCGATGGAGAAGATATTCTCGAGCGCTGAAGCCGTCCTTCGCTTGATGGCTCGGTGTCTATCCTATGCTCGATAGCGCCCATCCTTTGCTTGCGCTCGGCGCCCAAGTGGCACTAGGCGAGATGGCGCGCTTTATCCACCGGCAGCGCCGCCAGAATTCCCAACACGTGCCTTGCCTGCACGAGATGAAGGCGCTCGACCATCCTGCCGTCCACTCGGATGGCACCTTTGCCGGCATTGTCCGGCAGTTCAAAAGCGGCGATGACCGCTTCTGCCCATGCGACCTTCTCGGGTGAAGGTGTAAAGACCTCGTTGCAGCGTGCGATCTGACGAGGATGGATCAAGGTCTTGCCGTCGAAACCGAATTCGAGCCCCTGCTGCAGTTGCGCGTTTAGGCCGGCATCATCGTCGATGTCGTTGAACACGCCATCCAAGATGGCGAGACCGTGGGCGGCCGCCGCCGCCACCGACAAAGAAAGCGGTGCCAGAAGCGCACTGCGGCTCACCGTGAGGCTGGCGCGCATCTCCTTCGCCAAGTCATTGGTCCCCATGACGAGGAGCGAGAGGCGTGACTTTGAGCCGGCAGCGGCGATCTCTTCGAGCCGAAACACACTCTTGGCGGTTTCGATCATGGCCCACAATTGGACTCGAGACGGTGCAGCATTCAGGGCATCGTGGTATCGATGCACGTCCGCGCCGCTGTCCACCTTGGGCACCAAAATGGCGTCCGGGGCCGCCTGGGCGAGTGCCCGCAAGTCCTCGGCGCCCCACAGCGTGTCGAGGCCATTCGTGCGCACCACCAATTCCCGTCTTCCAAAACCGCCGCCCCGTACCGCCTCGACAGCCCGTTCGCGGGCAAGCTTTTTCATCTCCGGCGCGACGGAGTCCTCCAGATCGAGAATGACCACATCGCAATCGAGTGTGCGGGCCTTTTCCAGCGCCTTCGCGTTCGAAGCGGGAAGATAGAGCGCGCTGCGGCGCGGACGGATGTCAGTCATAAATCAAAGATCCTGAGTTGCTGGCCGTGGCAATTTTGTTGAAATGGTACAGCAAGGCCGCGACACCTCGTTGCCGAGAAAGCGCGGACACCCTCGTTAACGAGGGGATGACAGGCCGGACACCCGGCCTCAGCATCGAGCAGGCCATGAGTGAGATGACCGATGAGCGGCTGATGATCCGGGAAACCGCGCGCAGGTTCGCCCTGCAGGAAGTGCTCCCGATCGCGAACCAGCTCGATCCGAACAAGGGCAGCATTCCCCGGGATCTCATTCAGAAGATGGCCGGACTTGGATACTTTGGCATCATCATCGACGAAAAATACGGCGGCATGGGCCTCGGTGCCTTCGAGTATTGCATCATCACCGAGGAGCTGGCCCGGGCCTGGATGAGCGTCAGCAGCCTGCTGGCCCGCGGCAATTCAATGCTCGACCTGCCTAACATGAGCGAGGAGTGGCGCAGCCGCATGCTTCCCAAGGTGGTGGCGGGTGAATTGTTGGGGGCCTTTGCCATGTCGGAACCCAATGCAGGTTCGGACATCGCCAACATCTCAACCAGGGCGGTGAGGGACGGCGACGACTATCTGATTACCGGCAGCAAATACTGGTGCACCTTCGCCGATGGCGCCGACTACCTCATCGTGATGGCCAGGACATCCACCGATGCCGATAAGGCCACACGCCGGCACGCGGGACTGTCCGCATTCATGATCGAGAAGCCCCGCGGCGCGCTTCCCGACGGCGTCAAAGGCTCCCCCATTCCGAAGATCGGCTATTTCGGATGGAATACGTGGGAACTGGCATTCGACAATCTGCGGGTGCCCGCCTCCTCCATGGTGAGCGAGGAAGGTCGCGGCTTTTACATGGCCTCGCACAACCTGGAACTGGCACGGGCCTACACCGCGGCACGTTCGATCGGGCTGGCCAGAGGCGCGCTCGAGGATGCCATGGCCTACTCCCAGGAGCGTCACCAATTCAAGCAGCCGATCTCCGAGTTTCAGGTCACCCGCTTCAAAATCGCGAAGATGGCCACCGATGTCGAAGCCTCACGTCAATTGCTTTATTTCGTGTGCGATGAGATCGACAAAGGTCGACGTTGCGACAAGGAAGCCGCCATGTGCAAATACCACGCGGCGGAGATGGCCGAGCGGGTGACGAGCGAGGCATTACAAATATTCGGCGGCGCCGGCTATACGACCTTGCATGCCGTGGAGCGCCACTGGCGCGATGCCCGCCTCACCAAGATCTTCGACGGTACATCGGAAATTCAGCTGAGAATCATCTCGGATCACCTGCTGGGGAAACCGAAGAACGGGTGATACCCGACCCGTTGCAGCTAACGGTCGATCCAGGCGCTGCGCTTCTTGATCAGGACCCGCCGATCTCCCTGGAAAACCTGTTCGTTGTTCTGATTGATGCCGTAGTGTCTGAATAGGACCTCTCCTGCATCGTCCCGAGCCGCGTCCTTCTTCTCGAGCACCTCGCTGAGCGCGTACAGGGTATCGCCGTGGAATACCGAGCGCGTCAGGCGGATGGCGTCCAGCCCCAGTTCGCGGATGGCATTCTCGCCCGTGTCCTGCATGGCAAGGCCTATCACGATGCCGATGGTCACCCCGCCGTAGACGACTCGCTGTCGGGCCGGATGCGACTGCATGACGTGCGCATCGAAATGACCGGCCGCCGTGTTCATCACGAGGTTCGTGAAAAGCACATTCTCCAGCGGCTCGACGGTCTTGCCGCGGGCATGCTTGTAGACCGCGCCGACGTCGAAATTCTCGAAGTAGTTGTCGTCGGCCGTGAGAGCAGCGAGTTTCATTCAGGATATTCCTTACCAAATGTCGCCGAAGCTCACGAGATTGGAGCGGTCGAATTCAATGATCATCTCGTCTCGTTGATTCCATCCCTCGGTGTGCCAGGTGATGATTCCCATGTTCTTATGCTTGCTCGTGAGACGCTTCGCCTTGGTCAGGCTCTTGGCCACCATCGTGTCGCCCGGGTAGACATCCACGTGGTAGATAAGCTTCTCGACGCCGAGGAAGGCGCCGCCCACTTCGCTATTGTCCTCGACGCTGAGCCCGAGGGCCGTGTTGAAGACCAACAAGGGATTGATCACGAGGTCGCGGTAGCCGAGCCGACGCGCATACTCGCGGTTGGTGTAAATCGGATTGAACGACAATGTCAGCGTGCTAAAGAGGATGGAATCGGTTTCCGTGAACGTGCGTCCCCAATGATGGGTGCGCTCCTCGCCGTCCGTTTGCTCCTCGTAGAAGCGCCCCTTATTCCACGGTTTCGCCCGGCTCAAGACGTCGGTAATCATCGAATCCCCCGTTTCATGCCGCAAAAACTATCACGCCGACGCTGTGGGACGGGCCACTCGATACCCCTCGTTTATGAGGGGTCAACCGGCGAGAAGAGAGCGGTCGCACGGTGTATCAAGGACTTGCGATTGAAGAGCGGTCGCACGGCGTGTTCAGGACTTGCGATTGAATTGCGGCACGCGCCGCTCGGAAAACGCCTCTACGGCTTCCAAGAAATCAGGCTCGCCGGCACAGAGCGCCAGGCCGCGAACTTCGGCGGCAAATTGCGTCAGGAGCGTGCTGTGTTGGCTCAAATATAGCAGTTTCTTCGTCTCCTTCAGCGCCAAGGCGGGCGCCGCGGTCAGCTTCTCGGAGAGACTCGCAATCGCCGCCTCGAACCCCTCCGGTGCCGCGATCTCATCGACGATGCCCAATTCCCGCGCCTGTGAGGCGTCCAGCTGACTCCCCAGCAAGCTCAGGCGCGATGCGGCGCGCCGCCCAATGGCACGCGGCAGGTAGTAGGTAATGCCCATGTCGGGAACGAGCCCGGCACGAATATTGGCAAAAATGAACTTGGCGCTCTCATCCGCAATGACGAAGTCCGCCGCCAATACGAAACTCAATGCCGCGCCGACGCAATATCCCCTGACGGCCACGATCACCGGCTTGGCGATGGCATCCAACCGTTCGACCAGCGGAAACACGGCGTTCAGACGTTGTTTGAAGTCATCGCCCCGCTCGCTCGGCGACATCGTGCGCAGGCGCGCCCACGACTTGATGTCCCCGCCCGCCATGAAGTGCTCGCCCGCCCCATCGATGACGATGCAGCGGATCGCCGGGTCGAACTCCGCACGGCGCAGTTCCTCATGCAGGGCCTCGAGCATTTCAACGGACATGGCGTTGCGCTGAGCCGGGCGGTTGAATGTGAGTCGACACACGCCGCCGGCGGATGCCGCAAGAACCGGCGGCGCCATCAGAACGGGTCCCAGGTGAACACCTGCGATGAGATGTCGAGCGGATACATGGACGGCCGAAGGGCCGGCAAGGCGATGTTGATGCAACTCTCCGCCGTCCAACCGTCCGAGGTCTGCGTGGTGCGCAAAGGCCGGGGCTGCGTGAACAGGACAATTTCATTGTTGCGCACACCGAAAATCTGTCCGGTCACGTCTGCCGCCGCATCGGCCATCAGCGATACGGCAAACGGGGCGATCTTGTTGGCAGTCATTTTTTGCAGGACCGCGATTCGGGCCTTGTTCTGTTCGGTATCGCCCGGAATGGTGGCCGTCATGCGGGTGTAGGCGAACGGCGCAATGCAATTGGACCTGACTTTGAAGCGCGCCAGGTCGAGCGCGATGCACTTCGACAAACCGGCCACGCCCATTTTGGCGGAGCCATAGTTCACTTGCGCGAGGTTGCCGATCAATCCGGAGGTCGACGACATATGGATATAGCAGCCGCTGCCCTGATTCTTGAATAAATTGGCCGCGGCCCGCGAGACATAGAAGTAACCGGACAAAGTGACATCGGTCACGGTCTTCCAGTCGCTTTCCGTCATTTTGTGAAAAATGCAGTCGCGCAGCACACCTGCGTTGTTCACGACCACATCGAGCCGGCCATAGGCCTTGATCGCATCATCGACGATGGCATGCGCACTCTCCCACGTCGCGATGCTGTGGAAGCTCGGTGTGGCTTCCCCACCCTGGTTGCGAATCTCGTTGCAAACGGCCTGCGCCGGTGCGCTATCGGATCCTTCGCCAAACTGCGATGAGCCTAGGTCGTTCACGACGACCTTGGCGCCCTGCGCAGCTGCCAACTTGGCGATTTCAGCGCCAATGCCATTGCCGGCGCCCGTCACCAATACGACTTTGCCGTCCAAAATCTTAGTACCCATGTCGATCCCCCTGTTGGCCATCGGCCGAAGCCGCAGAAACACCTTATAGGACGCCCAATCTGAGGTTTTTTTAGCTTTCCGCCCCCATCGATTGTGAGGGGTGTCGAACGGCCGTCGGGACGGCTAAATCGCCCTTTCAGGACAATAAAGCCCGAGGGGGGGCCGCCTCGGATTTGGTCGGGGCCATCACCCTTCAGATCGCCAAGCATTGGGAGAGCAGCGGGCATGAACCTTGACGCCTTGATTACCCGGAACTTCCCGACGGCCCGGCACGACTACAGCCCCAAGGACACCATCCTCTATGCCTTGGGAGTTGGGGTGGGCGGCGATCCGCTGGATCTGCAGGAATTGCCTTTCGTCTATGAGAAGTCGCTGCGAATCATTCCGTCGCAGGCCTCCGTGATCGCCTATCCGGGCCCGTGGCTCACAGAGCCGGGTCTTGGCATCAATTACGTCAAGGTGCTGCACGGCGAGCAGAGCGTGATCTTCGAGCGGCCCCTCAAACCGAGCGGATCGGTCCGAGGGGAATACGAAGTCGTGGGAGTCGACGATAAGGGGCCTGAAAAGGGCGCCGTCGTGTCCTTTGAAAAACGCCTCATCGATGCGCTGGATGAGGTGCTCATCTGTCGAGTGCGCTCGACCTACTTCTTGCGCGGTGACGGCGGTTGTGGAAGTTGGGGTAAGAGCTGGGCGGTTCCCGAGGCCCTCCCCGTGCGAGCGCCGGATCGGGTGATCGACCTGCCCACCATTCCGCGACTGGCGCTCATCTACCGCCTCAGTGGGGATTTGAATCCGGTTCACATCGATCCCGGTGTCGCAGCCAAGGCCGGATTTGCGAAACCCATCCTGCACGGTTTGAGCACGTTCGGCATCGCGTGTTTCGCCCTGGTGCAGCATCTTTGCGGCGGCGACCCGGACTGCATGACGGAAATATTCGCACGCTTCAGCAAGCCCGTTTTTCCGGGAGACACGATTCGGCTGGAACTCATCGAAGAGGGTGATTCCTGGCGCTTTCGAGCACGTGTGGTGGAGCGTAACGAGATCGTCCTCGATCGTGGGCTGGCGCGTTTCAAAAAGGATACCTGACCTATGGCTTTTGGGATTACCGCGTGGGGAGCCTACATTCCGCGCTTGCGTCTCGAGCGCAGCGCCATCGCGGCGACGCATGCGTGGATGGCGCCTTCTCTCAATGGACTGGCGAAGGGCCGTCGTGCCTACTGCTCCTGGGATGAAGATGTCGTGACCATGGCGGTCGAGGCGGCGCGCCATTGTCTCGGCCGGCGCAACCGCGCCGAGATACGGGAAATTCACCTGGCCTCAACGACCGCGCCGAGCGCGGACCTGCAGTCGAGCGCCATCGCCGCGGTTGCATTGCGCCTGCCCTCGAGCGTTCGCGCATTCGATGTCGGCGGCTCGCAGCGCGCCGCGGTCTCCGCGCTCGGCATGGCGTTGCGAAGGACGGGCGAGCCCACATTGATCATCGGTTCTGAACGGCCTCGCGCGCGGCCCGCGAGCGTGCAAGAAATGCAGTATGGCGCCGGCGCCGCCGCGTTTCTGATCGGCGGCGATGATGTGGCTGCCGAGATGCTGGGTTCGGCGTCGATGACGACACTCCTGGTCGATCACTTTCGTGCCGCCGGCGCCGCTCATGATTACTTCTGGGAAGAGCGCTGGATTCGCGATGAGGGGTATCTGAAGATTGGGGCCGATTCGGTCCGCACAGCGCTGAAAGATGCGAACGTGGCCGCCGGCGCCGTCACGAAGTTCATTTTCCCATCGCCATTCAAGGGCATCGCCGAGGCGATTGCCAAACCCGTCGGGCTGCCGCCTGCGTCGATCGCCGACCCGCTCGATTCGAATTGCGGCTTTGCCGGCACCGCCCATGCTCCGCTCATGCTGGCCAATACCTTGGATCAGGCCTCGCCGGGAGACATCATTGTCGTCGCAGGTTTTGGCCAGGGCAGCGATGTGCTCGTCTTGCGAGCCACCGGCGCCATAGCGGCTGCCCGACCGGTCACGAGCGTAGGCGCAGTGCTTAAGGCGGGTGTCGGGGTGCAAAGCTACGCACAAATGGCGACGTTCTACGGCGAAATCGCCCCCGACTACGGGATGCGCGCTGAACGTGATACCAAAACCGCACTCACTGAACAATTCCGATCCTCGGATCAAATCAATGGCTTCGTGGCGGGAAAATGTTCCTCGTGCGGCCAAGTCCAATTCCCCCAACTCGCCTACTGCGTGCATTGTCAGGCGCCGGCGGAGGCGCTCGAGCCGGTCTGTCTCGCGGAGGAGGACGCCCAGGTGCTGACCTACACGGCCGACGCCCTGACCTACCATCCCTCGCCGCCCATGTACGTAGGCTTTGCCCAATTTGATATCGGCGCGCGTCTGCTGATGGAATTCGTCGACGTGGATCCGAATACATTCGACGTCGGCACGCGCCTACAGATGCGCTTTCGGATCAAGGAACGGGACCCGACCCGCGACTACCGCCGCTATTTCTGGAAAGCCGCACCGACGAGCTAAGCCGCATCCGATCACACGAAGGATCCATCTATGGCCTCAGGTATCAAAGACAAAGTTGCCATCATCGGCATGGGGTGTTCCCGATTCGGCGAGCGCTGGGACGCCGGTACGGATACGCTTTTGGCGGACGCTTTCGATGAAGCCCTCGCAGACGCCGGCATCGAACGCAGCCAGATTGATGCGGCCTGGACCGGTTCATGCTTCGATCGCATCAACGTGGGCAATTCCGCCATACCCGCGGCCACGGCGTTGCGACTGGACGGCATTCCGGTCAGCCGCCTGGAAAACATGTGTGCCACGGGAACCGAGGCACTGCGTGGCGCGGCCTATGCCGTGGCCTCCGGCGCCGTCGACATCGCGCTCGCCGTCGGCTCCGAGAAACTGAAGGACACCGGTTACGGCGGCTTGCCCGTTCAAACGAAGGGAACCTTCAACGATCTGTGGCTGCCGATGGTATCCGCGCCGGCGGGCTTTGCGCAGCTCGCGGCCGGCTATCGCGCCCGCCACCATATCGCCAAGGATGATTTGAAGCGAGCCATGGCGCATGTCTCCTGGAAGAGCCATCAAAACGGCGTGCATTCCCCGAAAGCGCATTTGCGCAAGGCCATCGCCATGGAGTCGATCTTGAACGCACCGATGATCGCGGACCCCTTGGGGTTATTCGACTGCTGCGGTGTCAGCGACGGCGCCGCGGCCGCCATCGTGACCACCCCGGAGATTGCGCGCGCGCTCGGCAAGCGCGATCTCGTGACCATCAAAGCCGTGCAATTGTCGATCTCCAGCGGCATCGAATCGACCACCAGTCAATGGGACGGCAGCTATGTCCGCAACACCCGCACCGCCGCCGCCAAGGCCTACACGGAAGCCGGCATCAAGGATCCGCGAACGGAGCTGGGCTTGATCGAAGTGCATGACTGCTTCTCGATCACGGAACTGGTGACCATGGAGGACTTGAACCTCTCCGAACCCGGGCGCGCCGTGCACGACATCCTGGATGGCTTTTACGATCGTGATGGACGCGTTCCGTGCCAGATCGACGGGGGCCTCAAATGCTTCGGGCATCCGATCGGCGCATCGGGACTGCGCATGGCCTATGAAGTCTACAGCCAACTGCTCGGGCGTGCCGGTGAGCGGCAACTGCCGGGGGTGAGCCTGGGACTCACACACAATTTGGGCGGCGTGCCCTATCTCGGTGTCGCCGCCGTTTCCGTGCTCGGCCTGCACTGAGGGGAAACGCATGCTCGAGCGCACGCTCTTCGCCGAGGACCACGACATCTTTCGCGCCAGCGTGCGCCGCTTCGTCGACCGGGAGATGGTGCCGCATCATCGTCAGTGGGAGCGCGATGGCCGGGTGCCGCGCGAGCTGTGGCGGCTCGCCGGCGAGCAGGGCTTGTTGTGCCCCAACGTCCCCGAGGACTACGGGGGCGTTGGGGCGCAGTGGCACGCCAACATTGTGGTGATAGAGGAGTTGGCGCGCGCGGGCGTATCGGGTCCCGGCTCCGGCTTCATGGTCCACTCGGAAATGGTCGCGTCCTATTTGATGAGCTTTGGCAGCGAGGAATTGAAGCACCGATATCTTCCGAAAATGGTGTCCGGCGAATTCATCGGCGCCATTGCCATGACCGAGCCGGGCGCGGGCAGCGATCTGAAGAGCCTGCGCACCGCAGCCCGCCGTGAAGGCGAGAGGTATGTCGTCAACGGACAGAAAATCTATATCTCAAACGGCTTCAACGCCGACATCATCGTGGTGGCCGCCAAGACCGACGCCCAGGCGGGCGCGAAGGGCATCTCGCTGATCGTGGTCGAAACCGATCAGCCCGGCTTCAAGCGCGGAAGGCTGCTCGAGAAAATCGGCCTGCACGCGCAGGACACGGCGGAACTGTTCTTCGAGAACGTGTCGGCACCCTGCGGCAATCTTCTCGGCCAAGAGAATGCCGGCTTTGGCATGCTCATGAGCAAGCTCGCGCAGGAACGACTGGTCCAGGCGATTCGCAGCGCGAGCGCCATCGAAGCCATCTTGGAATGGACCGTCGCCTACACCAAGGAACGCAAGGCTTTCGGGAAAACCATCGGCGAATTTCAGAATACCCAATTCAAGCTGGCGGAACTCTGCGCGGAGGCCGGTGCACTGCGCACCTTTGTCGATCGAAGCATCGAAGCCTACTTCGCCGGCAGCCTGACAGGAGTCGATGCAGCCAAGGTCAAGTTGGTGGCGTCCAATCTTCACTGCAAGACAGCCGATGAGTGTCTGCAGTTCTTCGGCGGCTATGGCTATGTGCACGAGTTTCCAATCGCACGGGCGTTCGTCGACGCGCGCGTATCGAAGATCGCCGGCGGCGCGGTGGAAGTGATGAAACAAATCATCGGCCGTGATCTGTTCCAGTGAATCAGGACGGCGGAGTACGCGCAGAGGTGAAGCATGGATTTTGACGATACGCCGGAAGAGGCGGAGTTTCGGGCCGAAGTGAGGGCGTGGCTGGCCAAGCACGTCGAACCGCGCCCGCGCACTCAAAGTCCCGAGGAGAAAGTCGCCCGGGCGAAGCGCCTGCTGGCGGCCAAGGCAGCCGCCGGCTACGCGGCGATCACCTGGCCCAAGGCCTTGGGCGGTCTTGGCGGCACGGAAATCCAAAGCCTGATCTTTCTCCAAGAAGAGTCGCGCTTCGACGTCGAAACCCTGCACGGCTCGGATTTTTTTTCCGTCGGGCTGCAACTCTGCGCGGGCACCCTCTTGAAATGCGCCACACCCGAGCAAATCCAACGTTTCATACCACCGCTGCTGCGGGGTGAGGAGGTGTGGTGCCAACTCTTCTCCGAACCGTCCGGCGGATCGGATCTTGCGGCGGTGCGCACCCGCGCGGTTCGCGACGGTGAGGACTGGCTGATCACCGGACAGAAGGTTTGGACGACGGGCGGTCACTTTTCCGATTTTGGACTGGCGCTCACCCGCACCGACCCCACTCGTCCAAAGCACCAGGGCCTCACGATGTTCGCCGTCGACATGCGCTCGGCCGGTGTCCAAGTCCTGCCGATCCGCCAGATGTCGGGCGAATGCGAGTTCAACCAGGTATTCCTCGACGGCGTGCGCGTGCCCGACAGCCACCGTATCGGCTCTGTGAATGGCGGCTGGAAGGTTGCGCTCACGACCTTGGGACAGGAACGTTCAACCGCCGCCAGTCTCGCCTTCGTCGAATGGCAAGAGCTTCTCAAAGTGGCCCGGCAGGCCAGCATGCACGGTCGCCCGGCCATCGAGGATGGGCGCATACGGGAACGCGTGGCCGAATGTTGGCTCAACACCTTCGGCATGCGCCTCATGTCCTATCGCAGTCAGACGGCACTCGGCCGCGGACAAGTGCCGGGGCCCGAAGAATCGATGGCGAAGCTCATCATCGCGCAACAGGGCCAACGCTCCGCGGTCACCGCCATGGACATGCTGGGCGCTCACGGCAGTTTGACGGCCCAGGAACTGGGCGATCGTTGGAAATCGATAGAGCGCGCCTGGTTTTGGGCCCCCGCATTCCGGATTGCCGGAGGTACCGACGAAATCCTTCGCAGCATCATCGCCGAACGGGTGCTGCGCTTGCCGTCGGACATTCGTGTCGATCGAGACGTCCCCTTCAACGGCAGCGGAAACGCGAAGTCATCACCTTAAGTCCACAAACCCGATAGCCCGATCCTGAAGGACCCTTCATGAACTTCGATTTCTCGCCGGAACAGGAGCAATTTCGCGATCAGGTCAGACGCTTTCTGGAGGAGAGCGATGGGCTGAGTGAAGGCCGCTCGATACTCAACGAGAAGACTCGAGATTTCTCGGCTTCGATCTGGGAGGGTCTCGCCGAGCTTGGCGTTCAAGCGGCCGCCATTCCTGAGGCACACGCAGGGCTTGGGCTCGGGATGCTGGAACTCTGCGTGGCCGCTCACGAGATTGGTCGGGTACTGGCACCCGTTCCTTTTTTGTCCTCGATCGGTGTCTGCGCCGAGGCCATCCGCCGGTTCGGATCGGCAGAACAAAAATCCAAATGGCTGCCGGGTCTTGCCAACGGCTCGATCATCGGCACCTGGGGATTTGCCGAGGATGACCGCGGCGGACCGATGCAACCCTCCCGATTGAGTGCGGGAAAGCTGGTGGGTGCCAAGGAGCCGGTACTCGATGGCATGGTGGCTCGGGTCATGATCGTCGTCGCCGCAACCCCACAAAATACCCCGGTACTGATGTTGTGCGGCCTCGAGCAGGCCGCTGTGACGCGCCAACCCGTGAAGACGGTCGATCCTACGCGACCGGCCGCACGCATCCAATTCAACGCGGCGGATGCACAACCCCTGCCCGGCGGTGACGCCGATGCCTGGCGGAAGCTCCTCGATCAAGCGGCGGTTCTGTTGGCGTTCGAGCAGCTGGGAGCCGCGGAAAGCGCGCTGGCGATGGCCTGCGACTATGCGCATGATCGCGTGGCGTTCGGGAGGAAGATCGGCTCGTTCCAGGCTGTGAAGCACCGGTTGGCCGACATGTATGCGAAAATCGAGCTGGCTCGATGTCACTGCTACTACGGCGCGTGGGCGATCTCGACCGACGCGCCCGAAGCCCCTCTCGCGGCCGCCGGCGCGCGATGTAGTGCGACGGACGCCTTCGAATTTGCCGCCCAGGAGAGTATTCAACTCCATGGCGGCATTGGCGTTACTTGGGAATCGAAGTGCCATCAGTTCTATCGACGCTCGCGACTGAGCGCACTGATCTTAGGTTCGCGTTTCGAATGGCAGGACCGACTGGTCGATGAATTGGAAGGACAATTGCAGCGTTCCGAACTCTGACGCTTCAGGCCCGTCTCGCGCTCTTGAACCGCGGTCTTCGCGCCGCCTGCCGCCATCCTAAGCAGTCAAAGGAATGCCGCCGACCTACTCCGGCGCGAGCTCGGCGATCTGCGCGGGTGTCAGGCCGGCCTCGCTCAAGCGCAGCGTTGAATGTTCTCCCAAGAAGGGGCTGCGTCGGTGGACCCCACCCGGGGTCTCCGTCATCTTGACCGGCACACCGGCGATTCGGATCGGCGTCGATCCCGGCTGCTCCACCTCGACAATCATGTTGCGGACGGCAAAGTGCGTATCCGCGATCGCTTCGGCCACATTCATCACCGGCCCAAATGGAATCTTCCCACCCAGCAGTGTCATGAGTTCCGCTTTGGTGAATCGAATCGTCTTGGCGTTGATGAGCGGAATCAACGCGAAACGATGGGTACCTCGCAAGGCTCGGGAGGCGAACCGCTCGTCGTCGATGAGCTCGGGCGCGCCCAACGCCTTGCACACGATGGCGAAGAATTCGTCCTTGGTCGCCGCAATCGACACCAAGCCGTCTTTGACCGGGAAGAGCCCAAACGGACATAGATACGGGTGGTGATTGCCTTCGGGTGCGGGTACGAGCCCATGGACTGAGTTCTGCACCAGTGCGCGCTCGCAGACCGCGAGAATCGAATCGGTCATCGCGACATCGACGAACTGGCCGCGGCCGGTTCGCCGGGCGTTGTGTATCGCGGCGAGCACCCCGAATGCCAGGTACATGCCGGGAATGATGTCACCGACCCCGGGCCCCACCTTCATCGGCGTGTTGGCGTCAGGTCCGGTGATCGCCATGATGCCGCCCATCGCCTGCGCCACGACATCGAAGGCCGGCCAGTCGCAATAGGGTGAGGCGCCGGTACGCCGATCCCCAAAGCCGCGCAATGTCCCATAGACCAAACGTGGGTTTATTTCGCTCAGCGTCTCATAGGAGAGGCCGAGACGCTCCATGACACCGGCACGGAAATTCTCCACCACGGCGTCGGCATCGCGCACCAGCGCCTTGAACGCCGCCTTGCCTTTCTCCGTCTTAAGATCGAGTACCACACTCTCCTTATTGCGACCCAGGCTCTGAAAGTAGCCGCCAAGCACCTGCTCGCTGTCATCTTCCCGGTACATGTCAAAGCCACGGGTCACATCGCCCTCGGGCGGCTCGACCTTCACCACGATGGCGCCGTGGTCCGCGAGCATCATGGTGCCGAAGGGACCGGCCAGCATTTGCGTCAGATCAATGATCCGCAAATCTTTCAGGCTGCCGAAGGTGCCGCCTACCGACAATGTCGATGTCTTGCTTGCCGAATGATTCATGATGATGCCCTAACGTGTTCAGCTCAGACCGCTCAAGCGAGTGCGCCAGCCGGGCGTACGGCGCCTAAGTGTGAAGTCAGTGTTTTGCGGAAGCGACAGTGCCATCGCTCAATAAGCCCATCTTCCCGGCCGTCGATGTCAGTTCCGCGCCCTTCATCAGGGTCGCGCTCCAGACCCGCTGTACCCTGCTCAAGGAATACAACGTCATCGGCACGACGATGGCGACGATGCCCAGGAGCGCCCATCGCAGCGAGTCGTCGTGAAACTTCGGTGCCAGGGCATCGCTCAGCGCCCCGACGATAAAGGGAGTGACGCCGATGCCCACAATCGAGAGGCTCAGCGCATTCAGCGCCGCCGCGGTCGCGCGCTGCGAGGGATGCGCAATGGCCTGGCAAATCGACCCCACGGGGCCCCCTGACATCCCGAGCGGGAATGCGGCGCAGGCAGAACAAATGTAGACCGCATTGACCGCCGGACTCAAGTACATCCCCGCGAGCGGAACCATGGCGGCTGCGATGCACCAGCTGACAAAGCGCGGCGAAGAGACGCCCTTGTGCTTGAACAGCCAATCGGCGATCGGCCCCCCGGCCACCATGCCCACCACCATGGCGAACGCCTGGGTGAGGGCCAGCGCCAAGCCCAATTGCGCGCGAGGAACGTGGAAACTGCGTTCAATGAAAATCGGTATCCACAAGGTCTGCCCGAACGCCAAGAAGGTAACGCCAATGGCGGCGATCAAGAAGAAGATCATCGTCGGATTGGTCAGGAGGTCTTTCAGGGAACCCTTGCTCACGGCCGCGTGAGCGTGACGAGTCGTGCCTGCCTGCTGGACCGAGGGTTCCTTCAAGGTCAGCGCGACCAACACGGTCAAAATGAGGCCGGGTACCAGACCAATGATCACCAGCGCCCCCCGCCAGCCGACCTGTGCTTCGATCGGACCACACAAGGCATAGGCGAGCAACAGCCCGCCAGGCGCGCCGGCCGAGAAGGTTCCCAAGGCGGTGGAACGCGCGGAGAGGGGAAATATCTCGGTCAACAGCGAGTGCGCAGGGGGTGCGTTTCCCGCTTCCGCGCCGCCGAAAAAAAAACGCACCACGAGCAACTGCCAGTAGGCCTGGCATGCCCCGCAAACCGCCGTCAACACACTCCACGTCGCGAGCGCGATACAGATGATGTTCCTTCGGTTCCGAGTCTTGTCGGCGTACAGCGCGATGGGCAGTACCATGGTCGCGTAAGCGGCGGAAAAGGCAAAACCGGTCAGCAGCCCAATCTGGGTGTCGGTCAAATGAAACTCAGCCCTGATGGGTTGAATGAGAACGACCAGCGCATAACGATCCACGAAGCTGCAGGTCATGACCAAGGTCAGCAGGATGAGGCTGTACCAGCGAAGCCTATCCGCATCACCCTGCATGTGGGAATTCCAATTCATGTATCGGAGGCCGGATTCACCAACCGCCTCACCGCTTTCCTAATTTGTAATCGAAAGTGATGCCAAACGTGCGCGGTGCGCCCGGGGAATAGACGGCACTCTGAGCGCTGATCGAGAAGTGATTGAAGTAATGGGCATCATTCAGATTCTTCCCCCAGAGCCTGATGGTGCACTTGTTGTTGCAAGTGCCCCAGTCGAGCGATGCATTGACCAGCTGGTAGGAAGGTTGATAGAACTGATTGGGCGAATCGCCATAAAAGCCACCGCTGTAGTAATAATTCAGCGCGGTGCCAAAGGTTCCATACGCCGTAGGCACGCTGTATTGTGCACCCGCATTGGCTGTCCAGACGGGCGTATAAATCATTTCATTCCCAGAGCCGCTGGCCGGTACGATGGTAAAGCCGCCTGCGGGTTTGGGTACTGTATAGGGCGAATCGGGGAAATTGACGTATTTGGCATCCGTGTAGGAAATCCCAGTTCTCAACGTCAGCCGGTTCAAGGGAACGTATTCGATATCGAGGTCCGATCCTTTCACCTCCGCTTTCGCCGCATTCAGCAACTCGGAAGCGCCGAGGATGGGGACAGAGAGCTGGACACCGGTGTAGTTGTAGTAGTAGATCGAACCATTTACGCGCAGCCTGCCGTCCAGCCATTCGCTTTTCACGCCGGTCTCATACGCATCGATGACGGAAGGTTCCACGGCGGGTTGTGTCGGTACCGTGGCGTTGAAGACGCCGCTCTTGAAGCCGCGGTTGTACGAGATATAGGTCATCAGATTCGATGTGAACTTGTGATCCAAGGACAATCGCCAGGTCAGCTTGTCAAAGTCCGCTTGTTGGTCTGCCGCGCTTCCCGCCACCTCCCCCAGGTTGGTATGAGTCGCTCCAACGATGTGTTGCTTGTCGGCCGTATACCGCAGGCCGGTTGTCAATTCCGTGCTATCGGAGAATACAGGCACCGTGGTTTCGGCGAACCCCGCTACCGAGTCGGCATAGATCGTCACAATCGTCGAACGGGACGTCAGCGGCGCCGCAACTGACGTGCCGGTTTGAGTAAGATCCGAGTTCGAGCGGTTGTTGAGGTAGAAGAAGCCGACAATCCACTTGATCTTACTGCTGTCGGGCGATAAGAGCTGAAGCTCCTGGGTGAGCTCGCGGGTTCTGTAGGCGTCCGTCAGGGCGATGAAATTGGTGCTGCCCGCGTCCTGATCAAAAACGGTGAACGGCGTGCCCGCACGGTAGGCGGAGATGCTGACCACTTTCGCCCAGCCCAATTCTTGATCGACACGCGCGCTGCCGCCCCATTGCTTGTCCAGATTGAAGCTCTCGAGATTTTCCTGAAGATCATAGATCCCGCCGCGATGCGGCTGCCCGGTGACCAGCACCGTTCCAGGGACCGGCGATCTGGCGACACCGATGGGATCTTCCCCGCGGTCGTAGTCTGCCGAGAAAAGAATGTGGGTGGCATCACTGATGTCCAGGAGCCATTTGTTTCGAATGGCTAACTCGTCGCTCGTATAAGCCTCCGCGCCGGTGAACACGTTCCTGCCCCAGCCTTCGTACTGGTGTTGCCAATAGACTGCCACGTCGGTCGCGAGATTGCTCGTAATACCCGTGGTCGCGTAGAGCTTGGTCTCACGAGTATCATAGTTGCCATACCCGATGCTCACATCCGCATAGGGTTCTTGCTGGGGACGCTCGGTGATGATCTGAATCACCCCGCCGGCGGCATTGCGGCCAAACAAGGTCCCTTGCGGGCCTTTCAACACTTCGATTTGCTCGATATTGTTGAGCGAGAAAAGGCCGGCGGCCATGGAGGCGTAATAAACCCCATCCACATAGAAGGCGATCGGCGATTCATCTCCCGAGGCTGAGCTCGTCTGACTGATGCCCCGCAATGACGGCGCGAGCACATTCGATTGGTGATGCATGTCAAGACCCGGCGTCACCATCTGCAGGTCAGTGGTATCTTGAATCCCCAAGGCGCTGGCGGTCGACCCGCTGAAGGCTTCAATGGCGATCGGCACATCCTGCAGATTCTGAGAGCGCTTCTGCGCCGTGACGACGATCTGCTCGAGCGAATCTTCTGGAGCCGGATTCTCTGCGTAGCTTCTTTCGCCACCGCAAAGAATCAACGCCGAAATGGGCAGAAACGCCAGCGCATTCGTGCTTTTAATTTTCATATCGGATTCTCCCCATGACGCCGAGTGACAATCCAAGAGTCCATTCTTATGTTCAGTCCCGAGAGCGCGAGCCAACGATCCCGCTATCGGTTCGGCGCTTCCAACGCTTGAGTAACTGCCGAATCAACCTGCCAGACCAAGACCGGTGCTGCAGGAATCTATAGAAAGGCGTGCGGTACCTATACCCTCATTTTAGAGGGGGCATGGGGCTTCTGGACGAAGGCCGATGCGGACATGTCCGGGCTCGAGTTCAAGGCCCGGAACGTTCAAACGAGTCCATTATCTACAAGACTTTCTCTTCTTGGCGCGGTATCGTCGCCGGCGCCACTAGAAGGTAGCGCGAATCGTAAATCCGAACGTGGCCGGCATGCCCGTCGTGCGCGTGATCGTATCCGTCGAGCGAAACGCATGCGTCAAGTAATAGCGGTCTGTGACATTGCGCCCCCACAGTTCGAGATGCAGATTCTGCTTGTTGGCGCCAATCCGAAGATCGATCAGGTCATAGCTCGGCATCTGAAGAGCTGCGATGTCCCCAAACGTCGCTTGTGCCGTGCTTTCGTAGGTCGAGCCCACGCCGACGAAGCCCGTCCAATCACCCGCAATCGGATAATCATATTCGGCGTTGGCGTCGATCTGCCATTTGGGGGTCGATGGAAATGGCTCGCCGCCGATATCGACCGTAGCGGCAGCGCCGCCGCCCACCGGGCTCGAGATGACGTAGGACCCCAAGACCTTGGAGTCGATGTAGGTCCCGCCCACCCGCAACGTGAAATTCCGAAACGGACGCACCGTCGCATCCAGCTCCGCGCCTTCAATTCTGGATCGCGGAACGTTCACCAGCGCAGGTAAAGTGCCGAACGGGGCACCCACGAAGGTGCTCGCGAGCAACTGTTTGTTGTCATAGTCATAGTGGAATGCCGCCCCGCTCAAGTCCACCCGGTGAGATAGCGCGGCCGCCTTGAACCCCGCTTCATAGGCGAGCACGGATTCCTGTACGACGGGCAGATCCTGCGCCGGGCGGATGACGGGAAGCGTGCCGAAGGCCCCGGCTTTGTAGCCCTTTGCGGCATTGAAATAGAACAGCAGGTCCTCTGTGGGCTTCCAGGAAGGTCCGACCTTCCACGACACATTGTCTTGGTTCAGGTTACCGAACAGTCCATTGGTCAGAGGCTTGTTGGTCACAGGATCCAAGGTGACGAATCCACCCGGTGGGATCACGGTCCGTGATCCTGACAGCGCGGTGGACAAAAAGCCGAAGGCGGCTGACAGATCTCCGCTCCCATCATCCTTGAGACCGCCGAAAAATCTGCGGGTCTGATTGGTGTAGCGAACAGAACCCTGCAAGGTAACTGTCTCGAACACCGTATAGTCGATGCTGCCGAAGACGGCCTCGGTATCGACGTGTTGCTCATTTAAATTGTAGAGGCCGGTGAATCTGAACGGTCCAATGCCGCTGTTGGAGCCGCGCAATCCGATGAACTGGTTGTCATCTGAAGTATCGTGCTCGTAGTTGGCACCTATCATCCATTTGAACCGATCATGGGCACCCGCTTGTCCGGCCGCGCGAAGTTCCTGGGTGAAGGACTCCACGTTGCCAAACACCAAGTCGTGGATATCCGGCAACGTGGTGCCGTCGCTGTCAGCTGGCGTATTCACACTCAAGCGTGAATAGCCGGTCAACGAAGTGACGCTGACATGGTCGGCGACCTGCCAATCGCCACGGACGCCAACTTGGTAAAAGTTGTCGTCTCGCGTCAATTCTTCACCCGGGTCCCAGGCGGCCGCGCGGTCATTCGCCGGCGCATTGGGAAACGCCTGCAGCTGTGCCTGCAAGTTCGGATAACCGGGTGAACCGGGATACTGGGGGTTGGCAACGGTCCCGGAGAGCGGTGCATAACCGACTTTTTGCATCGCCTGCACATCGGACCGGTCGAACCATCCATTGAGATTCACCGACCATTTGAGGGTATCGGTCGGGGCGAAGTCGATGAGCAAGCGCCCGGTGGTGAAATGGCGCTGCCCGAGCGTATCGCCGTCTGCATAATTGTATTGCCAATCGCCGCGCTGTTCCGTTCGAATCGCGAACCGCGCATTGACGGTATTGACGATGGGGCCGCTCACGTAACCCTCCGCATCGGTTTCGTCGAAGCGGCCATAGGTCACTGAGGCTCCGGCCGCAAAGTGATCCGTGGGCCTGTTCGGAATGTAGTTGACCGCCCCGCCCGTGGAGTTCTCACCGAACAAAGTGCCCTGGGGTCCTTTGAGCACCTCGACGCGTTGCAGGTCCAGAGATGCTCCCTCCGTCATTCGTGCGAACGGGAGTGGAATCTGATCGGAATAAACGCCAACCGCGGGCGAGATGGCGATGGCCTCATCGTAGGTGCCGATGCCACGCAACGTATAGACAGGCGCTCCATAAGTGCTCTCGGTAAACGTGAAACCCGGCACGACCTTCGCAAGATCCGCAGGACTCGTAATGCCCTGGTCCTCCAGTTGCGAACCCGTCAGGGCGGTGACCGACATCGGCACATCGCGCAGCCTCGCGGAGCGCTTTTCCGCAGTAACGATGATTTCGTCCATCACGGGTGCGTCCGCGGCGCTCGTATCGGTTGACGCGACTACCTGCGCGAAGACGAGGTCTGAGCATAGGCTGCTCATCACGAGGATGGCGAAACTGAGCGATCGTTTGTTGAACACCGGACGTCCCCCTACCTTTTATGTAATGCCGCCGTGCGGACCAGGCCACGTTGGGCAGAATAATTTCTCTTGGCATCCAGGGTATTGATGCAAAACCGCGTGTTTGGGAGTGAACTTACGCGGCGTTCTGAGGGATTCTTTCGCCCAATTTACCCGGTTATCGACCGAAACCGCCGCGGTAACACCCGAACGGCGTGCCCTGTCTGCAGAGATCGAGCGAACGCTCGTGGGCAGGCATCGAGCACGGCCGGGGTTCATCGCCGTGTCTTTAGCCGCGGTTATCGCCTCGCATTCCCAGGAATGCAATCGCGATCGCTTGTCTCATGCGCCGACCACTCGGCCTCACCCCGTCGTCCAAAGCGGCTGATGTTTTGCGGCTGCCATGTTTGCAATCCGCAATATCGTGTTGGAAGTCTGCCACGCACCAAGGAGCGCTTTATCTGACGTCTCGTCGGCAGAAGCGTGAACAAATGAAGGTCGTACGTTCGCGATGGCCGCCCGGACGGTGATGATCTACTACTTGCTCTGCACCATATTACCGGGTATATTACAGGACATATTTTACGAGAGAACTATGAGCGACACAGCACAGAAGCGAGCGTTGCGAAATTATCGCGCCCGTCTGACGAAGCAAGGGATCGCCCGATTCGAGGTGCTCGGACTCAATGCAGATCGTGACTTAATCCGCTCCGTCGCGCGGCGCCTCGCGGAAGATGGCCCAGATTCGGCCCGGATTCGAGCCGCGATCGGCCGGACGATCTCTGGCGATCCGCCGAAGAGAGGCGGAATTCTTGAGGCGCTGCGCCGGTCGCCGCTGGTGGGTTCCGATCTCGAATTTTCCCGTTCCAGGGAAACCGGCCGCAAGGTTGACCTTTGACCCGCTACCTTCTCGACACAAACATCATCAGCAATATAACGAAGCCGGACCCGTCCGAATCGTTATTGGAATGGATGGGTGTGCAATCCGATGGCGACCTATTCATCTCCTCCCTGACGGTCGCTGAAATCCGCCGCGGCATATTGGATAAACCAAAGGGCAAAAAACGCGAACGATTGGACGCGTGGTTTGCCGGACCGGAGGGCCCGCAGTCGCTATTTAAAGGGAGGGTATTGCCATTTGACGAGAAGGCGGCACTGGTCTGGGCTCGTCTCATGTCTGAAGGTCGGGCCGCCGGGAAACCCAGAAGCGACCTGGATATGATCGTTGCTGCCGTCGCCGAAACGAACGAGTGCGTGATTGTAACGGACAATGAAAAACATTTTTCGGGGCTCAAGGTCCTCAATCCTTTGCGAACACCACGTGACTCCGTAAGTCGATCGAGGCCGCCTCCCTCCACCTAAGTCGCGGGTTTCGACCCCATGCCGGCACTCGCGATCGTCGGCTTCCGAGCAATCAAATCGTGAACCTGCCCAAGAACAAGCATTGGCGCCGGTGCACCGCAGGAAAATCAATTCCTTGTGACACAGAGAAGCCGGTCCCTTAACTCGATCATTTGCGGCTCTTTAGGGGAAAGTTTCTAGATCGCAAAAAGGCGGCTCATCTCATTGCTTGGATGCCACGATTGGCTGCTAACTTATAATTCGATTCGTTAAATCCTGGATTTTGCGCTTTGAATATCTCGAACTCTTCCTCGTACGGACGAGATCCGCGATAGCGAAACCAAGCCATCCCAACAGCTAAATTTTCAGTAAATAGGCGAGAGACGCGTGCGACGGCTAGTTGATACTCGGCCGAATCAACCGGATCGAATACCTCACTCGGCGCTATATCTGGACCTCCCCACTTGGCGTAGCGGTTATAAAAGTAGATTAAAAACACCGCATCCAGAAAAGACGAAGCTTTTGCGTCTTTCAAGTAACGCTGCCTATTAATCAATGCGCTTTCAGGGACGCTCACGGTATAGATGTCAATTTAGAAGTGCAGAACATTCCCAATCCGGGACAGAAATAGGAAAGTTTTGGCGTGTCTCTTGGCCTCGCGCTGCCAATGGGCGCTCGCACCGGCGTCGTAGAGTCGTTGTATCCGACTCCACGTAAAGGTTCCGACTTCTATCGCTTCGCGGCTCAATAGTCACCGCTTCGACGGGCGGAATTGTGCACCCCGTAGTGCTACGACGGGCGAAATGTTCGCCGCATGGCGCGCGGGCCAATACACCGCGATTTGCCCGAGCAGTATCAGCGCCACAGCCGCGCCGGCGACATTGACTGCATGGATCCGAATCATTTCGAAATGCTGTACCAGCCACAAATTAAGCGCGACGGATAGTGCGATGCCGGCCATGGCACCCAGCGCTGCGATTACTAGGTTTTCCTGCTGGAACTGCCGCAGGATGGCAAGACGAGTCGCGCCCAGTGCTCGTCGAATGCCTATTTGACGCCGTCGCTGAACTACCCAATAACTCGTCAGTCCGAACATGCCGAACGAGGTTACGGCGACCAAAGTCACCGTCACCGCTGCCAAAATCATAGCGAGGCCTCGGTCGCTCCGGTAGGCAATCTTGCGAACTTCCGCCATTGACTGAACTGTGATGATTCGATTGCCATTGATGGATCCGAGCTTCTTCTCGGCGGCCTTCATCACCTGATTTAAGGCTCCTGGATTGGCCCGTACCGCAAACGTCGAATACTCATCCAGCAGCCGATACGGAGCCAAAATCGAACTCTCCGTAAAGGTACCAAAGTAGCCGGAGGCATCCACAAAGGGCCCCTGCAGCCGATCGACAATTCCGATAATTGGCGCCGGCGTCGTTTCAGTCTCGACGTAAATCGATCTTCCCAATGCGTCGCCGGCGGGAAACAGCTTTTCGGCGAGGATGCGGGTGACAATAAAGCCGCTGACCGGCGGGAACGAAGTGGCGTTCCGGTCAAGAATTTCGGAAGGGGAGAAATTGCGGCCAGCTATCAGTTTGAGTCCGAGTGTGTGCAGTGCATGCTCGTCCCCAAAGTAGTAGGAGGTGTCCGCTCTTCCCGTTTTTTGCGACGGGATTAGGCCAACCGACATGGACCACCCGCCCCCCTGTAGAGGAAAGGCATTGGTCGCATACGCGTCCACGACTCCAGACAGGGCGCGCAGGGCGGCCAAATCGGACGCCTGTTCTGCGCCCAGATTAGGATTGACGTCCACGTTCTCGGCGTAGGCAAAAAATATGTTGTCCTCGTCAATGCCGGTCGACTGCGAACTCCACGACAGTCGCTCGGCGATGAGGGTTACCGCATTGGACAGGATGGCCAGCGTGATCGCGATCTGCACAGCGATCAGCACCGCACCAAATTTCTTCCGATAGATTGCAAGGCGTACTTGTCGGTTGCTGTCCATGATTTACTCGACTTTCAGCTGAAGTGCAGGTTGCACCCACGCTGCGCGCCATGTGGGATACAGTCCGGCCGCAACCGCGGCGGCAATCGCGCAAATGACTTCAATGACGACGACTTTTGCATCAAGATACGCTAGCGCAGCATATTGATCTGCCAGTACGGTGCGGATCGCGAAGGTGCCGAGCATCGTGATAGCTAAACCGATGGCGGCACCGACCAGACCCACAACGCCAGTTTCGACCAAAGACTGGAGGGCGATGGCGCGGCGACTTGCCCCGAGCGCGCGCCGAACACTGATGTCCTGGGTGCGACCGATGGTTTTCGCGAGCATCAATCCCATCGCATTCATTAGGCAGACGAAAAGAAAGCCGAAGGATGCGAGCAGCAAAATCCCCAGTTGGCCCGGCACTGCGTGGCGGTACTTGAGCCACTGCATCACATCGCGTACCTGGGTGTGAGCAGGCCAATGAAAGCGTCCCAGACGCTGTTGATCGGCGGCATAGTTATTGACGAGGCTTCGATAGGCCGCTATTTCCGGAGTTGGCACCTCCGCCCACAATTGCACCCAAATACATTCGGAGTGCAGAAAATCACTCCATTCGGGGGGCCTAGGATCGTTGCAGGATGAACCCGAAATTATGGGCGCTTGCGCCCTAACAGCCCTATTGAACGGAATGAACATTTCATCAACATTGCCGAAGGGCGCCACGTGCAAATCATAGAAACGTGGCACGAGCGGCCAATCATCGAGTACACCGACCACCCGATAGGCCACGCCGGCGATGTCGAGGCTTTTGCCGACGCTGTTTGCGCCCGCAAACAGTTTGTCATCAAGCTTCCTCGATAAAACGATGACCGGGGCGCCCGCCTCATCGTCCGCGGGCACCCAAGGGCCGCCGTACTTGAAAGGAGCGTCCAGCATTTTGAAGAAGTCGCCGTACACGGCGGGAACTGGGGCCCCGACAGGTTTTGAGTCGGGGGCTGATCGCGCCTTGAGATACGTGGTGTAAATCAGCGTTTGGCGCTTCGCGCCCCGCGCCTTCATGAGCGCGACCGCGTCGATGTAGCTCAAGTATTCTTTGAAGCCCTCGCTTTGTTCACCGGCCTTGTTGGGTCCCAAGTTATCGACCTGCACCACAAATAGTTCGTGCGATTTAGCGGGGATCGGATCGCTGGACATCGCCCGATATAGCGCCAAGGTGGTCATCGATGCACCGACGCCAGCGCCAATGGCTAAGATCATCAACACGGTTACCCAAACATTGCGTTTGAGATTCTGGAACGCGAGCTTTAGGTAGTAGTTGAACATCGCGATAGGCCTCTCTTGTACCTCAATCCACTGCCGGCTACAACACTCCGCCTGTCTTGTGAAAGAAATTCGGTCCGACCAAACCAAGGATGTTTTGCGATGGACTCGGTGTGCGAGGTCGCAAGAATGACCAGATACTCACGGTAGCTACCTATCTGTCTGAAGAAGCACCCTGAACTCCGCCGTATACATAATTTTCCCCTGGCAAAGTTGAGCTACTGCCCAAGCGCCTCAATCTTGTAACTCTCAATTCTTCCCACCTTCTGAATCTCCGCCTGCACATCCGGTCTAGCCAACAAAGCCGCTGTTCGCTGGCGCAGCTCCAGCTGTCGTGCCGTCTCGCGCGGCACGGCATATGTTTGAATGCTCAAGAGCGCGAATGCACGCAAGTCCCGATCTTGCAATCGCTCGATCAACCATTTGGCTGCCGACTCGACATCACCCGTCAGCAACAATGCATCCCCATAAGTCCCGGGAGCGTCCAGGCGATGCTCCTTCATGAACCCAAGCCATTGATCAGTCTGTTCGGTGTCGCCTAGCTGAACGGCGGCATCGAGCCGCACAGCTGCCTCCTGCATGCGTCCATAAGGACTCATATCTGTGCCAAGTCGAACAAGTGCTCCAAGCGCCTCTCTAGGCTTTCCAAACGCACAGTACAGCTCGCCTAAATTGATGACTTGGCTGACATTCTTACCGTTCTTGTCCAGCACCCAGCTGGCGGCCGCCAACTGATCGAGTCCCTCATCCCACCGACCTAGGCGCGCGAGAGCGCGTGAGCGGCTATCGAGCACCCACGCATATTGGTCATCGAAATCGTCGTACCACTGCTTTGGATCGGCGCGGACCCGAATCTCTTCAACCAGACCGTCAGCCGCAGCCAATGCCGCGCCATAACGCTGCTGTTTCATCAGAAGATCGATAACAACCACCCTTGGCGTCAATGACTTTGGCGTCCGCTCCGCCGCGGCCTGAAAATGCTCGAGATCGCGCTTGAGCGCGGTGCTGACGTCGAACTGTGCCGAATTGGACGCTGTGATTGCATCGAAGCGACGATCCGCGCGCATGGAGATGATTCCGTATTCGTCGGTCACATGCGTGGAGACATCAATCGCCTCGGTGAGTCGATTCTGCTCCAACAGCATCAAGGCGAGATCCTGCCAAAAGCCGCTCGGCTCCTGGTCCCACTTCAGCTTCCAGTGCGCCGTGTACAACGCATGCAATAGCGGCAAGGTCGAACCGTGCGGCAATTTCTTCTCGCCATCTCTCAGCGCACGAATGACGAACCGTTCATCGGCAGCCGTAAGTCGTTCTGGATTTCTCTTTACCAATTCCGTGAGGCTGATGACGAGCTCATCCACGTCCCCAAGTCGCGCGGCCGCATTCACCCGCGACACCCGGTCGTCGCTCGTCGCCTCCGGCAGCGCAACCAGGCGAACGCGGCTCTCGTATTCAAGCTTGGGATGCTTCAGGGTGTAGGCAATTTTCGCCGCCGTCAGCAGCGCCCGATATTGCTCTTCGCTTGGAAGCCGACCAAAGTGTTTGGCGTGGATGACGAGCTGGATGACACCCTCAGCTTCCGCGAAATGATGATCCGCGACCAACTTGAGTGATTCATCTATTTGCCCGATTTCCGCGCGTTGCGCAGACGACAACCTTGAAGCATTGTTCGTGGCGCAACCGGCTAAGGCGGCGAATACAAAAATTCCCAAAAGTCTAGGGAGATTCATTGAGAGATCCTTTCGTCTTGGAGTTCTTCGTGGTATTGGAAGATTCTACTCGCCCCGTCGTCCATTCTGCGAAGTGGCTATTTCAACTTCGCCGCGATCGCCTCTTTCGTTGCTCCATCAATTTCAAGAACTTTCCGTCGGCTAGCTCTTCCCGCAACGATCTGTACTGAGCGCTTCGAAACACCGAGTGCCTCAGCCATGAACTCAACCAATGCCTCATTGGCTGCATTCTCCACCGCCGGTGCCGCAATACGAATCTTGATAACCCCGTCGTGCATCCCTGCGACCTCCGATTTAGAGGCCCGCGGCTGTATGTAGACTTCGAGGCGGGTCGAGGGCATTCGCTGGATTGTGACAGCAGTGGCCCGAGTTTAACCCTTGAATTTGCGGCGCAGCACGGCTGCTTACAGGCAAGACAGCCGACGGCGGCACACTTTCTACGTCGTTGCTCAAACTACAGCCGCAGAGCATTAGACCCGAGCAATGCGCCATCGCTGCCCATACGCGCTCAGTCAAACAGGCTGAGGATGCTTTGATACTTTTCTATGTAGCCTCTATTTTCGCTGTTGTAACGAGGAATGCTGACCGCTTGCACCACCGAGCCATCCTGGCGCCAGACACAGGGGCAGACGACTGCGGATCCCGGCGGAAGCTTGCCGGCGCGTCGCAGTTCAGCCAGTGGGACACCCAGGCGGTTGAGCGCCCGATAAAGCTTGGCGACGTTGCGCCCACCGCCATTGTAGGCAGCGACTGGAAAGATGCCGAGCACATCGGGTTTAGCGCGATAGGCCGCGCGGATCTCGCTGTTCATCTGTGACAGATCAATGTCCAGCAGGCAAACGGCTGCCTTCATGGCATTGCGCAGGCGGGTCGCGCCGCGCTCGAAGTTCGGGTCCAGCTGCGCGCCGCGACAGCTGCGTACGACGAACGAATAGGTGCCATGGCCGCGCCGATCGGTGAACTGCATCGGGCCCAGCGCCTTCGCGCTCGAAACGCTATAGCGATAAGCTTCTTCGCGCTTCAGTCCGTACTGGCTGAGCACTTCGTCGAATGCATCAGTACCCTTCTCGAGGAAGTCCTCGTCGTCGGTCTGTTCTATCACTGCGAGCGTCGCAATGACTTCCGCAGGTATTACGTCCGCGAGCAGCTCGCCCGGAAAGGCCTCGCTAGGCACGCCTGCGTCACGAAGTTCGTCGATGGCGCCCTGTGCGGTCGCGAGCAGAAAGTCCCGGCCGTCGGTAATGAAGTGCGGGTCAAGGGTATCGGAGGTATACGGCAAGTAGACAATGGATCGTGCCGTTGCCGCCGCCTCACGCCAGCGCTTCTTTTTGATGAGAGTGTTGTCGAACACCGGGAACTTGCGGCCGTACACCTTCAGCTCCTCGCCATCGCGCGAAAATGCGAACATGAGCCGCTCGGCCCCCGTTCCCTTGACGTGCCGCGCCTCAATGCCGGGAGTACGCACGGTGAAGGGCAATTCCCCGCGGCCAGGCTTCCATTTCACGGGTGGGCGGGGGATCTCCAGGTGGGCAATGGTCCAATTCTTCCGCGCCTCGCTCCACAACGCGAAGGCGACCGGCCGGCCGCGCAGCACCTCATGTCCATCCTTACCGGTAAGGACGTACTGAAGTTGCACGTCGCGCAGTTGCTCCTGGCCCTCGGCAACCAAGTCGCGGATGACGAGGTCGCGCGGGCGCCCCTTGACGATCAACTCAGGCAAGCTTCCAGGCTTAGGCGGCGCCTCGTGCTGTTCCGACTCGGCAACAGCCACCGGAACTTCACTATCACCCTCGCTCTTTGCCTCGCTTGCAGCCATCGGAACATCGTGCACCAGGGGTGCTGGAGCGGTATCTGCGACCACCGGTGGGTCGTCCACCGGCTCGATTCGGCCGCCCGAGGAGGCACATCCGGAGCAAATCAAGATGACCAGCAACGGCAGCGCAAATGAGGCACCACGAGGGAGCCGCGCAAAGGAACTCAACAATGCGGAAACGGGAGGTAGAAACGACATCATGACCATGATACTTGCGAACGGCGCATGATACGACTTTAAAGAGCGCGTCGTGCTTCGCAGATTATCATTCGAGGTGCGCGTGGAAGTCGTAAAACGGCAGCAAGGGCCTGAACGCGGAAGACCAATCGCGGAGTTCGGCCATAAGTCCGGAAGTGAGCAAAAACCGAGCTCTTAGGCCTGCGGATACCCTGTTCTGCGAGAGCGAGGCCGCGCGCTCGAGCGCGCGCGGTCTATTTCCTGTGCGAATTTACCGGCGCGCGATGTCTCAAAAGCTAATGTTCGGCCAACCGCAGCATAGTGCGCAGGAGCGCATCGGCACCCATCTGAAGGTGTCGGCGCTCGGTAAACTCGCGCGGATTGTGGCTGATACCCCCAACGCTCGGCACGAAGATCATCGCGGTGGGGCAGATTCGCGCCATCATCTGCGCATCATGGCCGGCGCCCGATGTCATGCGCCGGATCGGCAGCTCAAGCTCCGCCGCCACGGCATCGATAGCCTGCAGAACCTTCGAATCAAAGACAACGGGCTGAGTTCTTACCAAGCCACGTGTTTCAATCGTCACGCCCTCTTCCTTCGCAAGCGTCTCGAGGTACTGAGCGAACTCCCGCTCGGCCGCAGTCAGCAGAGCATCGTCGGTGTTGCGCAGGTCGACCGAAACCACCGCCTGATTGGGAATGACATTGATCAGGTTGGGTATCAGGCGAACGCTCCCGACGGTGCCGACCTGCGAACCACCCATGCGCTTGGCCAGTTCACGCACGAACACCCCGATTCTCGCAGCGCCATAGCCGGCGTCGTGGCGCAGGTGCATCGGAGTTGTCCCGGCATGGTTTGAAACACCACGGATCGTCACTTCTTGCCACGAAATACCCTGAAGATTTTCAACGGCGCCAAGCACGCCGCACTCCATGTCGAGGATCGGCCCCTGTTCTATGTGCAACTCTATGAATGCGTGCGGAACCGGTGCGCCGCATCGTTCTTCTCCCGCGTATCCGATCCGCTTAAGCTCATCGCCAACCCGCGCACCGTCCGTCGCCCGCGCATTCAGCGCCTCCTCCAGGCTCAAGCCACCTGAATACACCAGCGAGCCCATCATGTCGGGCTGGAAGCGTACCCCCTCCTCGTTCGTGAACACGGTCACGGCGAGCGGCCGCTCGGTGACCTGATCGGCATCCCGAAGGCTCTGTAGCACTTCAAGTCCTGCGATAACACCGTAGATGCCGTCATAACGGCCGCCATTTCCCACCGTGTCAATGTGCGAACCGGTCATCACCGGACGAACAGCCGACCGGCCAGGGCAGAAACCCGTAATGTTGCCGATCTGATCGATTCGCACCGTGAGCCCCGCCTCTTGCATCCATTGGACCACTTGGTCGCGGCCCCGCCGGTCCGCATCGGTTAACGCCAGTCGGCTGCACGAACCGTCATCCATGCGCTCCATTTCCGCGAGGCGGTCGATTCGAGCGATCAGTCGGTCAACGTTGATTGCGATGGGTGCCGTATGTGTCATTTCTGCTTTTCCGAGCGCGACTCCTGTCTCGCAATGCTACCCGTAATTACGCCACCAAGCTTTAAGCGCGACCAATGAAGAGGCAGAACAGCGGCTCACGGGCGAACCTGGCCATGTGCTGCTCGAGCTAAATTGGTGGTAGCACAAAATCCCCATTTCGCGACAGTTACGAGATCGGTGCTCCGTGTAAAATCCCGCTGACGAAAATGATTGAAATACTTCTCACAGGCATGATCAATATGCGACTTATATGTTTGGCAACGATAGCGGCGGCACTTTTGGGGTGCGCGACAACCCGACTCTCAAATGACCTGAAGCCCTACGTTGGCCGAGACATTCACGAGCTATACGCGCGTTTGGGAAAGCCCACGGGAAAGCAGGAGACTACCGGAGATCGTGTGTACGTCTGGTCAATGAGTAGCGAAGGGGTGATACCCAAGGGCACAGGAACCGAAGGTACCATAACGGTCCAACGCGAATGCACGTTGGAGGTCACTATCAACGCCGAGAATGTCATCCGGACTTACCAAGTCGAGGGCAGTGATGCCGCATGCGCTCCTTTCCTTCGTCACCTGAGCCGCTGAGCTCATCAGTTTGCTGACGACATCGCCGGAATGAATGCCGGCAAACCGGGCAGCGGCACCGACAGCCGCATATTTCGCCAGTGCCGGCTGCTATGCACCGGCAGGTGTCCATCTGGTAAACAGGACGGTGTGCCCGCCTCAGGTCACCTAGTTATAATTTGCGCTGCCATTCGTTGCGTAATTCATCGAGTTGAGGGAGACATTCATGGTACGGATCACCGCTTTGGCGACAGTGTTATCAATGATCACCGGTTGTCTTTCAACGACCTTACAGGCGAATTTACCGCCCGTTCAGAACCAATTGAAAATCAAGAGTGCCGGCTACACCGGATGTCTCCGCGATGACAACATTATCTCGAATGTCAACGCCAGTGCCGACGGCAGCGGTACCTGGAATGCCACGTGCAAAGACAAGGTCTACCTTTGTTCACAGGGCTCGTCAGTTGGTCATGCCGCAACCTATAGCTGTGCCGTCGCGGTCAATTAAGGGCGATAGAAATTCCGAGAATCTCGACGAAGTACACGACTGCAGGGTCGAACTACACGAGTAGGCACACAGCCACGAACGCAGAAATGCCAAAACGTACGCGCGGTGCCAGCGAGTTACGCGCCTCGCTTTCCGTCATTGCAGGCTAGCTCTTTCGGCGATCGATCTTCAGATTGAATCGCGTAGTGGGAGGTCGAAGACGCGTTCAGCGTGTGCCTAGACTGCCCACCGCCATTCCAGCCCCAACGGCAGCGTCGGCGGCCCGAAAACAAAATGCAGCACCCGCCTGGAGTCGCGCGATGTAGCCTTCGACGACGCGTGCAGGATCAACGGCTGCATGACCAGCGCCCCGCCCCGCGCGACCGGCACTGCCGTCTCGCCGTTTTGTTTGCGAAGCTCCTCCGCCCGTCCCCGATCCAACCGCCCTTCAAGATGGGATTTAGGAACGACGCGCAGCGCCCCGCTTTCGGCTGGACAATCATCTATATGAACCCGCACGGCGACCAACTGCTCAAGCACATCTACAGGAGGCTGCACATACACCTGCCCCTCCTTCTCCGACCACCCAGAGCAATCCGGACTGTCCACGCGGGACTTCACCGGAATACTCAAATCCTGATGCAGTGACACCAACCAGTTCTTGGTCGGCGACTTATCGAAAAGCGTGCACTGTACCGCCACACCTTTACGAGGCAACAATGAACGAATTCTTGCGTCGTTACGCAATGCGCCAGCCAAATGTGCGCACCATGCCTCATCCAGCAACCTTCGAGACCCGGCCCCGCTCGCGATCCCTCCGAGGAATGCGCCTAATCTCCGATTCAATACGGCGTCGATTACGCCGGGAATCACAAAATAGCCGCTTTTCTTAAATTCAGAGACTGTCTTAGCCGCCAGCATCCGGGTCCTTCAATTCATTCGGCAAGTGAAAATCCTTCGGCTTCCATGCTTCCCCCTATCCGCAGCGCAATCTCTTCGCCCAGCTCTTTGGCCACCTTCTCTCAATTGCAGCATTTGAGGGCGCTCTGTTCTCCTCGACTCGAACAGGCAACAAGAACCTTGCGCTCTTTCCTCGCCAGTTCAAGAATTCAGCCTCGTTAGTCCGAGTCCTCAAACCACCGTCGACCGCTCGGTGCTGTGAACTGAGCGCTTTGACATACATTGAATGGAATACTGAGGCTAAACATCGATCGGGACTGGGCGAAAAAACAACAGACAGCCTACTCTGCCTTCTCCTTTACGTATACCGCGACAAATGAATATTCGCCGCCGGCCCAATCTGCCGGTATTACCCCCCGCTTTCAGACCTCTTCTGTAAACTCTTAGGTCTCGGAACCCCGTACTCCGCTCGCGCTACGAGTTGCTAACACGCGAAATCGAATCCCGTCGCAAGCAAGAGCCTGAGCGGCGCCACCACACTCCAACAAAAGGCTTAGGCCGCAATGGAGCAGGAAGGAAAGTCCAGCGGCGGATTCGGCGTGCTCAGAGCGAGCAGACCACAAACTGAGTTCGCTCCCTCGGGTCGGCGGCCTTTCCCTATAGCTGCGCTTCTGGTGGTAGTTCCAAAACCTCACTATCCGCTTCCCGTGGTTCTCCGGTTGACCGCCAGCCCAGCGCCCGATAAAAGCCGAACGCGCGAAGGGCCGGGGCTGCGGGCGCGACCAGCCAGACTCTTTGGACGCCCTCCGCTCGTAGGCGACGGACAACAAGGGAGAGAAGCGTCCGCCCGATTCCCCGGCCCTCATAGTCCTTGCGAACGCTGAGCGAAAGTACCTCTCCCGTGGCGAGATCCCCTGAACAATGCCCCACGACTAAGGAGTCCTCAGCACACTCCCAGAGTGTTACTCGTCTCAATAAATCCGCGCGAGTCGGTGGAATCTGGATACCCAGTCTGAGCAAGAGGCCCCGGGAGCGGCTGGATTGCTCCTCTGCGGCAGCACCGATGTCGGCAAATTTGTTCAGATCTGCCAATCGCTTTTCACGAAATTCTAGATTCATCTTCTTCTCGCTCCGACAATTGTCGGTGCCCGAGAGCTACTTTACTATCGGTGCTGGGTTGATGTTTGGCAAGGATCGCAGATGCTAGGTTTGACCAGGGGGATCGGTGAAAGCGTGCTCGTCGGCGACGACATTCAGGTCAAGATCATCGCCATACGAGGCAATCCCATACGCATCGGCATCACAGCCCCGAAAAGCCTGCCGGTAACGCGAGCGGAACCTGAGTCGCGCCCGCCGAATCAATCGCCTCGGCGGCTCTGATCTGCCGTGACCAGAGCTAGCGGCGGTACCAACGCTCACGAGGAAAGCGATCGAACCGGTATCGATCGTAATCACGACGCCAGTAGCGGCCGTGTTCATAACAATAAGGACCGCAATAGACCGGATGCCCGAACCGACCCACCACAGCAACAGCCGGGACGTCGATCCCCACTGTCAGATAGGGGTGTGCCTCTGCCGAAACACTGGCACCCACACCCGCAACTGCAAGAGCAGCGCTAACCGCAACGGATGACCATTTGTTCATGGCGACGATCCTTCTATTGATGAGCCTTCAATAGTTGGAACGCAGCGCCGCAGCGCGCGTTGACGGCGTGCGATCACGTTACGACTTGTTAACCTTGCCAGAGTGGTCGTGCGGATACGCGTAATACATCACGTACGCCCAAACGCGGCGACGACTAATCCACGCGTCCTAGAGCTTCAACAGCGGTCCCTGTCTTCGACTCCGTCCTTCCGCCTAGTCCGCCTTAAACAAGGAATAGACAAGTCACTCTCCACCCAAGCGCAACCTCCCGCACATCCGACTTGGTAAACTTCTACCCATGGCCAGAAAGCGAAAAAGCCCGCGCTGCATCATCATCGCCGGCTCAAATGGTGCAGGGAAAACGACCTTTGCCCGCGACTACTTACCGGCAATCGCCGGGCTTATCCACTTCGTCAACGTCGATCTCATCGCCGGCGGCATTTCACCATTACGTCCGGAACTGGCGGCAGTCACCGCGGGTCGCCTCGTGCTACGCGAACTCGACCGATTAGTGGAGGCAAAAGCGGACTTCGCCTTCGAGAGCACACTGAGCGGCCTAGGGTACGCCAAACGAATTCAGAACTGGAAGGCGAAGGGCTACTCAATTGAAATTGTCTACATCCGTCTCCCTTCGCCCCAGTTGGCGCTAAGTCGCGTCGCCGCACGCGTCAAACAGGGCGGCCATGCTGTGGCGCGCTCCGATGTACTACGTCGATACAAGCGCGGCTGGGCCAACTTCCTTGAAGTCTATCGGCCCTTGGCGGATCATTGGGCAGTTTATGCTAACTCCGAATCGGCGCCGCAGTTACGGGAACGCAGTCCATGACGACTAAACGCAAAACACGGAAAAAGCCCGAGAGCTTTGCCGCCGGTGTGGGTCGCGGAATGCGACGAGCCGCCAAGACGGCACGCAAAGTGGCGCGCATGCACGGCACTCCCATATATTTTTGGAAGAACGGCAAGGTCGTCGCCGAGAAGCCGTAAAGAAGGCTCGACATGGCTCCTACCTCGCGATGCCTCCATAGGGACGCGTGATGACCTCGAGTACGTGGCCATCGAGATCTTCGAAATATAGGCCCCGTCCGCCGTCGTTATGGTTGATCTCGTTGGGCCGAGATTTCAAAGGATCTGCCCAGTACGTTAACCCCTCATCGCGAATTCGGGAGAATGTCGCGTCAAATTCCCTTTCCTCGATAAGAAATGCGTAGTGCTGAGCCGAAATAGTTCCGGACTTTTCCATGAAGTCGAGCGAAACATTGTTGGCCAGTTGGACCACCATAAAATGGTGAAACGGTACTGCGGGGGAGCAGCCGAGAATTCGGACCAGAAACGCAGAGGATCGCTTCTTGTCGCGGCACCAGACGATCGTATGATTCAGCTGAACTGGCATGTTGGCTCCTTCGTCTGGTCGAGCCGTTCGGGCTCCTGCCCTCGCTCGACAACGGCGGCCCAGAGGCGTGACTCCGGTCCGCCTTCCGGATTCTTGTCCAAGGCGCCCGCGAATCCGTTGCCACATCCGTCTGGCAATCAAGAACGCTCGACCTGATTAGTCTAGCACCGGCCGCGCCAGCGCCACGTCCGATGCGCAATGCACCTGGTTCCTCACCGAGCTCGGGCTCGATGACATCGCCTTCGGCCTGTGCGACCTCGGCTCAGTGATGCCAGAACTCGGATTCGTGAGCATGCACGAACTGCGGAATCTGCGCGGCTCGCCTGGTCTTCCCATCGAGCGCGACCTGCACTTCGAAGCCGACAAAACGCTATCCGCGTATGCAGCCGAAGCGCGTGAGCACGGGCGCATCGCCACCTGAGGCTCTGGAGGCGCCTCCTCCTCTGATCGTGCGGCTTATACAGCTCGCTCCATTGTGCGCTACTGGATGGACGCCGGGCGTACTCGTCGCAACAATTGCGCCATGGCCCGGTACCACCACAACGTATTTGCAAAGACCAAAACTGCTCGCTACCTCGTCATCTTCGACCTGCAGCGGAAAATCATCGACCGCCAACGCTTGGAACCTTCCACGGATCTACGCGGCTCCATGACTGCCGCCATCAATCGACTCACTGCGGAAGGCTGGCAACCCGAAGGCACGCCCCGCTTCGGGTTTGTGTTCCTAAACCGTTGCGGCATCCGCCGGCTGCTGATCCTCACGGAACGCGATCCCCTCGACACCAGACCACAGACTTTTTCCCCATTCAAGTGAGTATTCTTCGTCTGGCCATCCAGAGCATCAATGCCAAATACAGTGCGACTAGCATTCTTGGGCTTAGCCAGCCCAGCTATTTGATCTGTGATAAGGATTGCGACTCATTTCTGCGCGCCGTTGATCCTGGGACCAGGGCTTCCCACTGAGCACCAAAGTTGGTGATAAAATCTTCGAAAGCCGGATCGAAGGCCTCTTGCCAATTAACGTCTTTGGCGACCTGGCCGTGATTGATGCCGTATCCTTTCACGATTGACTTCTGCGCGCCCCCGGCAGTAGTAACTGAAATCGTGCATTGAATCTTTGCTTCAAAGGTGAGCGCCCAAAACCCGGGAGTACCCCAACCCCAGAATTCATCGACGGACACAGCCGCAGCAACGGGAGCCATGGGATCGACAGAGATGCCATATCCCTTCCGGCGCAACCCTTCTTCCACTAGCAGTCGGACCCTTTTGGTGACTGAATCGTTGTCATTCAATCCGATATCGCCCATAGCCTTACCCCACGTATTGCGCTGACGCCCAATCATTCGATCCTTTTCCTGAGCCGACAACTTAGTGACATCCCCGTCGATAGAAGGGACTGACGGGTCGGAAGGCTTGTTCTGGAACTGTCGATTGTCCGTGACCGACGCGATATATACCTGGCCTCGCGTAGCGGAGGACACCTCACGCGTTGAAACCGGAAGAGAAAGCGAGCGTCGCCCAGTCACGCAACCAGTCTGAAGAGCGATTGCAGCGGCAATGAGTGCAAGGATTGGAAGCTTCATAAATACTCCTGGATGCCGCGGCAACGGCGGTTACGTCCTTGTGGACCAGATTATGTTTGTATTTGTGTGAGCCGATTGCCGTGATCATACTCACATTAATGCAGCAATATCGTGATTCCAAAACCTACTACCCTTGGGACCTCCCCGTTTGGTGCGCCGGCATCGAGCCGCGCTTCGCGGCGTCGCTTTTAGCTATCTACCGCCGCAACGTCCCCTTGATGTCATATCCTCTTGCGCCCTGGCCAGGAAGCGGAAAGGCCTGCAGCATCATTTCGCCCGAACTGTCCGGAACGCCCAACAAGTACGTTCCGCCAAAGCGCCTATGAAGACCGGCGTAGCCACAATCGGTGAGTGAGTGACACATCGATTGTTATTATCCGGCCACTTTGCGACCAGCTACCCAACCACTTGCAGCTATTCTCGGCACTGGTCCCTGACACCTTCCTGTCCGTCGAGAAATCCAATGACAAGGGCACAACGCTGTGGGCTTCGGTAAGCGTCTGACCATTTTCAGCCCCGTGATACCGTATCTGACCATGCCAACCACCAATCGGCGAAGGGTTAGATGACAAGGAAATGCTTGTCGCACTCGATTGCGGCACTCCGGATGATGCCGAAGTATCCGATGACGTCGCGCCGTCGCGCGGTTTGTCGGTCAGAGTGATTTGACCGTCCTTCGTACACTTATAGATGGTCTTTGCGGCTTGAGCGGGACCGGTCAGCCCAATTGCCAGGCCAACGATGGCGATTGAAACTGCCAACGGAGATTCGAAGAGTACTATTGGGCGAGCCATAGCTACGTCCGTGTGAGTGGTTTTCCTCAAGGTAGATCCAACGACAAATCGGTTCCGCGACCTCGGTCCCACGCTGAGGCGAAAGGTTTTTCTTCGTTTGGCCGGGCTGTTCGTGCTCCTGCACTCGCCCGGCATCGGCGAATTAGAGGCGTGACTCTAACTCGCCTCACGGACTCCGACCGTTGCCACATCCCTGTGGCAAATTGCGCTTGAATTTTGCTATATAAGCCGAATCCACCCTGGAGGCCGTCTTTTCTTGGTGCGCCAGCACCGAGCCCGTCCGCGGGCGTCGCTTCTTGGTCTTGCGAGAATTCTACTCGCCGAGCCGTTCGTGCCGCGACTAAGCTATATCAGCCTCGCAGAGAGTTCCTCTTCGGTCACGCCGTCAATCTCCAGCACCTTGCGCCTACTTGCCCCTCGCGACACAATCCGCACCGAGCGCTTTGCCATATCCAGCTGATCCGCCACGAACCCCACAAACGCGAGATTGGCCGCGTTCTCAACCGCCGGCGCCGCGATACGAATCTTGATGACCCCGTCTCGCATCCCCGCGACCTCCGATTTAGAGGCCCGCGGCTGTATGTACACTTCGAGAAGGGCATGTCCCATATTGTGATTGCTGGCTCGAGTTGAACCCGTGAGTTTGCGACGCAGCATGGCCTGGCGTCGTTAAAGCGGAGCAGATTTGAAAAAAACTTAGGAGGCGATCTGCCGGGCTATTGACCCGCCGTTACTTTATCGATAATTTCGATATCAAGAATAGAACCGCCGATTGATCAATTCAGGGATGAAATGATTACTTCTGCTTCCACTCGAAGGGACTCGAAATCTTCCCCCCGGAATCACCATCGCTTCCGCGTTGGCACAGCCCTTTTAGTCGCGCTTGTTGTAATTGTCTCAACCAGCTGCAGCACCCCCTACCGGAAACCTCAACTCACGCCACCCGAAAACGGCTTCTCCGGCATAGCCGACGCCTTCAAAGCCGCCGACGGCAGCGCCGTCCCTGAAGTTGATGTCCTGCTCGTTCACGGCATGGGGTATCACGACTACACCTGGATCGCACCGATGATTCAGCCACTGGCCGTGGCGCTAGGATTCGAATTCGACCCGAAAGCTCCGCTGCCCGCATCAGAGCCGCTACCCAACGGCGCGCTGCTCTATCAAGTCACCCTCCATGACTCTACGCGCACCCTGCAAATCACTGTACCCCTTTGGAGTCCCATCACCGCAGGCGCCAAGAAGACACTGTGTTATGACCTCGACTCAGCCACGATTCTTTGCCCAGACTCCCTCGCCCCCTATAAGCGCGCGAAGCTCAACGGCCTCATCAAAAGCCAAATCATGGACGACCGACTATCCGACGTCACGTTCTACTTAGGTGACAACGGCGGCGATCTCATTCGCGAAGCCGTGGACGATGCACTACTCCGCTCATTGAGCACAGGCCACACCACGCTCGCACAAGTCAAGGCCGGCACTGTGCCAACTGCAAAGTCCACGCCGCTTTTCGTCATATCGGAGAGCCTGGGCAGCAAGATCGCCGTCGACTCGCTGGAAGAGATCGAAGGTATGAAGGGCGCCCAGGAATTTGCCAAAAACGTCCGCAGTCATATCCATGCGCTGTATCTACTGGCCAACCAAATTCCGATTCTGAATTTAGGCGCCCACAACGCCGACGGCACCCCAAACATCTATCAACATTTGAACACGTTCGCCCGGAAGCGCAATGCCCAGCGACAATCCAAGAGTCTCGCCGAAATACCGTTGCATATCGTCGCTTTCAGCGATCCAAGCGACCTCTTCTCCTACCTCCTGCCGAAGGACGCCGTCACCGGAGAAGACACCATTATCAGCAACGTCATCGAGTCGAATGACTGTATCGTGCTGGGCCTCTACGAGGATCCATCTAACGCGCACACGAAATACATTCAAAACAATCCCGTGGCGAATGCCATCGCGTACGGATCGGGAACGTTGGCGAACGCGAAGGGAGTGTTCTGTGCCAAATAGTTAACGGCGTTTCGCAAGACGTTGGTTACATCAAGCATTTCGTCGGTGATGGGGTGTGCCACTTAAGCTTGGCAGCGCTCAATGAACTAAAAAGGGAGCGAGTTTATGTCGAAACGGATATTGGCGATGGTACTGTCCTCAGTGTGGCTCCTCAGTGGATGCGTGACGTCTGCCTCTATGTATGCTGATCCGATTGCCGAATTCGACAAAGCGTTTAAATCGACTCAAGATCTTGTGTCCCAGCAGGCGGGGATTATGGATCAGGTCAAACGTCGAAAAAATATCGAAGCCTTGTTTTACTCGAAACAGTTTGTACCCCCCAACGCCGATGATCCAAAATTGAAGGCGTTCGTCTCAATCGTCTGCGCTTCGTCTGACTACCTACGTACTGAAAAAGCAGCGCTCGGCGAGCTAGGAAAATATGACGAAATGCTAGATTCCGTAGACAAGGCCCCAAAACAAGACCTCATAGACATAGCGGCATCCATACGAGCGAATTGGGATGCTGCTGAGAGCCTTACGGCGACGGTCGTTAAACCAACGAGCACATTAGATTGCACATCTGAGGTGAACAATCTCATTCTTGTGAAACCTGCTTTGATTCCAGAATTTGCTCCACTCGCTCTATATGCGGCTGTATCAGCTCTTTGGGACGCCGCAAAGAGCGCCACTTTGACGATTGGAGGGAAGGCGGATGATGTAATTAGGGGGGAAAAACTGAAGAAATATGTCTTAGCGAGTAATACCGAAGTGCAAAAGGCTCTATCTCAGCTGAATGAGATCGATACAACAATTCCGACTCTTTGTTCACAATTAACCCTTCCGAATCAATCACCATGCAAACCAATAAAGGGAGGTAGTCAGCCAAGCTACACGCGTCTGGAAGGCGCTACAATTGCCGCGAAATGGGCCGCTTTGCGCAAGCCGTGGCATCTGTATTTGAGTATGTATGAGACCGAGGCGGCGCTGAAAAGAAAATACCTCCGTGATGATCCGGCCGCCAAAACTAGTGATCCGACAGCGACGGCAACTTACATAGCTATTCTAGACCACCAACAGGACGATCTGGGAGTCGCACTTGCCGACTATCAGAAGCTTGCTTCTGTTCCGGGGCCGGGAAGTGCCGCGAAGGGCCTTACGGACGCTCAGAAGGCACTCCTCGACCTAGCGAATGGCAAGATCTCAGCTGAACAGGCAGTGGCGGCGATTAAGGATCTGAATACTGAGATCGACACAATCAAAAAGAGCTTGAGCAGCGTCGGTAGCACCTGGTCAAAACTTGAAACAACTGTCAAGAGTCAGTGAGCGAGCAATGAACGCTACAAGACGAACTTTAACGCCGTTGCTAGTGATTTTATTCTCTGGGGTGGTACACGCACAAATACCGGAGGGCGCAAAGGCGGCAATTACCGACGCAGCGATCGAAGATAGAGTACCGCCTTACTTGCGACAGGTGCCTATTACTGAAGAAGATAGCCGGAGCGACATTCAAGAATCCACGAATACATACCTAAAACGTACGGCGAAATACCGAGAAAACGCAACCTATAGCACGACACAGCGTGTCGTTAGCGACTCCGACGTTTCCGCAGTGAGCCTAGATCCGACCGTGCCTCTTAAAGGTCCTTGTGCTGACTCCAGACCCCCGGGGTCGCACCCGGATGTTGCCGCAGACGCCTTCTATCACCAACATCCCGAGGCGTTTAGGGCAGTGGCGGCGATTGTCGTCTGGAATCAGACCCTTGGAATGTGGAATCAGATTGGCAGCGGGGGACTCGTCTCTCCGTCAAGCGTAGTTTCGGCTGCACACGTGTACCGCGCAGCGTTCGGACTGACGCAACCAGATCAAAACGGAGCAGCGACCACTCAGCATGAGGGCTATCTGCTGTTTAACGTCTTTCTTGACAAGTTCAAGGGACCAATCCCAAATAGCTACGATCCGAAAGTTGATTCTGACGCGGTCCGCGTTCCCGCCGGTTCGCGTGTAAAGCTTTCGCAAAACAATCTGATCGATGTAGCTGTTTTATCAGTTACACCGCAGTCGTCTCGGCCCCAGGTCCACGTGAGTTCGTCTGTGCTTGTGCAGGGAACACCTCTCGCGGTCATCGGTATACCAGGTCGGCCAGAAGGCGAGGACGCAACCGACTACAGAGTACTTCAAGATTTCGCAACATGTGGTTACGACTCAGATGAGTGGCCGGTGACGATGCGGGTCGCTACGGGTGCTTATTTAGGCATTGAGTCACCGACGATAGACACGATCGATTTCACTATCAGCACAATTGGTGGCATGTCTGGTGGAATGATCCTGCAGCAAAGTGATGCTTCACTCGTTGCGATTGTTGCCGGCACGAAGGAGGCGCCGATCGAAACTTCAAATGTTGGTTTCGGATCAAAAGCATTGGCGGAAATTATCGGACCATGAATGCCCTTTGCGGCATGGCTTATAAAATGCCGTTTGGCTTACGTGTCTACGTTTTCGCGCCGGATAACTAATAGGCTTTTCAGGGCTGACGGTAAGTTACGTGGTAAAACGAGCTGAGTCGAACTCTGACACGGCAAGCTTGTGCCGGATAATCCGCGGGTACGGGATCGCGATCGCGCTATTTGTCCTGTTCGCCTGCGCCACCGTTATTAACCGGGTGGTTAATTCCGAACAAGTCGCCCCCGGGTTGCCCCCTCCCGCTGCGCCGTCAGATCCCCCATCAAATCCAATATCCGACAGTTTGCATATGGACGAAGGACCTCCTAGCCCTCGTTTGCAGGGTGTTTGTGGAACAGAGGAGAAAGCTCCACCTCGAATTTCGATACTTGTTCAGATTGTGAATCAGCAGAATCGATCCCTTTCAACTGCTGCTAAGATTGGTGGTAAAGAGATAACTCTTCAATCGATCTTCAGAAATGCAGGCATAGCGATCCGGACCGAAATAGCGACGAGGACTCTGTCGGGCGTGCCGGAAGACGGTTATCGCGACAAGGACGTTGTTGAAGTCATTAGGAACCTCGAAAGACCTTCTGGGCTGCGGGAAGGCGAGTATTTGGTTCGCGCGTTGTATATGACGCAGAAGGCGGGGCCGCTCGGACTCAAAACGCTAGGTGAGTTGGCGCAACCGCCTCATAGAGACACCATCATAGTCTACGCAGCTCCACATGCCGAATTCGGGACTGACTCATCAATCGAAGCTTTCCTAACTCTTGCGCATGAAATGACGCATGCGGTCGGGATGCACCACGCGGTCTGGAAAGGGCAAAGCTTTTTTGCGAATTCGACAATAGAGAGCTGGAGTCCGGCGCAAAGTGTGAGCTGGTGCTTGAACCCAGCTGTCTCTCGATATCTTCGCACAACTAATTTGGCGTTTGTTCGACCGGACCGCAGCGGACTATCATTTGATTTTGCGTCTCTTGGTCAGCTTTCGCTATTCAACGAATACCCACCAGAACTTCTAACAGAAGTTCCGGAGGATCGCGCCGAAAGCATATTGAGGAGTGAGCAGGCAGAGGTGGATTCGCAAATAAGGTTGAGAGCGACTGCGGGAGAGGGGGTAGCTGGACTGTCAATTGATTTGGAAAAGACTCAGTACGAGCTGTTGGAGTCGGTTGCCGCAAACGCAACGGTCACCAACAAAACGGCCGACCCAATAAGCGTCACCGCGGATGTCACTACCGGCGGAAGCATCAGTTGGCAGGTGCGTAATGTAGATATTGACCGAATCGTGTGCGCCAGTAGTAAACGCGGAGACGAATACCGAGGCGAAGCGTGGGCGCCTCTTGCGGGTCGCAGGAGTGTTACAACAAGGGTCGACGTGTCGGCAGATCCGTATCGATGGTGTTTCCGGCAGCCGGGGCACTATCAAATAGAAATGTATGAGCAAGTTAAGGGAGTTGGATGGCTAAGCGCCACGTCTAAGATTTTAGAGGTCAGTCAACCGTCTTCTGCCGCTAGCGCAAACCTAGTGAAGGAGGTTGACGAGATCCTAGGGAAGGACGTGTGGCGGCGCTTTGGTGAAATGTATCGGATTGGAGGCGGTCCGGAACTACTACATGTAGAAGCGGAACTTGAACGGTTGACCATTGCAAATGCCAAAACGCGGCAAGCCGCTACGCTTGCAAAAATCTTGGTTGGGGAATTGAGCGCCCCAACAATGTTGTGGGGTAATGCCAGACGGGCCCGACCTGATGCAGCACGTGCCGCACCGTTTGAGAGAATAATTCTCTCTAGTGAAGGCAGCGCATCTGAGAAGACAAAGTCTTACGCGGACCTAACGGACAGTCTCTATTTCTCAGAAAATGCCGATAATGCAGTGATCGAGAAAAGCCCCTTAATGTTGAAATCGCTGTTGTTGGCGCAGTTTGTGTATAAGAGCGATATTGTCGGTGAACGGTACGCCGGGACGTTCGGCTTCATTGGCAATCTTTTGAAAAGCCAGCCCTCAATGCGCATTCTTCTCGTAGGACATTCGGATTTCCGAGGCTCTCGAGGTGCAAATCTTGCCATGGGATGCCGAAGAGCTGTCGCCTCAAGGAACGAACTTCTAGCGGCGGGTGCTCGATTAAATCAGATCGCTATAGTGTCTGCTGGAAATGGGTACCCCATAAGCGACGATGCCGATCAAAACAGGCGCGTAGAAGTCGGAACCGTTGCCTCGGGAGCAGAGAAGTTTCAGAATCCTTATCCCAACTTAGAGTTGTGCAGCAAGCCTAGGGCCTAACGTGTACTAGTCCCGACCCGATCTGACAGTTACCCGGCTCTCCGGTTTTTTTCTGTCAGTTCAAGTTCAGCGATTTCTCCCGACAGATTCTTTTGCCGTCCTCGAACGTCGCCATCGGCGTCCGACCGCAGCACATTCTTCCTTGATGCGTGCTCATGGTTGTACAAGTCGATCCACGCGTCAAGACGTCAAGATCCACTTGCAGCTCTTCTTCGCACGGCACCGACGAGCCAAAGGCGCGACTTTGACTCGCCTCCCGGATCTCGGTCTAAAACGCCCTTCGATCCGTTGCGGCATCTTGTCGCCATTCGCGCTCGAATGCCACCACACCGATAGCACCCACCTGAAGGCCAAATCTTGAAATCTTGGTGCGCCAACACCGAGCCGCGCTCCGCTTCGTCCCCCTTACGTCCCGACTCCCAAGCTCCTCTTCGCACAACAATCTCCTGAGCACCACCATCACCCACGTATCGTGCCTGCGGTAATTGAGCAGTGCCGCCCGCAACGCCGCGGAACGCTCCGGCTCTATGTCCGGATCGAGCAACTCCAAAAAAACGCCTGGTGAGTCCCATCCCCTTCCCGCACCTCACCCAAATGCTCATAACCCAAATTCGCATAGATCTTCGGCATAACGCCCTTGAAATTCTTCGTCAGCCGGGCTGTTCGGGCTCCTGCCCTCGCCCGGCATCGGCGAGTAAGGCGCGCCCGCCCAATACGCCTTCCGGATTCTTGTCCAAAGGGCCTGCGATTCCGTTGCCCCGTCCCTGGGGCAACAGCTGCTCGACTATCGCCTACCATGCACACCAGAACTGCTGACCATCGCGGCGGCACCGCCGTCGAGTCGCGAAGTGACGTCTCTCCATCATAATCCGTTTAGGCAGCCTCTATCGTTTGGCATTTTCGTGCTCTCAGCCAAGATTCCGCACGGTCCGCAAGCACAATCCAAATTGCGTTGTTCACATCTCGTCGCGACGAAAACAATCCGTCCCCCGGACTATTGCGCTTTCTAAATACTGCCGACGTGACGCAATGTTGATTGAAAGCGCTCTGTACCACTTCGTCGAAATGCCTAGGCTCATGTAAGCCTTTTTTGCGACGACGGTGCTCGACCGAATCAATGGCATGCCGGCGGGGCGTACCGTGCTCGCCATAGGGTAAGAGAACCTCTATTAAGGTCGCAACGTATGGGTTGTCATGTCTCGTATTCCATTGGTGTGTCGCCGATCGTTGCAATTCTTCCAATGAATCATCCATTGCGCACCTCCGCGAGAAACTATTGGTCACACGATGCAAACGTAGACTGAGTTCGCCAAGGTGTACAGTAAGTGTTTGAGCGACGGAAGAAGGGGAATCCTCCCAGGTAGGTTCCAAGGGAAACACGACCAAGCGTTAGGTCGGAATGCTCAACTCTTGCTTGACAACCGGCGCTTTCATGTCATTTGTTTGCGGGGCCCTCCGCGCATTCACTCCTCACCCGCTCCGCCATCCCCAAATAGTGGCAAACGCATTCGCCTTCCGCATCTGCAGTTCCTCGTCTGGCCGGGTTGTTCGGGGCTCCTGACTTCGCCCGGCGACGGCGAGTCATGCGCGCGAGCCCGACTCGTCTTCCGGATCCAGGCAGAGCTGCAACCGCTGCATGACTGCGAGTGCCTGCAGCTCCGCCGACGTGAACCAGAGTTCTGGCAGCTCATATATCCCGGTGCCACTTGCGGGTGCGTACCGGTACCTGCCTGCCGCGGCGTCGAATACGACTGGAGCTCGTAAGGTGTCCTTAAGGACGTTGATGGTACGGTGAAGCGTGGCCTTGGAACACTCGAGTCTCGCCATGAGATCCTCGGGCGGAATTGCGGTTCGCCGATCGGCGAGGATGGCGTGGAAATGAAAGGTTTGGTCGAATTTGTCCATAGGTATCCTTCGTCTGGTCTCGCCGTTCGCACATCCATGTGCTCGCTCGACGACGGCGACCCAGAGGCGTGACTCCGGTCCGCCTTCCGGATCTCGAACGCGGCGTTCTTCGATCCGCTGCTACGTCCCTATAGCAATTGGTGTACTAGAGTCACGCTCCGCCGACTACATGAGACTTCCCGGTGAACAGCGACCGGTCATTCACCGGGAATTGTCGATCATTTGCCGAATATCGCGTGCGCGCCTGCAGGATCGCGCTCAAGATTCCGCCATCGAAGGAAACTTAAATCTCACCAACGGAGATAGTCATGAACACCCTCTCTTCCAAACTCGCTGCCTTTGCAGCCGCTCTCGCCATGAACGGCATTGTCATGGGCGCCCTCGGATATCTTTTCGTGTTGCAGTCAGCCCAGAATACGTCAGCGATCGCTTTGGCCAAGGTTGTCGTTGCGCATCAGGCGTTCAGCTAGTCTTTTTCAGCCGCACCCCTCGTTCTCACGTCGCATTTTTCTACCGTATCACTGGGTTTCGGTGTAACGATAAACGTGCTGGCCGTCGCGCACTACCAAAGCTCGCTTGCCGCCATCGTTGGCAACAACAAATTCCAAGCCCGTGAGTCCTGGGCTGGCGGTGACGAGCGAGACCGTACCATCGGGATTGGCCTTGGTGGCGAATGTGACACTCCAGACGCCGTTGTTGCCGCTCAAGCCGCGGGCCGATCGCGTAAAGACCATTGAGCCGAGATCCTCGCTCGTGTAGCGCGACGCAAGCCCGGACGCGATCTTGGGATCGGCTGGATACACGAGCTGCTTGCGTTCCGCAATAACAGCGGCCTTGAGCGCAGCTGCCGACGCTTTCACCGTCTCGTCTGCTTCTGGCTTGCCGTCGTAGAGAAGCTCGAGCAGGAGTCGCATGAACGGACCACGCATTGCAGCGCCACTGTCGGTGTTGGTTAACAGCACCGCGCCGACCTGTGCCGCGGGAATGAAATAGAGATCACTGTGATAACCCACCAGGTCACCGCCGTGGTGATACCACTGCACGTCGGCCGTCTTCTGGCCCATCAGCCCCATGCCGTAAAATCCGTCCTCGCCCAAAGGCACGTTCGGCTGTCGACGGGCGAGTACGTTCGCCGCTGCGATATAGCGCTGGCCATTGGGTAAGACGCCCTCACGCAGTTCATTGTCGACGTACTTGATGACATCCACCGCAGAGGACCAAGCGGCACCGGCCGGCCTCTCAAAGTTGAAGGCGTCGTTGACCTGCACGAGCGCGAGCGACAAATGGCCGTCGATATCTGCCGCATGCCCCCCGGCGTGGTTGCCGGCGAGTGCTTTGTGCAGGTCAAGCGTCGTCGATTTCATGCCGAGCGGGTTAAACACTTTTTCCTGCATCGTCTTATCATAGGCCGCGCCGATTTCGAGCTCGGGATGGGCGATGTGGCCGCCGATAAAGCCGGCGGCGGCAGCCATCAAGTTGTTGTACTGGAAGGTTTCGCCAAATTTGCTGGTTGGTTCAGTCTGAGCGAGGTGCTCGAAAGTCAGGGAGGCAGGCGTTGTCAGCGATGTGCCGGAAAAAATGTCAGGTAGGTCGCGGCGCGGCAGACCGGTGCACGCACACACCAATTGGCGCATTTCCACCGATGCCGTGGTCGCATCGCTCCCCAAGCGGAACGACGGATAAACCTTCGTCACTTTGTCGTTCCAGGAGAAGCGGCCCTCGTCGACCAGCTTCGCCAACATCAATGTCGACATGCCTTTGGTGTTTGAGGCGATGCGAAAGAGCGTATCTGCGTCCACTTTATCGGGCTTGCCGAGCTCTTTGACGCCGAGACCGCCCGCATACACGAGATGTCCATGCTCAAGAAGCGCAAACGACACGCCCGCGACATCAAGTTGTTGCATCGAGGACGACAAAAACTGCTTTAGGGTTTCAACGCGATTCTCATCGAGCGGGTGCGGCGTTCGGCCCGCGAAACTCTCTCGCGCGTAGCCAGCAGGACGCAGGCTTGCAAGCGCCAGGGCGAGCGTGCCCCCTCGCTTTTCAAAGGTTGCGACGCTTCCTTGCATGAGCAGCACCGTCCACTTAGATCCCTTTCGAAAGGCAATGGCACGCACTGCCTGATGCTCCGCGGGTGAAGTGCGATATTTGAAGCTCTTTTGCTCTTCCCATCCCTCCTTCGCCGCCCCTGGCACGCTGACCTCGAGTTCTCGCGCGAAGCCCGGATATTGTCGGCTCCACGCCGTAGCAACGGCATTGTCCGCACTGGTGGCGTTCGGCACATCGACGAATGTCAGTTCAAGGTCCTTTTCGGGCGGAGTCAGCACCATGGCCGTTGTGTCGCCCTTGGCTGTCCATGCCATCGGTTGAGTAAAGGTAGCGTTCGCCAAGGTTATTGGCGTATCGGCAGTCGCCGGCGTTTGCGCCGTAGCACGGCCTGCTGCGGCGAGAGCAATCAGGCAAAAGATTGTAGATAGTGTTCGCATGAGGTCACAGCTCCTATTTCTGATCCAGCACCCGCACTTCCTTGCGCGTTATTGCTCCCTATCCATATCTTAAACAGCTTTCTCGGTTTAGGCATAAAATCTCCGACACGGCCAAATATTATCCCGCTCCGCAGCTGATCCAGTCGGCGGCGTTGCGAGCGCTCGAGCCCTTCGCATGCCTTCGTCGTCCGCTGCGACTTCCATGTCGAAATCCGCGCCCGAATAGCTTGGCACCCGCCGGGGCACCGTCACCCACGTACTTGAACGTCTTCACGGGTGGAGGAATACGAGAGCAACGGCAAGACCGCCAAGAAGTGCACCAAAATCGGCGCCGCCTTCCCTCACAAAGAGAGCTTCGGCTTCAGCATAGCCCTAGCCGCCAACCTCTTAGGGACCCTCCGAGGTCCTTTTTTCCCTGGCGATCTAGCATCTTTGTCCATAAGCTGGCCCCTGCCAACTCTGCTAAGGGAACCGAGCAAATGAAACCTGGCCCAATCTTGAGTACTGTCCTTTGCTTCGCGTCGCTCATCGAATTCTCACCCATTGCATACGCCGAATCCTTTCCGACGCCCGGAGACGGAACCTATAAACCACGAATTACGCAGGTAGCACCCATCGACAAGCGAGGCTACCCGATTACCGCCGAAGTGACCGAGCCCGAGCCACAGTTTTCGTCCCTAATGATGGCTGGAAAGCCCACCGGTGATACTTTCTTTATCAAGTTTCCAAGCGGTGACTTCGGCGGTCCCTGTATCAATTCCGGAAAAGCGCGCTACTTGATCGACAGCAACGGCACCCTAACGTTTGAAGTACTCGCCGACTGCGGAAACTTGCGCCGCGGCTACGACTACTCGATATGCAGGCTCGGCGAATCTTTGCACTGTGCCGAGGCTCCTTCATGGTATTTCACCGGCAGAACCTACACGATCGGGAATGACGGCCTCCTGGTCAACGGGACGGCATTGCATGCTTGGAAGGACCCCGCTGAGGCCCCACAACTCTTGCAGGCGATGACCGCCCGCATCAAGACGAATAAAGAACGATTCGGCATGCAGGGAACTCCGCGTGCGAAGCGCATATCTTGTCGCAGTTTTGACGCAGTGAAGCGGCTCACGACGCTGCATGTCATCGAGACCACTTGTCTGGTTAAGAGTGTTTGCAGCGGCATGCCAAACCTGGAAGGTACGGGCGAAGGCGACCTGATCGATATGAATTCAACTACCGGCGGTTTCATCAAACGACAGAGCAACGATCCCGGGGTTTCGAATTGGATCTGCTGGGTAGAGATCCATTGACCGCCATTCGAGTGTCCGTCGCCGTGTCGGATGCTTGAAAACCATTGTTTACACGGCAGGCAAGGTCACAGAGTCGCGATATAGTGCGACCGCGAGGCTATCCAAATTAGAAGTCCCGATGCAGCCAATCGAACTTGCCATTCAACCGGTGTCTATACCGCATCAACGATCGGTAGATTCCGACGAATAGCGCTCGTCACAGCGAGATCCATGTCTTTCCTCAAGATCCTGGTCTGCCACCCGTCAAATATGGCTCTAGGTTGTTTTACATATTTTCGATCGTCGCGCCCACTGATCCCGGGCTTTGGCATACGCGTATGCCACCAAAGAGCAATGTGGGTTCTCCCCTGAATGTCGTTGCCTGCCCGAACGGTAGCACTGAATATTTTGCGCGCGCATCGCGCGTCAAGCGATGCTGAGGTGCTGGCGCTCGCGCTCAAAACCCTCGCGTCGGGACACAGGTACATTGCTTACGAATTGCTCCGCGCGGCGCCACGAGCACTAGCGGCTGCGAGGGTCAATGATATCAGGCGATTCGCCGCCGGGATGACCACGTGGGGCGACGTGGATTGCTTTGGTTGCTTCGTCACAGGTGTTGCGTGGCGGACGGGCCGAATTTCTGACAAAGAAATTGCGCGCCTCGCTTCTTCTCGAGATAAGTGGTGGCGGCGTGCCGCGCTCGTCGCGACCGTACCGCTAAATGCGAAGTCCCGTGGTGCCACGTCGGCGACCGGCGATGCGACCCGCACGCTTGCCGTATGCACGCGGCTACTCGACGATCGAGACGAAATGGTGGTCAAGGCAATGTCATGGGCGCTCCGCGAACTCGCAAAGCGCAATCCGCACGCGGTTCTCACGTTCCTGTCAGAGCATGGAGAACGTCTCGCCGCGCGCGTTCGCCGCGAGGTCGCTAACAAACTGACCACCGGTCGCAAGTCTCCTCGCTCTCGAGCATGACCGGCCGGGCAGGCCGTTCGATCAAGGGCGGATTTACGGCGTTCCAGTGTGACCCACGGCCCCCTGCCGCACTCCACTTAGCCTTCGACCGCGGTGCTTATTCCCACCTCACCGCACCGCCTTTTCGATAGCCGCAATCAAATCCCATCGCGCGAGCCCAATACCATGGTGGTCGACACTGGCCGAATTGACGGCGATGACCAAGTGCTCTTTCGGGTAGATGGTGACCGACTGCCCATAAGCCCCGACCGCTTCGTAGCCGCCGTCCTGGCGAATCTGCCAATAAAATCCGAACCCAATGACATATTTGTCCGGCTCACTGAGTTGCGGCGTCCACGCGTCGTGAATCCAGCCATCGGCCAGAACATCGCGGCCGCCGGCACGAGCGCCTTCATCCATGAACATGCCAATGCGCGCATAGTCGCGCAGCGTGATCGACAGACAACAGCCGCCGCGCTCGATCCCCGCCTTGTCGACAATCCAGGTAGCGTCCGCCTCCATACCGAATGGCTGCCAGATTTTCTCAGAGATGTAATCCGCGAGAGTGCGACCCTTGAGCGCTCGCGATAGCACAATGCCCAGCATATCGGCGTCAATGGTCTGATACTTGCGTCGCGTGCCCGGCTGCGCTTCCCGGTCCAGCCGCGCCGCGTAGGCGACGAGCGGCGGTACACCCCCGACCATCTCCTTCCCACCGGCCAAGGCGATATCCGAACTGAGGTCGACGTAGTCCTCCTTCCAGCGCACGCCTGAGCTCATGGTCATGAGGTGCCGGATCGTCACTCCGTCAAACGCCGTGCCTTTAAGTTCTGGGATATACCGCACGACGGGATCGTTGATCGAGCCAATTAGCCCGTCCTTAACCGCCGCACCAATCAGGGTGGAGGTGACGCTCTTGGCAACGGACATCGAAATCCAGCGGTCGTCCGGCCCGCGGCCGAAAGCGTAGCGTTCAAGAACGATCTCCCCATCCTTCACCGCGATGATACCGGTGATGCGCTCAGCGGCCATGAGCTGCTCCACGCTCACCGCGGGTAGACCGCCGCTTTGCTTGACAACAGGATCAATTTGCATCGCCGCCCGCGGCAGCGCCCGCACATTCGCGCCGCGGTGGATGGTGTGGGCCGTGAAAATCTGATCGCTGCGCCGGAAATTCGCGATCGTCTGTTCCGGTGTCCACGAAAGCATCACGCCGATCGTGTCCCGCGGGGCATCGGCCCGGACGCCACGAGCTAGCGGGCCCGGTTTATCGTGCGGCGTCGTGCAAGCCGCGAGACACAACGCGCCGAGACAAGCGATGATCCGATTCATGGCGTACTCCCGTACTTCGGCCTCACAGCGCGCAAAAGCGATTTTACGTCAGCCGCAAAACGCAACATTCGGGAGACTACCCAGCGCTTCTGAAGTTCCACATCCGCCATCTGACAATTCTAACAGTGCAAATTTAACGTGACCCATTGGGGATCGACGTTAGCGCCGCCCGAATAGCCGCGGCGCTAGCATCCCGGTTCGCGCCATATACGCCGCGTACTGCTCCGGGAATTGCTGCAACATGATCGTCTCTTCGCGTCGGGCGCTGTAAACGAAGTACGCGCCGACCGGGAGCAGCATTATCGCCCAGAAAATGTTCACGCCAATCGCGGAACCGAGCATCGCCAAAAGCAGTCCCGTATAGATCGGATGACGAAGGTATGCGTAGGGCCCGCTGATGACCAGTTCGGGCTGCTCTTTTTGAGACATGGGCATGCCCCAATTTCGCCCCAGGTGCCACCGTGCACTGATCGCTGGGCCGAAGCCCAGCGCACACAGCGAGACGCCGGTCCAACCGAGAATGTCGGAGTGGCTCGCGGAACGTTGTGTTTCGGCGAGAAACTGTCGCAGCGATGGCGTCCGTACGACCACCGCGATGAGTAAGATCAGGACCAGACGCAGGCCAATTCCCCCGCGCAACAGGCGCCTACTCGCGTCGCGCTTCGCGCCCATAGCGGCGACTGCCCAGTAGGCAACAAACACCAGCCAGAACCCCGCGATGATTGAACGGTACAGGCTCACTCTGAGAGTTTCGCGCCTCGTCACAGAAGACACAAATCCGGCGTCTACATCGACCCTGCCGGTCATGCGGCGAGCAGAATCTCGTTCACAACGGCCTCACATTCGTAAGCGCTCAACAAGCCACGTCCCGCCGTAGTCAGACCTGTTGGGAGTCCAGTTTGTGCTTCGGGCACCACATGTTTTTGGACAAAATGAAAAGTAATGTAGTCAAAGCCCCCGACACGCGGGCAGGGGCCAAGAGCAGCCCGATGGTGCGAGTCGTGACGCGCAGTGCGGTATAGCTAGCAACGCACAGAAATCCACCCATTGGGTATGAGTATGAAGCCACCGCCGGCTGCAAGTATCGCAGCTGAATCACAAAGAAAAAGATCATCAGATCTAGACCGATGAAATTGGCGAGCAATAAGAAAGCCCTCAGCTCGGGATTCATGACAAGTAACATCATCAGGAGGACGGCAACAGTGCCGTATCTGTTTATCCAGCGGTTCATGCGCTTAATTCCCTCCGCCAGCGACGAATTCAAAGAAGTGGCCGTTCAACAATTGGAGATCCTCTCGGCTGGATAGAATATCGCAGGGCACGAATGTCTGCTTACACGCGATTACTTCTGGGGTGCCGACGACTGGTTGTATCCGAAACCGCTCCCATACTCCCTTCTCAGGTCCTTTCCCATGGCCGCAGTTCTCTCCATGCGGCGCGACGCTCGTTCCCGGCGCATTTCCAGTCAAAATGGCGATTTACGCCGCCGAAATCTCAAACCAGCCTTCCGACTGAACGACTTTCACTGCGCGAAGTCGAACAGAAATAGGCGAATCCAAGTGAGGACATGATGCGTAGGATATTCAGACTATGGCGCATGAGCCGTAACGACCTTCGGCTGCTCTGGCAGGCACTCAGGCACCCGAACCGACCGACCTGGCTGCTACCGGCAACTCTCGCATTGGGGTTCTTCGCGTTGGACCCCTTAAATCTCGCAATTCCGGTTTTGGGCGTGGTAGATGATCTATTTCTACTGCCGTTGCTCCTACATGGCCTTGCAAAAATTGCGGTTTATGCGACGACGTTGCCGTCAACGCGGTCGCGCGACGATCGCGTGGTATCGGTGCAATAAGCTTCCGCGGACCGGCGCACGCAGCAGATTCGTAAGCCCCCGAACCTGCTTTTGTCTGGCCGGCGACTTCCGACCCATCTCCTTCAACGCCAGCTTCACCTCTTCGGAGGCCGTCGGATCCAAAACCCCCGATGCCCGATGCGCACGCCCAATGGTCGACACATACCGCCGAATCGTCGCCGGCTTCTTGCTCGCCGACAGACACTCGAACACAAAATCCCGCACCGTCGTAGGGTTTGCCCGGCAAGGCCTCCAAACGATAGGTCCCGCAGAACGCCAAAAATAGCTCCCAATCCGCCCTCCACGCCCGCAACGTATTCCCCCGCAAACGCGTGCCCAGCCACCGACGACCAATCGGTCAATCGCTCGGCAAGAACGGGGGTGGCAGACGTTGTTGTCGCGGGGTGTGACTTCACGAGTCGTCTCTATGACTTACCATTAACGCAGTCCTGGTCCAATAAAAAACAGAAAAAGCATGACGGTTACCGCCGCGGCGGCGCCCCATACAGCATTCCAAGTAAGGTAACGCGCCGGCGATGTTTCGTCCGGTAATCCGCGCTGCATATCCGGAAGACGCAATAATCCGAAACCGCCGCCAAAGGACGATGCCGCCGCCAATCCAACGGCGGCTGGCTGTCCCATGGTCTGGTTCAAAGCACCGGCGCAGCAAGCGAACACTCCGGCCGCCACATAGGGAATGAAGACCAAACGCCACAGGCGCCTGCCTCCATCATCGGTGCCAGAAAATCGTTTCAGCTCGGAGGCCGCCACCCGCATGGACAGGAAATAGCTCACCGAACCCAGGACGACAAGGCCGCCCCGCCACACAGCGCTGGGCTGCAGCCCGGCGATGAGAACGGCCGCGTCGCCAAAATTGACGACACCACTGAATGCAACATAGCCGGAGGAGACAAACAGATCGAATACCATGTACAGCCAGAGGAAGTAGCGCAACCTGGCGGCGTTCGGCGATACCAGCCGCAACATCAGCCACGCAAGTAAACCAGCGCCGAATTGCAACCCAGGCCCGGCCGCTTCAATTCCTGGGACACGCAGACTACAACTCTCACCCCACGCCGTCAGCATCACGTTGTGGCCACCGAAAGCCACACAGTAACCGCCGTGACCGAGCGCTTCGTGCGTCATCATCGAGCCGGCGTACGCGAGAATGCCCAGCGCGCCAAGAATCATCGCGCTGTCCTCTGCCGTGATCCGCCTCAACTGCTGTTCTTGTTCCGGCATAGCGTTCCTTGGTTCATGCGTCATACGCCGGCCCAACCCGAGTCCTATGCCAGTTCTCCACCGCACGAGGGCTTTTCCTGAGCGTGTAGCATTTAGCTCCGCTCATAACTCATTTCACAAGCAATGGCACACGCATAAAGTCCGCCGCTTTGCGCAACGCTGCATCGAGCGTGCCGAGAGGGAGTGCCAGGCGACGCGCCACTTCAAGATACGAAGCGTCGTACAAAGTCAGCTGATGGCGCTCCACCAACGCCGCTGTATCCGTCGAGGAGGCGCAGCCAAACGCAATGCGAAAAAACAGGTCCACAGCACTCTCCCGTGCAGTTGATGCACTCAATACTACTGAATACCGAAGCCCCTCGAAAGGCGACTCCGGCCGGGTCCCATTGGGACGAAATCAGGTGGTCCCATTCAAACGAAATCAAATGGTTCCAATCACGCGAAATCCTCCAAATTGTTGCAACTTGCGATTGGCGATCGAAAAAGGCCCTGGTAATCGCGAATATTTGTGCTTACTATTTTGCACAAATATCGATGCACATATGGCAGGGTCGAATGCGCAGCTCCCCAGAATCGCGGTCGGACGACCCACTAAAGGAAACCACAATAGCTGCCCTGGAGGGCGTCGTGGAGCCGCTCATTAGTCTAATATTCGACGCAGGAATAACGGTGCAGGAATTATGTCGATTGGTGCGAGAAACAGCGGTACGGTCTGCCGCAGCACGCATCGCGAGGGAAAGCGGTCGCGGTAACAATTCGCGAGTTGCAATAATGACTGGCCTGGCTCGGGCAGAAGTTGCGCGAATCCTCAGCGTAAAAGATGTTTTGCCCACCTCACACGCCGTGCAACATCCCGCTCGAAGAGTACTTGCGGCTTGGTACGGTAATCGACGATATTTGGGCGCTGGCGGGGAGCCCGCCGTTTTGCCAATATTTGGTAAACGAAGAAGCTTTGAGCAGCTTGTGGCTACACATAGTGGTGGGATACCCGTCCGCGCGATGCTTGATCAGCTAGCGCAGATTAATGCGGTTGAAATCCTGGTCGGACAACGCGTAAAGGCGAGGTCTCGTGTACCAATTTTTAAGGGAATGACTAGTACGGCCGTTGCCAATCTCGGAGAGCGCACTGGAGACCTTCTGCGAACCCTCACAACCAATTTACGAGCTACCTCCAATCCCTTGTTTGAAGAAACGGCTCTTTTAAATGACATCGATACTGGCGCCGTACCACTTGTACGCAGACAAATCGCGGAGCAGGGAGCCGCGTTTATTGATGCGGCGACTTCGCTTTTGGCCAGATCTCGCATCAGCCCGAGGCGATCTAACTTGAAGGGTTATCCACAATGTCGGATAGGAGTTACCGTCTATTACTTTCAGGACGAGATAACGAGTGATAACTCAGTTAATAATGCCCAACGTCGACGGAAGAATCTGCAACGACGTTAGCAAGCAAGGGTCGGACGCGTAGGAACAGGGCACCAGGCGAGTCCTCAGGAAGGAGCCAGTCATGACACGAAACACAGCATCTACAGATACGAATATAGTAAATCGCCAAGGTGCGAATGCACTACTGGCTGCCACTATCGGATTTCTTCAGACAAATAATATATCGAAGCAACTAATCCTTGATTCTGTTCGAGAACACTACGGGCTGCAGAGACCCAAACTTAACCTTCGGCGCTATCGAAGACTCGCTCGCGCGTATGAAGCTATGGGTACCGTAATGTCAACTTGGTTTTCTTCTCCAAAATTTCTGGATGGCGATTGCCGACCGTTGCCCTTAAGTGTTTCATCGGGTTCACTTTCAATCCACGGTCTCGTCCGCGCATCCAGAGTTTCAATCTCAGCGGCGGTGGCAATTCGGCTCATGCAACGCTCTCGAAGCATAAAGATTGACGCAAATGGTTACTATCGCCCCCTGAGACGCGAGTTTGTGTTGTCGGAGTTTGCGGTCCCGCGTGCCGCTCTTGTAATTGAGCGATATTTGGAGACCCTACACAGGAATTCGTCGAGAAATAAGAAAGAGTGTGTTCTATTGCTTGAAAGAAATTGTCATGTACCGTCGGTAGACATGACGGCGATAGCCCCGATTCTAAGAGACATCAAGAGTCGCGGTTCAGCTTATATTGAGTCTGTAAATGGCGATATCGAGAGCCTGCGCCAGAAAGGAGCAAGACGAAACGGATCTGGCGAATTGAGCGTTCACATTTTTGCGTGGACGAGGTTATCCAGGCGCAAAACAAAGCACCCGCCCAAATTCTGATCTTTCTTCGAATTAATACTGCGGTAAACCGCGTAAGGCGAACTCGCTAAGTCAGGAAAAGGGCTGTCGTCATTTGATTTTTCTCAATTCGAGCGGCGGCCGCATAGTCCGCGTAATTCCAATTATCTCTGTGCGAAATGTGCGAAAGAGGAAAGAATGTAAAACATACCTCTAGCAAATAGCTAATCTCAGATTGGAAAGCACCCCCTTTATCTCTACGCGGGATCGCCCTGAGTACGAGAGGAGCAAAGAAAATAAAGCCTAGGGAAAAAGATTCCCACCGCGGAGGTGGGAATCTTTATATTGCCCGGCGAAGAAAATGTCCCCGCCCTAAGGCCATTGGCCGGTTTTTCTATTACCGGGCGACCCCTTTAAAACTGCTCGCACGCTGCGTCGAACATACTCACCTCGGACTCGCAACGCGCGTCTTTAATGACCGCTCTTGCCGAGCCGTGAGCGGAGAAGGATGCCGACCGTGCGACGGCACTACCCACAACCGCAGAGCGGTTAGTTCCGGTGATCTCCGCTGGACGTGCGAGTAGGTTGGTTCCGGTGATCTCCGCCGGACGTGCGAGTAGGTTGGTTCCGGTGATCTCCGCCGGACGTGCGAGTAGGTTGGTTCCGGTGATCTCCGCCGGACGTGCGAGCAGGTTAGTTCCGGTGATCTCCGCCGGACGT